>Ga0182018_10000419_pt1 | contig 55533 bp, 55 predicted proteins | sample 812P2MmetaG_FD_120490 | JGI IMG/M metagenome (GOLD analysis project Ga0182018, IMG submission 120490) | Permafrost microbial communities from Stordalen Mire, Sweden - 812P2M metaG | ecosystem: Environmental > Terrestrial > Soil > Wetlands > Permafrost | place: Sweden: Stordalen | collected... | reverse complement strand
GTCTGAAAGCTCGGGTGGTAATCTACGCCAATCAGTAACATGTTCGGCTCCTTTCTCCGAGCCTATGGTCGTTAAGCAACCACAGTCTACTCGGGTCGAGGAGCCGACATTGTTATGCAATCACGTGGAATCCGCTTGAAATTCCTCAACAGCAGGTGCTTACCCACAACATCGATCTTATTTTTTTTGCCCGTAGTACGAGGTGCTGCCGTGTTTGCGAAGGAAGTGCTTGTCGTGGAGATGCCTAGAGATAGCGCGGGCCTTCGGATTGGCGGTTAGAGTGTACGTCGCGAGCGCGGCGATTTCTTCGATGATGACCGCGGCGTGTGCCGCTTCGGTGGGCGTGGCGCCCCAGCAGAATGGAGCGTGTCCAGCGACCAGAACTCCCGGCGTGTGGAGGGGATCCAGCTTGGCCAAGCGCCGAACGATGGCGCGGCCGGTGTTGACCTCGTAGTCCTTGCGAATCTCTGTCGGGGAGAGCGGCTTGGTCACCGGAACCGAGCCGTGAAAATAATCCGCGTGCGTGGTCCCGAAACACGGAATCTCACGTTGCGCTTGCGCCCATGCCGTGGCAAACCGGGAGTGCGTGTGGGCCACGCCCCCGATGCCTGCAAAGGCCTGGTAAAGGATCAGGTGGGTGGGCAGATCGGACGAAGGGCGCAAGTTCCCCTCCACCACCTTACCTTCGAGATCGACAATCACAAGATCTTCGGGCTTCATGGTCTCGTACGGCACGCCGCTGGGCTTGATCGCTACCAGTCCTTCGCTGCGAGAGATTCCACTGGCGTTCCCGAACGTGTACAGCACCAAGCGGCGCCGCACCAGTTCGAGATTGGCTTGCAGAACTTCTTCGCGCAAACTTTTCAGGATCATGCGTTCCCGCGCCTGCTCGCTGCAATTTTCCGCAGCGTCGGAAGTACGCGTCCCACCGAAATGGCAGCTGCGTCCGGCTTGCCGAAACCGAAATACAATTCACGGTATAGACCATACAGTTCTTCGTACACGCGCGCCGCTTTTGGATCAGGTTCGATCACGCGATGCTTCGGGCAGAGCGCCTGCTGCGCTTCATCCAGGCTCTGGAAGGCTTTCGCAGCCATGGCGGCAAAAATCGCCGAGCCAAGGCTGGTCACATCCGACTGCGGAATCAAAATCGGCTTGTTCAGCACATTCGCATAAACGCGGTTGAGCACTTCGTTCTTCTGGGGAATGCCGCCGGCGTTGATGACGCGATGAATCGGCACGCCGTGCTCTTCCATGCGCTCCAGGATAATGCGGGTGTGGAACGCGGTGCCCTCAATGGCGGCAAACAATTCGTCCTGCGCGGTGTGCGTCAAGTTCCAGCCGAGGGTGATACCGCCGAGTTCGGGATTCACCAAAACAGTGCGGTCGCCATTGTCCCAGGTCAGGCGGAGCAGACCGGTCTGGCCAGCGAGATACGATTCCAGGCCAACGGAAAGCGTGGCGACCGAGCTGTCGGCGCGCTGCGCAATGGCATTGAAAATATCGCCGGTGGCGGACAGTCCGGCTTCCACACCGGTTTTCTTCGGATCCACCGAGCCTGGCACGACGCCGCAAACGCCGGGAATCAGTTGAGCGCCGTCGCTCATGGCGATGATGCACGTGGAGGTGCCGACGACATTGACGACGTCGCCGGTGCGCGCGCCCGCGCCGATGGCATCCCAGTGCGCGTCAAACGCGCCGACGGGAATCGGAATTCCGGCGCGCAATCCGAGTTTCGCAGCCCACTCCGGCGCCAGCGTCCCAGCCAGCTGGTCGCTGGCAGCGTATCGGCCATTCAATTTCGCGCGGACACCGGCAAGAAGCGGATCGACATCGGTGAGGAATTTTTCCGAGGGCAAACCGCCCAGCGCGGCGTTCCACATCCATTTGTGGCCCATGGCGCAAATAGAGCGCGGAGCTTTCGCCGGATCGGTGATGCCACAAAGTACGGCCGCGACCATGTCGCAATGTTCGAAAGCGGTGACAAAGCGGTTGCGCTTGTCGGGATTATGGCGCAGCCAGTGCAGCAATTTCGAGAAGCCCCACTCGGACGAATAGATTCCGCCGCACCAGTCGATCACTTCCTGCTTTTCGCGGCGCGCGGTTTCGGTGATGAGCGCGGCTTCGCCGGCGGCGCGGTGGTCGCACCAAAGATAGTATTCGTCGAGCGGCTCGAGGTTTGCGCCGACGGGGATGACGCTGGAGCCGGTCGTATCGATGGCGAGAGCAGCGACTTGGTCGCCGGAGATCTTGGCGGAGGAGACGGCTTTATGCGTGGCTTCGGCGAGGGCGCGCATGTGATCTTCGTGGCTCTGGGTGGCGAAATCGGGATCGTCTTTGCGGCGATGCAGGGGATATTCGGCGACGCCCGAGCCGAGACGCCCGCGTGCGGTGTCTACGATGGTCACGCGGACGCTGAGGGTTCCAAAATCGACACCGGCCACAATAGCCAAGCGAGTCTTCTCCGATGTTATTAGTGCCGCGTGAAGCTGGGTACGTGCAGCGTTCTATTCTTTGGCTTCTGAGAAAGTCAACGAATGCTATTCGCCGTGCGCGTACATATCCCAGCCGAAATAGCGGGTCACTGCTTCGTGTACGACGGGCGCGACGGTCGAAAAGTTCGCGGCAACGTGGTGCTCGAAACCTTTTTCGCAGATGTAGCGCAACAGCTTTTGCATGTGGGGAATTTCTACTACGCCCGCCCCGCCGAAAGTTTCCAGCGGATCATCGGTGAAGCGCCCGCCGCCGGAATAGCCGCGGATCTTGCCGGTAAAGTCGTCTGTAGAGAAGCGCGCGAAGCTCATGGGTCCGGACTTTACGCGGCCCACGCACGTGCCGTAGGTGTTGTCCTTGCCGACCGTGCCCGCGATGATGGCTTGAAAATCCATGGTCACGTCTTTGAAGAAGTGCTTCGGCAAGTTGCTGCAATGGAAGCACACGGCCTTGTTGGGGTCGGCGCCATAGTTGTTGTTCCAGTCGAGCAGCGCGCTCGGCGTGCCCGAAGCGAGCTGCAGGGCGTGCATGCCGAGGACACCGCAGACATCGACCTCGCAGGCGCTGGAGAGCCGCGAATCGCTCATCATGCTCATAACGGTGCACGGCACGACGCCCAGATTTTCCTCAAGCGAAGTCCAACACTGCACGGCGCTGATTTGCACGTCGGCAGACTTCATCCAGTCGTCCACCACCGCGCCGAGCTTGGCCATTTTCAGGAGTGCGGGCTGCGGAATGCCGCTGGTAGAGACATACTTCTGGATGGAGTTGAGTTTCTGGACGGCGCTGGCGTCGTCGTCTTTCATTCGCGAAATTCGGCCAATCACTTCGGACAGGTCCAGAGTCTCGACAGAGATTCCATTGTGCTCGAGAATTTTTTCGCTGTACCGCACGGTGTTGAAGGCCGCGGGCCGCGCGCCGATGGCGCCGATGCGCAGATTGCGAAGGCCTTTCACGACGCGGCAGACGCCGGCAAACCACTGCAAGTCTTTTTTGAACTCTTCGGAACCGGGGGCTTCGGTGTGCAGCGAGGTGAGCGAGTACGGGATGCCGTATTGCTGGAGGTTGTTGCAAGCGGACATTTTTCCGCAGAAAGAATCGCGGCGGTGCGCGATGGTCATTTTCGCCGGCGTGTCCGGCGTCGCTTGAATCAAGACCGGGACGTTGAGGCGGGCGAGACGTAAAGTGTCCGCTATGGCGCGCTCGTCGCCGAAGTTCGGGAGCGAGACGATCACTCCGTCGATTTTGTTGCCGGCCGCTTTGAACAATTCAGCGCAGCGTTTGGCCTCTTCGTGAGTTTCGACGGCGCCGTGTTTGCTCGCTTCCGGCCCGAGCACCACCACATCCATGCCGGCGGCCTGCAGAACCTGAATCATTTCTTCACGGCCGGTCTTTGCGAGATGATCGGGGAAGAAGCCGCGATTCCCTACGATCAAACCCATTGTCATCTTAGAATTTCCCATTGTCCTTCCGCCTTACATTGATCTCGATGGCAAATCCCTTTCTTTGCGCGACAACTTGCTGGATCGCTCCGCTGTAAAGATGGGAAGCGAGCTGACCGGAAAATGCCGGGCGGGGCACCGGGAAGCTTTCGCATTCTAGCACTAATGAAACGCTTAACCCTGGGTCTTCCTAAAAGTATCAGCAAACGATTACTCATAGTACCATAGCGGCTTTCCTTACGCTTCACCTCCCTTCGGGGCGTGTCCGTCCGGTAAGCGTCCGGATCCGCTCCACCTCCTTGGGATCGTACGGGGCGCCGTCCTGGCGGAAGATATCGTGAAACCACACTTGCGGCTCGCCTTCGTATTCCTTTTCCCAAGAATCCCAAGGATAGATGGTCTGGGTCTTGCCGGAAACAAAGCCCCAATTGTAGGCGCCGACCTTTTCCTGCTTGAGAACGGGCAAGACGGTTTCAAAGGTGCTGCCTCGGGGGCGGGCCATGTATTCCGTGCAGATGACTGGTCGATGGAAGTGGCGGAGGGACTGGATGCTGATCAGAATTTTGTCTGGCGGGTCGTAGTTGTGGAACGTGATGACGTCCGAGTTCTCCAGTTGGAGATGTTCCATGGGGCTCAGCTTGGAGTCGTCGGACCAGTCGAGTTTTCGCCACACGCCGCTGGTTAGCGGTTGGGAAGGTTTTGCTTGCCGGGCCCACACCCAGACGTTTGCCAGCAGTTGCTGCGCGGCTTCGGCTTTGTTGGAGAGTTCCGTGGTCTTGTAGGAGCCGTTTTCATTGTCGGGCTCGTTCATCAGGTCCCAGATCAGGACGCGGTGATCGTTGCGGAAGTGACCGACGACTTCTTTTACGTAGGGCTCGATTTCAGCGGGCCACGTGGAGGGATCATTTAATACTTTTGCGCCGGGGGATTGGACCCAACCAGAATTGTGGACGTGGGGTTTGGGGGCGCGTTGCGGGCCGACTTGCGGGTTGGGATCCCAGACCGAATCGAGCAATACGAACATGATGCGGATGTGATGCTTATCGGCTACGTGCAGGAATTTGTCCATGCGATCGAGGAAGCCGGCGCGGTCTTGCTTCCATGCCAGGTTGTGGAGGAAGACACGCATGGTGTTCATGCCCAGCCCTTCGGCCCAGCCGAGTTCGCGGTCGATGGTCGGCAAGTCAAAGGTGTCGGGCTGCCACATTTCCAGTTCGTTGATGGCGGTGCTGGGAATGAAGTCGCTGCCGACCAGCCAAGATTGCTTCGCGTACCAGGCGTCGGCGCGTCGGGGCGACCACCGGGGCGGCGCAGCTTGGAATACGATCGGCACGGCGAGAATTAGCAGGATTAGAGTTGCGATTTTAACGCGTAGAAATGATAACGCGGAGACGCTGAAGAGCCTGAGACTCGCTGAGCGGATCGGAAAAGACCTACCGACGCCAAGTCGGGTCTGCGGGCTGGGCAAACTGGGGCGCACCCTTCGAGACTCAGGGTAAAGTGGTGCTGCGCCCTTACACGGTTTTCGGGGCTTCATGAGAGCTTGAGTTGTAGCAGGGTCACTGAGGCTGGGGCAAATGTGTATTTTGCCGTGCGGCCTGAGGGACTCCAATTTTCCGCGCGCGGCTTTACGGCGTCAGGGGCGTCGAAGGTGTTGTGGGCGTGGGTGTCAGAGGTGGCCAGGACGGTGGCGCGGCCGCTTGTCGCTTCGGCACCCAGGAGGTTGATTTCGGCTTCTCTGGGTTGGGATACGTCGGGATTTACTACCGTGATGGTCAAGTCTTTTCCGCGAACCGAGGCGGAGCCTTCGAGGCTCCAGAACGTGGCGGGCTGGCCGTCGCGATCGTAGGTGATCGTCGGAGAAAGAAATTCGGCGCGGACGGCTTGGGCGCCTTGATGGGCGGCGTACATTTGAAAGACGTGGTAGACCGGGGTGGTGAGGAACCGATCGCCGTTGGCCAGGAAGAGGCTGTTGAGGCAGTTGATGAGCTGGGCGCAGTTGGCCATCGTCACTTTGTCGGGATGGCGATTGAAAATGTCGAGGGTCAGGCCGCTCATTACCGCGTCGCGTTGCGTGATCATCTGGCCGAGGATGTGGGTAGGCGCGACCTCGGAGCCGGGTTTGTACCATGGGCCCCATTCATCGACGACGAGTTTGATGCGGCGCTTGGCGTCGAATTCGTTCATGACCTGCCAGTGCCCTTCGATCAGCGTTTCGAGTTTGGCGGCTTCTTTCATTAGCTCGTACCACTCGACGGGTTGGAAATTTACGGCATCGCCTTTGCCTTCGACCCAGTTCTGCGTGCGGCCGCGGCTTAGGTTCCACGAATAGTAGTGGAGCGACAGTCCCCAAAGCGAGTTGAGCGCGTTCGGACCTTTCTGCAACATGCCCTCGAAAAAGCCCCGCGTCCATTTGTATTCGGCGTCGTTTGGTCCGGAGGCGATGAAGCTGAGATCGGTGTCGTAGCGCGGAACCCAGGCGGCGAAACGCCGGTATTCACTGGAGTATTCGCCTGCGGTCATTTCGCCGCCGCAGCCCCAGGATTCGTTGCCGATGCCCCAGTAGCGGACGTTGAATGGATCTTTGTAGCCGGTGGAGGCGCGGAGATCGGCCAGCGTGGTACTGCCCGCGGGGGAGTTGCAATATTCGACCCAGCGGTAGAAATCTTCCGCGGGGAGGCTGCGGACGTTGGCGGCGAAATACGGTTGGCTGCCAGCAAGTTTGCAAAATTGGACGAACTCGTTGGTGCCGAATTCGTTGGGGTCGTACTTTTGTGGAATGTTCCCTTGGGTGCGGACAAGCGGGTCGCCGGCCCAGAAGTTGGTGCGGCGGGGGCGCTTGGCGGCAGGGCCGATACCGTCTTTCCAGTCGTAGCTGTCGGCGAAGCAGCCGCCCGGCCAGCGGATTACCGGCGAGGAGATTTTTTGTAAGGCGTCGACGAGGCTTTTGCGAATGCCGCCGACGTTGGCGATTTTCGAGTTTTCGCCAACCCAAACGCCGTCGTAGATGACCGCGCCTAAGTTTTCGGCGAAGTGGCCGTAGATATTGGGGGAGATGGTGCCGAGCTCTTCGCTGAGGATGACATCGATGCGCGCGTCGAAGGAGGCGGCGAGGCTTGCCTTTCGTGCAAGCAACGCTGCACCAAGCGCGAGAGAGGAGTTGCGAACGAACTGGCGGCGATTGATGGTCATCGGGATCCCTCAAGTAAACGTTTTCAGGCGTAGAGAGTGTAGCCGCGGTGGCGGGGCAAACTCAACGCCGATTGCACGTAGCAGGAGGGCGTTTGCGCTTATCGGCCGCGGAGCAGTTTCTTGGTCGCCCCAAGCGGTCAGCAAACTTCGGAATTAGGGTTGACGTTGTAACTGCGTTCGCTAAGCGGCCACGCGGTTTACCAGATTTCGCGCGGCCAGACCAAACATCAGCCGCGAAAATCCGGTCATCAGCAAGTTCACACCTACCAGTATTCCGATGGCCCACACCGAACTCGACGGCCAGTGGAACCAGATTAGCCCGCCCAGGAGCAGCGTGATCAGCGCATTTACCAAGAGCCAGCCGGACCCGCTTGCGCCGCGCATCCGGAAATAGGCGATGATTTCGAACACCGCTTCGGTCAGGATAATCAAAGCCAAGAACAGCGTCAGCGTTCCAAGCCCCAACAACGGGTGCATCAAAAAATAGCCTCCGCCCACGATATACACAACTCCGATCAGTATCTGCCAGAGTACGCGCCCCGCTCCACCGCCGCTGAACGCCGCAACCAGATGCGCTACACCACCGAAGATCAGCAGCCAGCCCACTAGAATTGTTACCGCCAAACCCGCCACTCCCGGCTCAATAATCGCCAACATTCCCAGAACGATGAATACCACCGCCATGCCAATAAACCAGCCATTCGCCTTCTTGATGATCGTACTCGCTCCATGCAACCCCTCGGTCGGATTTGCGGTCGCCATGAGACACCTCCACTCGCGTTTGTGTATTGGAATCAGCCGTCGCCGGACGGAGCACTGCGGATTGGGTGGAAACGGGCTCATTCTACTCCCAAAATTCCTCGGCCAACCACTCAAATTGTTTCCTACAAGCAGCCCTGCCCGCAGGCACCCAGCCAAGTGCTGGTTAACGCTGTCCTTGGCTCATAAGCGAAGTCACTCGGAAACTGCGCGGACCACCGTAGAGGCATTTCCGCGATGACGGCTTCGTTCTGTGCGACGTGGTTACAGTACTTCCGAGTATGGTACTTGTAGATCAGGAGTTACATTGACGCAAATTGGGGTGCCCCTAAAATAGGAAAGTCCCTGAAAGATATGAAAGTCGGAGGACCCCTTGCTCTCTACCTGGCCAACCTCGATTCTGCGTTTTGTTTGTATCGCGCTGTTTGCGTGTGCCGCGCTTGTTCCAGTTTCCAAAGCTGACCCCATCACCTATACGTTTACGGGAACAGCGGTGGACGGACTCAACGTCGGCTTTAGCTACACGTCGTCGTCGGGATTTATTTCGACGTCCTCGTGGGACACGTTGTTCGCGTCGGAATTGAGTTCGTGCACGAATTGCAACCTGGTGCCATTTCTTCCGGTCGCGCAGTTCGAACCGCAGGTACCTTTTCTCGGCGACTTGCTGGTTTTTGACGACAAGTATCTGATCCCGTCGTTGTTTGGATTTCAAAACGGTGCGTTCGAGTCGTTGGGAACCTATCAAAGCTACGGTCTCTTTAATGCCGCGACCCTGACGGTCAGCGACTCGGTGAAGACTCCGGAGCCTGGCACGCTAGGCCTTTTGGCTTGCGGAATGGCTTTGCTGGCGGGACTGGCTGTGCGGAAGCGCCTGAGTTCGCTGGCGACCGCGCGAAGTTGAGCGCGCACCGCCTACCCAGAGAACGCCGGTCGAGTTGCATCTAAAGCCCGCCCTCTCGAAAAGGACGGCTACAGGAACGTCTCCCCCCGCAGGGCCTTCCAGTAACCTTCGGATTGCCTGAAATTCCAAAAACCGCACCCTTAGAATCGAAGGGCACGGCACCACAGTTACCGGACCTAACTCCATATCGCGCTCAACCGACTGGGTCAGCGATTACGTCTTGGTTCTGTTCGCCTAGGCCTGCGATGCCCAGGTGAATCCTATCTCCGGGTTTAAGGAAGACTTGGGGTTTTTGGGCCATTCCTACACCTGGGGGAGTGCCGGTGGAGATGATGTCGCCGGGGTGGAGGCTCATGAAGCGGCTCAGGTAGCTGACGATGTGGGCTACCGTGAAAATCATGGTCTTGGTGGTCCCGTTCTGGTATTGGTGATCGTTTACCTTCAACCACATTTTAAGATTTTGCGGGTCGGGGACTTCGTCTTTGGTGACCAGCCAGGGGCCGATGGGGCCGAAGGTGTCGGCACTTTTGCCTTTGGTCCATTGGCCGGTGCTTTCGAGTTGGAAGGCGCGTTCGGAGAGATCGTTGACTACGCAGTAGCCTGCTACGTGCTGCAGGGCGTTGGCTTCGGAGGTGTACTTGGCATGGCTGCCGATGACTACGCCCAGTTCTACTTCCCAGTCGGTCTTTTTTGAGTGGCGGGGGATGACGACGTTGTCGTTGGGACCACAGATGGCGCTTGTGGCTTTCATAAAAACTACTGGCTCGGCTGGGGCGGGGTTGCCGGTTTCGGCAGCGTGGTCGGAATAGTTCAGGCCGATGCAGATAAATTTGCCCGTTTGGCTTACGCAGGCGCCGATTCGATAAGTGCCGGGAACCAGGGGCAGGCTGTTTGGATTGATGGCGGCCAGGCGTTCCAGCGAGTGGAGGGACAGGGCTTCACCAGCCAGGTCCGGAATCACAGTGCTTAGGTCTCGAAGTTGGTTCGACTTGTCGAGCAGGGCTGGCTTTTCTTTGCCTGGTGGTCCGTAGCGAAGCAGTTTCATGTTTTCTCCGATAGTCGTGGTGATGGTGGCAAGAATATTCCTCAGCGGTTAAAAACCGGACTGAGGCGCGGCTTGCGGCACGACTGAAGTCGTGCCCTCCGGTCGCAGTCGTGGCTTTCTCGGGAGGTCGTGGTCTCCAGGAAGCAAAAAAATGTGCCGGGGTTGACGCCGGGCGGAGCAAGCCCCGCCCCTACAAAGAGGGAGATATGTCCAGTAGACGTCATAGAGTCCAGCCGCCGTCGATTATGTGGATTTGGCCTGTGGTGAAGGCGGATTCGTCGGAGGCCAAGTAGACGGCGAGGGCGGCGATTTCTTCTGGTTTGCCCAAGCGGCCTAGCGGTTGGCGGGCTATGAATTCTTTGCGGGCTTTTTCTACGTCGCCTAGGGCGGCTATGCGTTGCTCGAGCGAGGGGGATTCGACCGTGCCGGGACAGATGGCGTTGATGCGGATGCCTTGGCGAATGTAGTCGGCGGCCAAGGCCTTGGTCAGGCCGATTACGGCGGCTTTTGTCGTACCGTAGACGAAGCGGTTGGGCGCGCCTTTGATGCTGGAGGCGCCGCTGGACATATTAATGATGCTGCCCTTCTTGGCGTCTAGCATGGCGGGGAGGAAGGCGCGGCAGGTGCGGTACATGGATTTCACATTCAGGTCGAAGGAAAAGTCCCAGTCCGCTTCGGAGCATTCAAGAATGGTGCCTTGGTGGACGAAGCCTGCACAATTAAAGAGTATGTCGATAGGGCCTAGCTCCGCGGCTAGCGCGTTTACTGCTGGGGAGTCGCGGACATCTAGTTTCTTGGTTAGGATGCCGGGGAGTTCCTCGGCCAGTCTATGCAGGAGTTGGTCGTTGACGTCGGTGGCGTAGACTCGGGCGCCTTCGTGGGCGAAGGCGCGAGCGGTGGCAGCGCCTATTCCTTGGCCCGCAGCGGTCAGTACTGCTTTTTTGCCTTGCAACCTTAGCATCAACGATTCCCTTTCGAATGTTTGAGTTCAGCTTGACGCGATTGAAGAGGCGCGGCGTTGCGATCCCCAAAAAGAGTAGAACGCGATGATCACATAGGCCAGGAGGGGGACGGAATAGGAAAGTGCGAGGCTGTGAGTTTGCACGGAGATGTAGCCCATGGCAGGAGTGAGAACGGCTCCGCCCACGATGGCCATTACAAGGAGCGAGCCGCCTAGTTTTGTATTTGGGCCGAGACCTTTCAGGCCCAGGGCGAAGATGGTGGGGAACATTACGGACATGAAAAAGCTGGTAAGGAATACGCACCAGATGCCGAGCCAGCCGGGATGTAGGACCGCAATCGTGACCAGAGCGATGTTGGCGAGGCCATACGCGCCCATGAGTTTGCTGGGGTTGACGAAGCGCATCAGCCACGCGGAGGCGAAACGGCCTACGCCGAATGCGGCCAGTGTGCCGGTCAGGAAATAGCCCGCGATTTTTTCGGATTGATGGGCGTACTCCTGGACATAGGAGATGAAATAGCTCCAGGTGCCTACTTGCGCGCCTACGTAGAAGAACTGGGCAACTACCGCGAAGAGGAAGTGCGGCTGGTGGAAGAGGTCGCTGAGGTGCCCGTGATCGGCGGATTCGTTTTCGTGTTCGCTTTGGATGGCGGGGAATCTTGTGCGGAGGATTAGGAAGGCCCAGAGCAAAGCGAACGCACCGATGACCAGGTAGGGCTTCACAACGCGGAGGGTTTCGAAGCGGAGATAGGCTTGGTAGGTGTGGTTGGCCTGGTGTTCGGCGATTTGTTGCGGGGTCAGCTCTACGCCGGAAAAAATGAAGACGGTGCCGATCAAGGCGCCGGTAATGGCGCCGATGGGATTGAAGGCTTGGGCGAAATTGAGGCGGCGCTCGGAACTGTCAGGGTCGCCGAGTTGGGCGATGAACGGATTGGAGGCGGTTTCAAGGAACGAGAGGCCGCTGGCGATTACGAAAAGGGCGAAGAGAAAGAAGGCGTAGCTGCCTGCTTGGGCGGCGGGCCAGAACAGGAAGGCGCCGGTGCCGAAGAGGACGAGGCCGGTGACGAAACCCCCTTTGTAGCCTACCCGGCGCATCAGGAACGCGGCGGGCATGGCCAGCAGGAAATATCCCATGTAGAAGGCGGATTGGACCAAGCCAGCCTGGAAGCGGGTGATGGCGAACGATTTCATGAAATGGCGGATGAGGACGTCGTTGAGATTGTTGGGGATGCCCCAAAGGAAGAACAGGACGGTAACCAGAATGAAGGGGATCAGGTGGCCTGCGGGGAACAGGCGGGCGGTGTGCTGGGGTGAGGGCGTTGGCGGCCACGTTGCGGAGTTTTTGGCGTTGGTCATCTGACGGCTTTACGTCGTTACGACACATCTTGTCGAGATGGTGCGCAACAATGCCCCTACAGGATATGGCGTTGTGGCGATCGGCATGTCTTTGCGCCTGCGCACGCTATCACGTTTTGTTGGGGTCCGTCGAATAGGCGATTTGCGAGATCAATTGAAAGAGAGGCTTTTTGCCACCAAGGCACGCAGGACGCAGAGGCGGAATAGGAGAGTGGAGGAACCAGGTTCAACTGCTTTCTAATTTTTAGGGATTGGCAGGGGGCTTTGTTGCGCTGGCGGCGAACTTAACTGGTGTTGCGCCGATGATTCCTTTGCCTTCCTGGATGGTGATGGATTGATTGGGCTTGATGTTGGCGATGGAATCTGTGCGGCCGCTGGGCCAGCGGATTTGCAAGCGGATACTCTTTGTGTTGCCGGGCTTGCCTAGGCCAAATGTCAGGGGGAGTTCGCTCTGCGACAAGTAGCTTGAGCCGTCTTTGACCATGCGAGACAACGTGGCGCCGGAGTTTGTGGTGGCCGTGACCGTTGCGCCGATGGCGTCGCGGTTTGATTTTGTGCCGATCAGCTTCACGCGGAGCATGTCGTTCTGATTGGCGTTTTCGTTGCGAAGGAGACGGGCGGGGCCATTGTTTGCGGTGACCGCGAGATCGAGGTCGCCGTCGTTGTCGAAATCCGCGTAGGCTATGCCGCGGCCTACGACCGGCTTCTGGATCGCACGGCCCAGTTTGTTGGAGACATCTTCGAATTTTCTGTTTCCCAGGTTGCGGTAGATGCCCATGGGCTGGGCATATTTCACTGTTGGTTGCACTACGGCGATGTCGTCGGAAACGTGGCCGTTGGCGGCGACGATATCGAGGAGGCCATCGAGATCGTAGTCCACGAACAAGCAGCCGAAGGTTAGAGACTGCGTGGTCATCCGGCCTATGTTGGACTTCAGAGATTCGTCGATGAAGAGACCAGAGCCGTCGGTGCGATAGAGAGACGTGCTTTCGTTGGTGAAATTCCCGATCAGCAGGCTGGGGAAGCCGGAGTTGTCGAAGTCAGCGGCGTCTACGCCCATGCCGGCGCGGACTCTGCCGGATTCGCTGAAAGCCACGCCGACGGTGACGCCTACGTCGGTGAACGTGCCGTCGTGGTTGTTGTGGTAGAGCTTGTTGGGCTCAGTGTCGTTGGAAACGAAGAGATCGATCCAGCCGTCGTTTTCGTAGTCGAGTAAGGCTACGCCCAGAGCTTTGCTCGTGGGATCTGCTAGGCCGGCTTTTTTGGTGACGTCTTCGAAAATGCCGTTACCTTTGTTGTGGTAGAGGTGGGAACTCTCGCCTTTGTAGGTTTGCGGCGTGCAGTAGGATTTATTTTTGTTGTCGAGCGAGCAGTATTGATCTTTTTCGATGGACCATTCGATGTAGTGGGTGACGAAAAGGTCGAGCTTGCCGTCGTTGTCGTAGTCGAACCAGACGGCGCTGGCGGAAAAACCGGGGCTGGCGACTCCGGCTTTCGCGGTGACGTCGGCAAATTTTCCGTTGCCTAGATTGTGAAACAGATGATTTGAGCCGACCGTCGTGAGGTAGAGATCTTCGAAGCCGTCGTTGTCGTAGTCGCCTACTGCGCAGCCGAGGCCGTAGGTTTCAATGGCGAGGCCGGATTCCCGGGTAACGTCGGTGAAGGTGCCGTCGTGATTGTTGTGGTAGAGAGCGGGAAAGGATTTGCCGGTTCTGTGCTCGGGCCAGTCCATGGAGTTAACGAAGAAGATGTCTTGCCAGCCGTCGTTGTCGTAGTCGAGAAAACAGACGCCGCTGCCCATGGTTTCGGGGAGGTATTTTTTGCCGAAGGCGCCGGTGTTGTGTTTGAAGTGGATGCCGGCTTGGTTGGTGACGTCCAGGAATTCGATGGGGCCTGCTGGTCTTTTCGCTTCCGCAGGTGCTTGAGGAGCGGTCCCCGGCGATGGACGCGAAGTTGTGGGGGAGGCTGGCTGCGCCGCTGCGGCAACGGTTGTCGGCGCCACGGTTGATGCTGCTTCTTGCGTGGACTTGCGCTCGCAGCCCGTTGCGAAAATCGCCAAGGCGAGAACCGCTCCCATTGCCGCGCGGACTTGAATACAGAAAGAGATCATGCTGTTGCGCGCAGCGAGACGGCTTTCCGTGAATCGAACCACATTTCGATGAGAAACGCGACCGGGCCAACCAGGAACAAAGCGTAGAAGGGCGCGTAAACCACTTGGTCCAGGCGGAGAATCATTTCGACCAAGGCGATGAGTGCGGCGACGACACATTGCCAGAATTTCGACCGCACCGTCGTTTTGGGATCCGTGATCATGAAAAAGATGAACAGCTGATACATCGGGCCGGTAAGCGGGGCGATCTCTGACTGCCAGGGGCTGCCGGTGATGTAACTGCGAAGAAATGCGAACGCGATGAAGCACGTGACGTAGGTGGCGGTGATGTGGAAGCGGCGAACTCGCCAGACGATTACCGAGCCGAGGCACCAGATGACGATCATGGGGAGCAAATAGTTGCCCCACTGGATGCTTAGGGTGGCGACGGTTTCGGGCGCGAGAAAAAGAAGAACGGAGATGCCAAAGTTCGATGGGTTCCAGATGTGGCGGCCTTTGAGGCGCAGCACATACTTGGACATGATGGAGATCACGCTGCAAATGACGTAGGGCCAGAAGGCGGGCGAGCGGACCAAGATTCCGACGCTGATGCCGGTGATGTAGGCGCTGGCGATGTTGGGCCACTTTCCGGTGAACATGCGGCCGAGTATGAGTTCGGTGACTAGACTGGCGATGATGGCGAGGCCGGTTTTTTTGTAGCTTTCAAGAATACCGAACGACAAGTGCCCGGCGAGCAGGATGCAAGTGATGAACGCGGGGGCGAGATACCGATTTTCAATACTGAAGAAACGCTTCCAGGAAAATTCTTGAGACGGTGGAGCGGCAATGGAGGCGGCCGGCTGGCTCATGCGGGCTCCTTGATCTTGTGCAGCTGGCCGGGCGCGGGTTTTTCGATTGTTTGCGTTTTGCCGGTGGGCCAGCGGATTACGGCTTTTTCTACTTGCGGAAATTTGCCGAGACCAAAATGAAGACGGCGTTGGTTTTGCGAAGCGAAGCCGGCGCCCCCCGAAACTTCCTGGACTTGATGCTGGCCATTCCAAAATAAAGTTACTTGCGCACCGATGGCGCTGCGATTGCTTCTAGTTCCTTCCAATTCGAATTCGATCCATTGGTTCTCTGGGGTGACGGTATTTTTGTAGATGAGCAGCGGACCGCGCTGGTTGGCTACGACGACATCGAGTACGCCTCGATTCCACAAATCCGCTAACGCCACCGAGCGACCGTCGTAGGTGTCGGTGACGCCGACTGCTTGCGCTACGTCGACGAATTTTCCGCTGCCGTCGTTCAGCCACACGTGCTTGGATTGGTAGCCCGACAAGCTGCGTCCTTCCATGGCCGGCCAGTTTTTGGCGTCGTTGATGATGGCGCTGTGGCCGCCTGCGATTTTGGAAAAATCGTACCAGTAGCTGCGGTCGTGGTCGAGCGAGACGTAGCCGTTGGTGAGATACAAGTCGAGTGTACCGTCGTTGTTGAGGTCGCCGAATTGGGCGCCGAAGCTCCAGCCGCCCATTTCGACGCCGAAGTCGCGGGCTAGATTTTCGAATTGCAACTTGTCGCCGGTGCTGCCTTCCTTCGGGACCCACAAATTGTTTCCCTGGATGAGCACACCTTCTTCGGAAATGTTGGATACGTAGACGGCGTAGCGGCCCTGGTTGAGAATGTCGCCGAAACTGGCGTTCATGCCGCTTTTGGGAGCGAAACCTACGCCGGTTTGCTCGCCGACTTCGTGGAAACGCTTGCCATCGTTGAAATAGAGTTCGGACACGCCGTAGTCGTTGGCGATGAACAGATCGGGGCGGCCGGTGCCGCGGAGGTCGGCGGCAGCCGAGGCCAGAGCCCAACGCCGGCTGTTGATGCCGACTTGGGCGCTGACTTCTTCAAACTTTCCGTTGCCGAGATTGTGGAAGAGATACTTGCGGCCGCCGTTTTTCGCGTACTCGAAACTGTCGGGCATCATTTTGGTGGACGAGAGGTGCCAGAGATCGACGTCTTCGGAGTAGTAGCCTCCGATGAAGAAGTCGAGCAAGCCGTCGCCATCGTAATCGAACCAGAGAGCGGTGTTGGCGTTGATCCAGGGTGGAAGGCCGACTTGATCGGTGACGCGCGTGAAGCCGTGGCCGGCATCATTGTGATATAGCTCCGGTTTGCCCCACTTGATCAGGAGCAGGTCTTCGTAGCCGTCGTTGTCGTAATCTCCCCAGACCGCGCCCATGGAGACGCCGAAGCCCGGGCGATTTACGTCGGCTACGCCTGATTGTTCCGCGACGTCGGTGAAGGTGCCGTCGTGGTTGTTGTGATAGAGAGCGTTCTTCGAACCTTCCCTGCTATTTGTTACGTAGATGTCGGGCCATCCGTCACGATCGAAATCAACGATGGAGACCGAAGCGCCCATCGAAGCGACTTGCGGCATGATGTGATCTAACCGGGGGTCCAGCGTGGGCGCTTGATGAACGAAATCCACTCCGGCTGCGTGGGATACTTCCTGGAGATAAAAACCGTGGCGGGCTAAGGCGGTCTGAAGGTCAAGTTTCGTTTTCGCCACTTCACGGCGCGCGGCGAAGCGCTTGATCACGAGTGGAGAGACAACGAAACCCACGAAAACAATTGCCAGGATGATTCTTGCGGTGATCCCTCGCATCAGTCGGGTGGAGCACTCCTCAGGGAATTCTGAAATACGTAGGGTGTGACGTAGCGCGTGTGGTAGTTCTGCCAGTCTTCCGGATGCTGGCGGTAAACGTACTCATCTTCCAGGCGGCCGGGGCGCTCCACGTATTCCTGCTTTGCGTGGTAAGGCAAAGGCAAAACTGTCTTCGAAAATGTGGAATTGAAATCGCCGTCCTTGATCCAGCCATCGCCTACAACGATGAAGTCTCTGAGCCAGCCAGCCCGTGGCGGCGGCTGCTCGGCAAATCGGAGCGACATTTCATCGCCGGAGTTGACGATGACGTAGCGATCATCCACGCTTTTGAGGAGTTCGCGAACGTCGCCATAACGGGTGTAGTAGCCGATCAAATCGCGCCAGCGCTGCTTGGTGCCGAGAATTTGGTAATAGTCGGGCACTTCCGGGGCGCCCGCGTCGGGCCGATCGATCACGGAATAGCCGCGATAGTGCAAGTCAGCGACCTCAGGGTCGAGTGTTTGCGTCTTCACCTCGGCGCCCGGTTCGCCCCGAGCCCATTCGATACAGTCCCAATAGATTTCCAGGTTGGTGCGCAAGCGGACGCGGCGAGGAGTTCCGGGACGGAAAATATTTGTAAGGTTGAAGAGGACCGTTTTCTTGCGGCCAGCGGGAAAACCGAGATTTGCTTGCGCGGTGGCCCATCCGCCATGGCCATCGGGGACTTCGACGCTCATTCCTTGGGCGTGCCAGCGGTTTCCCTGCGTGATGGCGACGTTTAGGGAAGACTCGGTGTCGTGAATGGAGCCTTGCGCGATCAAGTAGAGTGGCCCGCTCTTGGGAGCGTTGTCGCCGAGATCGATCTCCACGTAGTGATCGCGCGTAATGCCCTGATACTGGCCACGCCCGAAAGAGTCGAGCGCCTTGCCATCGAGTTTGTTGACGAGGTCGGTCACGTCGTTGCCGTTGTCGTCGGTTGCGCTCGCGATCGAGTGGGGCGCGGCGACCGTGGTGAAGCCGAGTTTCGCCGGCGGGATGACGAAACGCTCGTCGACGTAGATTTCCGTGCCGGGCGGATGGTCGACGGTCATGAGTGCGATGCGATCATAATAGTAGACTTCCCAGAGTTCGGCGGTGATGCGGAGATCGTAGTAGCCGTCGTGCGGAATGAGCTGATCGCGACCAACCTTGTACCACTCCCCTGTGGCGGCGATTTTCGCGGAGCCCAGCGTGTTGATACGCAGGCCGATGGCAGAGCCCCAGGGCACCGCATCCTTCACGAATTCCATCTGCTTGCCATTCCAGGCGAAGAGAAATGGACAAGAGGCTTTCAACCGCTGTTCGGTGACGACTTCCTGGTCGGCTTGCACTCCGAATTCCGCGCGCACCGTGCCGTTTGGCCAAACCACGCGGACCACTTCCGCGCTGGTCTGGTTGCCTAGACCGAAATGAAGCTGCGGCCCATTGATCGGCTGTTTCTGGACCAGAAGGCCGGAGCGAATTTCGATTTCTCCTCCGACACCGAAAGGATTGATGCGCTGGTCGCCGACGGCCTGCTTGGCGTGGGGCCGGACGATCTGCCAGTGATAGTTCTTGGAACCGTGATTCACGCCTTGTACCGGCTTGCCATCGGAGTCGAAACCGAGCAGATCGAGGCGGCCGTCGGCGCTTAGGTCGGCAACATCAAAAATCGTGATGGGTCCCGGTGCGTGGTCGAGGAGGGTAAATTTTGAGTTCGAATCCCCAAGCCAGATGAGCGGCGCTGCTGCGGATTGTCCAGCGGCGACCGTGACAGGACTGAGGATGAGATCCAACGCGCCGTTATTGTCGAGGTCGGCGACGTGCAGCCGAACCTCGCCCGCGAGGACGGTGGTAGGATTGCGAATTTGCACGAGTGGCGCCACAGCCCATCCGCCTTTTTCGCTGAAGGAAACGCTGGCGATCGTGCCAGTCGATTCAACGGCAAGCAGATCCAGAACGCCATCGTTGTCGGTATCGGCCACGCCCAATGCTTTGACGGTAGGCAAATTCGCGGGCAGGGAAACTTCGCGAAATTGGCCTTGGCGCTCGTTGTGGAAAATGTGCAGGTGGCCGGCCCCATCGACAATGGCCGCGTCGGCGTTGCCATCGGAATCGAAATCCGCCCAGGCAAATGCCTGGACACCAGATATGCCCGGGAAGGGCTCTATTACCGTGAAAGTGTCGTCGCCATTGTTTCGCAGAACCTGCGGGACACCATCTTTCTTGCCAAGAACCACGTCTAGATCGCCGTCGGCCTCAATATCCGCAGCCCAGGCGCCTGTGTATGGAGCGCTGATAACACTTTTCGGGAGTTTCGTGTTCGCGGTGACGTCAGTGAACTTGTCGGGAGCGTCCTGCCGCATGAATCGAACGCCGCCCGCGCCCGTGAGCACCAGGTCGGTCTTGAAGTCGTAATTGAAATCGATCTGTAAGATACCTTCGGGACGTGGCGCGGTAACTGACGGGCCGTCGGGAAACGGAAATTTTGCACCTGTGGACAAGCGCACTTCTCGGCCATTCGCCTGAGCAACGACCGGAGCGCCCGCGCTGCCGAGCGCGATAGCTCCGATCCAACCAGGCGAAAAATCAGCAACAGGAAGCGGCTTCAGGGTGAAGGCCAGCGCCATGTCGGAAGGAGCGGGTGCGAAGTCGGGAGGTTCGAGGCGAAGAAAATGGGTGAACGGCTCGGCTTCCTCGCCTGGTGGCGCTTTCAACACGGCTAGGCTCTCGCGAAATTCCGGAACGCGCATGAGCGCGTTGCGCAGGAAAGTGGTGCGCGTCGCAGCAGCGCGAGGGTTCGGTCCCTCGGCCGCGCTCTGCAGGGCAGCCAGCTGCGCCTTCACTTCGCTTGGCCAATTTGAGGAACGCGAATTGATTCGAGCCAGCGCTGATTTTAGTGTCGCAGCGTCTCCGGTCTTAGCGGCAACCCGCGCCTGTTCTAGTTGGGCGGCAAGATTGTCGGGCTGAGCAACCAAGATCTTCTGGATCAGCCGCTGGTACTCTGCGTCACTATTGGCATCGCCTTGGCGTTCCACTTCTTCGGCAAGCTCAAAGGCGGCGCGGTAGTTGCTCGGATTGATTTCGACGGCTTTGCGCCAGTCGGCGATGGCGTTGGCAGAGTTGCCTTTGCTGCTTTCCAAAAATCCGAGCAGCTGGTAGATGTGATCGTTGTTGGGGGCAAGGCTGCGGGCCCGCTCGATTCTCTGCTCGGCAATATCCAATTTGCGTTGACGGAGTGCGAGCACGCCCCAATTGGCCCAGCCGGCTGGTTCCCCCGGCGCCCGTGAGGTCATTTCCGAAAGCTTGCTTTCGGCGTGAATATCGTCGCCTACCTGCAAGGCGCCGAGTCCAATGTAAAACGCGGAAACAGCCTCCGCGTATTCCTTAGAAGATTTCTGGGGAAGTTTGCTGGCCGAGCGACACGAAACCAAAGTTGCGGCCGAAACCGCACAAAACGACAGAACGGCAATTCGCCACAGGAACAAAGAGTGCCAACCTCTGGTAGCGGCAGCCGCACTGCAGATCGCTACAGGAGCGAGTTTTTCGCTGGTTTGCAAACCCAATCTCTCTTTATCAACGCGTACAAAGAATGACTTTAGTTGTTGCACGGTCTCTCACGCGGTAACGCCCCAGCAAAATCTCAGGCCCGCTGGTGCAATCGGTACTCTGGGACAGACGGTGCGTGAGTACATTCCGATGACCATGGGAATGAACACGATCGCGTTCCAGCAAAGGTGCAGTTCGACGCGCGGTATAACGAGATGGAGAACACCTACCGGGACCGGCTTGCCCCAGAAATTACGATGGAACCTGTCAGGGGAAGCAAGGAATGGTCCTACCGGACCGTTTTGCCATCAATAGTATGTTCATACTAGCGCAGCCCACACCCTAAGCCGGAACCTGGCTGCTCGAAACCGTTATTGACGCGCTCCTCCAGGAGGCAGAAAATGCCCGAGCTGTTCATTTTTCACATGGCGCATAGATGAGACCCTATTCGCTTACGACGCCAGAAACGAGGGATTTTAGAAATGTCTGAGAATGACGTTATCGCAAACCAAAAACGGATCCTGCAGAACCAGAAGGCGATTCTCGCGAACCAGAGCAGCATCAAGGCCAATCAGGAAACCATTAAAAAGAACCAAGCTTCCATTCTGAAGAACCAAACTACTTTGGATACGATCGTCAAGAATCAAAAGAAGATCTTGGCAAAGATCAAGTAGGCGAATCCCATAGCCTCAGTTTGTCTTCACACCAAGCTGCTTCCGCTCGATCAGCTCAGAGCCACAAGCTTGCTAGCACATTTGCCTTTTATCAAGAAACTGGGGTCCTTCAGAGAGGAAAGGGAACGGCGAGTCTTGCTTGATGTATCGGATAATTGGTCGAAACTCCCGCGCCGGACGTCATGGGTACAGCGGTTCAGGGACGCAAAACGCGGGAGTTCCGAAGGTTCTTAGGACTATGGGCTAACTATTTCTCCTAAGGCCTCCTTTTTCGCACTCGAAACACGACGGCACGACTCGCACGTGACGAGCTAGCACCGGCTAGGGCTGAATACTGTGAAACCGGCAAACGGTCAAACGATTTGGGCCTGAAAATATGATGACCTCGTAAAATACTGAATATAATGGTTATAACAGGTCACATGAACCGTTGTTAACCGCTGTAACGCTGTGATAGAGTGCCCAGCGCCAGCCGTTTGGTGAAACAGCGCATGGCCAAAATCGACGCCGCAACGATCATCCGATTCGGACTGTTCGAGATCGACCTCGCTCGTGGCGCCTTAACCCGACAGGGAGTGCGGCTCAGAATCCAGGAGCAGCCTTTTCGAATTCTGGAATTGCTCCTTAGGGAAAGCGGCGAGATTGTCAGTCGCGAAACCCTCCGCCAGGCCCTATGGCCGGAGGGGACCCACGTAAACTTCGATGGGAGCCTCAATGCCGCGCTCAAGAAGCTTCGCGCCGCACTTCAGGATGATGCTGAAAATCCACGTTTTATAGAAACTGTGCCCCGCCAGGGCTATCGCTTTGTAGCTCCCGTACACTTTATTAACGGGGCGCCAGCCACCGTTCCACCAGGACTAGCGGTTGATTCCGAAAATGGGGACAAGTCCATTGAGGTCCGGCTGAGGCTTAACCCGCAGTTTTCGGAGGATATGGTTCCCGGAGCGGCCCATTGGGATCAGCAGCGCGTTGAGCGTACCCAGCGCTGGTTTGACTTCCTGCTATTGACGGCCGGCATTCTATTCGGTTCCTGGCTGCTGTTTTTCATCGTTTATCCCGTGCCGAGCCCCAGCGTACAACGCGTGAACAGGATAACCAACGATGGCCGAATCGACGAGTGGGGCGGTATCGTTTCGGACGGTACGCGGATCTTCTTTCTGGAGCGCGACGCTGGTCACTGGAACCTGATGCAGACTTCCGTGGAAGGTGGTAACGCGGAGAAGATCGCGGCACCTTTCGAGAATACGCGACTCTTCGCGGTGTCCCCTGACCACTCGCAGTTTCTGGTCGGACAGTTTGCGCGCCGCGATGAAGAAATGCCTCTCTGGCTTTGGCCCGTGCAGGGTGGCGAGCCACGACGTCTCGGAGAAGCCACCGGTCACGATCCCGCGTGGTCTCCTGACGCAATGCAAATTGTTTTCGTAAGCGGCCACGATCTGTACTCGGTTCGTCGCGATGGAACGCAACTCCGCAAGCTGCTTCATGCCAACGGAGATCCCCGCGCGCCCGCGTGGTCTCCTGACGGCAGATACATTCGGTTCACGGTTGACCTCAATGAATACGGAGCGCAGGCCATTTGGGAGGCAACCGCAGACGGAAACAACCCGCACCCGATCCTGGCGGGTGGTAATCAGCCTTCGCGGCAGTCTTCGGGAACCTGGACCGCGGACGGCAAATATTTCCTTTTCTCGGGGTGCGAGCAGTATGACTGCAATTTGTGGGCGATGAGAGATGTGTGGAGCTGGTTCAGGCGCTCCCATCACACCCCTGTCCCATTGACGAGCGGGCCGGACGCCTTAAACGTAGCCACGCCGGCGCAAACCGGATCGCGGATATTTGCCTTCAGCTTCCGTTCGCGGCGGGAACTTGAGAAGCTCGACCCTCGCACAATGCGCAGCGCCACGTTGAGCCTGGATACCCATGCGGAACAGGCCGACGTCTCACGCGACGGAGAGATGGTGGTTTATTCAGATCGACCGGACGGATCTTTGTGGCGGAGCCGCACAGATGGCTCACAGCGGTTAAGGCTGACCAGCGCCCCTCTGAGCGGTGTAGTTCCGCGATGGTCGCCGAAGGGCGAGCAGATTCTGTTCACGGGCGTGCGCCCAGGGCAGACTCGCCAGATTTATATCGTCGAGGCCGATGGAGGCGCGCTGCGCCCGGTGCTGCCCGAAGGGTGGGAGGGCGCACACGCGGACTGGTCGCCCGACGGTTACCGCATCGCGGTCGTCATGCGCAATCGGAAAACGCACCCAGATTTTGCGCTTTATACGCTTGAGCCGACTACCGCCGTCTGGAAGGAACTGCCGGATTCAAAGGAACTCGGTGAACCACGATGGTCACCCGATGGACGCTACATCGCATGCGTCGACAATTCCAATCATAATTTGATCTTGCTGGATGTGCAGCGAGGCAAGCGGGTTACCGTCGCTTCCGGTGGATTTCTTGAGAGCCCCTATTGGTCCGAGGATAGCTCGTACATTTATTTTCAGGACCAACTCGATGATGAAGAGTCTGTCTTCCGCGTGGCGGTGGCCACGCAACAAGTTGGGCGTGTTGCCGGGTTCGGAGAGATTCTCCGCGGCAGCGCCGCTCATTGTTTCTTCAGTGGTTTAAGCCGAGATGGATCACTCTACCTGATGCTGGAACGTGGGTTGACGGACATTTACGCTCTCGATCTAGACCTGCCCTGACTCCCAGCGCGAAAGTGTAGCTCGCACTATTCTTCGTTGAAGGTATTTCTTTTCTTATAGGTCATCACCGCAAGTCCGATGCATATCAGCATCGGTGGGAGGACTAATATAACGATACCGCTGCGCAACGCCTGCGCGATTCGAGCACCGGCGCCAGCGGCTTGCGTATAGCAGAGTGCGCAATTCTGAGCCAACGCGACACTTGGAACAACAAGGCCGGCGACGAAGGCTAGAACAAGGCTACTGACGCGAACCGCGCGTTTTTTGTCCGAGATCATTGCACCTCCACTTGAATGGTCGCCGCGCTAATGCGGAAACGGTCTCATGTGCAGCAACCGGAAGCTATCCGACCATATCATGTTCATCATGAGCAGAACAAAAATAACCGCCGGGATTAGCGACAGGAACAGACTCCGGCGCTCTTGCGCCAGGTGCATAAAGTACATCACCGCCAAAGCCGCCCCACACACCGCCAGTGCCAGAAGAATGACCAGCAAGGCCGTCGTCGAAAAACTTTGGTAGGCGAGGAACACCTCCAGGCCGGCGATTCCGACCAAGACAAAGTACACCTGCAAATATTTCGCTATTACGTTCCCTGATGCGCCCGAAGCGGTCATTCAAATCTCTCCCAACCTGCTCAACGCGAAAGGTTCAACAGATAAATTAGAGGCACAACGAACATCCAAACCAAATCCACAAAGTGCCAATACAAACCCACCGTTTCGACGTGGCCTGCCGTCAATCTCCCCTTGGAAAAGCCGCGCGCGATAACGGCGAGCGCCACAACACCACTCACTACGTGCAGCAAGTGCAGCCCCGTGATGCTGAAAAACGTCGCGCCAAAAAGAGGCGATCCCCAGGGATTTTGGAACAAACGCACGCCGTCGTCGATCAAGCCAAACCACTCGCGGATGTGCAAGCCTGCAAACACAATGCCAAGAAAAATCGTGGACCAGAGAAACCGCCCAGCCTTGCCCTTGTCTCCGGCCTTAGCCGAATCTACCGCGCCGAGCATCGTCAAACTGCTCGTAAGCAGAACTAGCGTCATGATCATTACGTTCAGGATGCTGGGATTAAACTTGAACGGAGCCGGCCAATCGGTGCTCGCTGTCCGCAAGTAGCCGTAGCCGAACAGCAGAGCACCAAACGTGATCGCGTCGGAAATGATAAACAACCACATGGTCAGTTTCCGGGACGGGATCGCGTACGGAGCTGGTTCTAGCAGAGCCGTGCCGTGCGCGTGAATGGCTTGGTGGGATTCACTCACAATCAATTCCCTTCCTTCCGGTCAAAGTCTCGTTGAGATCACGAAAAGCAGGTAAAGCCAAAGAACGCCCATAAAATGCCAGTAAGTCGCCGCACCGTCGAACAAACTCCAGCGTGGCTGCCCTTGGCGGGAGGTGATTTGCGCGATCAGATACGTCAGGGCGACGATGCCGCCGAGAAGATGCAGCGCGTGCATTACCGTGAATACGTAGAAAAAGGAACTGTTCGATGTGGTTGCGAGGTAAAGACCTTGCGCAGCCAGTTGCCGCCACACCAAGTACTGCCCCAGCACGAAAAACAATCCGAGGACGAACGTCACCACGATCCAGGGCAAACCATTTCGAAGTTGAGGTCTCGAACCGCTGGTCGCCCGATTTCGCGCCCTCTCCAGAGTGATACTGCTGATCAGCAGCGCAACCGTATTCAGATAGATGACCGGAGGCGGCACAATGTGCTTCCAGTCTCCCGAACCTTGACGAACCATCAATGCGCTGGTAAACGCCGCGAACGACATCGTGATTGCAAAGATCGCTACCCAGATGCCGCTTCGCGTCGCCCGCTCGCGTCCATGCCTCTCGGCAAGTGGCGGAGGCGCTGCATGTTGGACTACCGTCGAAGCCATGCTCTTCCCTTTCTAATCGTTGTAATCCGCGATCTTGAGCTTGAACACCAGATTTCGTCCGCCGCTGAAACGCGTCGTTTACTTATCCCATCCACCCACAACCTGCTCGGGCGAATCCTGCATGACGAAATCCCCTTTCGACCCTTTCACGCCGTACTGGTACGGGTCGTGAAAGACGACGGGGTGCTTGTCGCCGAAGTTATTCCAGGGTGGAGGCGAAGGAATGCTCCATTCCAGCGAGGTCGCGTTCCATGGATTCTCAGGCGCTATCTTGCCCCGGAATCGGCTGTGAATCAGGTTGTAGAGAAAAATGAGCTGCGCGGCACCGGTAATGAACGCCGCAATCGATATGAATTTGTGGACCGGCATGAGCGGGGCCATGAAATCGTCAACGAACGAAGAGTACCGGCGCACATTTCCTACCAAGCCCAGGTAATGAAACGGCATAAAGATGCAATAAGTGCCAACGAACGTGATCCAGAAATGGATCTGGCCGAGCGTCTCGTTCATCATGCGGCCCGACATTTTCGGAAACCAGAAATAGGTTCCCGACAAAATGCCGAAGATCGCCGCGACGCCCATGACCATATGGAAATGGCCCACGACGAAGTAGGTGGCGTGAAGATAAATGTCAATGGACGGTTGAGCCAGAAAGAATCCGCTTACGCCTCCGCTGACAAACATCGAAACAAAACCGAGAGCGAAAAGTGACGCGGAATTTATCTGGATGTTTGCGCCAAACAGGCTTCCCAACCAGATCAACGTAATGATCGTCGCCGGAATCGTGATCGTCAACGTCGGGAAAGAAAACAGAAGCGACGAGAACGGGTTCATGCCGCTAACGAACATGTGATGACCCCATACCATCCAGCTCAAAAAGCCTATCGACATCATCGAATAGATCATCACCTTCGCGCTGAGAAGAGGCTTCCTCATGCTGGTGATGAGCACATGCGAAACGATGCCCACGGCGGGCAGAATGGCGATGTAAACCTCAGGGTGCCCGAAAAACCAGAACAAATGCTGCCAGAGAAGTGGGGAACCACCCGCGTGGTTTTGCAATCGGTCGCTGACAACGAGTCCAGACGGAATGAAGAAACTCGTTCCCGCCATCCGATCCAATAGAAGCAACAGGCAAGCCGGCAGCAGAACGGCGAATGCGAGGAGTCCGATACAGGAAGTGATGAACCACGCCCAGGTGCAGATCGGCATGCGCATCAGCGTCATGCCTTTGGCCCTCAGGTCCAGCGTGGTCGCAATAAAATTGAGCGAACCAAGCAATTGGCCCACGCAAAACAGCGCGATCGACATGGCCCAAAGATTTTGCCCCCAGCCAAGTCCGGGACCCGCGTCTTTACCCACGGCGCTGAGCGGCGCGTACGCGGTCCACCCGGAAATCGGAGGCCCATCAGGAATGAAAAATGCCGACACTAGAACGATGAAGGCGACCAATGTCGTCCAGAACGACATCATGTTGAATCGCGGGAAAGCCATGTCTTCCGCGCCGATCTGAATCGGCAGGAAATAGTTTCCGAAGCCGGCAAACGGGGCGTTGGTCAGAACGAAGAACACCATGAGCGTTCCGTGCATGGTCAATAAGGAAAGGTAGTACTCCGGCGTGATTACACCGCCCGGAGCACCCGTGGGGGCGATTGCGCCCAGGCCCGGAATTTTTGCATCCGGCCAGACCAGATGAAACCGCATAAACCAGGACAGCACCATGCCCATGAACACGGCCATCAGTGCCAAGCCATAGTATTGCTTACCGATCATTTTGTGATCGAGGCTGAAGACAAACTTCCGGATAAACCCTTCCGGCGGGGCATGCACTTGCACTGGCTGGACTGCTGCGTCTTCCATTTGTCACCCCGTCCCTTGCGTTGAAGTCCGGTGGAGAGGAGGACTTCCCCGTTACGCGTTCAAGGGCTATTGTTCTGCTGCTCTATCTTTCAACCATTTATCGAATTCGTCCTGAGCCAGTACATTCAGATACGCCTTCATGTTGTAATGACCGAGTCCGCAAAGTTGCGTGCAGACAATTTCATACTTGCCCGTTTTCGTTGCTGTGAAGTGTAGCGACAGATCGAGGCCCGGCACGAAATCCTGTTGAAGACGCAACTCCCGGACATAGAACGAATGGCCGACATCCTTCGCATGCAGCAACAGATGAATTTCCCGATTGATCGGAATCGTGAGCTCGGCGGTTACGATATCGTCCCGGGCCTCCACGTCATTTGCCGGGTCGAGACCAAAATAATTTTGGTTCCCTTCATCAATCTTGTCCGGGTGCAGAGGACCAAACCTCCCGTCGGCTCCCGGATAACGAAAGTAAAACGCGAATTGGCCTGCCTGCGCCTGAATCTGCATGGCATCCGGCTTTGGCGCCGTGAAATAAACATCCGCCCAAGCCTTCTGTCCGAGCACCCCGAGCGCAAGAACCTCCGTGCCAATGAAAATAAATGCGGTCGCCACCATCAATTTCGCGCCGCCAGGCAGGTGCACCACTTTGGAGCCGTCTTTACGGTTGGAGAACTTCCAAACGAAAAACGCAAGCAGCAACTGAGCGCCAACGAACGCAAGACCCGCCTCGGCCATGGTGTCCGCCAATTGTTCGTCGATCGCATGCCCGTGCGTGGAGATATCTACCGGCTGGACGAACTTGTGCGTCACTATGGGATAGGCAGAGACCAGAGTAATAAGGACAAGGATTACACCAAAAAATTTTCCCATAGCACCTGCTTCCCTAGCCTCTAGGGGTTCTCGAACCCGTGCGGCTTTGCCGCAGCCGAGCTAGTAAGGCTTTGCTTTGAAGACGAAGTTCACCGTCTTCGTTTCGTTTCCGGAAATGGTCACGTCCTGTGACTGGTCGCCGTAGGACTCGTGCCACGCGGTGATGGTGTATTTTCCAGGAGGAAGATCCGCCAAGGAAAACCCGCCTTCACCTTCGGTGACCGCGTAATGCGAATTTTTGAGTACCGCAAAGTTGCCATGCATCCAAGGATGGATGTTGCACTTCACGGGAATAAACTCCGGCTTGTCATATTTCTCGTCGATCGGCGCGGATCCCGGCGGCTGTGACTTGTTCCACTCGCGGTTGACCTTCGGCAGCGGGTGAATATTGTGAGAAGTCTGGTCCGCATTGGAGATTTCCAGCGTCTGATTCACCTGGAAAGCCAGGACGTGTGGAATATATTGGCATCCTTTCTGCTCGAACTTGGCCGCCTGGCCCGGTGCACTCTCGTCGGGAGCACCCGCGGAAACGTAGACCACTACATTGTCAAGAGCATTGCTGGGACCAGTGACCACGGTCTCGCTCGTGATGGGAGTCGGATGTTGCTTGGCGCAGCTGGGCTCCTTGGACATGTCAATCGGCTTCTGCTTTGCCGGCGTACCCTCATAAGTGACCTTACCGCTCACCGTCCCGCCGCTCGGCCCGGCATGCACGATGACTGCGCACGCCGCGAGCGCCGCTATCCCTACTACGTATCCCGCTGTTGCTCGCATGATCTAGGCTCCTTCCAAAAATAAACCGGGTGCAAACTCATTCTACTGTTCGACTCCGGAACCTGTCGGGGTGCCTTTGACTTTGCTTAACGCCACCTGCTCGGCCCCTTCTTTCGTGGACTCCCACAAAGTGAGTTCCGGACTCTTGTGAGCCACCTGCAAAGTTCGCAGGAAATGAACCAGGTCCCACGCTTCATCGGGCTTGACGACATCCGCAAACGAAGGCATGGGTGTGCCATCGAGACCGCTCATAAAGATCTTGTAGACATCGTGGTTGGTCGTACCGCACTTGAAGCGAGATCCGGCTGCAAAGTTATACGGCCGGATGGGCTGATCATTGCTATCCGTGAGGGTTGACGCCGAAGGCCCGTCGCCGCGCCCTTCCTGGCCGTGACACTTCCAGCATTCCAGTTTTTGAAAGAGTTGCTGTCCATGCTTGATGCTCTCTAGCGTGAGCTTGGGCTCTGGGGGAACGGGAATTGGGTCTCCGGCCTTTTCCGTTTTCCACCGCGGTGAGAACATCTTGATGAAGGCCACCAAGTCCGCGCGATTCTGGTCGGTGAGCTCGATCCACGATGGCATATTGGAGTTGATCAATCCACGCTCGAGCGAGTTGAACAAATCCTGGTCGGTAGGCAACGTACCAGTCGGCGTGGAGCGACACTTGAACGTGGCGGCGACGAAATTGCGTGGGAGAATATTCAGATATTGCCCATTCTCGCCGTTCCCGTCGCCACGGAATCCGTGACACCCCCAGCAATAGCGAAAATAGAGCTGCCTTCCTGCGTCGGCATGACCCGAGACCTTGCCGATGTGCGATTCACCCTGCTGCGCAGATACCACGATGGGCGCAACTAAGAAGGCAACGATTCCCAGAATTAGCTTTGAGATGTTCATTGTTCGCATATTCTTCCCCCCTTAGAACGCGAAGTCAAAACCAGCGAGCAAGCTGCTGAAGTCTAGGTTCTGGCCGCTTACAGGCGAGGTTCCTATTTGATGGCTGAAGGCATACTCGCCATGAATTGCGAAACCCGCTCGACTGGACATGAACGGATAGTAACGACCTCCGAAGGTGTAAACGTCCTCGTTGCCAAAGTTCGCAGTCGGAACGCTTACGCCAGGGGTATAGGGAGTTCCCGCCACAATCGGCAGAGCTTGCTGCGACATGCGCACGAGCTCGACGCGCTGGATCAATATGAATTGAGGGCTGTAGGTATAGTGACTTTCGAACAGCGCGCCATTCCAAATGGCATTTTGTGCGCCAGGTGCTAGCGGTACCGTTGCCAGGGCGGCATTCGCAGGCGTGCCGGTTGCCAGATATTTATCGTCGGAACTATGGAAGTACATCGCGGTGACGTCGTACTTCTTGATGTAAATCTGGCCAATCAACCCTGCGCGGTAGAAACTCCTATTGCCGATGCCTGTGCCGGGTATACCAAAAGCGGCATTACCGGGGATTCCGCTGGTGTTGCCGTTGGTGAATTGAAAATAAGTAGGCGCCTCACCGATGTAGTCAAAAACACCGATGCGCTGCAGACCAAGCCCTCCGACCTGAAAGGCCTGACTGGCGGTGATAAAGGTTCCGTAAGAGCGACTGGTCGGCAAGTTCACGTTGCCGTCATTGGAGCTGATCAAGGCAACGGAATAACGGGTGCGGTCATCCGCCGAATGCCCCATTACTTCCATTCCAAGTTGATTGTCGCCAATGCCGAACACGAACGGCAAGAACGCCGCGTTGACACCGTTGTTCTCGGTGGCTGGCTGATAGTGATAGTTGGTATAAACGCCGGCGACGTTGGTCAAAGTCAGGATACGCTTTTCGGACAACAGGTTATCGAGCTCGAACTTGCCAAGCTTGAGGTTGAGCCAACTGGTGTGCGCGAGATTGTCCAGCCGAGCCATCACCGTTTCGAAGTGAAAGGAGGCCGTGGAATCCGAAGAGGGCAAGACGTAAAAGGAGACGTTCTTGGCCAGCGTGCCGCCCGTATGGAAATCGAGGCCGCTCAGATCGAAGCCGTGAGTCGTGACATTGGCTTCGGCCGTCCCCGCACCTGTTCCATCGACTTGGGCGCGGTTTTCGTTCTCACGGTGCCAAATCGGCGTGATGCGGAAAGTAACCGGCCAGTAGGCTGGGTTTTGATAAATGGGCGCATCTCGCTCATTGCCCAACTGATAGCCGTTGTCTTTGAAGGCTTGGCCGAACGGACTCAGCATCGGCCACGCTTGGTGACACGAGGAGCACGGCAGGCCGTACTTGCGCGCAAACGCTGGAATCGCCCGAACACTTCCACCAGGCGGCGGCAAGGCTGAGGCGGTTGGACTGCTGCTGAAAAATAGAGCGAGGAACAACAGAGCGAACGAAACAGCCGAAGTCAAGAACACAACGCGCTTGGCGCGTAACCTCGGAGACATTCGGTACATACCGCCTCCTCTGCCTGCTGTTCGTTTTAGTGCTGCCGAACAACAGTTTCCGTAGCTTCTGGTTGCAGGAAGGCGCGTAAACAAACTTCAGAACACTGGGTACACAACTAGCAACGACTTTTCACACACCCAGCGAGTGCGAAAAAGCACGCCCATAGAGAGTCAGCCCCTTTTCGCTCTCAAAGAACGAGAGACAACAGAGGGGTTGAGCCCTAAGTCCCTGAACCGGCGTGAATGTACTCCTCGAAAAAAACGAATGCAAGAGATTTTTGATGTATCTCATGAAAATTTTCTATCAGCGGCGATTCCTTATCAGTCGATTCACTGTGAGACATCGTCGCTGGTCCGTTACTCCTACGTTTTTTCGGATTGACACTGCCTCGTGCCACGAGTTAGACAAAGGGCTCGGTTGACGTTTGTGAAACCAACATCCAAAATCGCTCGTCTGACGTTTCGCGCGTCTTGGAACAGTTGGTGCATGAGCTTGATTGCTGCGCGTAACACCCGAGGACTAGGAATCATCGCGTATCAATTCTCGCGTTTGGGGCTCTTTGCGGCTACCGTCGTTTGTGTCTGTCTTCTTGGCCTTCGCCAACCTGCAGCCAATGCCGCGCAACGCGGTTCGGTGGGCCCCGGCTTGGTTCAGGAATTCCCCGCAACACTCGTCGAGGTCAAGCAAGCTTTGGATGAGCTACTAGAAGACGACACCATCCATGGAACCTACATCTACGAGAAGGAGCGCACGTTGACGGGTGCCAAGGCCGTCCCGAGCACGCCTCTTTTCGAACAATGGAAGGGCGAAGGCAGCGTCTACTACAAGGTACGAACGGACGCGATCGCCCCTCGTCACTTCCTGGAAACTGGCGATCAGGGGACCATTGCGGTGCGATACGTCGTCACCAGTGTGAATGAAAACCGGACGCGCCTCAGAATCGACGCCGTTTTCGTCGAAAATGCCCGTCGTACCGTCCATCCATCCGACGGCACGGTCGAGGCCAGTGAATTTAAAGTCTTTCAGGAGCGTCTACAAGCGATTCAATTGGATGAACAAGAAGCCCTCGATGCAAAACGCCGCCGCGATAGCATCGATTTGGCCAGACACACTCTCGCGCTTCAACATGAAGACGAGAGCACGCGCTTGGCGGCCGCGGAGTCCTCAAATCAGGATCTTGAGCAACGCGTTCACTCTCTTCGACAAGAACTTGAGCGCCGGGTCAAGGCGCCCGGCGCTGACTTGAAAGCTGCGCCTTTCCGCTCTGCGGCCAACGTTACCAGCGTCTCCGCCTACACCGATGTGGTCATCGTAATCGTCACCCCGCGTTGGTACGGAATTGAGACTCCCGACGGTCAGCGCGGCTGGCTTCCCATGGACCAGTTGGAAACTCTTCCGTGAGCAAACTTGCCTCCTGTTTCCGGCAAGTTGTGATCGTTTTGCAACTCCTGCTTTGCATGGGCAGCGGCTTAGGTTCGTGGCAAGCACTTGCGCAGTCGGTGCCCTATGCCCGCGAGTTCCATAAGTCGAAGGAAGACGTCGACAAAGCGCTGAAAGAGCTCGGTGCCTACAGCGGACAAAAGCTTCCGATTGTTGACGGCTTTGTAGCCACCGGTGATCGTTCTCTTGACCACTATGAGCGCGCCTTCTATCAATTTTCGGTCGATGTGCTGCCGGAATCTTCGGGTGGCACGGTAGTGCGCTTGAGCGCGAAAATAACGGCGTGGTACGCAGATCGCGAACCATGGAAGTCGGGATATCAGTCGCTGCCCTCCAATGGCCGTCTCGAACTCGATTTTCTCGATCGCCTCAGCGAAAAATTCGGCGAAAAACCGGTCGCCTCCGTTCTAAAGTCCCAAGTTCAGGCTCCGGCTCCTAAGCTCGATTTATCCACTGGGCTACCCAGGAATTCGCTGCCGCCCACTAAAACCGCTGGCGAGACTCCCGCGCCCACAACGAGTGCGATTGCGGCGTCAAGCGACGAGTTGAACTCTTTGCGTAAGCAGCGTGAAGCGGAAGAGAACCGGGCGAGCCAGCTGGCTGCGGAGCTGCGAAATTTACAGGACATCCAACACAATCAGGCTCGCCCTCCCAACCTGGTCGTTGTTAGAAAAAATGGCACACCGGTTTTGGCGCGACCTGCCGAAGGTTCTCCCGTTCTTTTCCTGGCTTCTGCGGACGACGAATTCGAATTCCTCGACGTCAAAACCGAGTGGGTGCACGTCCAGATCTCAGGTGCCTCCCGCGGATTTATTCGCAGGGGTGGTCTTGAATTGCCGGACCTTGTCGCCGAACGATTCAATTCGCCCAATACCGCACCCGAAGTTTTTCGCATAGAGCGTGAAGAGACCAGCGTCTTTCCCGGCGATTGGGAATCGTTGCGCGGCAAATCTGTCAAAATCGTGACGGTTCAACCAATATCGCAAGATCCGAAGGAAACCGGTCCGAGCGCGAAGTTGCTCTTCGCAGCCTCTTTGCTCAAGGACTTTCCAGCGAAACTCGCCGGCGTCACTCCCCCGGTCGACGGTGTCGTCATCATCTTCGATTCAGCCGACGGCGGCATGATTGGCAGCACGCTCCTCGACGTGCAGCAATTCTCCGGCGGTGCCCTTTCCAACGATGATTTCTGGAAACGCTGCTATCTGGACCCACCCGAAGCTTTCAAAGTCCCCAGCAAATCTGCAAAGTGACTCGATGTCGCGTTTGTGATTCTAACGGCGTTGAGCAATTGCGAGATTTTTTAGTGAAGGATGGTGGGACCGGGGAGATTCGAACTCCCGACCTGATGCTTCGGAGGCATCCGCTCTATCCATCTGAGCTACGATCCCGTAAACCTGACTACGTCGAAGAACCTTGCAGACACTGTAATTCTATCGTTGATTGAAGCCGGGCGCTAGCTTACCGCGGACAAGGCAATCCTCAGCTACCTTTCGCGTGATCCTTAATCTGCTTCGCCAGTTTCTCGATCTCTTCGGCCTTCTTCACCATCCCGAGCGACAGAACCGTCGTCGCATCCGTTTTTTCCACTTCCGTCTTCAGTTGCGTCGCCAGATCGTAAAGCTTTTCGATGTCTCGCTTAATATCTTTCTGGTGCTGCTCAAGCACCGCTTTGGTACTGGCCGCGGTGGGAAGTGGGCTGTGCGAAGGATCTTCGGGACTATTCTCACGCCGCGGATTTGGCGGAGCCGACACTTCCTGTCCTGCGCTGGTCTTCCATGACAAGAGAAAGGCTGCAACGGCAGACCCTCCTATGATAAGTAAACGACGTCTGGCTTGATACATGGCTGCTCCGTGGTTACGGCGCGGTCTGCGAAACCTTTGCGCCACAGTCAATGTTATACTTTCTCTCCCTACGAATATGATGTCTAGCCCGTTCACCCAGTGGCTCACCTTCTCAATTCCTGGCGCGCTCCATCTCTTGGTGATCCTGGTCCTTGCTTCGCTCGTGAACTACTTCTTTCGAGCATGGACGAATTCCCTGATCGCGCCGGCCGCCTCGCAATCCCGCACTGCTCAAGCGCGCGAGCAGCAGACTCGCTCGCTCGCTTCCACATTACACAGCGCGGGGAGTAAAGTGGTTTGGGGCGTCGCAATCCTGATGGCACTTCCGGAATTCGGCATCAACGTGCTTCCGGCAGTTGTAGTCATTGGTTTAATCATGCTCGCCCTGGGGCTTGGAGCGCGTAACTTGTTCCGAGACCTCATCGCCGGCTTTCAGATCGTCTTCGAAGACCAGTATAGTGTCGGCGATACGATCCAGATTCTTCACACTTCGGGCAAAGTCGAACATCTCACTCTGCGCCGCACGGTTCTGCGCGACTCGCGCGGAGCTCTGGTTACGCTTGCCAATGGCGACCTTCGAATGGTAGGGAATCTCAGCCGCGACTGGTCTCAGGCTTTTGTCGACATCGCGGTCTCGGTCGAACAACCCTTGGAGAAAACGCTTCAGGCCCTCGAAATGGCTTCGGCTACACTGCGTAGCGATCCATCCTGGTCGCAAGCGATCGTCGATGGCCCGCGCGTCTTAGGAGTGCAGGCCTACGGACCGTTGGGTCCGACATTTCGCATCCAGGTCCGTACCGCTCCAACGCGTCAGGACGAAGTCTCGCGCGAGCTGCGCCGCCGCATCCAGATGGAGTTCCAGCGGCAAAGCATTCCGATCGCAAGGGCCCAGGACCTGGAACGATCTTCCACCTTCCACGAACCGGAAGAAAAAACGCAAGTGTAGTGTAGGTCCGGCGCAGGTTAGGAAGAGAGGAACAAACGATGCCTCAATTGAGCTATGACGAAGTCAATTTAATGCTTCGACTGTATGACATGAGGCGTGAACCGCGGCTGCGGCAGGCGCGCGCTTGGTTCATCGAGCATTTTCACCCACTATCGCCAGAAGAAATGATGCAGAAATTCCCTCAAGGCGGCGAGGAAAACACATACATCCGGATGGTGATCAGTTATTGGGATATGGTGGCCAGCATCGTCAATCGTGGACTGATTGACGATGAGCTGTTCTTCGAGAGCAACGGCGAGATCTGGGTCGTGTGGGATCGCATGCGATCCATTGTTCCGACCTGGCGCTCCGCTTTCAAGAACCCTCACTTGTTTTCAAACATCGAGGATACCTGCAAGCGTCTCGAAGCTTGGCGGGAAAAACGAGCTCCCGGGTCAAGTGCCGCGATGCGAAGTCTGCTGGCGCAAACGGCCGCAAAACCTAAGACGACGTGAGTCAGCGCAATCGATGAACGGCTTCGCCAGTGTGAACAGGTAGCACACTCGAGGCAAGGTTCGGTCGCGCCATCCGAATGGAATTGCGACCTGCCGCTTTCGCCGCGTAGAGAGCCGCGTCCACCTCATATAGCAATTCCTCTACCGGCCGAACTCCCCAATCCTTGCTCAAAAGTAGCCCGAAGCTCATGGTGACTTGTAACTCTCCGGCCGCCGTCTGGATTGGCCGGCTGCTCACCACTTTCCTTACCTCCTCCGCGCGCGCCGCCGCAAACTCCGGATTGCAGTTGTTCAGCACCAGCAAGAATTCTTCGCCGCCATATCGGCCCACGAAATCATACGAACGTATCGACAACAGCAAACGGCGGGCGATCTCCTGCAAGACTTCGTCGCCAACCGGGTGGCCGTGCGTATCATTGATCAATTTGAAGTGATCCACGTCTCCCAGCAGCATGACCGTGCAGACAGATTCCCGATTCGATCGGACCAATTCGCGGCCCAAAAGATCCATAATCACGCCCCGATTCCAGATCGACGTAAGAGCGTCGTGGGTGGCTTTGAAGCGCATCATCTCTCGCGCCTCCACCAATCTGCCTTCCAGAAGCAAGATGCGCTCCCCAGTCCGCAACCGCGCTTTCAATTCATCCACGTTGAAAGGCTTCGTCAGATAGTCGTCCGCGCCCGACTCTAGACCCGTAACGATATCTTCTTTCGACTCCTTCGACGTCAGCAGAACCATGTACACATATGCCTGCTCTTGCAGATCTTGTTGGCCTCGCACGGCTCGGCAAACTCCGGGGCCATCCAGTTCCGGCATCACCCAGTCCAGCAAAGCCAGGCGCGGGCCGTCCGGCCGGCTCAATTGCTCGACCGCCAATCGCCCATTCTCGACCGCCACCACTTCGTATCCTGCGCGTTCCAGGGTTTTTTCCAGCAGACGCCGCGACAGCGCTTCATCGTCCGCGATCAATATTTTCAACGACGCACCTCCGCCATGTGCGTCTCCATCTCCGGCAATAATCCTTGCACTTGCAATTCAAATGCGGTGAAAGCATCTTGAAGCGATGCTTTGGCTCCGTCGTGGGCCAATTGCTCCAACTGCCCCGCGGCTGTCGCCGCCCCGGTTATCGAAAGATTTGACAACATTCCTTTTAAGGTATGGCTCACGACTCTTGTTTGCGTCATATCGTTGCTGGCCACGGCGTCATGTAGCGCCTGCAAGTGTCGAGGAAACTCCTCTTTGAAGATTGTTAGAAGGTCGTGCACGAGTTCGCGATCGTTATCCACGCGATTGAGCAGTTCCGGCATGTCGACACGGAAAGGCTGAGAATATTTCTGTACCTTTTCCATCACCCCACCTTTCTACTTGTGCTCTGCGCAGTTATGTAGCCATCGGAAGACTCCGGATTGTTGAGGACCCGGCGCGCCAGTACCAGCAACCTGGAACTGACTCGCAAGTGCGCTTCGTTTGCAGCGGCGAGGTTCACGTCGAACTGCAAAGTCCCGTTTTGGAATGAGAAGCTCAGCATTCCTCCTGCGCTCAAAAAATCCATCGTTTCCCCAACCGTCAAAATGCCCCGGCCCTGAACGGCCTGCAAGATCCCGGCGTATCTCTTTGTCTCCGATTCACTGACAAACAGAATCTGACAGTTCCGGGCTTCCCGATCGCGGCGCACCCAGCGCACGTCCACGAGCCGTCCGTGGGGCGATACGCCCCGCGCGCTTTCCGCTAGGGCCGTCCCAAATCGGAAATCCCCCAATACACAAACGAGGAACGGAGCTTGGGCCGACAAGAATGCGCTCTCCGGCCAATCAATGAAGCTGGGAAACGTCGTCAGAAAGCTCGCCTTGGCCCGATACTCAGCGGGTATGGAATCTTGCGCCCTCACAGAACCCGGCACAAAAAGTAGAATCAGGGTCAGTCCTAGGCGTGGCACGCTACCTCGATGCCGCCTCAAGCCCGCGTGACGTGCTCGCGGCAGGCCCACGTCAGTTACCCGTCGTCGGTTGAGTAGGAATACGCCACCCACACAAACTCCACCGTGACCCAGGGGCAAGCGGCCTGCCAATCCGCAGTACACGCGCTCCGACCAAACCTCTGAGTGTATGAGGGTTATGTTCGGGTCAGGCAGGAGGTCCTGCGTGGAGCATTCCCGGATAGGTTCACGACCAACTCCTCGGTTCAGTCTGAGACAAGTCGGCTCTGGTCCGGTGTGCCAGCGGCACGCTCCCCCTTCGCTGCTTAGAACCGTGGAAGATCAGAATTCGTTAACGCACTCGTTTTTTCAAACAGGCTCAAACAGCTGTAATTACTCTTTCTTTACGTCATTACCTCTTTGCAATAGTCGGCCCAGACCGATACACAATCCTCGTCACCTAACTACATGGACCGCTGTATTGTTCCACTTCGCCGCCAGCTCTATAACTTTTCCATCGCAGAAAGCTCACAAGTTCTGCCAAGGAGTGTTTCCGAAATGGACGTCCTACCGAATGTTCCGGAACGTCAGTTGGTCGCCAGAGCCCAGGCGGGTAACGAGGAAGCCTTCACCGAACTGGTTCGCAGGCACTCGGGCCAGGTCTACGGCCTTTCCCTCAACATGCTTCGCAATCGCGAGGACGCAGAAGATAACCTGCAGAACGTGCTCGTCAAAGCGTTCCATCATATCGACCGCTTCGAAGGCAATTCGCAATTCTCCACTTGGCTGGTCCGTATCACCATCAACGAAGCGCTCATGAAGCTGCGGAAGCGCAACTCGGAACGCATCTCGGATTACCACGACACGAGCAACTCCGAGGACGAGCCGCGCCCTTTTCCGGAGATCGAGGACAGCCGTCAGGATCCAGAACGCCAGTACATGAGCAAGGAGCTCGCCAGAAAGGCATTCAGCGGGCTCAATCCGTCGCTTCAAGACACCTTCATCCTGCAGAAGGCCGAAGGCTGGACCAACCGCGAGCTCGCACAAGCGCTCGGAATCACCGTTTCCACCGTTAAGTCCCGGGTCTTTCGCGCCCGTGTAAGACTCCGCCAGCAACTCTTGTCGCTCACGCAATCGGGCCCCGTGGCCCTGCAGAATTAACGAGCCAGCGAACAAACCAGGTCTGTTGGATACGCCCATTCGGCAACCCTTGTTGTCCCCTCCGAGACACATTTACCCTCTACATTTCTCCGTTGTGCAGTGCTATCCAAACTCCGACGCGACGCTTGTCGATCCGTTGCTCCTCCAAGCTGCGCCAATCACAAAAAAACCAGTCTGGCGCCCAAACGAGCGCCAAACTGGCTGATCCCGAGCACCGCTCAAGCCGCGAGACTCTAACTGGTCGAGCTCGCCTTCTGGCCTTTGATTTCCAATTCGTTCACCACTTGCTTGACGTTGGGCACTGCCGATGCCAGTTTCTCTACTTGCGCGCGCCGCGATTGCGAACGCACATCACCAGTCAAGGTCACCACGCCATTTTTGACGTCATATTTCACATCTCTTTTCATCTTGTTCTTGACCAAAACGGCGTCCAGATTCTTCTCAATGGCCTTGTCCATATCGGAATCCACCGTCTTGGCATCGCTCTCATCGCCTGGAGGTCGCACCCCGATTTGGTCCGCCACAACCTGCGAACCCGCGCCAGACTTCGCGATCGACTCCGCCTGAGCTTTGTCACTGTCCGTCGGCACCGTGCCCGTTAACGTCACGACTCCTTTGTCTCGATCTTGGCTGACGCTCACGTCCTTATATCCAGCCTGATCTAGGGATTTGCGAATATTGTCCGTAACATCCGGTGATTTGTTGATGTACGAACATCCCGCCAGTGCTCCGGCCAAAAGGGCCGGGGCTAGTGCAAGAAATAATTTTCGCGCTCTCATCTCTCTCCTTTGCTGTCCGGGGCGGATTTGCTTCCACCGGTTATCGGGCAGGCCGGAGCCACGGAAAAACTCGGGACCCGGCGTTAAAATTAGTTTGCCGTTCAAAGCACTATCTCTCAATCAGGGAGAGGCCGTAGAAATATTCGAAAGGTTACGTAAATCGCGGATAATGTTTCTGTAGTCGGAGATACGCGGACAATTTTCGGACCACAACCACTAGCTCCGGCTCGAAGGCTTCCACAAGGAAAAATCAGGGGAAGGATCCTAAATACTGCCAATGATGGTCGGGATGCCGCGCGGAATTCGAACAAAACACTTCGGAACGAACTATTCGAGCTTTGCGGCCACAGATTCCAGCACGTTCTTACCGGTCCGCAATGCACGGCTCATCGAATGTTCCCCTCGATCGAGTAAATCCTGCGCTTCAAAAACTAGCCGTCGTCCTCGTCGCCGAACCTGCCTGTATGTATCTTCGGCGCTGGCGCTGAGCCACTCGCGAGTTTCATCTCCGGACTGCGGCGCAAACAAAATCGCTAACCCTATCCCCACGCCGAATCCCACCAGCAAACTCGCAAGTTCCCTTCCTCGGTTCGACACCGGCTCCTCTTTTCGCGTGCAGCTATCCGGCTGATCGTAGAGCTCAGTGCTTTGACGTGGATTTTGCACGCTAGATTCCAACCCGAAACAAACGAAGCCGCACGAACCTAGTTCATCTGCTGCCGGCGCATTTCCTCGACGACCCTGTGCGCCACGTTTTCATCAATCGCCGGGCTTACGTATGTCCCGTCGCCCAAAACCACGTTCAACGCCCGCACCAGTTCCTGCTCTGCATCCGACTTCAACACGTACCCTCTCGCGCCCGCGCGAAACGCGCTACGCACCAACTCTGTCGAGGAATGCAGCGTCAACAGCAACACTTTCGTCTCGGGGTGTGCGTCTCGAATGATGCGCGTGGCTTCCAAACCGTTCAGCACCGGCATTGATACATCCATGATGATCACTTCGGGTCTCAACGCCTCGGCGAGTCGCACAGCCTCCTGGCCATTGTCTGCCTCACCGCAGAGTTCCCATTCTGGGAACGAATGCAGGATCCCCTGAACGCCTCGCCGGATGGCGGCGTGATCATCAACAATCAATACTCGCGGCACGTTCCCTCCGAACTCGTTCGATGGGGATGGAGGACCTTACGCCGCCGTGCGCCCGTTGCAAGCTATGCATCATCGAACTTACGAAAAAACTCTACGCTTCTATGATTTGATTCCGCACTGCATACCGCACTAATTCACTTACCGAGTGCAACTCCAGCTTCCTCATGATGTTCGCTCGATGAGTCTCCGCCGTCTTCACGCTGATCCCCAAGGCCACCGCGACTTCTTTGCTGCTCTTCCCTTCGGCAAGCAGTTGCACGATTTCGCGCTCGCGCGATGTGAGCCTGCTGCGCAGCAATGTCTGCGGATCCGGCGCCGCGTGTTGCCGGCTGAATCCGTCCAGCAACATGTCGGCGGCGCGCGCCGTGAAGAAAGAGCGATGGTTCGAAAGCGCCTCGACCGCGGACACCAAATCCTTGTCCGCATCGGATTTCATTATATAAGCCCGCACTCCCGCTTCTACAATCTCCCGCACCAGTTGATCGGAGAAGTGTAGCGTTAAGATCAATATTTCGGTCCGTGGAAGCACCTTCTTGATGCGGCGCGCTGCCTCCAAACCGTTCAGATCCGGCATGCTGATATCCATCACTACGATGTCCGGTTTCAGCTGTTCGGTGATCGCGACGGCTTCCCGGCCCGTCTTGGCTTCTGCGCACACCTCCCAGCCGTGATGCGCGGTAAGCAGTTGCTTGAGCCCGCGGCGAATGATGTCGTGATCGTCAGCAACTATAATGCGCAGCGCCATTTTTTATGTTTAGCGGAAAATTCCCGGTCCTCTCCGTAGGTGTGCCGTCTTGAAATGACCCATCAAATATGCTTTATTTTCGTCACCCCTACCCTAGATTGACATACCTTTTTCCCTGTATTTTGTCCACCGCGGCACAGAATGCCGCGTAGGAATAGTCCTATTCTATCAGCTAATTCAGTGATTTCCGCGGTCTCTGCCGTTTCCAATGTTTGTTCAAAAATACGGGCGCGCACCAATCCGGCTACACGAATGCACCGATTGTTCCCCGCGCTCATTCGCAGTGTAATGCGCGGGCGGAGGTTGAAAGCTCCACGACCTGCTCGGTCAGCCAAAATCGAGCGAGCAATCGGGAGCGACACCAATCATGCTCACTATACTCGTCGTGGTTCTGCTCTTGATTGCACTCGGGGCTCTGCCGACTTGGCCTTATAGCCGTGGTTGGGGATATTACCCCAGCAGCGGTTTGGGCTTCATCGTGCTCGTCCTGGTTATTCTCCTTCTCATGGGGCGCATCTAGTCCCATTCGTCTCGAGCCGTTGGCCCAGCGCCTGCGAGACCGTTGCCCGCGGCACCATTGAGGGTTCAGCGATCCTGCGTGTCGCCTGCGCCAATCGTATGTTTCTCCACGGCTAGTTCGTGTCGGCCCGACCGGACTTCCCGCGGTCTGCGTATGTAAAAGCAGCGCATGCCATTGTGGTCCCGACCGGAGCGCGCCATTTGCGCTCCGGACGAGGGATCTGTTTTTTCTTCGCGTACATCTATGCCGGATAACGTGCAGCCCGAAACCCAGCCGCGGCCACTCGTGAGAGTGGTCGCGCTCCTTTGGGTCGTGGTCATTGCCATCATCGTGGCCTTTGGCTTCTTTGCCAGCTCCCTTTGCATCACCTTTCTTCTCGCCGGATTCCTCGCAATTTTGCTCGACCCCATTCCTTCTTATTTCCAACGCCTCCACGTCCCGCGACTACTTTCCACCGCCGTTCTCGTTATTTCCGGAATGCTCTTGGTCACTCTTTTGATCTACGTAAGCTACAACCGCGCCACCGCGATGATCGACGACATGCCGGAGTACGCCGAACGAATTCGCGATGCCGTCAAGCCCCTGACCCAAAGTATCGAGAAAGTGCAGAAGAGCGCTGGCAGCATCACTGCCGCTGCTCCCTCCAAAAGGGTCCAGGAAGTGCGCGTCAACGAGTCACCCGCATGGCCTTCCTATCTCATTCGGGGCGTTGGCTCCGCCTGGGGAGCCGTCATCGTCGGCGGTCTGGTTCCCTTCCTGATGTTTTTCATGCTGGTTCGAAAGTCTCATCTGTACGATTGGCTGGCCAATGCCTTCGGCGAAACGATGGACGTCCCGCAGTTCACATCGCGCCTGACCAAAATGGTTCGCGGCTTCGCCCTCGGCAATCTGATCATCGGCGCGACCATGGCCGCGATCACCGTGGCCGTCTTCTACCAACTGAAACTCCAAGGCGCGGTTCCTCTCGGCATTGCCAGCGGCTTCCTCAACCTCGTTCCGTTCATCGGCGCCATCCTGGCTGCCGCCTTGCCGCTCCTTGCCGCCACCCTTCAATACGATACCGCCGGCCCATACTTGATTATTCTGCTCGCCGTATTTGCTCTTCACTTGGTTTCCTCGAATTTCCTGGTTCCGAAATTTATCGGCTCTCGCGTGAACATCGGACCCGTCGCGGCGACCATGGGCATTCTGTTCTGGGGTTGGTTGTGGGGCGTCATGGGAATTCTCTTAGCCGTGCCCCTCACCGCCTTCGTCAAACTCGTCGCTGATTGCCATCCCTCTCTAATTCATATTTCCAATCTCCTCGCGGAAACTCCCCGGCCAGTTCCAAACTGGGCACAAACCAGCCAAGCCAAAGTAACTCAGGCCATCCCCTTCCTCCGCAAGCGCGTGCGCGCAGACGGCAAAGACTAAACAAATTCCGCTTTTTCTTTCTGTTTCCAGCCTCCAACCTGTAATTTTCGTTTTCCCTTCACCCGTAACAATTTCGCCGGACCTGTACTCACGATTACACAAGTATTACAGAGCCGCTCTTGTCCGCGTGCTATGTTCGTAACCGTACGGAGCGCGACATCATTACGCGAAATCATCTATCAAGGATTCTTTGATGAGCCTAGTCGAAAAAGATCGCACTTTTAAGCAACCGCTGAATTGGACCACCACTTCCTTCATGCTTTTATTCCACGTCGGCGCTATCGCGGCTCTCTTCCTGTTTTCGTGGAAAGCGCTTGCCGTAGCGGCCGTCCTCTATTGCGTCGCCGGGTGCCTGGGCATCGGCATGGGCTACCATCGCCTGCTTACCCATCGCGGCTACAAGACCCCGGTTTGGATGGAATACTTTTTGACGGTGTGCGGCACGCTCGCTCTCGAAGGCGGTCCCATCGCCTGGGTCGCCACCCACCGCATCCATCATCAGAACACCGACAAAGAAGGCGATCCCCACTCCCCGCAAGACGGTGGTCTCTGGGCTCACATGGGCTGGATCATTACCGGCCAGGCCATGCACCAGAACACGGCGGAACTCTTGCCTTATGTTCCCGACCTCCGAAAGCACAAATTTCATATGTGGATCAGCAAGTACCACTGGGTGCCCATCACCGTTCTCGCCATCATCACACTTCCGTTCGGCCTCTCAGTCATGATGTGGGCCGTCTTTCTTCGCACTGTCCTGGGCTTGCACTCCACCTGGCTCGTCAACTCCGCCACGCACATGTGGGGTTCACGCCGCTTCATCACCAGCGACACCTCCACCAATAGTTTCTGGGTCGCCATCCTCACTTTCGGGGAAGGCTGGCACAACAATCACCACGCCGCACCGCAAGCCGCGCGTCATGGTCTCGCCTGGTACGAAGTGGACATGAACTGGTACGGCATTTGCGTGCTGCGCGCGCTCGGCCTGGCATGGGACATCAAGCTCCCGAAACTAACCCTGACTCCTCAGGAAATTGAAGCGCCGGCTACAAGCGTCGTCGTTTTCCCCCCAACAAGCGCAGTCAAGCCCGAACCGGCCGTCGTCTTCGGCGATTAAGCTGATCCCAACCGAAAATTAGGCAAGAGCCGCGCCCAAAAAATCGCGGCTCTTTTTATTTCCGCTTCCCCAATCTCCCTCCTTCTTTTCCTCAGTCCGCCTTGCCTGCTTCCTTCTTTTCCTCCGTGTTCTCCCTCCATGGCTAATCCGATGTTTTCGCCACAAACGCGCAAGCAGTGCATCCTCTCCCCGTATGCACTAAAATAACCAGCAATGCGCATCACCAGCCGCGGCAAAGCCATCGCCTTCTTCATTACGCTAGGCGCATGTCTGGTCGCGCTCGCGATTTTTCTCAACGTAAGCTGGATCGTCTACCACTGGCGTAGCGTCGTCCCGCTCGTTCTCGGCATCGTTTTCTTCAGCGTCATCATCGCCGGCCTCGTCGTGAACACCATTTTTATCGTCCGCGAAATTCGCCGCAATGAACGCCAGGACACTTTCCTCAACGCCGTCACCCACGAGCTAAAAACTCCCATCGCCTCGATTCGCCTTTATCTCGAAACCCTCCAGACGCGTCCTCTAGACGAAGCCCAACGCCGCGATTTCTACCGCATCATGCTCGAAGACACCGAACGCCTTCTCGGCACCGTCGAGCAAGTCCTGAAAGCCGGCGAGGCCCGTCACCTCACGCACAAACGCAACTGGCAGGAAATCAATTTCGCCACGGTCGTAGGCGAAACGCTGGCGCTCGCCCGTCTCCGTCATCACCTGCCACCTGAAGCGCTCCGCTTCGCTGCTCCGCCGCCCGACGACCTGATCGTCATGGGCAATCCCGAAGAACTTCGCACCGCGATCTTCAACCTCTTCGACAACGCCATCAAATATTCTGGCGAAAACAAAGACATTGTCGTAGACGTCCGCACGCCTAACATCGACACCATTTCCCTGAGCGTCTGCGATCGCGGCATCGGCATATCCCGCCCCGAACTGAAACGCATTTTCAATCGCTTCTACCGCGTTCAAAGCCCCGCCACCGGCCAAGTGAAGGGCACGGGTCTGGGCCTCTTTATCGTGCGCGCCGTCGCTCGCCGCTACGGCGGCGACGCTTTTGCCGAAAGCGAAGGCGAAGGTCGCGGCAGCACCTTCACCCTGAAACTTCCCAGGGTTTATCGCGCATGAGTCGTATCCTCATCGTCGAGGACGAGGCCCACCTCGCCGAAGGCCTCCGCTTCAATCTCGAAGCCGAAGGCCATTCCGTCCAAATCACTGGCAAAGGCGAGGAAGCGCTGGCCCTTCTCCAGAAGAAAAACGATTTCGAAGCCCTGGTCCTCGACGTCATGCTCCCCGGCAAAGACGGGTTCACGGTAGCTCGCGAGCTCCGCGAATCGCAAAACTACATCCCACTGCTCATGCTCACCGCCCGCGGTCGCTCCGAAGATGTCCTCAAAGGTTTCGAATCCGGCGCCGACGACTATCTAGCCAAGCCCTTCAACCTGGCCATCCTTCTGGCCCGCCTGGAAAGCCTGCTTCGTCGCAAGAACTGGCAACAAAGCTCAAAACCCCCAACCGCCGAGCGCGAACGTAATGTCGGGTCCTTAGACCCGTCCACTCCAGAGCCCTTCAAATTCAACGACAAGGTCTTCGATTTCCAGACCCTGCAACTCCACTGCGGCACGCAAACCTTCCAGCTCACCCTTATGGAAGCCGAACTCCTCCGCTACCTCATCCGCAACACCGGCCGCCCGGTCTCCCGCAAAGCCATCCTCCACGACGTCTGGGACCTCCACGAAGACACCGACACCCGCGCCATCGACAATTTCATCGTCCGCCTCCGCCGCTATATCGAGCCGGAACCCAGCAAGCCCCGCTATCTGCTAACCGTCCGCGGCCTGGGCTACCAATTCGTCCCCAACCCCAAAAACTGAATCGCGTGCTTGCTCTCAGCGAACCTCAACGCACTCTGCGCGTCGCGTTATCCTTGTCTTTACTCCTCGGCCCTAGGCCCTCGGATCTCCCACACCCCCAGCCTTTCCCCCGCGATCCGGTGTAAAACATTCCGTAACCAATCGCCCCAACCACCAGTAGTAAGAACAGAGAGTGCCGGATGGACCTATTAGAACGGTTCGCGGCTGGCGACCTGGAGGCCTTCGAAGTGCTGTTTCGTCAGCACCAGCAGCACGTCTACGCCTGGATCGTTCGCATCGTCCGAGACTCCGGCACTGCAGAGGATCTAACCGTGGAAACCTTTTGGCGCATCTATCGCTCCCGCGCCCGCTTCGATCCCAAGGCTAGCTTTGGTGCCTGGGCCTATCGCATCGCCACCAACGCCGCCCTCGACCACCTGCGCAAATCGCGCCGCGAAACCGAATTACCCCTCGATTTGGCCGCCGATCCCAGGCCCGATCCCGCCGTCCAACGCGAAACCCGCTACCGCATTCGCAAAGCCTTCGCGAAATTGCCGGCCAAGTATCGCCTCGTGGCCACGCTTGCCCTGATCGAAGACGAGCCTCATAACAGAATTGCCGATGCCGCCGGAATTTCCGTCTCGCTTGTAAAGGTCCGCCTGTTTCGCGCGGTGCGTATGCTCCGCAAACAACTTTCCTCACTGGGTGTTCAAGGTGCCAAAACATGAATCCACACGACGACAACGAACTGCGTGAACTTCTCAAACCGAGTATCGCTCCCATGAACGACACGGAACTCCACCGCGACCTCTGGCCGCAAATGTTGCAACGCCTCAGGCAACAGCATTCCATCCGTGTGCCTTGGTTCGACTGGGCGCTGGCCGCCGTCGCCGCCGCCACTGTTATCCTTTTCCCGGGAGTAATCCCGGCCTTGCTCTATCACTTGTGATTCAGGAGGGCTGCTGTGAATCAGCACACTTATCTACGCGCGTACATGGCAGGAATCGTGATCCCAACTATTTTTTTCCTCGTGATCGCCACCGTGTTCTACATCTGGCGCTACGTCTACAACGTGCCCGTGCCCATCGAGCGCGTGCTGGTTTTCCCCATGGCCTTGGTCCCCAATCTCTGGGGCCTGTGGAACATGCTCTTCATCGCCTCGCATTCCCGCACACATCTCCCCATCGGCCTGCACGGCGCCTTGTTGCCATTTGTACTCGCGCCGTTAGGCATTTTGTTACTCCACGTCCTGGACTTTCCGGCCCTTCCCCTTTTCGCGCATATTTTTCCGATCGCCGCGCCGATCGGCTTGATCGCCTACTACCTGGTCTGGAAGTATCTAGTTCATTTTCTAAATGCAGTGCTCGGCATCGCCTGACCCACGGTGCCAGGAGGAGGATTTATGAGCGATGAACAATCTCGAAGCAATCGCGCATTAGTCCCCGAAAATCCATGGTTACCAACGATCGCGGCGCTCGCCGTAGGGGCAGCTTTCTTCTCCGTGTGGTTCTGGCTGCTGCCTGGATGGCTGGGCTTGCGTGTTGAAACACCCGGCGCATCGTATTGGCGCTGGCTTGCAGCCATTCCGTCCGTTCTCGGATTCGCCGTAGCGCTGCGCTGCGTGTGGGATTTCGGATGGACGGGCCACGGCACGCCCGCGCCAGTAGCCCCGCCCCGGCGATTGGTCGTCGTGGGCTTCTACCGCTACGTAAGAAACCCGATGTACGTGGGCTTCGCAACGGGATGGGTCGGCCTGTGGATCGTCTTCGGCCACGCCAACCCGGTCGCGATTGCGACCGTAGCGGCCGTCGCTCTTGGCGTTCATCTCTTCGTGGTCCTCTACGAAGAGCCAATCCTGCGCAAGAAATTCGGCGCGGCTTATCTCGACTATTGCCAAAACGTACGCCGCTGGTGGCCGCGCTGGCAACCTTGGAATACGCAGGATTAGCGCGCCTAGAGCTGCGGGCAAATGATCTTCATCACCGATCTGAAATTGAACCGCAACTGCCGGTGCACATCCGCTGCTGCCGGCTGCACTCATGTCTTTCAAAGCCGCACAGAATCTGTATGATGATCAACTCAGTCCCTGACCAAGAGCCTCGAGGGAAAACCCGATGCCGAAATCGCGCACCTTCGCAATCACCGTCGGCGCTCTGCTGGCAGCAGCGAGCCTCGCCGCACTGGCTTGCACTGCGGCCGCGCAAACCAAGCAACCTACCGCCCGCGAAATCGTCAAGGCCATCCAGGATCACATTGGCATCCCGTGGATGGCGCAAACCGTGGACACCTTTAAAGCCGGCGACCCCGACACGCCGGTAACCGGAATCGCGGTAACCATGATGGCCACGCTGGACGTCCTGCAACGCGCCGCCGCAAACCACCAGAACTTCATCATCACCCACGAGCCCACCTTCTACAGTCACCAGGACAAGCCCGAAGGCATGGACGAAAGCGATCCCGTCTGGACGGAGAAGCGGGCCTTCATCGAACAGCATCATCTGGTCATCTGGCGCTTCCACGATCACTGGCACAGAAGAAATCCCGACGGCATCCTGGCCGGAATGGTCCGCGCCCTCGGTTGGGGAAAATACCAACACGCCGACGATCCGAATTTCTTCACGCTGCCGGAAACCACGGTCGGAAAATTGGCAGCCGAGGTAGCGAAACGCCTCGGCAGCCCCTCGCTCCGCGTAGTAGGAAATCCGGAAATGAAAGTAACAAAGATCGCGCTAAGCCCAGGTGCAGCCGGCTTCGTAAGAGAAACTCACGCCCTCGAACAAGACAACGTAGAAGTGTTGCTGGTCGGCGAAACAAGGGAGTGGGAAACCGTAGAATACGCCGCCGACGCCGCCACCGAAGGCAAACACAAAGCCCTGATCGTCATAGGCCACATCCCTAGCGAACAAGCCGGCATGGAAGAATGCACCCGCTGGCTGAAAACGTTTGTCAGCAATGTCCCAGTGGAATTCGTCCCGGCCAAACAACCCTTCTGGCTGCCGAATTCAAAATAAGCTCGCCAAATCAATGGCAACCCCACGCATTGGTTTTTTTCCTCCGTGTTTATAATGCAGGGTAGTTAAAGTCCTTTGTTTTAATACACTTTGCAAGTATTGATTCCAGAGGCTTAAGTGCCCTTCAAAGTCTGTAACTTACAGATTTCATGGGTTATAGATTCGCCGCCGCGTAGGCCAGATGTATGCCAGATTCAATTTACGCCGAGGTGAGGGGGAAAAGTTACTAGCCGCAAGGGGCGTCGGGTAGATCTTGTACGACGCCCTAGACAGTTCCGGCCCCAGGCGGCTTACGCTGATCCGGGGCCTTCTCGTATTGCGGATTAGTTCGAACCGCCCGTCGCGGTCTTTGACTTGTCGTGCTCTCTGGAATCGCTCGTTGTGGAGTCATGCACTGGATCGTGCTTCGTGGGATCCTCATTCGCAGGATGTTGCGTGAGGCTTTGAGTCCTTGGATCCTGACTTCTGGGGTCTTGATTTCTAGGGTCTTTAGCCCGAGGGTCTTGGTTGGCGGGCTTCGCAGGCTTATCGTCGTCTCGTCGAAGGTCGCTGGTCTTGACGCCCGTAACGTTGTTTCCTTCGGCGTTCTTTAGGTCCTTGTCATTTCCCAAATCGCTGTGTTGTTTTTTGTCGATGTCCATAAAAACCTCCACCCCATCATCCCGCCACCCACAAATCAGCGAATAAGGTTTATCGGGTAGGAACCGTTATTAAATCTGGCAACCCGGTGGAGAGACGCAGACGGTTGGACATGCCGTCAGCCTCAGAGAGATGACGTGCTGCCCCGAGTGCTGGATCGGCTGTCTACGAAGTTCGCTGTCGATCCTCACGAGGCTGGATCGTTCCCTTAGGTGAGCTTTCCGGCCTTTGCTGTCTTCTGTTTGCCAGCTTCGACTTGAACGGATGGTGGCAAGAAGTGTTTTGGGACTCTTTGCTCCTTCATGAAATACATAGCCGAATCTGCTGAGGACAAGATGCTTTCGATTTTGTCTCCGTGTTCGGGATAGACAGCAGCGCCAACACTGATGGAAAGCTTTGGTCCTTTGCCGTCATTGGCTACGCTTTCGCGGATACGTCGTCCCACTATTTCGGCTGCTTCTGCGTTTGTTTCCGGTAAGACAAGAGCAAACTCATCGCCTCCGAAACGAGCTGCTGTGTCGATGTCCCTACAACAAAAAGATAAGACATCGGCCACTCGGCAGAGGGCTTGACTTCCGGTCATATGTCCGTAGCGGTCGTTAATGAACTTCAATCCGTCCAAGTCGAATAACAGCACAGAAAACTGTCTTCCGGTACGTTCAGAGCGCTTGATCTCCATGTCGAGCACATCAACGAGACGGCGGTAATTGGCCAGGCCAGTCAGCGGATCGCTGGCTGCTTGCCGACGTAAGTTATCCTCCAACTCTCGCTGTTTAGTGACATCTTCCGCGATAACCTCGTAGGACTCTAACTCGCCATGCTCGCTCAGGACCTCTCGCCCGCTGATCCGGACCTTCAGAGTCGCAAGGTCCTTCCGCTTCCATTCTATTTCGATTGGATCGAGGAGAACATCAGTGTCGGATTGACCGAGCAATTGTGCTCGTCTGCCGGGGTCTTGAATAATGCCGCACCCAACATCTACAGCCAAGAGTTCCTCCCTAGACTCATAACCAAGCATCCTGACTATTGCATCGTTCACTTCCAGAAACTTACCGTCCGGACCGCAGCGGCAAGTGCCATACCCCAGGTTTCCTGCTAAGGCGCGGTAACGCGCTTCAGATCGTCCCAATTCCTTTTCAGCCCGGTTTCGTTCATCGCGGAGCGTCGTCTCATTCAAAGTTCGACGGATGGCTACGGGAAGATGGCTGATGCTACCCATTTCAATACAATCGCAGGCGCCTTTAAGAATGAGTTCTGCAACGATTTCTCGTTTCAAGGAGTAGACCAAGTAGATAAGCGGAATGGCTCTCTTTGACTGGTACAGACAATCCAATGCTTGGGTTCCTTGCCAGTTAGAGCTAGGGTATTCGGCTAGAACAAGATCGAAGCAGTGCGACCGAAGCCGGTTGGCAAACTGCTCGGGAGTTACGACGGCATCGGAAGTGACCGTGAATCCCACCCTCTTGAGCTCATGCAAACAACGCTCGATGTCTGCTAGGGAACGATGAACGAAGAGGATGCGCAAGAAATGCCGCCTGCTCTCGTCGAGCCTGTCAGAGACAGCAGTTCGTGCAAGTCGTTTAGGTTGTGGCATTCCAAGCCTAGGAATTCTCGAAACTCAGCCCGATTTGCAGCCAAGCGACGACCGGGATGATGGGAGTTCCCTCACCGCACAGATTAGAAAGACCAGCTGCGAACATCTGTTCCCTTTCGGACACTTTTCGTCTACCTGTTAACTGATGAGACTCATTCGGGCTCCTCAGTTCCAGGTCACAACGGAGGCTGCCTGTCAGGTCTTTACTTCGACTCTTGATCTTGCCAAGCAGAACTGCGATACCAACAATAGGGCAGGAAAGCACGCCTTCCATTCGGCCAAGAAATCTGTCCTTGCGTTCTTCTGTACGGTGGCGTACCGTGAGCGTTTAAGGTTTGGCGTCGCGTCCCACCGCCCGAAAGCTGGACAAAGTGAACAATTCACTGACGTACTCGTGGCACGGGGCCTACCAGTGTGCCGTTTTAGAGACCAACCCTGCCCGCATGGCTGGGCGCATCGATGCTGCGTTGCGGGCTATCGAACAGAGGTTTGGTTCGATGGTTCGGATCGATAACACCGAAAGCGCCGCCATCGAATCTGCTCAAGGCGCACTCGCTGTACTTCGAGGCGAGTGGTTCGGCGGGCTGGAAGAGTCCATGACTGGCTCGGCCCCGCAAAAGCGAGTCGTCATACTAGACCTTTGCAGGACTCTTCACGGCCAAACAGAATGGCTCGGAACATTTCCGAGCATTGAGTCCGCTAGAACGAAACTGAATGAGGTGTCATCCGCTACGCCCGGTCATTACGTCATCTTCGACCAAACGACGGGTGAAGAGGTTTTTGCTGAAAGCACGCTCAATGATTAGCCTCTTGCCCGTCACCATTCACAAACGTAAACGAACTGAGTTGGCAAAGAAGAAAGAATTGTTGATGGTGAGGTATCGAGAGAATCCCGTAGATGCTCGACTCGCGTTGGAAATCAAATCACTGAATGATGAGATTGCCACGCTTGAGGGCTTAAAGAAGAAACGGAAATAAAATTTCTTCCGCCAAATCTTTCAGGCAACCGCCTTCACGATTTGCGTCTCCTCTAGAATCAATGTGACCGCACCGAACCTGATGTGGGCTTTGCGGCCTGCTACCCTATCAACAATCTGCGTGACCTTGGCGACGACAACTGTCGAGCCGACTTGGATTTGCTTGCGCACTATGTTGTCGGCTGAACTTCGGCAATCTGCGCGGGGTTGATCGACGCCGTTACGCCGCCGTAGACAATTTGCACCTCGCGGCCAGCGGACTGATTCGTGATCACCGTTATTTCCGCTTCGACAACTTTGCCGTTCAAGAGGCGGACCCGATGCGGGAGCCTACGCTGTAGTTCATATTGTTAGTATACTCGCTGCTATCTGCCTGAGATGAAGGTCGGCGGTGGAGAATCTGGATTTGGTTTGTGAAGCCCAGCCGTTCTCCCGCCGACGAGCGTTGAACCGACATTTGAAAGCTGCGTCGCGGTGAAAACCAAAGGAGACAAGAGTCCATCTGCCCGGAAACGAGAGCCTTGTAGGAGCGACGAGTGCGTGATTCCGGGCCTCAAGATCGGAGATGGGAAGCCGCGGGGACCTGCGATTCTTTTTGTCGCGTTGCTGCTTCCGCCCAAGTTGCGCCAGATCAAGCTCCGCCACATGGCCCTTTGGCTTCCCAAGACAGAGTAGTGGATCGCGGTGCGACCTGTATGTGTCTTAGGAGACAGCTTTTCAAGTCTCTTGTCTGGGAGCCTTAACCAAGCACGAATCCGAAATCGGCATCCGTGCTGTCGCGTGACAGGGGGTTTTCCCCACTGGCACGCCGCTCTGGTTAAGGAGTTAACGACATGCTTGGAATGATTGCAGCGGTTCTCATTGTTCTTTGGTTGCTGGGCTTTTTTGCTTTCCACGTTTCCACCGGCTTAATCCACATTCTGTTGATCGTTGGTATAATCATGCTCCTCCTACATTTCTTCAGAGGCAGACCAGCCGTAGCCTGAAAATAGGGCACAAAGCTAATCTGGTGGGATAGCTAATTCGCCGGATTTAGAGGGGTCCGCGAATTTGATAGAAGCTAAAACGTGGACTCCTGTACCCAATGGTATGTGGCAAAGCGAACCGGGTTGCTGATTTTTTGGATCGTCGGTAGTGTTCTTTTTGGCGGTTTTGCCTTTTATCTTAATTGGAAATTGGGAGCCGTCTGGAGCGTGCTCGCGGTATTAGGATTTGTCGCTATTGAAAAAATACTGATTCGTATGGTCGATACGGCTGCACCGAGATAAGCCGGAGTCGCGACACTCATGATGTGTGGACTTGCCAACGATTGCACTGCGGCTAGGTCGCCCGAGCTAAACGTCGCCTTGGCCCTGCCTTCAAGGCGTTCCGGTCTTCCAGTTGTGTCAGCTTGCTCCGTACCCGCTTTTCCAATTCTTGCAGTTTCCTTCCGAGTTTGACGGTGCGGTCCTTGAGAGGATGGATTTGATGGTAGGCCAGTTCGACCATCGGCTTGTCTTCCTCATTCAGCACATCGTCACAAAGGCCGATATACTGAGCCGCTACGTCCAGCATTTCGCCGAGCAGAAGTAGGTTGTCAGCACAGTATTGTTGTCGAGGCATTGTTTTCTTTTGACCGTGAAGGGCGGGAGATCATGCCACCGCTTTAGGATCGGCACCCACCGCGTCTTCGGCTGTGACGGTAACCTCGACATGAGAACCCTTTTTTAGTTTCACTTCGTCGCCGTGTTCGTTAGTCAGCGAATTTTCGATGCGAAGCTCTCGATACCCGTGGTCGCCTTCGATCGCAATCTGCGCCTTCTCTGGCTGGCTTGGACGCGAAGATGGAATCAGCTTGTCAACGGTACCAGGGATGACGGTCGTCGGCTGTTCAGCAATTCTCGCCGTGTCTGAATTGAGTTCCGCTATTTTTGCGGACTTGGACATACGCGGCTTCGCCATCTCCGCTCGGACGCCGACAAGTATCTTATTGCTGGTTTCTTTTTTGTGTTTGTTATTGTTCATGGATTCATTTCTGAGATTCCGTGGCGAATGGCTGCCCTTTAGATTCCAAATGCCCTCAATTGGGCAGCATTCGAAATGGAAACTGGTGGCCAAGGGCAGCTTCCAAGCGGTCAAACTGCAAAGGCCCGCTCGGACTACCGTGTGCAGTCACTCCACAAGGGACATGGCCGCCATGCGCTCCATCGATCAGAGCATGACGATAGCGATACCCCGGACGAGTGTCTGTCCGGTTGTGGACACTAGCGTCCGCGTTTTGGTCGTTAAGAAAGCGCAAGTCACTTGACCTTCGCCAGCACGCCGGTATCCGCAGCCTTGAAGCGCTTCATCTGTT
>Ga0182018_10000417_pt1 | contig 55776 bp, 49 predicted proteins | sample 812P2MmetaG_FD_120490 | JGI IMG/M metagenome (GOLD analysis project Ga0182018, IMG submission 120490) | Permafrost microbial communities from Stordalen Mire, Sweden - 812P2M metaG | ecosystem: Environmental > Terrestrial > Soil > Wetlands > Permafrost | place: Sweden: Stordalen | collected... | reverse complement strand
TTTAAAGGACTTATAGGTAAAATATTCCGGAATAAGGACTTAGCATCCAAAGAGCTGTGAAAATGCACCATTCAGGTAGCCATTGTTTCACTGGATCGGGGGCTTGTCTGTGACGGGGATCACAGGTCGGATGTGATGAAAAAGTCAGGCGGCGCTTGCGTGGACGTCCCCACTCTAAATTTCGCAAAGAGACGGGATGTTCGCATAGAAGAATCATGGCCGACGTCGGGGCCGAATCGATGGTTGGTGGAACGACGTTTCACCGAGTGAGTGATTCAGCGTGAGATTTCCAGATTCTTGGTCCTCAACCTCTCTGGCGAACAAAACGGTGCCTCGCCACTGCCCAGGATAACGACGCCCTTGACAGCGCCTTCGCTCTTATCGATGGGCCACCCGCCCGGACTTCTCAAGATGGAAAAAAACGGAGTCTTGTCGCGCTTTTCAATAGGACGGCGTCAGCCCCAGTTTTCCTACCAGCGCGTGGTAGCGGCGGTCGGAATGGACGAAGTCAAAGATCGGTTCAGTCTGTATCAGGATGAGCCAAGGGGAACGCTCGTGGTAAGCAAGATCGAGGAGTTTCAATGTCGCGTTCTTGTCGCCGAGGTACGCGTATTGTCTGGCAAGGTCGTAAGATGCAAGATACTCTTTGCGGGCGCGGATTTTATTACTCTCGACCCTCCACTGTGCGACGCCTTTTCGCCCGCCTCGCTGGAAGGCGCGATGAATTTCTTCCGCCTTCTCCGGATCGCCCATCAGCAGCAAAGCCTTTTCTAACGCATCTGCAGATTCCTTCCCCATGCCTTTCAGCCAGTAAGCTTGGGAAAGATAAAAATTTGTATTGACGTCGTCGGGGTACGTTTGGTCCCGCATTCGGAGGTCGTTAATCGCAGCATCTATCTGGCGCGTTTGTAGGTAGGCGTGCCCCAAGCCCCAAGGGGTCCTGAGAGGCTCCAGTTCAATCGCTCGCTTCGCCTCCTGAAGAGACTGTTCTGGCTGATTCATAGCGGCCAGAACATAGGAGCGAAGATGGTGGGCTTCGGAATAGTTGGGGTCCAGTTCTGTCGCCCGTCTTGATTCCGCATCGGCGTGCGGCAGATCCCACGCGAGAAAGAAATACCAAGCCGCGAATGAGCAGTGAGCCTCGGACGAGGAATCATCGAGTGCCACGGCCTTGCGGGCGGCGGCTTCGAACTCGGCCGCGACTTCCCGCACGGGACGTTCATCAGTGATCGCGAATTTCCTGTAAGAATCGGCGATACCGCTCCAGGCAGCGGCGTAATCGGGTTGAAGCTGAATAGCTTTCCGGAAGTAAACAAGGCTGTGCGTGTTGTCACCGTCAAACCAGAAGTCACGGCCGCGGAGGTAAGCATCGTGAGCTTCGGGATTAACGTGGCGTTGGCTTGGAGCGGGCAAAATCGCGGTCTTTACTTCTTTAGCGACGGTCTGGGAAAGTTCCTCGGGGAGCGAGAACGCCTGATTGAAGTCACGGTCGTAACTCTCGGCCCAGACGTGAGTGTCGGTGGGAGCGTAGATCAGCTGCACCGTCATGTGTACACGATTGGCATTGCGGGAGACTGAACCTTCGAGGATGCCGTCGACTCCGAGTTCGCGGGCGATCTCGCGAGCCGGGCGTTGAACTCCTTTGTATCGCATGGCGGAGGTCCGGGAGACGACGCGCAGCGAGCGGTTTTTGGCAAGCGCAGTAATAAGTTCGTCGGTCACGCCGTCGGCAAAATAGTCCTGCGAAGAATCGCCGGAGAGATTGGCTAGCGGGATTACGGCGATGGAGTGGATCTGCGCGGCCCGGGTACTGGGGAATAGGTGGGCGCGCATTCCACCGGGGTTGACGGCGATCAGGATTCCCGCGACAACCAGAAGGATGAGAGCCGTGACGGCTGCCGGGCGGGAGCGGGGCTTCGGCGCGGGAGTTAAATCGGTTGCGGGCGTGGCAGGAGGCTGGGGCGGGACCACGGCTTCTGTTGCGGGCGCGGCGATGGCGGAGCTTCCATTGGTTGAGCTTTTCTCCGCGACGAAGCGGTAGCCCTTGCCGGTGACGGTTTGGACGAAGCGTGGACGCTCGGGGTCGTCGCGCAACGCCTGGCGGATTTTGCGAATGGCCGTGTTGATCCCATGCTCCGTGTCAACGAAAACATCCTTGCCCCAAGGGCGCTCGGTAATTTCCTGCCGGGTGACAATGCTGCCTCCTTTTTCCGCCAGGAGAATGAGCAGTTCCATGGGAATGCGTTCAAGCTTAAGAACTCGTCCCTCACGACGCAGTTGGAATTGGGCACTGTCCAGCTCGAAATCGCCAAATTTGAAAGAGGATACAACCACAGCAGACCTCAAACGTGGGAGAAACTATAACATCGAAGGTACAGTTGTGAGGAAAGTTCACGTGTCTTCAATTACTTACGGATTCATCTCTTCTTTACCTAAACTTCACCCCATCTCCCTTGTGCTCGCGGCGTGTTCACGGCACCATGCCTCCCCGAAGCTCCAAACTTCAGAATAAGGAGAGCACATGAAAACGGTAGGCAAACAATTGGCAGTAGGGTTGGGACTCATTCTGGTGGCGGCGGTCCTGACCGTGACGGCAAACGCACAATGCGGAAGCCAGTCGGGTGCAGTCCTTCGACATCAATCGTGGCAGCCGGGCGGAGGTCAATATCAATCAGGATCATTCCTGCTTGCCTCCGAGACCTCTGCAACAGACCCGATTGTGGGGATGTGGCACGTAACATTCACGGCCGAAGGCAATACGGCGGGCCCGCCGGACGGCACGCCGATCGACAATGCCATTGTCCAGTGGCATAGCGATGGAACGGAAATTATGAACTCGGGACGACCGGCGCAGGATGGCAACTTCTGCCTGGGAGTGTGGGAAAAGGTTGGAACGTCCAGCTACCTGCTCAATCACTTCGCTTTAGGTAACGATACCGAGAACGCGCCGAGTGGAATTGGCAATCCAGCCGGACCTACTCGGATCCTCGAGAAAATCTTCTTGAGCGCAGACGGAAACAGCTATACCGGGACCTTTAGTCTGACTGCCCACAGCACGTCCGGCACCCAAGTCGCGCGCATCGTTGGTGCGATCAGCGCGACGCGCATCACGGTGAGCAGCACGGTGAACCAATTGTATGAGTAAGAGTAAAGGCTGAAGCAGAGTACTTTAACGATCCGGCGGGATGAGAGCGAAAGCTTATTTCTGCCGGAGTTTGTGCCGGGCGGCCGGGTGCTGCGGACGGGTGGCCCACTCAAGCCTTGTTTTGGCTAGACTGGGGGCACTTCGATGGATATATCCCCACTCGTCCACGTGTGCGATTGCAGGCTGGCAAACGGCAGGTCTTTCCCCCTTCGGCAAGCTCAGGGTCAGGATGACAGCTTTTATTTGGTCCGGTCTAGATCCGTTTGATGGTTGCGAACCAGGCTGGGGCGCCGTTGTTGCCGTGGAATCTTGTGTGAATCCGGTCCGGTTCGATGGCGGCTATATTCCATCCATTGCTGAGAGTGAACGCCGCTCTCAGGTCTTGCTGACTGATGGGATGCGGTCCGGTATCGGGACCCTCGTCACTGAAGCACAACACATAGAGGGTTCCACCGGGCTTGGTCACTGACGCCAGACTCGCCGCGTATCCTGGTCGCTCGGCGGCGTTGAAGGTGTGGAACAGTCCGCTGTCTAGAACGGTCTCAAACATGCGACCCAAACGCTGGAGCTGGAACGCGTCTGCCACGGCGAACTCAACCTCGATCGCACGGTCGTTCGTTTTCTCGCTCGTTCTCTCGCGAGTTGTCTCGCGGGCCTTCTCTCGGGCGATTGCCAGTGCGGTCTCAGCCACGTCAACGCCGAGAACCGGCAATCCCAGCGAGGCGACTAGAAGAGTGTTCTCGCCGGTGCCACAGCCGGCATCGAGCACCGCTCCTGCGAATCCGCCGGCGGATGCCAAACGCATTATGGCTGGCTGCGGATGGCCAATATCCCACGGCGCAGGGCCGTCGTGGTAGGACGCATCCCAGGGCCGCCCCGTCATCCGTTCGTGACTGGTTGGGTGCCGACCACTGGACGGATCGTGAGTGGGGGTTTGTGATCGCTCCGACAACTTCGTCTCCTCCCTGCAACTGATCTTTCCACCGCATCGTAGCATGTTGAAGCATGAAAAGCGCGAGACGTGAGGGCACCGCCGGCTGCTATGGACGTCAGTGTGGCCGGCTAGGTGGCGAGCGTGACAATCTAGAACCTAGATTGGGATCAAGAGCGTGAAGCCAGCAGTCACGATGAGTGCCACAGCCCAGATCAGGTCCAGATTCACCCAGGCCTTTCGTAAAACCTCGAGACCAACCTTCTCATAGACGACCAAGGCAATCAGTCCGGTTACTAGAAGATATCCCAGCGTATGGACCAGCAGGGCCGTGGGCGCCGTCCACGGCCCTTCGAAAGCACTGCCATGGAGATGGTGCGCCGGAACACCCGTGTCTGCTGGCGCATGCAGCGTGGACATTTTCAGCAGGATCGGCAAGAGCATGAAACCGGCGCCGTGCGCGGAAGCCATCAGGAAGGACCAAATGCAGAGATCGCGAAACCCGATTTGCATTCCGCCCCAGCGGGGATGGCTTTTGCGAATTAAGCGCTGGAGTCCGAAAGCCAGAAGACCGCAGGCAGCGGCGATCTTGACGTATCGCAAGGGCAGTATCGCGCCAGCAACCACGGCGGCGGCCACGACCAGCCCTATGGCCAGGAAATGTCCCACCGCAATCGGCACCAGCGCTTCCCACACCGCAAACGCGCTCTTCTTTTGCATTCCGAGAGCGGCGGCAAATAGCCAGCCCATCGCCGGATTGACGCCATGGTAGGCCCCGAGCAGAAACATCGCGACCCACGGCCATAGCGTGACGTGGTTCATGAGTAGCAGTAAGAATCGGACGACGCGTCGCCACCCTCGAGGTGGACTTGATGGCCGCGGAGATCCCCGAATTCCAAAAAGAATTTCGGGTCAATCTCCATGCCGCCCTCGGGCTTCGTGTCGAGCTTCACCATCCAGCTGCGAATTCCGTCGGGATAGAATTGCACGTCCCATGGAGCATAAAGTGAGTTGGTGAAATAGACGCGCTTTCCGTCGCGACTCACTTCCACCATCTGCGGTCCTCCGTTCAAGGGCGCTCCGGGATTCTTCGGATGGCCGGCGCGGCGCACGATTCCACCCAGATGCACGGAACCCGTCAATTTGGGATGAAACGGGTCGCTGACATCGTATTGCCGGAATTCTCCCGTGCCCCAGCAGGAGATATAGAGGAAGCGATCATCGAGCGACAGATTGATGTCGGTAATCAGTGGAGGCACGGCCTTGAATCCCTTGAGTAAAGGGGGCAGTTTTTCGGGATCGGCTGGTTCGGCGGGAATTTCGATCACTTTTGTTATGGCCCATTTGCCATTGTCGCGGTGCCAGACCCAAATGGAAGCGGACAAATCTTTCAGAGATACGACCACGCCGACAAATCCGTAGGCGCGGCTGGGATCGTGTGCGGGGCGAAGCTCGAGCGCCATTTGTTGCTCCGCGCCCAAGTCCAATGTCTGCAGGTGTCGGCGCTTTCGCAAATCCCACAAGTGCAGCGAGTGGCCGTAGCCGCCCTTCAAGAGAATTTCAGGATTGACGCCTGTTTCGACCATGTTTGGCGTTCCCCATTCACTGGTGATCATGGTGTCCTGGCCCAGATGCCACCAGAAGTCGTAAGCAAAATATTGCGGACCACGGTCGATTTCCCATTTGCCGAGAATCTCAAAACTTTCCGGATCCATTACGAAGATGCCGCCGGGGCCGTCTCCCGTGGTGGAGCCAAGCGCGCTGCAGTAAATTCCCTCAGGGCCGCAATGGACCGTGTGTGGCCGGCTGTAGCCAGTCCGTTCCGCAAGGACGTTGGGCTCAATCACCTTGATAATCTTCGGCTTTCGCGGGTCTGGCTTCGTATCCACGATATGAATTCGCGATGACTTAATGCCCGGGACAACCAGGTAGCGCCGCTCCGTATGCGGATGCGGCATATAGGGACAGAGACAGGCGCTGCAGGCGTTCCAACCGAAGTGGTGCAATTCATCTCCGGGGTTGGGCATGTCGACGCGACCCACGATTCCGCCGTAGGTGCGAGATGCCGGATCCACATCCACGACACCGAGTGCGTCGGGACGTCCGTTGTTCTCCGCATTGAGCATGGCTACAAATGCCACTTTTTCCGGTGGCGCTTGCATCGCCATTTTCGGTGAAGGATAAAAAGTAGGGTCAGGTCGCCAGAGTTCCACGTGTGGTCTCCTTGTTCTGAAATAGGTCGTTGGTCGTTCGTCGTTGGATCATCGTCGTTTGCCAACGACAAACGACCATCGACTATCGACTATTTTGTCACTTCCGTATAGGTTAGCTCGCGCGTCCAATCCGTGGATTGTTTGCCATCTATTTCTACATATATCTTCGCTAGCGCATTCACCGGGCCGTCTTGCTGCGGTGGCTGCATGATGAGGTCTCTGCCCGTGGACCACGTCACTCGCCTCTCATCGAGGTTCCCGAAATAATAATCTACTTTGCTCGGGTCGAGGCCTTTGTAACCGGTTGCGGTCGTCAACTCCACCAACTTTTTGTTCTTGTCGGTTACCGGGAACTCCTTGCCGTAAATATTCGCCAGCGAAACATCGAGAGGAAGCCAGCCATAGTTCGGCGCGAAGAAATAGATCCAGCAGTGGTAGCTGCCGTCAATTTGCACTCCATTCAAGGTGGGCTTCAGCAGTGAACCGTAGACCATGCGCGTGGGAATCCCCGCCGCCATTGCCAGCGAAGCAAATAGCGAGTGAAAGTCCGTGCAGTTGCCGGTTTTCGTCCGTAAGCAATACTCCGTGCTGCCGACCGGAGAGGCCTTCAGATGGTCGGGGTCCTTTACCCAGTAATCCACATTTTCGAGCGTCCAGTTGTAGATCTTTCTGGCTGCGAGGATCGGATTGGTCTCGCCGACGACGATGGACGCGGATAGCGACTTGATCTGGTCGTTGACGATTACGTGGGTGGAAGGTTGCAGGTAGGCGAAGAGCGCGGCTCGTTCCTGGGTCGTGAGTGGTCGCGTCTTTGCTGAATCGATGGCGTTCCGGATCTCGGTGCGCGTGAGGCCAAACTCTTCCTGGATCGTGATCGGGCCTTCGGCCGGCGCGTTGACCTCCGCATACCCGACGCGGTTTCCCCAATCGTCCCGGAAATAGTGGACTGGGAAATCGGCCGTGACTCGAAATTCACGAACTACAGAGACGGCGTCTTCCTGAGGAACCGCGAACCACATGCGCACCGTCTTAGCGCCTTTTGGCGGTTGCACCTTGAATTCATTTCTAATCCGGAAGGACGCCTGCTTTGGCTGCATCTGCTTTGAAACGTCTCCGCCGAACATACGAACGGAGACTCCTACTGCTACCCCGGCGACCAGGAAACCAAGAAGGATGGGGTTGCGGCGAACGTGCTGAAAATTCATACGCTCCTCCTCTTGCAAAGGCTGCAACAACGAAGTGAACCGATCAAAAAGGGATTAGCGCAACGACCGACCGGCGTTTTGGGAAGCTACCGTCAAGTGAAGCCGCGTTTGCGAAGAATGAGCATGCGCGTCGAGTGAGCTGAGGAGAAGAGTATATAAGCCATGCCACCAGTACGGTCAAGCCGACTGCTCACTGAAGGCCGCAAACAGAGGCAGCGCGGATCTGGTGTCGCGCTCATGGGCTGGGGGCTGGGTAGTTTCCGTGTTGCCGACCAGCCATACAGAATCGCCGTGTGCGATTAGAATTCCAGCCGCGCCTGGAAGGCGATCATGCGTGGACTGCTATCGCCACCCAGTCCGACGCCTAGCAAGCCGGTCGGCGGAGACGTGGCGGACGTGAGTGCGCCAAATCCACTCTGCGTGGAAGGATTTCCCGGAATGCCGGCCTGAACCATGTTTGGAAGGGCAAAATTCGAATGGTTGAAAACATTAAAGAACTGCCCCTCAAACCGCAGCTTCACGTGCTCGCTCAAGGGAAACCATTTTGTCAGATAGAAGTCGCTCCAGAGAAAATCAGGACCACGCAACGCGTTACGGCCGAGGTTTCCGAATTGGCAATTCTGCGGGCTGTCGCCGCCGTAGCATTGTCCTGTACTCGGATCGACCGCCGATACAAATGCGTCCGGATTGAGCCACTGAATCGTTCCCGCCTGAGTTACGCCCGAAATCGGATGACGGTCATATAGGGGAACGCCCGGAACCACACTGGCGAACTGCGGTCCGCTGCCCTGCACGATGCCGTTCCCGTTTGCTGAATAAGGCGTGCTCAGCACCGAGAACGGAACTCCGCTGTGCCAGAATGCTGTTCCAGAAATCTGCCAGCCGTTGAGCGCGTAACCCAGCGAATGACTGCGCACTTTGACCGGCAGCTGATAAACATATTGCCCGTTGAGATTGTGCCGGATGTCATAGTCGCAGGGACCATAATCGCGGGCCAGGTCTCCCGGCAGAGGCGAGAGAATCCCTCCTGCGGAAAACGAAAGGAATCCTCCGTTCGAGACCGTATCCATGCAGCGGCTCCAGGTGTAGTTGACCTGCCCTTGCAGACCGTGTCCGAGGCGCTTCATCGCGGTCAATTGAAGGCCGTTGTAGTGGCTGTTCGCGCCGGTGGAAAACTGCGTCACTGCACCGAATCGCGGATCGGTTGATTGCAGGTAGGGAAACGGCGCAAAACAGCCCTGACACACGGTCTGGTAGCCGTTGACCTGGGTTGAGTAGGGTTGATTCACGGCCCGTGTGCCTACGTACTGCGCTTGCACACTGGCCGTCGTTCCAAATTGATGTTCGATTCCGAGGCTCCACTCCATGAAATAGGGCGCGTGGAGTTTTCCGTCGGGGACGGCCGTGATCGCGACCGGTGGAAGACAACTTGCAGGACTTGACTGCGGCGACGCGCACGAAAGCTGTCCCTGGGGAAATCCCGAGGTAAAAATTTGATTTGCCGTCACGGTTGCATCGACTGCACTGTTGGGCACTCCCGGCGCGATGGCCGCGCCGCCCACGCTGCCAAGCACTCCTCCCTGAAACGTCTTGTCGTAGGGAGGGTTCGTGCCGATCAGGTCGGCCACGGTGCCGGGCAGGATATCGCTGAAAATCCCAAAGCCTGCCCGGAGCACGGATTTCGGCGCGAACTGCCACGCAATCGCCGTTCTTGGTTGAAGGATGGCCAGCGGCGTAGACGAAAACAGATTGCCGAGATGAGTCTGGATGGCTTCGTTGAGCGGTTGATTGACATCATGCGGGATGGAACTGAAGGAACCGCGAAGACGGGCGACTTGATCATGAGGATTCAGCGGATTGGAATTAAATGTGTCGCGCAGACCGAACGTCCAGGTCAGGGTACGAGTCACTTTCCAGGTGTCTTGGGCGTAGACATCGAGGTTGAGAAAGTTGAAGGGTTCATTGGCGTTCGAAGGGAATGTCTCCGACGCGGTGTTTGCTACTCCGGCTATGAATTGCTGCAAATTCGCATAGGTCACGGTGGGAATCGTGCCTTCTCCGAAGTCGTAGTCGTTCAAACGGAAGATACGGGTATTTGTTCCGAACCGCAGTTCATGAGCTCCGCGACTCCAGGCGAGGTTGTCGTTGATAAAAAAGCGAGATGCGCGCCGGCCTTGAATCCAGGTGTTGTCAAGCCCTCCCACGGGCGTGAAGGCATTCGCGCCGGTGCCCTGTAACACGATCGGAAACGCGGAAAGTGTTTTCTGAAAGTTGCGTGGCCCGAACAGGCTTTCATACCAGGAAAATGCGGGATTGAAGTAGTTCACCAGGTTCTGCGAGAAGACGTGCGTGTGTCCCGCCGCGAAAGAATAGAGGGGTTGCGGTGAAAACGCGTCGAACACCGGGTTGATAGGGTCCGTCCACGCGGCTTGCAGACCGGTGTCCGACTGAAATCGAAACCAGGCGGTATCTTTCGGGTTGATGTTGTAGTCAACGCGGACCGTCTGCACCTGTTCGTGGTCATCGCTGGAATGCGAGACGCTCTGCCGGTTCGCGCAGCCGTCTCCGGCGGCGCCAAGCGGGCATCCAAGTATCGCGGTCGGTGTGCCACTGGTGTTTCCGTACAGGGAGAACATCTGCTGATAGAACGGGACTGAGGGAGAAGGAAGTTGCTGCAGCACGTATTGTTGGAACGCCGCACTGGGAACAATCGTGGGCGTGACGATGGGCAGTGCGATCCGCACCCATTCGCTGTCAAAGAAGAAAAAAAGTTTGTCGTGCGCAATCGGACCGCCGAGACTACCTCCAAAGTGATTCACTGTCGATCCGGGCTTGTGGTTCCCCGGAGTCGCATTGGTGAAATAGTCCGCTGCATTCAGTAACGAACCATTCCACAGCTCATAGAGGTTCCCGTGAAACTGATTCGTGCCGGACTTGGTGACATAGTCGACTTGCGATGCTCCATACCGTCCTTGATCCACAGAATAGGAAAGTGTGTTGACGGTCACTTCCGAAATCGAATTCAATCCCAGGACGAGGTTGGTTGAGAGACCGCTATTGAGATTGGTGAGCGGGTCGTTCGTTTCCAGCCCGTCCACGATGTAGCCATTGGAGAGAGCGGGGAGTCCGTTGAACTCCACGTTGCCGTACCCGTTGCTGCTGCCAACAAAATCGTTACTGCTTCCCGCCGTATTGATCAGGGCCCCCGGCGCAAATTGCAGAGGGTAGGTGAGGTCGCCTCCAGGATTCGGCAGGTTTTCCAGCGCCGGTGCGCTCAGGGTCGTGGATGTGTTGGCGTTTTCCAGGTTGATGAGTGGGGCTTCGCTGCTTACCTCAACCGCCTCATTGGACCGCGCCACCTTGAGCATGAAATCCACAGTTTGCTTCTGGCCCAGGCCCGAAGTGACGTTGTCATTTTGCCCGGGATCGAAGCCTTGTGCTTCCGCCTTCACTGAATAGGTGCCCGGCTTTAGCTGGGGAAAGTTGAACCGTCCTGCGTCATCGGTCCGGGCACTGCGCTTCAGGCCGGTCTCGTGATTCGTGATTGTGACAGTGGCGCCTGGCACAACCGCGTCGGTTGTGTCTCGCACCTGGCCAACGATGGCGCTGGTGGTTTCGCCTTGTGCCAGCGCTTTCGCCGGAAGAAGACACGCCACCGTCAATACAAGAAAAACAAAGTTCGCTGCCCGCGCCAAGAATACCCCACTTCTCTGTCCTCACGTGGCGAAGTCCCACTGCTCTCAATCTATTAACCAGAGATTATTCTTGATAGTTAACCACAGTTAACACAAACAGGCAAGACGGAAGAAAAGGCTGACAACCTCGGCAATTGCACGCGGATGACGGGCTACCTGGAAGGATTTCTGCTATAGGTTCAAGCCTGCGGAACAGTGTGTTCTGTTGGTCGTGATGGCGGTTCGTGATGGTGGTTCGCTAGCCGTGCACCGGCTCTCTTTTCAGGTCGGTTGCCGTGGCGGCGGCTTCGGCGCTCCGCAGATGCCGTGCACGATCGTAGATCTTGCCGTACTCGCGGGCGGACGCGCCCCAGGAAAAATCGCGGCTCATTCCGTTTCGCATCAGCGACTGCCACGATGAGGGATCCTGATAAGCGAGCACTGCCTGTTTGATGGTCGCGAGCAGCGCCTCGCCGGTGTAGTCATGGAACTTGAAGCCAGTGCCCTTGCTGCTGCGAGCGTCCCAGGGTTCGATGGTGTCATCCAGGCCGCCGGTCGCGCGCACGATGGGAACGGTCCCATACTTCAGGCTGTAAATCTGGTTCAGTCCGCAAGGCTCGTAGCGGGATGGCATCAGGAACATATCCGCTCCCGCTTCAATTTTGTGCGCGATGGCGTTGTCGAACGCGACCTTGGCCGCGATCTTGTTGGGGAACTGCTTGTTGAGCCGCTGGAACATTTCCTCGTACAGTTTGTCGCCTGATCCGAGGACGACCATGATGATCTCTTCGCGGGCCACGCGGTCCATGATCTGCGCGATCAAGTCAAAACCCTTCTGCGCCGCGAAGCGCGAGACTATGCCGATCACCGGCACTTTATTGTTAACGTCGGAGTGAGCGGAGGTGGTGATGCCGAAGTCGTGCAGCAAGTCCTGCTTGCATTTCAGCTTGCCGCTCAGATCCTGCGGAGAATATTTTGCGACGATGAATTTGTCGGTCTGAGGGCTCCACTCGTCATAGTCGACGCCATTCAGGATGCCGGACACGGTGGCGGCGCGAGAGTGCAGAACGCCGTCCAGGCCAAATCCGTATTCGGTGGTCTGGATCTCCTGACTGTATTTCCTGCTGACCGTCGTAATGAAGTCCGAGTAGACGAGCGCGCCCTTGAGAAAATTGACTTGTCCAAAAAATTCCATCTTCGACATGGTGAGCAAGTCCCAGGGCAACATCAGCAGCGGCAAAGTATCGGAGGGAAACAGACCCTGGTATCCCATGTTGTGAATGGTGAAAACGGTGGCCACTTCGCGCAAGGCAGGATCCTCGGCATAGAGGGTGCGCAGCATCACGGGCACGAGCGCGGTCTGCCAGTCGTGACAGTGGAACACGTGGGGAACGCCGAGCACCTTGGAGGCCTCGAGCACCGCCCGCGAAAAAAGCGCGAAGCGCTCCGCATTGTCGGGATAGTCGCCGGCGGGAGTGCCGTAGAGCGCCTCGCGGTCGAAGTAGGGCGGATAATCCACAAAATAGAATCGAACTCCGGAGGTGGCGCCGGCGGTGACCACGGAGCAGAAGCGATACTTGTCATCGAACGGGATGGTGATGCTGCGGACGACAGTTTGCGGATCGGCCAGCTTGGTTTGGCGATAGCGCGGAACATACACGCTCACCTGATGTCCGAGAGCGGCGAGGGCGCGCGGCAAGGCGCCGACTACGTCCGCCAGCCCGCCGGTTTTGGAATAGGGAACGCACTCGGATGCGGCGAAAGCGATATGCATTGCGAAGGAGCCTCCTGAGCAAGAACCCGACAGGCCTCGCTCAAGCTATGATTAAGTTTCCGTAGACGCGGTTGGCCGCGTCTATGCCGCGCGATCATAAGCAGGCTGCAGAGAGAGACGCGGCAAGCCGCGTCTCTACGCCAGTGTAAATGCCGAAAAGAAAGAGGGTCAACGTGCCGAAGGCCGCTGCCATACCGACGAGTTCACGCAAGCCCAAACTGGGGCAGCATTTCCTGGCGAACGACGCGGCAGCTGTGCGCATCGTGGACGCCCTCGGCGATGTTTCGCAAGCCACGGTGCTTGAGATTGGTCCCGGCCGCGGCGCTCTCACCGATATGCTGGCACGAAAAGCGCGCCGGCTGATCGCGGTGGAACTGGACCGTGTGATATCGGCACAGCTGCGGATGAAATTTTCCATGCAGCCCAACGTTGAAATCATCGAAGGCGATTTCCTGAAAATCGAATTGGACACCGTGTTTGGCGCGAAGCCGGGCAGCCTGCGCACCGGACTCAACTTCGCGCCCGAACCCGCGCGCGTAGTCGGGAACCTGCCGTATTACATCACCTCAGACATTCTGCTGCGGCTGCTGGAATATCACCGTTACTTTTCGATCATTGTCATCATGGTGCAGAAAGAAGTAGCCGACCGGCTGGCAGCATCGGCTGGAAGCCGCGACTATGGCTTGCTTTCGGCGACCGCGCAGCTGTACGGCCGGGTCGAACAACTTTTCACGCTGCCGCCTTCGGCGTTTTCTCCGCCTCCGAAAGTTCATTCGAGCGTGGTTCGCATTACGATCAAGCCTAAACTCGAGTCGCTGAGGGTTCCCGAGGACGAATTCATTGCGTTCCTGAAACTTTGCTTTGGGCAGAAACGCAAGACTCTCTGGAACAATCTGAAGACCGGGTACGACGAAGACGCGCTGCGCGCCGCTTTGGCGAAAAGCGGCGTGAAGCCTACGATCCGGGCCGAGGCGCTGCCACTGGAGAAAACCGCTGCTTTGTTTCGCGCGCTGCGCGACGGCGGGTCGTAATTCGCGGATGCGGTTGATTAGTTCTTATTTACTAAATTTTTTCGGGCCGACTTTTCGCGGACAAGAGTGTCCGCGCCACACGAGCTAGTGATGGCTTCCGCTTTACGAACTCCCGCTGTTGCCGGCAGGTTTTATCCGAGCCGTGCTGATGAATTGCTGCGCGACGTTCGACGATGCACGTCTTCTGCCGATGCTGACAGTACAGGCGCGAGCGGCCGCATTGCTGCCGTCGGATGCGTCGCTCCTCATGCGGGCTACATCTACTCCGGAGGCGTCGCGGGCGCTGTGTATGCGCGCCTTGAAATTCCCGAGCACTGCGTAATTCTCTGCCCGAACCACACCGGCCGGGGACGTCCGCTTGCGATCATGGCCGATACAACCTGGCAGACTCCGCTGGGCGAAGTGGCGGCTGATGCGGAAATCGCCGGCCGATTGCTGCGTCTCTTTCCTGCGCTGCAGGAAGACAGCGCCGCGCACCGCGGTGAACATGCCATCGAAGTGCAGCTTCCTTTTCTGCAGGCGCAACAGCCGGAGTTAAATATCATTCCGATCGCCATCGGCACCAGCGACTTTGATGTGCTTCGTGGATTGGGCGAAGCGCTGGCGGATGTGATTGCCAGGCTTCAGGAAGAGAATCAAGACGAGAAAGTTTTGATCGTCGCCTCCAGCGACATGAACCACTATGAGTCCGACGCGATCACTCGCGTCAAGGACCGCAAAGCCATCGCACGCGTTCTGGCCATGGACGCGCGCGGGCTCTGGGAAGTGGTGATGAACGAAGACATCAGCATGTGCGGCTTCGGGCCGACGGTTGTCATGCTGACGGCTGCGAAGCTTCTGGGAGCGAGTGCGGCCACGCTGGTCAGGTACGCGACTTCGGGCGAGGTTTCTGGCGATTACGAATCGGTTGTGGGGTATGCGGGGATTGTTGTGGCGCAGTAACCGAGCTGCGCTCGGCTTGGATGGGCGAGGCGCCCGTCCTCACACTAGGCCCGTCTCCTCACTAGCCCGTCCCCACATCAACCGCTGAACCTTTCAGTGAGGGCGCGACGGCGGCGGCGCGGCCGACGGATGCGCTGCCCCCGTCTGGGCTGGACTCGTCGGACCCATTGGGCTTGGATCGAAGCCGGGCATCGTCGTCGTCATCGGTGTCGTGGTCGGTGTCGTCGGTGTGGTCCGAACTGGCGGAGCCGTTGCCACTACGACGGGACGAGAAGTCTGCTCCACGGTTTTCGCGACGTGATCGAGGTGGGAGATCGATCCGCGCGGCACTCCGAAACCAGCGGAGCCCGGGTTGATGGTGATGCGGCGCGACGCTCCCGGGGCCGGATCTGCCGCGAGTCCGAGTCCCACCATCACTGTCTGGCGCCCACTTGCCGGCGCGGTTGGCACTTTTGCTGTGACCGGCGCATTTACTACCTGCGGAATTCCATACGATGAATTCCAGTAGCCCGGCTGCCAGAACCATCCGAAGCCGGAAGCGAAGGCCCAGTTGCCGTAGTTGAAGGGCATCCAGCCCCACGGATAACCCGAGACCCACATGTAGCCGGCACCGGGATAGAAGGCCCAGCCGCCATCCTGGAACGGACTCCAGTTGGCGCCGACGAAGTAGGGCTGCCAGACGCTGCCGTAGCCGTTCAGGGTGGTGAAGCTGCCGTAGTAATTCAAGTCGCTCATGCCGTATCCGTACGGCGACGACAAACTGGCAGAGTTGACGGCGGAAGCGTAGCGATCGTGATAGCCGGTCTGCTGGCGGTCCCAGGCATCCGAGGGATCGGCTTCATAATTTTTAGCGATCACGAAGGTGTCTTTCCTGGCGGGATCGTTGCCGGCAAACTCATCGTTGGCCAAATTGTTGCCGGCAAAATCAATGGTCGCGCTGTGCTTCTCGGCAACGTCAAATGATCCGGACGGGCCGGTGGCGCTCAATTTGCCTTTAAATACGGCCAGAGTCGCGGTGCTGTCGGCGTCGAGTCTGACGCGAAAATGCACGGCCTCGGCTACGCTGAGGGATTCGTGGGAAAAATTCAGCAGGAACTGAGCGCTCTTTTTCTCTTTCTCAGCAGCATTCCCGCCCGCGCTCTTCGGGTGAAGGTTCGCATAGACCGTGCCGGAGACAAGTTGCACGGTGCTGAGCTTCTGGCCATTGTCGCCCAGCGCGAGACGAATGAAGTCAACTTCGCTGCCGGGGGCGAGGCGCAGCGTGCTGCCATCCTCGAATTCCACTTCCGCGCGGCCATCTTTGCCCGTCTTCAGGCGCGAGCCCTCGATCACGGGCAAGTTGATAAACGCTTTATCGAAACCATCGCCGGCAGCGCGATCGAGTTGTACCCTGCCCTCCACCGCGCTCAGGCGGACGATTCGCGCCTTCGACTCCGCCGACGCCCGGGCCACCAAAAACGCCGCTGCAAGCGCGACGCACGTTGCCAGCGTCTTTCCGAGTCTGCCGATCGTCATATGCTTCTCCCGGGACTGTTCCCTGATTGGTCCACTAACATTGCGAGCGTAGCGCGTTTAAGTCAAGAGGGATTTTTGGCCGGATCCTCCGTAGAGACGCGGCTTGCCGCGTCTGCCGCGCCTTCCTGGACGGCGCAAGCGGAGACGGGGCAAGCCCCGTCTCTACAGGGAAACAATCAGTGAACAGGGAGAACAATCAGTGACCGCTGGCCCGCTCCAGCAATCGTTGGGCGCGAGCGCGGGTTATGTTGATGACCGATTGATCGGCGATGATCTGATCGAGAATTGGCTGAATGGCCGTGACTTCGACCAGTTCGTTGGCGCGAGCTATTTCCTCCATGCGCTTCAGTTCGTCGTCGAGCGCGAGCTTCTGGTATTGGCGGTCGTACTGGAGGCGATGTCCGAATTCAAGCGTGGACGAGAGGCTCTGCATCAAGCCGGTCAGTTCCTGCACGGCGGGGTTGGACGAGTAGTTGTAAGTTGACTCCCCTCTCCGCCGCGCATCTTTGTAGCTGAGCGTCTTCTTTCCGGTAAACGCGAGACTCTTGTGATGGGAATCGACATCCTTCTGAAAGTAGCCGGCCTTCGCGGCCAGGTCGAAGATTTTCTGCCGTGTCTCTGCGCCTACGGTGAAATCGAGATCGAAGCTGTCGGTCTCATCCGAGTCGGCAGAGAGGCGGCCGCTTGAGCCATAGCGGGCCGGGCCGTCGGATTGAACGCGAATCGAGTAATGCTCCGGCTGGGAGGCGGGGAAATCGATGGTGAAGGTGACGACGGCCGGGGCTTCCGTTTCGGTTTGCGAATAGGCCACTAAGGAAGAAAAGACGGAAGAAAAGATTAGCAGGCAGAGTATCTGAAATAGACGAGGCATGGGCCGATGTAATGATTGGGGATGGCGGAGGGGAGTGTCAAGGGCAAGCCTCTCCGCGGCGGATATGTTCAGGGTGTAGGGGTCCTTCGACTCCGCGGCTCGCCTCGCAAGCGAGGCGGGCTGCTCCGCTCAGGATGACAAGGCGGATATTTCGGATCGCAGTTCATGCCACGGTTCACATCAGGGTTTACATCGCGATTCAAAGCGCGGTTCGAATCGCGGTTCACTTCGCGGTTCAAATCGCTTTGGCGTTCATGGGTCGCTGCTGTGTGCAGATGGCAAATGGCGATGGCGAGCGCATCGGCGGCGTCGGTGGGCTGGGGAATCTGGTCGAGATTCAGAAGACGCGTCACCATCTGCTGGACCTGATGTTTTTCAGCGCGGCCGTAGCCGACCACTGCGGACTTGATGGAGAGTGGCGAGTATTCGGCGACTTCGAGTCCGGCGGATGCGGCGGCCAGCATGGCGACACCACGCACCTGGCCGAGCTTCAAGGCAGATTTCACGTTGGCGGCATAGAAAACGTCTTCGATGGCGACGCGGTCCGGCCGGTGGAGGGAGATGAGTTCCTGAAGGCCGATCGAAATGAGCGAGAGGCGCGTGGCCATGGGATCGCGCGGCGAAACTTTGATCGCGCCGCAGATGATGCACACGAGGCGATCATTGCTGCGGCCATCGGAGAGTAAATCGACTACTCCGTATCCTGTGTATTCCGTGCCGCAGTCGATCCCGAGGACGCGCATGAGGGAAGTTTAGCAGGGGCGGCGTCGGTTCTTAGTTATCACTTCTTTCTCAGCTTTCAGTTCTCAACAGCATCTTGGCCTTCGCGATTTGGCTTGCTCGTTTTCTTTCAGGAAGATTGCGTAGGCGTTGGGTGAGGATTGCAACTGGCTGCGATCCAGAAAACGCTGGTAGGCGGATTCGTCGAAAATTTCGCGCAGGACTTCAACAAGCACTGTTAATGAGCGATGGATCGCCGTCAGAATCGCGCTGGCCTTCGCTTCGGCCAATCCCGCTTTGACCAATCCCGCTTTGACCAATCTTGGCTCCAACTTTTCGCGGACAAGAGTGTCCGCGCCACACAAACGTGACTTCATGCGTGCTCCTCTACTGCCAGTTTTGTCATCACGAACGGGGCTTCTTTTGTGACGGCGGGCTTGCTTCCGGAAATCACTCGCATGCATTCGAGACTTGACTCAATCAGGATCATGGCGACCATCACTACCAGTACGCCGGTGACGGCGGCGTCCAGGCGATCGTTGAAGATCAGGCGCGGATTGCCGCCGGCAGCGGCGAGTTGACGGGCGTGGGTGAGGAATCCGATGCGCGGGTTGGGATCGAGAATCTTGTGCCATGACGCGGTGAAGGTCACGGCCACCAGCCAGCAGAGCGGGATCAGGGTGACGAACACATAACTCAATCGGGGCGTCTTCGCTCCGACCGTTTTTGCGCAGGCCATCTTGACGATGATGGTGGTCGCCACGCACAGCGCAACAGTGGCCAGGAGTTGATTGCAGATACCGAAGAGCGGCCAGAGCGAATTGATGCCTCCGAGCGGATCCTTGATGCCCTGCCAGAGGAAATTTCCCCAGGCAGCGACGATCACGGCGCTGGTCAGAAAAATCGACGGGTACCAGCTGGTGCGGCCGAGCGGTTTCCAGATGTGGCCGAGCGCGTCCTGCAACATGAAGCGGCCGACGCGGGTGCCGGCATCGAGAATCGTGAGGATGAAGAGCGCTTCAAACATGATGGCGAAGTGATACCAGAGCGCCATGACGGCCTCTCCGCCGAGAGTGTTGGAAAAAATCTGTGCCATGCCGACGGCGAACGCGGGCGCGCCGCCGGTGCGGTTGAAGAGCGTCTGCTCGCCGACGGCATGCGCCAGAGTCGCCATCTGCGTGGCGGCGAGAGGGAATCCCCAGGAACTGATGGTGGTCGCGGCCGCTTCGGGCGCCTGGCCCACGATGCCAGCCGGACTGTTGATCGCAAAATAGACTCCCGGTTGCAGCACGGACGCCGCGATCATGGCCATGATCGCGACCAGGGACTCGGCCAGCATGCCGCCATAGCCGACGATGCGGGTTTCGGTTTCATGGCGGATCAGCTTGGGCGTGGTGCCGCTGGAAATCAGGGAATGAAATCCGCTGATGGCGCCGCAGGCTATGGTAATAAACGCGAAGGGAAAAATCTTGCCGGCGAACACCGGCCCGGTGCCGTCGGCAAAGCGCGTCAGCGGCGGCATGTGCAGGGACGGACGAAGAGCCACGATGCCAAGAGCCAGCAGAGAAATGGTGCCGAGTTTCACGAACGTGCTCAGGTAGTCGCGTGGCGCGAGCAGCAGCCACACGGGCAGCGCCGATGCGGCGAATCCATAGAGGATGATGAGAATCGCCAGCGTGGGAGCGGTCAGCGTGAAGACAGCGGCCCATGAAGGCGTTTGCGAAACCCATTGTCCGCCGAAGATGGCGGCGACGACGAGCACGAATCCCAGGAGGGACGTCTCCAGAACCTTGCCGGGACGAATGCGGCGCAGATAGAGGCCCATCAATACGGCGATGGGCATGGTCATGGCGATGGTGAACGCTCCCCAGGGACTCGACTTGAGGGCGTTGACGACGATGAGCGCGGTGACCGCCAGCAGAATCACAATGATGCTGAGCACGGCGACGTACGCGACAAGGCCGCCGACGCGGCTGATTTCAGATTTCGCCATCTCGGTGAGCGATTTGCCGTCGCGGCGCACCGAGAAGAGCAGGATGATGAAGTCCTGCACACAGCCACCCAGAACAGCGCCGGCAATAATCCAGAGCGTGCCCGGCAGATATCCAAATTGTGCGGCGAGCACGGGACCGACCAGCGGTCCGGGACCGGCGATGGCAGCGAAGTGGTGTCCGAAGACGACCCACTTGTTGGTCGGAACGAAGTCGCGGCCGTTATCGAGACGCTCCGCAGGCGTAGCGCGCAGAGGATCGAGCGCCAGCAATTTGGCCGAGATAAAACTGCTGTAGAAGCGGTATCCGACGGCGTAGGTGGAGACGGCGGCTACGACCAGCCACAGGGCGTTGATCTGCTCGCCGCGATGCAACGCGATCGTGGCGAGAGCAAAGGCTCCGAGCAGGCTGACGGCGATCCAGAGAAGGTAACGCGCGATTTTTGGCATGGGGGTCGTAGGGTCCGTTGACGAGTGTCGTGCGGCAAGTATTGTGGCGAAAAAGTGGCGGGTTCGCAAGTTCGCTACCGTGCCTGGCTCGCCCACCCCTTGCGATAAAGCCGCAAGGAATGGGCCGCCCCGGTTAGGGGCAGGGATTTCGACGCAAGTCGCGTGATAACCTAAATATTCCGGGTCACAGAGGCATGCGATAAAGGGCGGAGTGCATCCGCTCAGGGCGCGGACTCATAGTCCCGCCAGGAAATCACGACGAGGAGCAGGCAATGAGAATTGGGGTGCTGACGGGCGGCGGTGACTGTCCTGGACTGAATGCGGTGATTCGGGCGGTGGTGCGTAAGGGCAGCTTCCACTATGACGACGCATTTGTGGGATTCATGGAGGGCTGGCGCGGGTTGCTGGAAGACAAGACCACGCAACTCGACCTGGAGACGGTGGGCGGTATCCTGCCGCGTGGCGGCACGATCCTGCGTACTTCGCGCACCAACCCGGCAAAGCGACCGGATGGCCTGCAGCGCTGCGCCGAGAACCTCAAGGCGCATGCGTGTGACGCGCTGATTGCCATTGGTGGCGATGACACGCTCTCGGTGGCGAAAAAACTTTTCGACAACGGAGTCAAAGTAGTTGGTGTTCCGAAAACGATCGACAACGATCTCTCCGGCACCGACTTCACCTTCGGCTTCGATACGGCAGTGAATGTGGCCACCGAAGCCATCGACCGCGTGCATACGACGGCGGAAGCGCACAATCGCGTGATCGTGGTTGAAGTCATGGGACGCGATTCGGGCTGGATCGCGACCTATAGCGGCATCGCCGGCGGCGCCGACGTCATACTCATTCCCGAAGTTCCGTTCGATATCGACGAGGTGGCTGAACTGATTCGACAGCGCCACTCGCGCGGAAGATATTTCAGCATCGTCGTAGCAGCCGAAGGCGCGAAGTTTGCCGGCAGCGCGGAGACCAATGATGCCGGGGGCCGCGATGAATTCGGGCACGCCCGGTTAGGCGGCATCGGCGCGGTGCTGGCGCACGAAATCGAAAAGCGGACTGGCTTCGAGTCCAGGTCGGTCGTGCTCGGCCACATCCAGCGGGGCGGGTCGCCCAGCGCTTTTGACCGCGTACTCGCCACGCGCTACGGACTCGGCGCGATCGACATGGTACATCGCGGCGAATTCGGGAAGATGGCGGCGCTGCGCGGGAACAAGATTATTTCCATTCCGCTGGCGGAAGCCATCGCTTCGAATCGTAAGGTGGACAAGGAAATTCTTGACGCCTCGACCGGCATTCTGGACAAGCTCGAGGACAAGGTTACGAAAGTTTCCTGAGCTGGGACGGATGACCAAAAAGGGCAAGAACTCCTTGGCTCTCTTCCCTTTAGCAATCGGGTGGTAACAAATCTGCACTTCGACCGGCCATAGCAGCAGGTACAACCGGACCTGGAATTGCTTGGCATTGGCGCGGTTTTAAAGGCATACTAACTCAGCACTCCCCGAAAACCGCTCAGAATTTCGAGGAGGCTCTGTGCACATGTTTCAGAACGAGGTCCAGCCCGAAAGCCACCTGGAGCGCTCGACGCCGCTCCGCTTACAACCCACCTCGCTGGATGTGGAAGTACAGCGGAAGCGGATGCTGATCGCGCTGGGTATTCTGCTGGTGGCGCTGGTGGCGGTGGTTCTGAAGGATTGGGATTTCTGGTTTCCGGCGCCCGGTGAAGTGCAGGAAGCCACATTTCGAAGCAGGCCTCGGAGTACGGCTGCGGCGCCCACTCTCACGCCGTCGGCTCCCGCGCGCGAACGCAAGCCGGCCAAGTCCCCTGCGCCCGCTGCTACACCCGCGGCAGCCGAAGCTCCCTTCTCGGCAACCACCGAACGCGCCGCACTGCCTCCTCTGCAGGTTGAAGTGGTAGCCGGAAACAGCCACATCAGCGTGCCCGCGAAAAGCAATGCCATCCATCTGGATGTGGACTCGGGCGCAACATCTTCGGTAGCCAGTGCTGGATCATCTGCTGGTGCATCGGCTCCAAGTGGGCTGGTGAGTGCCGGTGATCGGGTTCAGCTCTCGCCGCAAACGGCGCAGACGGTGACGGTTTCGGTGCCACCGAATTATCCCCTGCTGGCGCGGCAGATGAAGGTGCAGGGCGCGGTCAGTTTGCAGGCTCTTATTTCCCGAGAGGGAACCATTCAGGAGCTGCAGATCCTCAGTGGCCCCGCCATCCTGGCAGCCGCGGCTCGCGAGGCCGTGAAGCAGTGGCACTTTAAGCCCTACCTCCAGAACGGGCAGCCGGTGGAAACTGAGGCGCGCATTCTGGTGAATTTCACCATTTCCACGAACTAGAAACATTGAGTCATTGAATCATTTAGGCATTGAGTCATTTGAAGATCAAAACCCTTTGGGATTGGTTTTCAATGATTCAATCTTTCAATGATTCAATGTCTCAATAAAATTAAACGGGCGTCCGGATTCTTTCGAATCCAGGACGCCCGGGCAGCCCTCCCCCAGAACTGCTCAAGTGGGAATGTAAGACCAGGCGAGCAATCTGAAAATGGCACGCGGGTGCTAATTTGTTCCACCAAGGTGCTAGGCTGTAAATCACAGATTACAAAGCTAGAATCGAAGCCTCGAAGATGGTCGTCTACTCTGAAAAAACCATCTGCCCGGGCGCTACAACGGTCGAAAAAGGCGAGCCGGAAATGGCTGTGGGAGCGCCGCTCGAGGAATTGTACACATAGCCCGCAATACCAGGGCTGGACTGACTTCCGATATATAAACGGCCGCCACTGGGATCGAAGAGGGCATAGAGCCCGCCCGCAGTTACACTGAACGGCGAGTTCGAGACCGCCACCAGTTGTCCGTTCGTAGGAGTGATCTGGAAACACCAGAGGGAGTCGCTCGATCCCGGGCTCACGGCGTAAACAAAATTGCCGCCGGGATCGACGGCGATGGCGGTGGGGCCGGTGGCGCTGCTGGCGGTGGAGGTAAAGGGCGAGCCCAGTATCGGGGTCAGCGCGCCCGACGTCGGGTCGATGTTGAAACCGGAAACGTTGCCGATGGTAAGCGCATTCGGAGCAGGATTCGTGGCCGCGGAGTTCGCCACGTAGAGGTATCGTTCACTGGAATCGATCGCCAGAGCGCTGGCTCCGGCTCCCGAATAAACCGGAGTCCCCGGCACGGGAGTGAGCACGCCACTCGAGAACTTGAAAGCGGTGACCATCCCGATGCCCGGATTGGTCACGAACACGAACTGGCCGGAAGGCGTGATCAGAATCTCGGTTGGATTATCGTTTGCGAAGAAGGGAGACCCCATGACTTCAGACAAGGCCCCGGTTCCGGCATCGATGGCGAACACGGAAACGTTATTGCCGAAATTATTCGTTACCAGCAGATACTTGCCGGAGGGGTCGATGATGGCCGAACTCGGACCGAAACCGGCCTGAGTGGGAGTACCGGTGAGGGCCAGAGTGCCGTCGCTCGCGTTGACGCTGAAAATCGAGATCGTGTTGGCGAAGGAATTGATCGCGTACAGAAACTGTCGCGATGGGAGCAACGCCAGCCCGGTGGGCGTTGCGCCCAGCGTTGGCGGTGTCTTCGCCCCCAGCGTAATGGCACCGGATTGGCCGTTGATGTACAGCAGAAGCACGGAGCCTTCGGATGGCAGGGTTACGTAGGCGTTGTGGTTAGGCACCCGAATCTGTCGACCGCCGCTGCCGCATGACGTGGATAGTGCGGCCAGGACGATGGCCAGGGCCACGATAATCCGCGGAAAACAATTCTGTCCTGCCAGTGCGGCGCGCGCCGCCCTTAGAAAGCTCATTTGCGAACCTGCTCCTCGATATCTGAGATGAAACGAAAAGGTCGTGTTCACTATCGTGCACGAGGAGGCGGGAACAACGCAACTGCACGCCCTGCTCGTCGCGACGCGGCCTGGAGAAACTGGAGTCCGTTGGGTTGGATGCGCGGGTCGGGCATGGGGCTGTGCTTTAGTTTTTTACCGCCGAGGTTTTTTACCGCCGAGGACGCAGAGATCGCAGAGAAATGCAGGTTAAAAACAACACCGAAAGGTTTTAGACAAGGTTCGGTTTTTCTCTGCGTACTCGGCGTCCTCGGCGGTAAAAAACCAAAGCACCGTGCGGCCCCACAAACCTTCAGCTTGACGGCGGGATATGTTCTAATCGTTAATGGTCATTAAGCGTTGCAAGTAAGAATTTCCTCGTGATCGACATCCACTGCCACCTTCTGCCCGAGGTTGACGACGGCCCCAAATCCTGGGATGTAGCCGTCGAAATGTGCCGCATGGCCGCGGGGGACGGCATTACTCACTCGGTCGCCACCCCGCACGCCAACGATCGTTACGCCTATGATCGCGCCTACCTCTCCGGGCTGCTCGATCAACTGCGGGAGAAGATTGGTCCGGCGCTGAATTTGAAATTGACTCTGGGCTGCGATTTTCATCTTTCGTTCGAGAATCTGGAGCGCGTCCTCGAGGAGCCGCATACCTACACGATCGGTGAGACAAATTATCTGCTGATTGAACTTAGTAATTTCAGTGTTCCGACCCAGCTTGCGGACTGTTTTATTCGCCTGGGAGATCGCAACCTCACGCCCATCCTGACCCATCCCGAACGGAACCCGATCCTGCAGCAAACGCCGCAGCGCATCCTGGAGTTTGCGGAGCAGGGCTGTTTGATTCAGGTCACGGGGTCGGCGCTGACGGGGTTCTGGGGAGAGCGTCCGGAAATCATCGCGCGCTGGCTGCTCGATCGCTCGGCCGTCCACATTCTCGCCTCCGACGGGCACGACACCAAGCGCCGCATCCCGAATCTTTCCGCGGCTCGCGATGTGGCGGAAAAGATCGTGGGAGCCGAGTATGCCGACGCATTGGTCGAGGGCAACCCTGGCGCCATCGTCAAAGGGATGCCGATCCCTTACTGCCCGCGGCCGGTGCTTGATTAGTGAAAGTGTTGTTCCCCGAACAATCCAAAATCAGAACGGAAGGCGGATCGACGGAATCGGAATGAAGTTCACCTATCCTTCTAGCGTTGTCATCCTGACCCTGAGCCTGCCGAAGGGAAGGGCCTCATGTTCGAAAGCGCCAGCCGGGAGTGCGCCACTTACTCGCGTTTGAGAAGTGTGGCCACCACTGCGATGGATGGGGTGGGGCCACGAACCTCGACCGAAATCAGAATCCCAAAATGGCAACAGCGCCCCCGCACGATGAATGAGGTATGTCCTGCCGTGCGCCTCTCTCAGGCGTTGTGATTCGAACCAGTTACCAGGAATATCTCACCCGCCCCAAATTTCGCCTACTCTTCAGTTTGTAGCTTTTTCTTCTTTCGCGGTCGCTTGGTACGACCCATCTCCAAATACGAGAGCACCTTCAGGTTTTCCCACATGATGAGGCGACCCCCGACCCGCGTCATCGCTCGGATTTCGCCATCTTGGGAGATTACGAATCCCACACTTTTCGGATTGGCGAAGCAGTACCGCATCATTGATCTGTGACGCGTGCCATAATGGCTGGGGTCGACTCGGCGGATGGCCCGTTTGTGTGGCTCCGCAGTTGTCGAGATGAAGATTGACGCTGGTTCTTTCTTCGTCCGAATCTCCACCCCGAACCCCTTAATCGCGAGTTCTGGAGTTGCGAGTATAAGGCCATCCACGCATGACAGCGAGGAGATGAAGCGCACACTCCCCGTAATGGCTCGCTCGCAGTCCTCAGCGTCGCTCTCGAAGATGCCCTCTTCCATGTAAGCCAAGGCAGGTACATCGTCCGCGTCGGTGTCGAGAAGACCTTGGAGTTCCTCACTTACGGCGTCCATTTGAATAGTGAACGCCGCGAAGTTAATGCCCAGGGGGGAGGGGGGTACCGGTACCAACCAGTAAACATCGAGACATTTTCGAAGCGACCTTGGTCCAACGATGACGCGACAAGGGAAATTTATTTTCGAGCAAAATCTGCCCCCACTCAATCGCCCCCAGGGGCTTCTAGGAGATGGCATACACCCCCCGGTTCACGCCCCGGCGTTACATGGGGAGAAGAACGCAGGGGTCCTTCGACTCCGCGCTGCTTCGCTTCGCTCACAGCGCTCCGCTCAGGATGACAGAGTTGGGAGGGCGTATGGCCCTTCTATAAGAGCAAAGGGCCAGCCGCGATCAGAAGGTGAAACGACTGCCGACTGTCGGAGCAAAGTTGTTGTCGGAGTCATAGGGGACGCCGGGGCCATGCGGAATGGCGATGGCCAGACCGCCGCTCACCCAGGAATAGGCGATTCCGGCATATCCGTCGAAACGCTTGGTGAAGTGATGATCCACGTAGAACGACCCCTCGTTGAGGGTGCCCGCGCAGGAGGCGCGGAAGCCGGCTGAGGCCGAGCAGGCTGGCGGAAGACGGAAGTCGTTCTGCCGCTGTTGATACCAGGAGAGAGTGACGTCGGTTTTGGTGCGGTAGGTGTACTTCACGCCTGTCCACCAGATGTTCAACAACTTTTCGGTATCAAGATTGTTGTCTTCGACTCCGCTCATGATGTAGCCGCCCTGGTCCTCGGCGCCAACGCCCAACGGGTTCGCCGGGTTGTTCTGCCAGATGTATTCGTAGCCGGCAAAAAACTTGAATGGGTCCCACACATACTTGGCAGCGAACATAACTGCGTTGTTGTCGGTCACGATTCCGTAGACGGTGTTGTCGGTCGAGATCAGATTGGGGCCGAGGCCGTCCCCGCCGTTGATGGGGGTGGTGTCGATGCTGTTCGTGAGCGACTGAGTAAACCCCAGATGCGGCGTCGCCGGACTCTGAGGGCCGAGCAGCGGGTTCAGTACGCTGATCGCCTGGTTGTAATGCTGGAAGACGAAGTCGGCGGAGAACTTACGCTTGTCTGGGCCGATGGATCCGCCGAGGTCGAATCCCCAGGCGTTGTTGTGCGCGGATTGCGGAGTGCAGGAGGTTGCGGACCATGAGTTCCCCGCGGCTGCCGCGGGGTCGTAGCAGCCGGCGGAGCCATCGGCGAATTTATACATTGCGCCGAAATGGACCGGGCCGTAGGCGAGGCGGTACTTCACGGCGTCGTCCCAACGGCTGTCCTCGGTGTCGCCGCCGCCGGCCATAGTGCCGTTGTATCCGATGTAGGAAAAGCCATAGGCGCCGCCGGCCGGATCGTACTGGAGCATCGCATCGGTGCCGAGAGAGCGCTGCCGGCCGAAGGTCAGCGTGCCGAAAATCTTGGACGATATACCGCCATAGTATTCGTCATTGAAGGGTTGGCCCGCGCGCGCGCCGTCGATGGCGAAGGAATAGCTGGCCCTGGGAAGGCCGTTGTTGACGATCTGGGTGGCCGAGGCGTTGGCGAGCAGTCCGGACTGCGGATTGATGCCAGTGGAACCGTTGAACACAACGTACCAGCCATCCGCAAACTCTACCTTGCCCCGGATGCCAAAACCCGTCTGCTGCAGGTTGTTCGGTGCGACGAGGAATCGGTGTTGATAGCCGTTGCGGTTCACCAGAGATTCGCCTTCATAGTTGTGGCCGTCGTCCGGTAAGCCGTGGCTGACCCAGCCGGCGCCGACGTCATACGCACCGTACAGCGTGATGCCGTGCCAGCTCAGGGAGCAATCGGTGTTGTTGAATTCGTGGACGCTGGTGCAGGGGTCGGGGGTGCTGCGCTGCATGGTGGCGCTTGGCTGCATCTTGATGTCGACGGTGGCGGCCTGGTCGGCCGTCAGGCTCATTTCCGCGTGCGTTTCATCGGCGAACCCTGGTTTTGTGGCTAGAATCTTGAAGCACCCAGCAGGCAGGCCGGACGCCTGATAGTGCCCAACGCCGTCGGTTCTGATCATGCGCGTTTCACGGGTGTCGAGGTTCCTGATGATCACATTGACATCGCGAAGGGCTGCGCCGGTTTGGTCCGTCACCACGCCGGAAAGGCTCGCTCCCGTTTGGGCCCACGAGGGCAACGAAAAGCAGAGAACGAGAACGGCGCAAAGCAGAGCAGAGTTACTTACAGAACTACGCACGCAGTCACGAACAGAGTTACGCATAGCGATAGGCACACAAACCTCCGGAAGATGCGCTTCAGGGAAACGTGAAGTGTACAGCAAATACGATTTTTATGTCTAATTCTCCGTGTTTTTATACGGTGCTGTTGTTGTCTTGGCGGTAGAATCGTCGGCAGGTGTGAAGCTTGAAGATTGGCGTCCCTCGGCGGCTAAAGCCGTCTGCTGTGACAATGGTTACCGCAGCGGTGAACCGCTGCGCCACCCAAAAACTCAAGCGCAAGAGCAAGATCAAAGGCAGCGGGCAGGAGTGCCCGCTCCACCACAAGAACAATTTATGCTGCACACTGCCGTGTGCGTGTTGACCGTGCCTGGGGTTGACTGTACGATTTCGTTCCAATGCCGAGGCAGGGTAAATCGGAACAGGACGCCGCAGGGTTGCTCAAACTGCGTGACGCTGCCTTACAGCTTGGAGTCAGCTTTCCCACCATCAAGCAGTGGATCTATAAAAAGAAAATTCGCAGCGTCCAGACCGCTGGAGGACACCACCGGATTCCGCAGGGTGAAGTGGACAAACTACTTTTCAGAACGCGGGGCAGAACCGTGCAAGAACGCGATCAGGTTGTGCGACGGGTCAGCGGGCGCAATCAACTGGTGGGACGGATCGACTCGGTTCGCATTAGTGGGCTGATGGCGGAAGTAAAGATTTCCATCGGCGGACAACAGATCACGTCGATTATCACTGCAAGTTCTGCCCGGGAAATGCAATTGAAGGCGGGGCAGACTGCGGCGGCCCTCATAAAGGCAACCGAGGTCATGATTCTTCGGGTGTGACTTCTGCAGTGCTTTTTGCTGAGAAAGCCCCCAGTAATGTCCGGTAGCAGACCAGTTTTGATTTCATCCCGACTGTGGCATCATATGACTAGAGTTGCGAGGTTTTTCAATGATAGATCACGAGAAATTTCAAAAGGGACGAGGCTGGGCCTATCTGGTCGGAGCGGTCATTTTCGTGGCCGTTGTGGCGTGGAAATTCGTCGCCCGCTGAACGGTCCTTCCTGGCTTGCCATGGGCGGGAGTGATATGAGGAATCGCCGATTCGTTCCCGCCGTGCTGTCCTGGCCCGCGCCGACATTGCGGCTTTGCCGAGCGTGAAGGTCACGACCGGCGCCCCCGGCGCGACGACGACCTTTGAGGGCGTCGCCCTGAAGGCCATCCTGGAAAAAGCAGGAGTTGGCTTTAGCGAACCTCTGAAGGGAAAGCGGTTGGCCTTATGCCTGTTGGTGGAAGCCGCCGATGGATATCGCGTTGTGATTGCTTTGCCCGAGATCGATCCCGCGTTCACCGACAAGCAATTTGTTCTGGCTTTTCTGAAAGATGGGAAGCCGCTGGATGATAAGGAAGGGCCATACCGCATCGTGATCCCCGATGAAAAACGGATGGCGCGATGGGTGCGGCAAGTGACGAAATTAAAGATTGTGGACGTGGAATAACGAGTCAGTCCTTCTGAATCATCACTTCGGTAGCTTGACGACAGCGGAGACAGTGTCGCCCTTTTTGAGTTTGAGCTCATCGGCGCTGCGGCGTGTGATCGCGCTCTCGATGAGATTGTCCCCGACGCGAACGACCACGTGGGCCATGATGTCGCCGAGCTGAATTTCTTCAATTTTACCGCGCAGCTTGTTTCTGGCTGAGATTGGCATGTCGTCATTATAGACGCTGCCTTTGCTGGCTATTGCTGTGGGAAGCCGTCTGCCGGGGTTTGCTTCGTCCCGGCCTTCGGATCGCCCGCCGCTGGCGGCGTGGGCGTCGTCGTCATTGCGCTTTCTGGATTGAGCAGATGATCGTGGCTGGGGCCTAATCCCAGTTTGATCAGGGCTCGGGCATCGGGAGTCGTTTTTGCCTGCCATCCGTGATCTGCCTGATAGCGCTGCATCGCAGCCTGGGTCGCGCTGTCCCACGTACCCGAGGGCTCGCCTTGGATGTAGTGCTCGCGGATGAGGGCGGTCTGAATGTCCCGGGCTCGATCCGGATCAATTGCCTGTTGGCCGCGCTTCTTTGCAACTTTCTTGGTGCGGGCAGTCGCGTTCTTGTGAGTTGAGGCTCGTTTGGTGGTGGGCTGCGCGCTGGTTTGAGGCTTGGCGGTCTTTGGCTTTGTCGTCTTTGTCGTGGCGTTCTGGGCGGGCGCTGCGGCGGCTGGCGGCGGCGTGGCGGGCGGCACCGGTGTCTGCGTCTGCGCCATTGCGCGCGCATGCACGGCTAGGCAGAGCAGGCTTGAGAGCCCTACTTGTCGCCAACCTTTTCGCCAACTCCGAATTTGATTCTTGCTGCGCATGCTTTTGGGGCTTCTAGTCTTCGTACTGATTTCAGAATCAACCTCAAAACCAACGTCAACGTCAAAGACAGCGGACAAGAGTGTCCGCTCCACACGAACCGATGAGTTTCCGACTTTAACAAAAAACGGCGAGACCGGCCACCCTTATGGTCCCCGAAATGGGGGTGGGGTGCCAGTCTCGCCGGTTTTCGTTACTGGTTACGGAAGTGTGCCTGCCAGGAAGATCGTTCCATCCTGCGCCCTTGCGCCTCGCGGACGCACCAGGAACACGACATCCTGCCCGCTCTTAAGGGACGACTCGAGCTTCGCAAGGTCCTCCGGATTGTTCACCGGTTGCTTGTTCACTTCCAGGATCACGTCGCCGCGATTCAGACCGAGGTCCTCGGCGAAAGATCCCTGCTTCACGTCCGACACGACTACACCCTTGCCCGCGGTGATATTCATGCGGTCCGCGAGATCGGGAGTGATGTTGCGCACCGTGATTCCGAACTTGCTGGCCTTGGGCGCTTCCTCGCTCTGGTTATCGTCTTCTTCGCCCAGACGCGAGGCGAAGAGCTTCGAACGGTCGGCAATCAATACGCTTGCTTCCTGCTTCTTTCCGTTGCGTATAAAGGCAAGCTTGACCTTCGTGCCGGGCTTGCGGGAAGCGATATCAGCTACGAGATCGTCGCCATTCTTTACTTCCTTGCCATCGACGGAAGTAATGGTATCGCCGATCTTCAGTCCCGCCTCGTCGGCCGGGGTGCCGGATACCACGTTCGACACCGTCACACCCGATCCGTAAATGTGCGCGATGGCGGGGTTGGGCTGGCTGGAGAACTCGATGCCAATCGATCCGCGCGCAACCCGGTGTTCGGGACCGATCAACTGGTTGTAGACGGTCGCCACCGTGTTCGAAGGCATGGCAAATCCCACGCCCGCGTACGAACTTGTCTCCGTAAGGATGGCAGTGTTGATGCCGATGACCTCGCCCGCCATATTCACCAGCGGCCCACCGGAATTGCCGGGATTGATCGCGGCGTCGGTTTGAATGAAGGATTGGAACTGGCGGTTGGGAACGATGTTGCGCCCCTTGGCCGAAACGATGCCTGCGGTCACGGTTTCCTGCAGTCCAAAGGGACTGCCGATGGCGAGCACCCAGTCGCCAACTTCCATACCATCGGAGTTGCCGAGCTTCGCCGCTGGAAGCGGACGCTCCATATCAATTTTGATAACTGCCAGATCGGTCTCCTGATCCATGCCGACCAACTTGGCGTCATGGCCCGGAGAAGCCGGGTTTTCGTCCTGCAACTTCACGCGAATGCGATCTGCCTTCTCGACCACGTGGCGATTGGTGACGATGTAACCCTTCGAATCGACAATCACGCCGGAACCGAGCGAGCGCTGGCGGATGTTGCCCGCGTCGCCGCCTTGTCCGGGAAAGATTTTGTCAAAGAAATCCTGGAAGGGATTGTCCTCATCACCCTGCCCCTGATCCTGGTCTTGGTCCGGATCGGGACGCAGGGAGCGCCGCCCATGGTGGGGGTTCTTGATAGTGGACTCGGTATTGATGTTCACAACGCTCGGCTCCAGCTGTTTGGAAATCTGGGAGAAGGCGTTGGACAGCTGTTGCGGAGCGGGAATCGTCAGCGGGGTCGCATCCGACGACTTCTGTCCCTCCTTGCCCTTCACTCCGTAAGACACAACCGTACCAATCAGAATCCCAACCGCCAGCGTTGCCAGAATCGTAAAGGTGTACGCCCAACGGTTCGCTTTGAAGCGCACCCAAAAGGCGCTTTCGCGCGAATCCATTTATTGCCTCCTGAAACTGCCTAATTAATTATTATACCTTCGCCCACGCAGGCAGCGGGAAAGGCCGCCCAATCATAGTGGTGCAGTTTCACGATGGAGCCGATGAAATCGTTAACCACCAAGGGCACGAAGGATCACGAAGGCTTCTGGCTTCAGATATTTCCTTTATTTCCTTCGTGTACCTTGGTGGCCTCGGTGGTTAACGGTTTCGCAAATTGCACCACTACCCCAAATCACTTAGACGCAGAAAAAGACGTTCGCGTTTCTGATTTTGCTCAGAGACGCGGCTCGGCGCGTCTCCCGCCGTGTTGAAGAAGACGGGGCAAGCCCCGTCTCTACCGCTCAGAGTTTGAGCGTCATCAGTGCACCGACATTGGGTTAGAGTTTCAGCGTCATCAGCGCCAGGAATAATCCGGTGTAGCTGGCGATGATCACCAGGATCAGCAGCGACCCAAAACACAGGACATTAAATATTCCCCACGGCTTCTGCACCACTCCCATGGCCAGCTTCCACAGGCCGAAACTACCTGTGAGCGCGCAAGCCGGCACCACGAACAGCCCAATCGCCCGGCCGTGCGCCACCTGGGGAAAGGCTATCAGGAACATCACCGCGGGAAGGAAACCCAAAGCCGGGACAATGGCCAGCGGCGCGCCGATCAGAAATGCGCGTTCACGCTCCTTGGAAGTCATGGAGTGCTCGGGATCGGTTCATCTCACCTTTGGGTGATCGGTTGCAGATGGCCCGATTTTACTTCGACTCGTACACAGTTTTGCCGCCGACCACGGTGCGCAGAACTTTCGTGTCCAGGATTTTCGGCGGCTGGGCCGCGGTGATGTCCTGATCGAGAACTATGAAATCGGCCAACATGCCCGGCTCCAGCTTGCCTTTTTGTTTTTCGGCGAATTCGGCGAAGGCGGCGGCCGAGGTGTAGGCGGTAATCGCCTGCTCAATGTTCAGTTTCTGCGCGGGATAATAAGTCTTCTTTCCGTCTTCGCTGGTGCGGGTCAGGGCCGAGTAGATTCCGCGAAACGGTGTAACCGGCTCGACCGGATAGTCCGTACCAAAAGCTACGACCACCCCGCGTCGAAGGAACTCCGCCCACGCATAGGAATGCTCGGCGCGTTTCGGTCCGAGATGCGACTCGGCCCAGCTCATATCCGTCAGCACATGGCTCGGCTGCATGGAGGCGATTACCTTGAGTTCCTTGAAACGGAGAATCTGCTGCGGCGTGGTGACCTGCGCGTGCTCAACGCGCAGCCGGTAATCGGCGCCACCGTCGACGGCTTTCACCTTGGCGTCTTTTGCCGCCTTCTCCGCTTCGGCATACGCGTCGAGCGCCAATTGCACCCCTTTGTCACCGATGGCGTGGAAGCCGACCTGATATCCGGCCAGCACCCGCTCCTTAGTCATGGCGTTCAGTTTCGCAGCGTCGTATTGCGGTATGCCGGTGTTCTTCGGATCGTCGCTGTAGGGCTCGAGCAAGGCAGCGGTCTTCGAGCCGAGCGAGCCGTCCATGAAGCCCTTCAGCATTCCGGTGTGCAGCATGTTGTCGGACGCGGGATGCGAGTCGCGCTTGCGATTCAGTTCAGTAACGGAGTCGTCGAAGGTCAGCCACTCTGAAATTCTTGCCGTCAGCTTTCCCCCATGTTCGAGTTCTTCGTAAACCGGAAAGTTTTCCCAGTCCGAATAATCCTGAGCGGAGGTAACGCCGTGACTTGCCAGATCGGCCAAAGCCAGTTCGATGGCTTGCCGCCGCTTGTCGTGCGTCGGCTTGGGGATTACGGCATATACCAGGCCCTGCGCCTTCTCGCGCAAAATGCCGTTGGGCGTGCCGGAGTCATCGCGATCGATCTTCCCACCTTGTGGATCTTTACTGGCGACGGTGACGCTGGCCAATTGCAGAGCGCGCGTGTTGGCCACGCCGATGTGTCCATCCACCCGGGACAGGTAGACCGGATGTTTGCCGCTCACTTCGTCAAGATCCCACCGCGTTGGCGGAACCTGGACCGGCCAGAGAGTTTCGTCCCAGCCGTCACCGACCACCCAATCGCCGGGTTCGGCGGCTTCACACTTTGCCCGCAGGCGATCACGGAACTCGTCGAGCGTCTTGGCGCCGACCAGGTTGACGTTCATCTTCTCCAGACCGGCACTGGAGAGATGGAGGTGGGCGTCATTGAATCCGGGCATCACGAAATGACCCTCGAGATCGATGATCTTCGTCTCCGCGCCCTTGAACTTCATGATCTCGTCGCGCGTCCCAACGGCGAGAATCCGGTCGCCGCGAATGGCCAGGGCCTCCGCACGCTTCCCCGATCCCAATGAAGCCGCCGGGTCGATCACTCCGGTGTAGATGTTGCCGTGGGTAAAGATCAGCTCCGCTTTCGGCTTCTGCGGCGCGTTTTGTGCGGACACGCCAAACGCCGCGCCCAATACCAGAATCAAAGCGATTCGCTTTATCATTCTCCTACCCCCGACAATGTGATCATAGTAAGCAGAATGCGCCTTAGTCCGAGCTCCCGTCCATTACAGTCGAACCATTCTTGCAACGTGTGGGCACCGCCGCCGGAGCCGCCGCCGCCGATGGCGATGGCCTCGCGCCCGAGCGAAAGGGGAATATTGGCGTCCGTCGACGCCCGCTGCACCTGGGCGGTATTGCCCAACTGCGCGTCCACGGCGCGGATTACTTTCAGAATGCGGGCATCCGGACCCAGTTCGCCGGCCGGACGATTGCCGATCTCGACCACTTCGCTCTGCACCACCTGCGGCTTGCGTATTTTCTGCTGCGCGGCGGCCAGGTTTTCCACCGCGACCGCCTGTTCCAGCGCGATACGCAGTGCCCGCTCCAGGCGGTCAATTTCCGCCATCGAGGTGGAGCGCAGATCGACCCGCATGCTGGCGGATTCAGGAATCGAATTGACGGAGGTTCCGCCGCGAATCACGCCGACGTTGAAGGTTGTTTTCGGCGAAGACGGCACCGGCGTCTGGCTGAGGAGCTCGACCGCACGGGAGAGCGCGATAATCGGATTGGGCGTGCCGAAATCGCTCCACGAATGGCCGCCCGGTCCACGCACAATTACTTCGAAGCGGCGGCTGCCCAGAGCTTCGGCCACCACGGTGTCGGCTCCGGCGCCATCGACCACCACGCTGTAGGCGATGGCGTCGCGCCAGCGCGGCGTCGCGAACACGTGCCGCATGCCACGCAGATCGCCTTCGCCTTCTTCCCCGACGTTCCCGATGAACACAAACGGCAGCGCATGCGGGATGCGGGCGCTCCCGAGCACGCTGGCGACGGCCAGCATCGCCGCAATGCCCGCTCCGTTGTCGGAGACTCCCGGGCCATACAAGCGGCTGCCCTGCTGCCGTATGTTCAACGGCGTGGTCGCCGGAAACACCGTGTCGATGTGCGCGCTGAGCACGACCAGGCGGCTGCCATAGCCGGGACGAACGCCGAATACGTTGCCGACCTCGTCCACCTGCACGTCGTCGAGCCCGATGTCGCGAAAACGGTCGGTCAGCCAGGCGCCGCGTGCCGCCTCTCCGAACGGAGGCGCGGCGACCCTTGTCGCCTCCATCTGCCACTGCGCGAACTGCGATTCCTGCGAGCGCAACCGGTCGCATGCGGCGCGCACTGGCGGCGAGGCGGCGAGCCGAGCCACTTCCTCCTGCAACGGGGGATATAAATCAGAAGCTGCCACTGGCGGAATCAACCTCACCTTGAGGCTATCTTATATAAGGTACGCGGATTGGGTCGATGGTCGTTGGTCGATGGTCGTTCGCGCTTTTGTTTGCCAGGCACTAACGACTAACGACGACCGCGTCTTCGGTGGCGCGGGCTGAGACGGGGCAAGCCCCGTCTCTACGGATGAGGGGCGGCGGGATGGGCTATTTGATCCAGACCTTGGATACTACCGACATTCCGGGGCGAAGTTCGTGGCCTTTGGTCTCGCCTTTGTCGAACACGATCTTCACTGGAATTCGCTGGACGACTTTGACATAGTTGCCGGTGGCGTTTTCTGGTGGCAAGAGGCTGAAGCGCGCGCCACTGGCGCCGGCGATGGAATCGACGTGGCCCTTATAGGTCTTGCCCGTGGCATCCACGGAAATGTTGGCCGCCAAACCAGGCCTCATCTTCCGGAGCTGCGTTTCCTTGAAGTCGGCCGTGACCCAGAGGTCGCCCTCACCGAGCGGGATCACCATCATCATGTCCTGGCCGGACTGCACGTTTTGACCAACCTCGACGGTGCGATTGGTCACGGCTCCGCTGACCTCCGCAATCACCTTGGTGTATTGCAGGTTCAACTCAGCCTGATCGAGCTGGGCCTTCTTCTGATCGGCAATGGCCTGGGCTGACTGGGCGCGGGCGCGGGCGGCGCGCATGGTCTGCGGCGCATTCCCGGCGGTTCGAAGATCGGCATCGGCCTGCACCAGTTTGCTCTGCGCCTGTTCGATCTGCGCCGCAAAAGAATCGGCACTCGCGCGCGCCGCCTGCACGTTGGCAGCGGCGGCCTGGGCGGCGGCCTGGGCTTGATCGTATTGCTGTTGCGAAATTTCCTGCTTGTCGATCAGCATTTTGTAGCGGGCAAGATCATTCTGCACTTTTACGTTGTTGGCTTCCGCTTCCGCGATCTGCGACTTGGCGGCTTCAAACTGCTGGCGGGCCGACGCGATTCCGGCCTTCGCGCTGGAGACTCCCCCGTTGGCGCCGCTCACCTGACTCGACGTGCTCACATTGGTGATGGGAACGTTAATGCCGGCGGCTGCGGCCTGCGCCTGAGCGTCGGCGTATTCAGCCCGCGCCTGCGCCACCGCGACTTCGTAGTCGGTCGGATCGATTTCCACCAGCACCGTTCCTTTTTCCACGTACTGGTTGTCTTCCACGTTGAGCTTTACTACATGGCCGCTGACGCGCGCGCTCACCGAGTTCACATGGCCGTCGATCTGTGCGTCATCGGTGGATTCATAGCTGGCGAGGTAACGCCACACGAAAAAAATCGCTACCAGCAGCAGGAGAGCGGCGAAAATCGATCCCCATTTCGTGCGCGGATTGCGCCAAAACGCGGATCGCCGCTTCTTAGGCCGAGCGGGAGACGGCGGAGACTGGGACTGTGGCACGCGCACCTCCGGTTGCGGTTTGGGCTCGTCGGCAACGCTGCTGGTTGGATCCATAGTCTGTCTACTTCCCTTTCAGGTATTCGCGAACGCCCTCTTCGGCGCGTCCCAGGGCGCGGGCAAAAGAAACCTTGGCCAGGTTATGTTGATACAGGCTGGAGATGAGACTCTCATGCGCCGACGCCAGCGCTTCCTGAGCCTGAACCACCTCGAGATTATCGGTGACGCCGGCAGCAAAACGATCCCGCGATTGCGTGAGCGCCTGCTCGGAAAAATTTACCGAACTCTGAGCGACCTCCACCTGCTCGGCGGACGACTTGAGGTCGAGCAGCGCGTTGCGGATATCCTGATCAATCAGGGCGCGCACGTCGGCCATCTGCGCCTGCGCCTCGCGCAGGCTGGCTTCGGCTTTCAGAACATCGCCGTGGACCTTGCCGCCCTGGAAGATCGGAATGTTCAACGTACCGGACAGCAGATACGTAGGCAGCAGTTCACCGGGAACCGCGCCGATTTCACCAAAGTTCGCGGCCAGATCGAGGGAGGGAAAATATCCAGCGGTAGCGGCGCTGCGCTCAAGTTGAGCTGCGACCAGACGATCATGCGCGGCTTTGTAGTCGGAGCGCATGGAATATGCGCGCTGCAAACTGGTTTCAAGATCGGGAATGGGAAAAGCGCGGTAAGGAGATTTATCGGCCAGTTCGAATTCCTGGCCGGTCGCGAGTCCAATCACGCGCGCCAGCGAAATTTTCTGCTTGGCGAAATCGTTGGTGGCGGCGATCAGTTGCTGCCGGCGCGTCTGGTATTCCACCTGGGCGCGGAGGGTATCGATTGCCGGAGCGACACCGGCCTGCTGTTGCGCGACCGCCTTGTCGTAAAGCGCCTTCGCCGTCTCCACCTGGGCTTGCGCGGTTTCCACGCGAGCGGCTCCGGCGATGGCCTGCAGATAAGCGTTGCCGGTCGCAAGCACGACCAGATCGCGCGCGTCCTGCAGATTGTATCGGGCCACACCTTCGCCAAGCACGGAAGAACGATATTTCTGAACCGACTTCCAGTCGAAGTGCTGCGTCGCCGAGACGCGCGTGTCAAAGTAGGAGAAAGGTCCGATAACAGCAGGGATGCCGGGAAACAGAGAACTGTTAAGCCCGAGCGCCTGCAGGCTGAGCTTCTGTCTTTCTTCCTGCACATCGGCATTGACGTTCGGAAGCAGGTCGCTAAGCTGCTGCCATTTCTCTCCCCGGGCCTCGATGGTGTTGTATTCCGACAAAAGGCCGGTCAGGTTCTGCCGCAAAGCCCGCTCGATCGCATCGCTGAAGGTCAGCGACAAGACTCCGGGGGTAGCCTTGGCTTCGGGCACGCTGCCGAACACCGGATTCTGTGCTGAGGTTTGGACCTGCACGGGCAGGCCCGCCGAACTCGGACCCGATCTCTGGGTCGAACCCGATGTCGACGTGTCCGAACTCGACGTCGAACGCTGGGCGCAAAGCGCCGCTGGATCGACGCCGATTGCAATGATGGTCGATATGACCGCCAAGACCCTACGCAGGAAGGATGTGCGAAGGCACTGCGATCGGGGCGTGGGGCATTCTGCTGCAGCCATGGAATGCGGACTCTTTCCTTCCAACGAAAAGGATAAGCGTTTTGGATTCCTTTTGCTGAAGGCGCGATACAAAATGTTGAAACGCCAAGCGATAAAGCGCGGACCGATCGCGGCCCAGCAGGTACTTTCCTAGCCAGCGACTGTGACCTTGGTCATCTTGTGTAACCGCAACCCGAAGTTCACTCTATAAGCGAGACAAGCACTTCCCAGGCGACCGAAAGCTGCGTCAGGGAAGTCCTGCGTATGAGCGAAGAAAAGAAACTGCCGCCGAAGGGATCGGACTGGACCCGCCTGCTCACGGATCCTGATCTGGTCAGCCATCTCGGAAAACTGCTCCAGACCTATCGTGAAGTCGCTCCGGAACAGCGCGAAACGGCGCTGCTACGGGCGATGCGCCAGATCAAAGAGGCTGCGATCAAAGACCGCGAAGCCCGGCAAAATATACCCGTTGCCGCCAAGCCCGCACTTCCCGTCGAGATTCCTCATCCCGAACCCATCAGTGAAACACCGCCCTTCGAACCGGATCTGTTCAAGTCAGAATTGGAATCGGATCGCCGCCGTTTTCAGCGGATCAAATGTCACGTGGCCGTCGAAATTCACATTGAGGGCACGGAAGAGCCAGTTTGGGGTAATCTGGCGAATGTGGGCCGCGGAGGCTGCCTGGTTGAGACCGCCAGTGCCGTGCCCGCCGGCAAAGCTCTGGAGATCGGGCTGTGGGTGGCGAATGGCAAGATCTGGGTGAAGGGCATCATCATCAGTGGAGTAGCGACGCGCAGCGCGCCATCGTTTGGGGTTCGGGTGAAATTCTCAGAGGCGGAACTGTCGGAAAAAGAGCACCTGCGGGAATTTCTTAAATTCGTCGAGAACACGGCCCGCAAATCGCAAAGCGGCATGGCCTATGTGGCGCAACTAAAGGACTAAACCGCTCTCCATCCCACCTAAGCTTGCCAGCAACTTTTCCTGTGGCTCGGGGTTTGCTTTTATACGAGGCCAATGATGGAAGTGCCGTTGCGCGGACACCGTTTGCTGGTGGCAGCAGCCCTGCTCGTGGCGGCCGGGCTGACGACGCAGTTCGCTCTCGGCCGGAAGAAGCCCGACGCGACGGCGACGCACATGGATGAGCAGAAACGCGCCGTCCATGCTCTGAACCGGCTTACGTTTGGTCCGCGGCCGGGCGACGTCGATCGGGTCACCCGGATGGGCGTCGACAAATGGATCGAACTGGAACTGCATCCCGATAAAATTGACGACTCCGCCCTCGATGCCAGGCTCGATTCGTTTCGGACGCTGCGCATGGGGACGAAAGAGATTGTCGAGAATTTTCCGCCCAACCAGTTGATCAAGCAGATCGCCGACGGGAAAGCCTCGCTGCCGCGCGATCCCACCAAGCGCGCGGTTTACGAAGCACAACTCCAGCGCTACGAAGACAAGCAGGAACGCAAGAATACCAATAACAACGACAACGCGGCCAAAGGCGGCTCCACGAACGGCTCCGCTGCCGGCGAAGTGCAGAATGCGTCCGGCGCCGAAGACGGGGCAAGCCCCGTCTCTACAGGCGCTGTCGCTGACAACGCCCAGCCCGACCCCGAACAGATGCGCCGGCGCGAAGAACGCCGTCTCGCCAATCTCAAGGCGCAGGAACTTCTCGATCTGCCTGCCGACGAGCGCATGAAGGTAATCCTGCAAATGTCGCCCGAAGATCGCCAGGCGCTTACCGCGAACAACAAAGGCGCTAAAGCCGACGCGCTGATGGACGGGATGAACGCGAAGCAGAAAGAAACGGTGATGGCGCTCAACAATCCCGAGCAGGTCGTGGTCAATGAGTTGACGCAGGCCAAGATACTGCGCGCGATCTACAGCGAACGGCAGCTGGACGAAGTGATGACCGACTTCTGGTTCAACCACTTCAACGTGTTCATCAACAAGGGCGCCGATCGCTACCTTTTGACCAGCTATGAGCGTGACGCCATCCGCCCGCACGTGCTGGGAAAATTCGAAGACCTGCTGGTGGCAACAGCGAAGAGCCCGGCCATGATGTTCTATCTCGACAACTGGCTGAGCGTCGGTCCGGACTCGGCAATCGCGCTCGGCATCCCCGATCATCCCAATCGTTACGGCTACTACAGGCCGCGCCCGAAGAAAGGCAAAGCCAGCGGCCTGAACGAAAACTACGGTCGCGAACTGATGGAGCTGCACACCCTGAGCGTCAACGGAGGCTACTCGCAGAAAGATGTCACCGAAGTTGCCAAGGTTTTCACCGGGTGGACGATCGAGCAGCCGAAAAAGGGTGGCGACTTCCGCTATGAACCCCGTATGCATGAGCCCGGCGACAAGATGATCATGGGACATCGCATTAAGGAGAACGGCGAAAAAGAAGGACTGGAAGTGCTGCACCTGCTGGCGCACAATCCTAAGACCGCGCATTTCATCTCGCAAAAACTGGCGATGCGATTTGTGTCCGACAACCCTCCGGCAGCGCTGGTCGATCGCATGACGGAAACCTATCTGAAGAAAGACGGGGACATTCGCGAGGTCTTGCGCACCATGTTCAAGGCACCGGAGTTCTGGTCGGCAGATACCTATCGCGCCAAAGTAAAAACGCCGCTCGAGTTCGTGGTCTCAGCCGTGCGCGCCAGCGGCGCGGAAGTCGAGGACGCGCGAGCGCTGGTTGGCACGCTCAACAATATGGGCATGATGCTCTATGGAATGCAGCCGCCGACCGGCTACTCGATGAAAGCTGACGTTTGGGTCAACTCCTCGGCGCTGCTGGGACGAATGAATTTCGCGCTGGGACTGGCCGGGGGCAAGATACGTGGAGTCAAAGTCGATTCCACCAGCCTGGCAGCGGGCGCCGCGGCAGATAGCGCTTCAGGAGCAACCGATCCGCAGCAGACACTGGCATTACTGGAGAATTCGCTGCTGGCGGGCGACATTTCGAAGCAAACACACGATACCATCAGCAAGCAACTGGACGACCCGAAGATCACCCAGCGAAAATTGGACGATCCATCGCGTTCGCCGAATGTAGCCGCGATCACAGGATTGATTCTGGGGTCGCCAGAGTTTCAGAAGAGATAGCCGTCAGCTCTCAGCTATCAGCTTTCAGTTTTTGGGGGCTGAGAGCTGAGAACTGATAGCTGAAAGCTGGTTTTTTATGTCCATTACTCGACGCATTTTTCTTCGCAACGGCGCGCTGGCCGTAGTTGGCACAACGGCGCTACCAAGCTTTCTGACGCGCGCGGCCTTTGGCGCGGCCGATCCCGGCATTCGCGCGAAACGCCTGGTCGTGATCTTTCAGCGCGGAGCCGCCGACGGCCTCAATATCGTTGTGCCTCACGGCGAGCCCAACTATTACGCCATGCGGCCGACCATTAACATCCCGAAGAAATCGGTGCTCGACCTCGACGGCTTTTTCGGATTGCATCCGGCGATGGCATCTTTTCAGCCGCTGTGGAATCAGAAGCATCTCGCCATTGTGCACGCCGCCGGATCGCCCGACCCATCGCGCTCGCACTTCGATGCGCAGGACTTCATGGAATCCGGCACGCCCGGCGTGAAGATCACCGACGACGGCTGGTTGAACCGCGCGCTGCGCGATCTTCCGCCCGATAGCTCGGCCTTCCGCGCGATCGCGCTCGGGCCGTCGTTGCCGCGCATTCTCTCCGGCAAAGAGCCGGCAGTTGCGGTCAACAACCTCAACGACTTTTCGGTTGGCGGGAAAAATCCGAGCGCCGCGCCAATGGCGACCACCTTTGAAGCCATGTACGACCACTCGGTAGATACCGTGTTGCACGGCACCGGTCAGGAAACCTTCGATGCGGTCAAGACGCTGAAGGCAGCCGATCCGGCGCATTACACGCCCGCGGCCAATGCCAACTATCCGAAGGGACGCTTCAGCGACAGCCTGAAGCAACTCGCGCAACTGATCAAAGCGAACCTGGGAGTGCAGGTGGCCTTCGCCGACATCGGAGGCTGGGACCATCACGTCAATGAAGGCAGCACGCAGGGACAGATCGCCAACGTGCTCGGCGATTTCTCGCAATCGATTGCCGCTTTCTGGACCGACCTCGGCGATCTTGGAGAAGACACAGTCGTAGTGACCATGTCCGAATTCGGCCGGACGGCCCGTGAAAATGGCAACCGCGGCACCGACCACGGACACGCCAACGTGATGTTCGTTCTCGGAGGCCCGGTGAAAGGCGGCAGGGTCTACGGCCGCTGGCCCGGCCTCGACCAGTCGCAGTTATACGAAGGCCGCGACCTGGCGTTGACCACGGACTTCAGAACGGTGGTCGGCGAAGTCGTGTCGCAGTATCTGGGGAATAAAGATCTGAGAACAGTATTCCCCGGCTTCGAAGGCCAGCCAAACCAATTCGTGAAATTCCTGGGGTAGGACGGCGGGGCCAAATGAAACGGTTGACTGCGCGACGTGTGTTTCCGCCGGCTTTAACAGGCGTACTCTTGCTCCTGAGCTTCTCCGGCAGCGCCGCCGCTGCCGATCGCGTCTCGGTGGAAAATTACGCCGGGCGCAGTCTGATTGTTTATCTCCCATCGCGACTGCCGATTCAAGGAACAAGAGCCCTGGTTGTCGTTCTGCACGGCGGAATGGGGAATGCCGAGCGCATCGAGTCCAGACAGTCGGAAAACGGTCTGAATATGGATGCGGTAGCCGAGAAGAACGGTTTTATCGTGGCTTATCTGAACGGAACACCGGTTACGAGGTACCTGGGAGCCGACAAATTGGGTTGGAACGCCGGCGGCGGCTGTTGCGGGCTATCCGCAGAAAACAATGTGGACGATGTCAGCTACATCACGGGCGCGGTTGACTATCTCGCCGGCAAGTATGGAATCGACCGTAAACGTGTTTATGGCATGGGGCATTCGAACGGTGCCATGATGACCCAGCGTCTGATGTGTGAAACTCGGCTCTACGCCGCAGCGGTGGCGATCTCGGGTCCTCTTAATCTTGAAATTGCTAACTGCTCTGCCGCCCGGGGAAAAAGCATACTGGCCATTCATGGCGCGGACGACGAAAATGTCCCCATCGCGGGCGGACAAGGGACCAAAGGAATCTCAAAAGCCGTCTACACTTCAGAGGAACATACCCGCCTGATTTTCTCCAATTCCGGTGCTTCCTATGATTTGCAGGTAGTAAAAGGGGCCGATCACAAGCTCGACGATATCGACATCGCGCTCGAGAAAACCGAGGGCAAACGACGCAGAGAAGGCCGCCAAGTTTTTTGGCTTGGTGATGCAAAATCCCTAACGCAAAATTACTAACAGTTAATTCGAGAGCAATGCTGAATCCATGCCAGTCGACTGATGGGAAATCGATTCGGAAGGGGACAACAGGTGAAACGTTTTCAGAAGATATTTGATGTTCGCAACAATCTCCGCAATCTCAACCAGGAGGCGGCCATCGACTCCATGCGAAACGTTCTGGCCGTACTGGGCCTGGGCTTACTGATCGGGGATTTTGCCACCATGCGTCTGCCCTACGTGATTCCCGGCTCCGCTCTGTTAATCGCAGTCTGGTACGCCGACTATCTGCGTCACGACCTGCCCGTTGCGCCGGTCGTCAATGTTTCAGAGACCGCTGTCCCAGAGAAAAAGGAACAGGGTTTGAGCGAACAGCGCTTGATCGATCCGATCGACCAGCTTGGTAGGGCCTCCTAGGGCAGTCGAGCAGTTCTAAAAATTCCTGGGATAGAACGTGTGGGGACGGGCGCCTCGCCCGTCCTAGCCGAGCAAAGCTCGGCAGGCTCTATGCCGCGATTATCTTGTTTGCTGGCCGAAGTCGCCGCCCGGACGAATGCGTCCGGGGCTACGCAATCTCAGATCTCGTCACCCACATCCCCGCCTTCAATCTTCATCGGATACACCTTGCCACTCGGCCAGGAGCTACGAAAGTAGTGCGCTCAATAGAAGACTAGCGGCGCCGATGGATCGGTGTGAGGATCGAAATTGCTTCGCAACCCGGAGCCCCGAGGAAAGACCCGTGAAGTATTTTGCCATCGCATTACTTCTTGCACTCGCCTATTCTCTCAATGCTAATGCCGCCATCTCCGAGATTCGCAAGGATTTTCCGAGGCAAACAGCAACGCTACCGGCGACCGCGATCCTATCCGCTCCTGGCGGCGACGCCAGTTATCTCATGTGTGTATACCTGTCGCAACCGGGAAGTACCAATAGCCTGTCGGCTATCGTGCGCTGGATCGACGAGAACTCGCGACCCCAAAGTTTCAGCTTCTCTGCAGCCTCGGGGGTAATTTCCAACTGTGACCCGATTCGCAACCGGGTGTTGACCGCGCCTACGGTCGAGACATCCGGCGCTTACCCTGGCACCTATGATCTGTTTGTGGTCGGCTTTGGATTTTGGACGAAAGGAAGCCAGGGACAAGGGGGTATCACTGAGCCGTTCGCTAACTGGCATCTTACCAGCGGCCCCACCACAATCCTCTCCCCACCTCTCGGAGGCGTGACCTACCTGATCGCCGCGGACTGCAGCGATGGGGCGGGTGGTGCTCTCAACTGGACCGATGAAGTTGGCAGCCAGGCAGTTGCGATCGATCCTTCGATTAGCGGGGCGCTCATCCCGGTGCACGTGGCAGCTGCCGAAAGCGTGGTCTTCGCCAGCGGTTCCTGTTATCTGTCGGCTGTCGACATGGAAACGCCGAAAGCAGGGGCTGGACCGCTCACGGATTACGAACTCAATCTGCTTAATTACACTAGTGTCACGTGGCCGTGTTCCTTGCCCGTGATAGGCGGAAGTCCAACGAATTTCACGTGGTGTCCCGGGCCCGAGCGCGTGGTAAGCGGAGTTCCAACCACCACCACCTACGCCTTCGCGGGTAACATCGCCCAGGTACCGAATTCCTCTGGCACCGTTCTGGAGCTGATTGGCCAGGATCTCTTTTTACAGATCCTGTACGCGGGCGCAAATGGCGCCCCTGGGAATAACGCTGGCACCTACGACGCGTTCCCGATTGGTATCGTTGGCGCTGGCTACCGCTTTGGCAGCGTGGACAACCCGTTCATGTTCAACATAGAAACCGCGATCAACGATGACTGGATTAACGGATGGGGCGCGTCGCCCACGTACAGCGCCGAGGTGGATGTAATCCAGTTCTAGACAGTCGGTTTCTAGACAATTCGTTTCTAGACAATCCGTGAAGGAAGCGACTCAGGCTGTTCCTGGCGCTGGCTGCGGTCGGCGCCATTTAGATCTCAACCAGCACATCCTCGCCCTCAATCTTCACCGGATAAACCGCAATCCTAGCCCCCGGCGAACCGGATTCACCCGTCTTCGGGTCCCATGCCCAGCCGTGCCACGGACAAACCACTTTGCCACCGTCGATCATGCCCTGCCCGAGCGGACCTCCGCGATGCAAACAGACGTTGTCCATGGCGCTGATTTCGCCGTTCACGTTGGCAACGCAGATGATCCTGTCGCCGCAGGGGAATTCTTTGGCTTCGTTGTTCGGTGGGAGGTCGGATTGGGCGGCTATCCTGGTAAACGGCATGGGTGCGGAGAGCGGGAAAGAAAGAGGTCCTTCGCTTCGCTCAGGATGACAAGAGTATATAGGAGTGGTTTTGGCTGAGTGCAATCCGGCGCGCGACGATCCAACTCCCGAAAACTAACCAAACTCCACCAGCCGCGTCTAAACCGCAACGGAGGCGTTATGACGCTGGAACAGGGACAGGGAAAAAGACAACGGGGACTGGCAATCTCGCAGGCCGTCGTGCTGGGCGCACTCGCGGCAATCTTTCTGATCTCCAGTGGCGCGCGCGGCTCGGATCAAAAAGGATCGGATCAAAAAGGCATTCTTACCGAGGAGTTTCACAACACGTACCCGCTCGCGGCGCAGGGCCGTATTCAAATCGAGAACATCAACGGACCGGTGCACATCAGTGCATGGGACCGCAACGAAGTCAAAGTGGACGCAGTGAAAAGCGCCCGATCGCAGGAGCGTCTCGACCAGGCCAAAATCGACATTCGCGCCGATCAGAACAATCTCTCGATCCGCACGGATTATCCCGACCACGACCGCACGTTCAATTTCGGCAGCGACGACGAGCACGGCAATCCGGCCAGTGTGGAATACACGATCACTGTGCCCCGGCAGGCCCGGCTTGATGAAATTAAACTCATCAATGGCCGTCTGGACGTGCAGGATGTGGCCGGGGAAATCAACGCTTCCTGTATTAACGGACGAATCGAGGCGCGCAATCTGCAAGGCCCCGTGAAGCTGAACACCGTTAACGGCGAACTCGATGCCAGCATCGATCAGTTGCCTGCGTCGGAGTTGAAGCTATCGTCGGTCAACGGCAGGCTACGCGTGACTTTGCCATCGGATGTGAGGGCGGAGCTCAAAGCCAGTACTGTCTCCGGAAACATTTCCGATGACTTCGGCCTGGCGGTCACACGCCACCAGTTTGTGGGCAGGAGTCTGCACGGCCAGTTGGGCAGCGGCGGAACTCTGGTGAAGCTTTCGAACGTCAATGGCGCGATTGAGATTCGCCACGCCGCTGACAATCGTCCGCTGAGTCCGGCCCAGAATCTCGAACGCGAGCACCGCCGCGACGGTGACGAGATCTAGAAGCCAGCAGTGCGACTAGTAGATCGCATGCGCTGGCGCCGGATTCCGCACATCGGGCTTCGACGCCATCAGCAGCAGCGCACCCGCACTCTTGAAAGCACGCAGATCGTCCAGGCTGTGGAACGAAGTCGTCCGGTAGTTGTCAGGCGTGGGCGTATCGTCGGGAATCTGCGCGTACTCTACGTTCTCGAACGCGTGCTTCTTCAGCAGTTCGACATACTCCGCCGCCGAACGAATATGCACCGGCACCTTCAACTTTGGCACCCACTGCAGCGAATACGGATTGTCCTTGTAGAGGTTAATCAGGATGAACAGCCGTCCATGCGGCGCCATCACGCGAAAAAGCTCAGCTAGCGCGCGCTCCTGGTCGGGGTAGTAATAAAACGACTCCACCGAAAGCACTTTGTCGAAAAAGTTCTCCTCCCATGGAATCTGCGCTGCGGAACCGACGACGAACATCACGTTGTCGAATTCCTTCGAAGCGGCGCGCGCCTGCCGGATCATCTCGTCAGAAATGTCGATCCCGACTACCTTCCCGGAACCGTGAGGCTCTTCGCCGACCATACGCGCGAGCATTCGCGTCGCCCAGCCTGATCCGCAGCCGAGATCGAGAATGCGCTCTCCCGGACGCAGATCCATGCGGCGCATGGTTTTTTCGGTGATGTCGAGGTGATGGCGCTCCATCTTCGCGCCTTCGCCGTCGTCGGCCCAGCGATTGAACTCCTGCTGCAGGCGCTCGTCGGGAGATTGCGATTTGTCGGCAGGCATCAATTTCACTAGTCTTTCTTCGCTAGTCTTTCCACGGGTCAACAACATCCACTCCACATTGCTCGAAGCCCTTGACATCGCGACTTGCTACTTTGGCTCGTCTCGTTTTCGCAATGGCGGCGATTTGCGCATCCGACTGGCTGATGGGCCTGCCGCTGGTGCGCCGACTCGACACAATCCTGGAAAAAGCGCGCGCCGCTGCGCTGTCAAAATCATAAACTCGGCCCGAAAAATCTTCCCTAAACACGCCTTCGGCCGCCGTTGTCAGATGCTCGCGACGTTTGCCCTTGGGCAGCACTTCGATTCCATAGAAGATCTCGGCTTCGGTTATCGAGGTCGTAAAGAGTTCTGCCTCTGATTGCCTTGCAATCCAAGCGATCACGCTCGCGGATGGCTTGGGCCTCATCAACTCTGAGAGCACGTTCGTATCCAGGATAATCATTTGCCGGATCGATCATGGCTAAAATCGGGAGGTTTACGGATCGGATCCCGTCGTGGCAGCTTCAGTTCCACACCGCCAAACGGTGCAAACCGATGCTTGATCCTCTCCGCCAAGTTTCCCTTCGCCGAGGGCGCAGCGCTCAAAGCCGCCCTCAAAATTTCTCGGACCTCCTCCTCCATCGAACGTCCATGATGGGCAGCTTGGATCCGCAAGCGGCTTTTAATATTCTCATCGAGTTGCCGAATGGTTATGGCCGCCATGCCATTAATGATAGCATTGATGGCAATGACTGCGCAACGCTTATCAGGCACCGGTAGCGACCTGGTTTCACGATCCGGCCGACGAAATCCTGAACCACGAGGGGCACGAAGGATCACGAAGGCTTTTAGCCTCAGATGTTTCCTTGGTGTACCTTGGTGGCCTTGGTGCAGATTGCACCACTACCCAGGCACCAATCGATAGGCATACTACTCGCTGGTCACGCTTCGCAATTCTTCAAAAAAACGCGGATATGAAACTCCCGCGGCATCCGCGCCGAGAATGGTAGTCTCGCCTTCCGCTCGCAATGCAGCCACGGCAAACGCCATGGCGATGCGGTGATCGCCGAATGAATCCAGTTCCGCGCCATGCAGATGCTGGCCACCGGGAATCCGCATTCCGTCAGAACGTTCTTCAACTTCCGCGCCCATTTTTCGCAGATTGGTGGCGACGGCAGCGATGCGGTCCGACTCTTTGACGCGCAACTCTTTGGCATCGCGAACCTCGAGGCCGCCATCGGAGTAGGGCGCAACCGCCGCCAGCACCGGGATTTCGTCAATCAGGGCCGCGGTATCAGCGCCGGCAATCACGACTCCCGTCCACGCCGCTCCGCGCGCTTCAATGGTTCCTACCAGTTCGCCCTGGTGGTCTTCCAGATGCGCGACCGAAATCTTCAAACCCATCTGCACCAGGATATCGAGCAGCCGCGCCCGCGTCGGATTCATCAGAATTCCGGGCAAAGTGGTCTGTGATCCCGGAAACAGCGCCGCCGCGCAAAGAAAAAATGCGGCACTCGAAAGATCGCCGGGCACATGCGCCTCAATCGCGCGCAGCCGCTGTCCACCAGTAATTCGCGATGCATTCCCCGTCCGCTCGACTTCCGCGCCAAACGCCCGGAGCGCAATTTCGCCATGATCGCGAGTGCGGATCGGCTCCTCGACCACCGACTCGCCTTCGGCAAACAGTCCCGCAAACAGCACGCACGATTTCACCTGCGCACTCGCCACTTGGGGCCGGTAATGGATCGCCCGCAGAGGACCACCATGAATTTTCAGTGGGGGGCGCTCGCCTGCGCTCGCCTCGATCCTTGCTCCCATCTCCGTAAGCGGAGTCATAATGCGCGCCATCGGTCGCCGCGAAAGCGAGTCGTCTCCGCACAACTCGCTCGTGAATGGCTGGCCGGCAAGGATGCCACTCAGCATGCGCATGGTCGAACCGGAGTTTCCGCAATCCAATATCTGCGTCGGAGCCTTCAGCCGCGGTCCGATGCCATGCACTTCAATCGCTCCGTCGTCGTCTTGCGCGCGCTTCCATTCGCAGCCGAGTTTGGCCATGCAATCGAGCGTGCTGGCGCAATCGCGCGCCGCAGAAAAATTTTGAAAACGACTCGTGCCCTCCGCAATCGCCGCCAGCATGGCGTAGCGGTGCGAAATGGACTTGTCTCCGGGGATGCGGACGACCCCACGCACTGCGCGCGCCGGACGAACGATGACACTCGAACCATCGGGCTTCGAATCATCGGGCTTCAAATCATGGGGCATGAATTTAATATAACGGAGATTGTGCGGAGGTTAGAGGTGAGAGGTAAGACGTCAGAGGTTTGACCCTTGGTTTTTACCTCTGCAATTTGACCTCTCACCTCTGACCTGCTACTTAGCATGCACCGAATCCAGAAACTGCCGCAGGACTGTTCCCACCGCTTCCGGTTGCTCCCAAGGCGCGTAATGTCCGGCCTTCGGGATCACCTTCAAACGGCTGCCCGCAATATTCTGCCGCATCAAATCGCCGTCGGCGACGGGCGAGAGCACATCTTCTTCTCCGATGACAATCAGCGTGGGCACATTGATCGTCCTCAGATCTGCGACCGAGTCGGGACGCTCTGCGGTTCCCTGCTGCACCAGGCTGAGGCCCTCGGCTGACATTTTGCGCATCATGGCGCGCGCGCCATCGACTAAATCCGGCCGCGTCGTCAGCGTTGTACTCCCCATCAGTTTCGGAATCATGGTCTCAAGAAACGGTTCGGTCCCTTGCTCCATGACGTTGGCCGCGGTCTTCAACCGATTCGCCCGCGCCTCGGCGCTATCGGCCTGGGGCCGCGTGTCACAAAGCGCGATCGAGGTCACCCGGTTGCGAAAGCGCCGCCAGAATTCAAACAGGATGTATCCGCCGATGGAACAGGCGATGAACGCCGCCTTGCCGACACCGGTGGCATCGAGCACGCGGGCAACATCGCCGGCGTGCTTTTGCATGAGGGCCGGTCCTTCGCCAATTTCCGAATCTCCGTGCCCGCGTAGATCGGGAAGAATCAGCCGATAGCGCGAATCGAGCATCGCCGCTACCGGATTCCAGAACTCGTGATCACACGGAAACGGATGGAGAAGAACAACCGGCGGGCCGTTTCCCCGAATTTCATAGAAGATCTCGGCGTCGTCGCTGCGCAGTCGTTCCATGGGAGGAGATTAAACCACGGCACGGTAGAGACGCGGCTGGCCGTGCTTCGCTCGCACCGCCAACTGCTTCGCGGCGGAGACGGGGCAAGCCCCGTCTCTACGGTTAACTGGTTACGGGTTGTCGCGACGCGGCGACTGGCAGCATTAGCGGCGCTTCCGGAATGATGATCCAGCCGAGCATATACGCTACGACGCCGGGGAAGATGCCGCACGCCAGCGTGATGAAGAAGAAGAGGATCCGCACCAGCGAGGTGTCGAGATCGAGGTAATGGGCCAGCCCGGCGCAAACGCCTGCAATCTTTCTGTCAGTGCGCGAGCGCATCAGCTGCTTCGGCGCGGGTGGAACCCCCACCACGTTGCCGCAATAAGAGCAAAAACGGCCGTCTTCCGCTATGGTCTTGCCGCAGGCGTTGCAGTACATGGTTATCTCTCCCACCCTAGGATACGACGATTCCAGGGAAAATGTTCCGAGATCGGGTAGTGGTGTAGTGTCACGATCTAGCTGACGAAATCCTGAACCACCAAGGGCACGAAGGATCACGAAGGCTTTTGCCCTCAGATGTTTCCTTCGTGTACCTTGGTGGCCTTGGTGGTTGAGGATTTTGCGAATTGCCCCACTACCCGAGATCGACTTGGGATTTTAGCGAAAAACCAAGAGCAATTGGCTCCTCTATTCCCGGTAGGCGTCTTTCATTAACTTCCTCGCCTTGTCGGCCTCGGCGTTGCCCGAATTTGCCGCCACCACGGCCTCGTATTTCTTCATCGCCAGATCCCGCTTCTGCAGCTGGTCGTACATCTCACCGGCCCCCAGATCCCCTTTCTGAAGCAACTCAGGATCGGCGCCCGAAACCTCACTCAGCGATTCATAGGCCTCGGCTGCATCCTGATATCTCTTCTCGCTGCGCAGCAGGCCGCCGAGCCCGAGCGCCGCGATTTCGTAATGCAGGCTGCCGTACTTTCCTTCGCGCCCGTTCTGCCACACCCGGCGATACTGTGCCTCGGCCTCGTCATTCTTGTCCGACACCCGCAGCAGGTTCGCTTCTTCGAGCGGTAAAAGATAGTTGCGCGGAAACCGCGGACCGATGGTGCGGGCAATCTGCAGAGCCTCGACATAGCGGTGTTCGCGGCGCAGAAAGACCATCAGAACAATACCGGCGTCCACGCTGGCCTCGCCATTGCCGCGGTAGGCGTCACTGAGATATTGAATTCCCTTATTCTTGTCTCCGTTCAATCCAACGATCGCGACCGCGATCTTTACCGCCAGCGACAGGTTTCCCATCACGTAGTTGTGCGCCCCCACGATCAGCTTGGCGTCGGTGTACTTCGGATTCAACTCGAGCACTCGTTCGTGGTCGCGGCGCGCTCCCACCGCATTGCGCAGCGCGGAAAACCATGCGCGCTCGATCAATGCGGTGTAAAGCGCGAGCTGTCCGCGCGTAACCCCGCGGGCATAGAGCATATCGGCGTTGTCTGGATTGCGCGCCAGTTCGGCGTCTTCCAGCTTCTCGGCTTGCTCGACCAACTGCCGGATGCGTACCTTCTGCGTCGCATCGGCGGGACGGTGCGCTATTCCGATGAAATTGTCGTTCGAGTAATCCCCGCTATTCATCGCGCCCATGCGATACAACTCCCGCACCTGAATCGCGGAGAGCAGGTGATTCACGGCGAACGGATCGTTCGGATGACGCGCCAGTATCTTCTCGAAGTCCTGAATTGCCGCATCGTGGTCAAGGTTGTAGTAGTGCTCGAACGCCGCCTGATTCAGCGGATCGGCAGGGCGGAAACTCTCGGGATGGAAGTCAGTCGCGCCCGGCGCCGTCGAATTTGGCGAGTCCGCTGCCAGACAGACCGGGGCAAGAACCAGCAGCATGATGGCCGTCGCAGTCCATGCGGGGCGATACCGGGAGAGGAAGAAGACCACGCTCGGTCAGTTTAACCGATTGCGGTCTTCTTCCGCTTTCTTCGAAGATCCGTTGGGGCATAGTTCGAGCATGGTTCGAGCATTTTTCAAGCCGTAGCTCCTCAGCGGCGCGTTACCGAGGTTTTGCTGAGCGCGACGCCGCCAGGAACCAAACCGGGTACGTCTGCTAGCCACACCATTTGTGCATAATGAGGAAATTCAGGGCTGGATAGCGTAATTCTTGCCCTCCAGTGTGGCCGCCCTCCCCCTTGGCCTAATCGTAACTGCCGTCTTTGCAATACCTTGTTTTGGTGATTCGCTTGCGATCCGAAAAGTATCGCAACAAAAGAGTTCCTCTTTATGGCAGAAGCAGCCGATCAGACTCAACATGAATTCTGGCGCGCCCCCCTGCCAGCCTCCGACGTTGTCGCCCCCCGAGACCGTCGCGCCACCTGCCGTTGCGGAACCGAATTCATTGTCAGTTCCCTCTACTGTCATGCCTGTGGCGTCGGCCGTCCCGAGATAAACGCCGCGCGCACGATTGAGATCCCTGGTCTTGCGGAACTCGCCTCGCTCGGCAGGCGGCTCGGCCTCACCACGCCGTCGGTCGTCGCTTTTCTGCTGGGCGTACTGTGCGTGGTGGGATCACTGGCAGTCAGCGTCTTCTTCAGCGCCCGGACCTTGCTGGACTGGCAGGCGATTCAATTTTGGCGCGTCGAGTGGCTGCTGGCAGCGGTCGCCGCCTTTGCCGCCGGATGCCTGCTGAAGAAATAACCCTCGCCGTTCCCCCACTTTCTGATCTCGTGTAGAGACGGGGCTCGCCCCGTCTGCGCAGACGCGGCAAGCCGCGTCTCTACACTTCGGGACGGTCAGTGCTTCGGTCAGTTCCGCGTGTGGGCGTGCTCCCCTTGGGATACCACAGTGCTCGGCCGCCGTTGCTGGCCCATGCGATAGAGGTGATGCAGCGGCCCCACTCCCTGCCCCATCGGATGGGCATTTGCTATCGCGGCCGAGACATACGCTTTCGAGAGAAGAACTGCTTCGGGTAGTCCGCGTCCATGCGCCAGATGGCAGGCCAGCGCCGTGGCGAACGCACAACCGGTGCCATGGGTTGAATTCGAGCGCTGACGCTCCGCTTTGAAAACCTCCGTCTCGGTTCCCCGGTCGGTCCTGAAGCTGAGGAGATCGATCGCCTTCTCCAGGTGGCCGCCGGTGACGACCACGTTGGTGGCTCCCAAACCGTGCAAACAGGCGGCCGCCTCGCGCATCTGGTGGAGATTCGTAACCGCCATCCCAGTCAAGGCGCTGGCTTCATCAAGATTCGGAGTCACCAACTCTGCCAGCGGAAGCAGTCTCTCGATTAAGAGCTGGGTCCCGGCTCGATCCAGCAAATCCGCCCCGGAGCTCGACTTCAGAATCGGGTCCAGCACCACGTGAGGGAGGCAAGCCTGGCTCAGAAAGTCCGCAACCACCTCGACCACGCGCGCATTTCCCAGCATACCGACATGGACCGCTCCAATCGCAAGGTCCAGAACCAGTTCCTGCAGGGTCTCCGCAATCAGCGTCGGATCCAGAGCTTCGATCCGTCGCACTCCCCGCGTCGACTGAATCGTTAAGGCTGTAATGCAGGAAACGCCATAGCATTCGTGGGCTGCAATCGTCTTGATATCAGCCGTGATCCCGGCACCCGAGGAGGGGTCAAATCCGGCGATCGTCAACACCACAGGCGGAGTCGCAGCCATTCCGTCACTCTAAACCGAAAGGGCAAACAGGGGAACAGTCGTTTGTGCCCCGCGTAGCAAGAAGGTGGTGTTTCATCAATGGCAAAGTATTTCAAGCCTTTCCCATTACTACTCAGTAAATTGGTTCCCACGTAATCCTATGATTACAAGACGTTTATATCTATAAGACCCTAAGTCGAACATTCAATAGCAAGTTGCACGAATTCCTCGGAACCGATTTCTACCATTAACGAATTAGTAATATGCTCCCACTGACTGCTTTCAATGACATACACTGTAAAATCCATATTTTCCATAGTGTTAAGTTGTTGATTAATTACCACTTAGTTAATTATT
>Ga0182018_10000416_pt1 | contig 55817 bp, 51 predicted proteins | sample 812P2MmetaG_FD_120490 | JGI IMG/M metagenome (GOLD analysis project Ga0182018, IMG submission 120490) | Permafrost microbial communities from Stordalen Mire, Sweden - 812P2M metaG | ecosystem: Environmental > Terrestrial > Soil > Wetlands > Permafrost | place: Sweden: Stordalen | collected... | reverse complement strand
GACCTTTTTCCGCTGCAGACCATCGAGAGCCGCAAGAAGTACTATGCGCGGGCGATCCCGGAGAGGTGGCTGACAGTGTTCACGCACGATGACGCCACACCGTGGGGATATGTCGAGCGCGGAGAGCGGGGAAAACTGGCCCTGAAGCCATGCCTTTCCGAGTTCTCGCCAGACAACTTATGAAACTCCGGACCAGCGAACCGTTCAACGGACGGAGTATTCATAGCCAGGAAACAAAATCCCTGCGAGAATGGACACCATCGTAGGCGCTCTCGGATGCCAGGAAAGATCTTCATCGTTGGCCTCGCCGGGCCGTCCGGCAGCGGTAAATCGACCGTAGCCAAGCGCGTTGCCTCCCGTCTCAACGGGCACGTTATCTCGATGGAGGTCTACTCCATCGAAGTGAACCATCTTCCACTCAGCGAACGAGCGAAGCAGAATTACGACGCGCCGAATGCAATCGACGTGCAGTTGCTGGAGGGACACATCCGCGACTACGCTGCCGGCAAGGCCATCGAGGCTCCCATCTACAACTTCGCGGAGCACTTGCGCGTGACCAGCCAGCGCCAGCATGTTCCGGCCAAGTCGTTGCTGATCGTGGAAGGCATTCTGGCTTTGCATTTTGCGAAACTGCGCCCGTACTTCGATCTATCCATCTATCTGGAGGCTCCCGATGATGTCTGTTTCCATCGCCGAAAGGTGAGGGATATCACCGAGCGCCAGCGCTCCCTGGAACTGATCCAATGGCAATACAAAAATACCGTCTTACCGGCGGCGCGGGAGTATTTGCTGCCGAGCAAGGTCTACGCGGATATCGTGCTGGACAGCAACGCCGCCCCGGCAACCGTGGAGAAAAACCTGTACGACGTTATCGTGGAGAAGCGCGGTCCCTCTGGGTCGCGATGACGTGTTCCACCGTTTTTGCCGCGTTCGGATTGCGGTACCAGGCTGGCCGTTCTTAAGTGGTCGGCGCTGGAAGCTTCGCTTCGAAGAACTGTTCCACTCGTCCCAGTATCTCCGCGCCGCTCTTAGCGTCGTAGATCGCCTTCCTGAGCGCCGCGCCTCCGGGAACGCCGTGGGTGAACCACGATGCGAACTGCTTCATCTTGCCTTCCGCTCCGGGCATCTCTTCTTCCAGCAGCATCCGGAAGTAGGTGCGGATCATCTGGTAGCGATCGGCTTCGGTGGGCTCGTCATACATCTTTCCGGCGGAGCGTACGTATTGCTCAATCTGGCGGAAGATCCATGGATTCGCCGGAGCCATGCGGCCGATCATCACCGCGTCGCAGCCGGTTTGGGCTACGATCGCGCAGGCGTCTTCGGGCGAGCGAATGTCGCCATTGCCGATCACCGGAATCTTCACTGCCTGCTTGACGGACGCGATCCATTCCCAGCGCGCGTTTCCGCTGTAGCCTTGCTCGCGCGTGCGGGCGTGCAGCGCGACTGCGCCGAGGCCGCAGCTTTCGGCCATCCGCGCCAGTTCTACGCAGACAATTTCGTCGTCATTCCATCCGGCGCGGAATTTTACAGTGAAAGGAATCTTCACGGCAGCTCGCACCGACTCAAAAATTTGCCCGATCAGCGGCAGGTCGCGCAATAAGCCCGAGCCTCCGTTGCACTTCACCACTTTCTTCGCCGGGCAGCCGAGGTTCAGGTCGATGAGATCGAATCCGAGATCTTCCACCAGTCGCGCGGCCTCGGCCAAAACGCTTGGACTGCTGCCGAAGAGCTGGGCCGAAATCGGATGCTCGTCTTCGTAGAAGTGAAGGTAACGTCCTCGAACCCGCTGGTCGCGCAGGACGCCGTCGGCCGAAGTGAACTCGGTCATAATCAGCCCGCATCCGCCGAGGTTTTTGACAAAGCGGCGGAAAACCGTGTCGGTAACCCCGGCCATGGGAGCGAGAACAGTGGCGGGGGCGATGCGGACATCGCCAATCGTCACGGATGCAGGAAACACCCGCGCGTGGCTGGTGACCGGCGTCTCGCCCGTCCGATCCATCGTTGCACCCGGGTTGTCCCAGAACTTCTGCACAGGTCTATTCTACGTTGATTGCTCTGGGAATCCTTATTGGTCCCTGGGTCAATTCCAGGGAACCGCAGCAGCCCAGTCCCGACCCGGAAGTCAGGATACGCGAATAAAAAGCCCTCGCCGAAGCGAGGGCTTGATTTCGAACGGCGCCCAAAAAGATAACTTACTTCTTGGCTGCCTCAATTTTTGCGGCTTCAGCTTTTCCCGCGTCGCTCTTCGCATACTTGCGCCGGAAACGCTCGACACGGCCCGCGGTGTCCATGAGCTTCTGCTTGCCTGTGAAGAATGGGTGGCACGCGGCGCAGATTTCTACGCTGATATTGCCCTTGTGCGTGGAGCGGGTGGTAAATGCATTGCCACACGCGCAATGCACGTTGATTTCATTATAGTTGGGATGAATGGCTGCTTTCATGGCGATTCCTGATCCTCGATCCAGACATTTGATTCTACCGAAGTCAGGAAGGATTCAGCAAGGCAGGTGTTAGGTCTCAGGCGACCTGCAAAGCAAAACGGCAGGGCCGACCCCCTGCCGTCTCGCTCTTCTGCAAAAGTGCGGGCCCTTACTTACCTTTGTTAACTACTTTCTTGAGTTCGTTACCGGGAGTGAATTTGGCGACTCTTCGGGCGGCTATCTTGATGGTGGCCCCCGTCTGCGGGTTTCGGCCATTGCGGGCCTTGCGCTGCGAAACGGAGAAGGTGCCGAACCCGATCAAGGCAACCCGGTCCCCTTTTCGAAGGGCAGCTGTGACGCTGTCCACGGTGGTGTCGATCGCGGTCGTCGCCTGCGCCTTGGAAATACTACAGGCTCCGGCGATCCGGTCAACCAGATCAGCTTTATTCATGCTCTCTCCTGACACTAGTCGTTTCGGTTCCCGCGCGTTCAGCCGGGGAGGATAGCTCAACACGCGAGCACCGGCGATGGCAATTCTCGCCCATGCTGCGGGATTGTCAATGGGAAACACGTGCCGGTTGCCGCTTTCGACACCGAGACGAAAGTGCTAAGTGCTTTCTCGCGATCGTTAAATAGTGATCTTTAATTGCACGCGAAATACTCGCGCTGCCAGCTGCGAAACTGCTCACCCGCCACACTGCGTTTTCCTCGCTTCTTCGCGGTTCTCCACAACCGGCCCGGTGTCTCCACAGGATGTGCACAGAGAGGCAACGGATTCGAGTTGCGATGCGGACGCGTTAGGTGCACAGTTTAAGTACACGACTCAAAGTAGACAATCATGAAGACAGCAACAGAAGTTTGCGCGCTGTGCGCGGGCACGGGTTGGAAGCCGGTTCCGGGCGCGCCGGAACGCGGCGTCACGCGCTGCGATTGCCAGATGCGGGCTCGCGGCGGAGCCATGATCGCAGCGGCGCGAATCCCCAAGAGATATGAGCATTGCGAGCTCTCGAACTTTACGCCTGATTTTCCCGGGGCCGATCGCTCGGTTTCGCTCGCGCAGATCAGCGCATCGCGCTTCGTGCAGGAGTTCGATCCGCGCGACGGCAGGGGGCTGCTGCTGGTCGGCGGAATCGGGACGGGCAAGACTCATCTTGCGGTGGGCATTCTCAAGGAACTCATTGCCGTTCGAGGCAGCGCCTGCCTCTTTTGTGATTATCGCGAACTGCTGAAACAGATTCAGAATTCCTACAACGATTCTGTGAAAGCGACAGAGTTGCAGGTTTTGCGGCCGGTGTTTGACGCCGAGGTGGTCCTGCTCGACGAACTCGGCGCCGTGAAACCGAGCGAATGGGTGTGGGACACGGTCAGCCTGATCCTCAACACGCGATATAACGACAATCGAACTACGATCATCACCACCAATTTTGCCGACGAGCCGGCTGGGAGTGTAGCTCGATCGCTGTCGCCGGCGCGGGCCGCCGCTCGCGAGGAGACCCTGGGCGACCGCATCGGCGAGCGCATGCGCTCCCGCTTGCACGAGATGTGCCGCATCGTGAAGATGGACGGGCCGGACTTCCGCCAAAAGTTCAAGAGCGCCAGCTTTGGGTGAGGCCAGAGCAGGTCAGAGGTGAAAGGTCAGATTGTAGAGGTAACACCAACGACTTCGAGCAGTGCGGTCGGCAGCAAGTGCCTTTCACCTCTGCAATCCGACCTCTGACCTCTCACTCTCCTCTACAATCAACCCGTGCTGACCGAGCGCATCGAGTTCCGTCCGGAAGCTGACGCCGAGATCTTCTCCGCCGTCTCCGCCGCTCCGGCTGTGTTTCTTCTCCGGGGAGAGGATGCAAACTCCGAGCCCTACGTAAGCAAAACCGCCAATCTTCGACGGCGCTTGCAGCGACTGCTCTCCGCTCCGGAAGAAAAGACCAAGCGCCTCAACCTGCGCAATCTCGTCCGGTCCATCGAATACACGCTGACCGGCTCGGACTTCGAATCGGGCTTCGTGCTCTACCAGGTGCTGCGGTCCGTCTTTCCCAGGACGTACTCGAATCGCCTGCGGCTGCGCTTCGCCCCTCTGGTCAAGCTTCACCTGGAAAATGAATTCCCCCGCGCCTCGGTTACCACGCGGCTGGGACGCGTTGCAGGCAAAAATGTTTATTACGGCCCGTTTGCGTCGCGCGTGGCAGCGGAAAAGTTTATGAATGACGCGCTCGACTTTTTCAAGATGCGGCGCTGCGTGGATGATCTCCATCCCGATCCCAAATTTCCCGGCTGTGTTTATTCCGAGATGAAGATGTGTCTGGCCCCCTGCTTTCGCGACTGTAGCGACGATGAATATCGGGCGGAGGTGGTGCGGGTGGAAGATTTTCTGGACTCGCGCGGCGAATCGCTGAAGCGGCAGCTGGCCGGGGAGCGCGATGATGCTTCAGCGAAAATGGAATTCGAGACGGCCGCGGCCATCCATACCCGGCTCGACAAGCTCACTCCGGTGCTGCAGCAGATGCCGGACTTTGTCCACCGGATCGATCAATTGCACGCCGTGATCGTACAGAAATGGCGGCAGCCGGAGTGCGTTGCCTTGTTCCGGGTTGACGGCGGCGTAATCGCGGGTCCGCTGGGGTTTCCGATTTCTGGCGCGGAACATACGAAGTCCCAGTCAATGGAAGCCCGCATCCTGGCTGCGCTGTCGACATTTCCCGCGTCCGATGCGGCCGATGCAATCGAGCGCATGGAGCATCTTGCGATCCTGAAACGTTGGTGCTATCGCAGTAGCCGGGCCGGCGAAATCTTCTTTGCGAATGCGAAAGGCGAGCTGCCTATGCGGCGCCTCGTACGCGGAGTCAGCCGCGTGTACAAAGGAGAAGCGCCCGAAAACGAAATGAATGTGAACACGCCACCGTCATCCGCACTGTGATCCGCTGACTTTCCGGTAGTGCGGCAGTTTCACGATGGAGCCGATGAAATCCTGAACCACCAAGGGCACGAAGGATCACGAAGGCTTTTGGCTTCAGGTAGTTCCTTCGTGTACCCTGGTGGCCCTGGTGGTTCAGGATTTCGCAAATTGCACCGCTCGACTTTCCCGTTGAATTCCGCCCTCGTAAAATAAAATTAAAATGAAATCACTTATGGCAAAAAAGAAAACCAGGAAAGCGTCCCCGAAGGCGAAAAAGAAGGCGACGGCGCGAGCGGCTTCTTCCGATCAGGCTCTCCGTGACCAACTGCTCTACCTGGTGAAAGGCGGTGGGGCGCATATCAGCTTCGACGCCGCCTTGGGTAACTGGCCGGTGCGGCTTGCCGGCGTCAAAGTTGCGAGCTTCCCTCATACCGCCTGGATGCTGCTCGAACACATGCGCCTCGCCCAGTGGGACATTCTGGAGTTCAGCCGCAACTCGAAGCATGTCTCTCCGCCATGGCCCGAAGGCTATTGGCCGGCGTCGGAAGCGCCCCCGAATGAGACGGCATGGGCTGCGAGTATGGCAGCGTTCAAGAAAGACCTGCGAACGATGGAGCGGATTGTCGCCGACCGGAGCGTCGATCTCTATGCCAAAATTCCCTGGGGTGATGGGCAAACAATTCTTCGCGAGGCGCTGCTGCTGGCCGACCACAATGCATATCATCTCGGACAACTTGTGATGCTGCGCAAGAGCATCGGGATGTAAGGTCAGAGGTTAGAGGTCAGATTGCCGAGGTGAAATCCCAAATTCACCGGCGCTATCTCCGCAAGCGGTTCTGACCTCTGCAATCTGACCTCTAACCTCTGACCTTTCTCCGTCCTCAGGCCGGAATCGCAAGGTAGGGCGCGCGGGTCGGCCTTTTTCGAAACACGACCCGTATTTCCTCGCGCCAGCGTTCGTCGATTCCCAGCAGTTCCCAATCGATCTCCGGCGACAGATAGCGCAGGATTGTGTCGGTTGTAGGATGCACATGCAGAGCGGGCGCGACCAGCATGAGCAGTGGTTTTTGTGACGAGATCTCGCGTCCGGGGAAATAACCAAATTGCGTGAACTCCCCCCGGCTCTGGTGCCAGGCGACTCGCGACCAGTAGTCCACGCCCTGCAAGGGAAGGTGGATGTCCTCGTCGGCTTTCAGTTCGATGACGGCCAGGCGGGCTTCGTGAGTGGTTGCCAGAATGTCAATCATGGCGCGGTCAGCGGCCGCGAACGCAGGCACCTGGGCGTAGACCGATTCGGCCGCAGCCGCCCGTCGAGCGCCGCAACGTTCGCGAAGACCAGCGACTCCAGCCAGCGCTCGGGATGCATTCGCCACAGCGCGTGATTCTTGGGACCGTCCTTGCGACGGACGGCCGCTGCCAGACGGACGAGATCGGCAAACTGGGTTTCGTTTCTTTCGTCGAGAACCCGCTCCTCCGGGCTCTACGCCGAAAGCGATCTCCTCGACGCTCTGAAAGTTTCGAGGATCATGCGCGATTCGCGCCTGGGCAAATTCAAGGCCATGCCGCCGGAATGAAATCAGCGCCGGCGTTAGCACTACGACTTCGGATTGCGGCAGAATGCCGCGAATGCGTGCGATCGACCCTGCAAACCGGTCGCGGGCCAGGGCTTCATCGACGGCATGCACCAGCCGGGTTGCGAGATTGCCGCGATCGCCGGTATCCGCCGGTACCAGCGCATCCTCCCGCTGGTCGAATTCATACAGGCTCCACTTCGCAGCGGTGGGATGCAGATGCGCCATTCGCTGCTGCGTCAGAGTGACCATGCCCTTCGGCACAATCATCGCCAGCCCTTCTACTACACGGCGTTCCTGCTGGGCCAGACGGCACGCCTCCAGCCAGAGAATGCCGCAGGTAAGCGCGCCATCGACCGTCGATTGGGTTTCCTGGTCGTTGGCGCCGACGATGGCCAGAGCGCGCTGACCCTGGCGCAGCCAGCCGCGCAGGTAGGCTGGCCCGAACGAATGTTCGAGGTCGACGCTGGTGGTGAGGCGAGCCACGGTCCATCCGGGAAAATTCCTCTCGAGCGCCCGCCGCAGACGAGGTTCGTAGGCGATCCGCGCCGCCCGTCGCGCGGCCGGAGACCGCCGATCGCGATCGCGGCAAAAATCGAGCCGCGTGGGACGGTTCTGCCCCATGCGCTGGACCTGCAATCGGAGCGTCGCGGCCTTCACTTCCGCGTCGAGCACCCGGCGCACGACGTTCCGCTCGTTCGACCAGAGATGCAGCAGGCATTTGCTGTGTTCGCCGGAAATCGAATATTTCGCCTCGGCCAGATCGAACGCGATGGCGGCGTCTTCAACCACGACCGCAGCGCGCGCGCCATTGAGGAACTCGGAGAGCATGTGACTGAGTGAGTCGGGGGTCATAAACTCGATGGGGGCAAACGGGGCTACCTCGATGACGATTATTTTTCGCTTTGTTTACCGTTAGGCTAGTAATGCGTGTTTACTACTATCCCCCTCCCCCTCCCCTATTTAAATCATGCGGTTGGGCGCTGGAAAATTTCAAATTATAGAGCGCAAAGGACTTATACGGAAAATATTCCGGAATAAGGAGTTGTTTCGATTTTGAGCTCATTTTCCGGATTTGGGCGGACTACTAAGGCCGCTCATTACCCAGAACTTTTATCAAAGAGTTAATAGAGCCTGTCTCCCGAGAAACGGGCATGCCTCGGCCCCGACACCTAGGTCGATCCCCATGATCGCCGACGGGCGGTTCGATGTCTGTGATGGGGCACACCGGAGATTGTGATGAAAAATGTTGAAGTCAGATGCCAATGCTCAGTGATCGGGCGGACGTGGTCCGTTTTTCGCGTTGCCGATAATTCGCCAAGTGACGGGCCGATTCCGGGGTTGTGAGTGCTATGGGGGGATGTTACGCCAACTACCCTTCTGAGAAGCCGCCAACTCCACGGCTTTCATTGACGTGCGCTTGTATCCCGCATAACATGGCGGCGCGCCATGATCGGCCAGACGATCTCACACTACCGCATTGTCGATAAACTCGGCGGCGGCGGGATGGGTGTTGTTTACAAGGCGGAAGATGTAAAACTCCACCGCTTTGTGGCTCTGAAGTTCCTGCCTGACGATGTTGCCAAAGACGCACAAGCTCTCGCTCGCTTCCAGCGCGAGGCGCAAGCGGCGTCGGCGTTGAACCATCCCAACATCTGCACCATCTACGAGATTGACGACCAGCAAGGCGACGCATTCATCGCCATGGAGTTTCTCGACGGGCTGACGCTGAAGCATAAGATCGCAGGGCGTCCGCTGGAAACGGAATTGATTCTGTCGCTGGCCATCGAGATCGCCGACGCGCTGGACGCAGCCCATGCGGAAGGCATCGTTCACCGCGACCTCAAGCCTGCGAACTTGTTTGTCACCAAGCGCGGGCACGCCAAGATTCTGGATTTCGGATTGGCGAAGGTCACGGCCACGGCCAGTTCTTCGAGCAAGGTCGCTTCTCTTAACACGCAAACGGGTTCGGTGGACGCAGATCATCTCACCAGTCCAGGCGCAGCGCTCGGCACCGTCGCGTACATGTCGCCGGAGCAGGTTCGTGCGAAAGAACTGGATGCGCGGAGTGATCTGTTCTCTTTCGGGGCAGTGCTGTATGAGATGGCGACGGGGGCATTGCCCTTTCATGGCGAAAGTTCCGGAGTCATCTTTAAAGCCATCCTCGATTCTGATCCGCCGCCGCCGATTCGTTTCAATCGTGATATTCCGCCTGATCTCGAACGCATCATCAATAAGGCGATGGAGAAGGACCGCAATCTTCGGTACCAGCACGCAGCCGACATGCGAACGGATCTGCAGCGGCTGAAGCGGGATACGGAGACGGGAAGATTTGGGGCTGCGAGTTCGGGCAGCGTGGCGGTTGCGAGTGGCGGGGAAGGGGTCGAGCGGGGCTCGACCCGGACGGGCGAGGCGCCCGTCCCCACACAAGCTTTGCCAGGCGGGGCTGTCCCTACACAAGCTTCGACGTCAAAACCTTCGCGGGCACGAGTGCCCGCGCCACACGGGCCGTGGCGCTATGTTGCGGCGGCTGTTTTGGTGGCTGCTTTAATCGCCGCCGGCCTTTACTTCCGCTCGCACACGACGAAGCGAGTGACTGCTCTCAGCGAGAAAGACACCATCGTGCTCGCCGATTTTTCGAACAGCACGGGCGATGCGGTGTTCGATGACACGCTCAAGACCGCGCTCAGCGTTTCTTTGAACCAGTCGCCGTTTCTGAATGTGCTCCCGGAGAACAAAGTCGCAGCGACCTTGAAATTGATGTCCCGTCCCACGGACACGAAACTCACGCCCGAAGTCACTCGCGAGCTTTGCCAGCGGGCAGGCAGCAAGGCTTATCTCGCCGGGTCAATTGCCAGTCTGGGCAGCCAATACGTGTTGGGATTAAAGGCGGTGAATTGCCAGAGTGGGGACCCGCTGGCCGAGCAGCAAGTGACAGCAGCGTCCAAGGAGAAGGTGCTGGACGCGCTGGGCGAGGCGGCGTCCAAGCTGCGAACTGAGTTGGGCGAATCGCTGGCCACGGTGCAGAAGTTAGATGTTCCGTTGTCAGAGGCCACCACCTCTTCGCTTGAAGCTCTAAAGGCGTACAGCCTTGGAAGAAGGGCCGCAAACGATAAAGGCTTCGCCGCAGGCCTCCCTTACCAGCAGCGTGCCGTCGAGCTTGATCCAAATTTTGCCATGGGCTACTTGGCAGTGGGCAACGACTACTCCAGTCTCGGCGAGCTAGGGCGAGCCAGCGATTACTACACCAAGGCATTCCAGTTGCGGGAACATGCCAGCGAACGGGAAAAACTGGCGATCACCGCCAACTACTACTCGAATGTAACCGGGGAACTGGACAAAGCGGCCCAGACGTATCAGGAGGCGATTGAGAGCTACCCACAAGACTTCCCAGCGTACGCTAACTTGGGCGTAGTGTATGGCAAACAGGGCCAGAATGAAAAAGGCGCGGAGATTACGAGGCAAGCCATACGACTTGCACCGGATAGGCTAGGTTCTTACATGAATCTGGCTAGCCGCACCATTGCCTTGCAGCGCTTCGACGAAACGCGGCAGATCATCCACGAGGCCCAGGTGCGAAAGACGGATAGTGACTTACTCCACACTGAACTCTATGCTCTTGCCTTTCTGGGGGCAGACTCTGGCGCGATGGCAGAACAGCAACAGTGGTATGCGGGCAAGCCCGACTACGAGAACGAGGGCCTTGCGCTGGCATCCGACACCGAGGCGTATGGCGGTCATCTGGGCAGGGCTCGGGAACTGACCAAGCGGGCTGTGGACTCGGCCATCCGGGCGGACAGCAAAGAAAATGGGGCGATCTGGCAGGAGAATGCCGCTATCGAACAAGCCGCTTACGGCAATCCTGCGGAAGCCCGGCAGTCGGCGGCAGAGGGTTTGAAGCTCGCTCCCACCAGTCAGGGTGTCGAAGTCGAAACCGCGCTGGCGTTTGCCATGGCGGGTGATGCGGCAAGAGCTGAATCCTTGGTGCAAGACTTGGGGAAGCGCTTCCCGCTGGACACGCAGATGCAGTCGCTCTGGCTGCCCGCGATTCGGGCGCAGTTGGCGTTGAATGGCGACAAGAAGAATCCCGCTGCTGCCCTGAGCGCGCTGCAAGCTGCCTCTCCCATCGAGTTCGGGTCAATTCCATTCCTCAGCAGTGTTTCCTGCCTCTACAACGTGTACACGCGCGGAGAAGCATACTTGGCCACCGGGCAGGGCAAAGAAGCCGCCGCCGAGTTTCAGAAGATCATCGACCACAGCGGCATCGTCTGGAACTGCTGGACCGGAGCGTTGGCGCATCTGGGCGTGGCTCGTGCCAACGCCTTGCAAGCGAAAACCTCGCAAGGCGCAGATGCCGACCTCGCCCGTAGTCGCGCCCTCGCCGCTTACAAAGACTTCCTCACCCTCTGGAAAGACGCTGACCCTGATATTCCTATCCTGAAAGAAGCCAAAGCGGAGTTTGCGAAGTTGCAATAGCTAAGAGAAAGGTCACTCTCTCAGCCTGCCGTGCTGCTACTTGGTAATACGTGTTCTGGTCGCCCTTGTAACAGACCCCCGGCAGCGAAAGGAGCCTGCGACAGTGGTGCAGTAAGGGGAAACCGACCCACTTCCGTAATCTTGCCTGTCATCCTGACGCTGCTCTGCTCATGGGATAATGCAGCAGGCGCTGCGAGTCGTTTCACAATCAGGGGCATCAAAATATGGTGACTGCACATACTGCCAATCAGGAACACTTCTTCTTCGAGCACTACGGACTTACAAATCACGACCTTGAGATCTATCTGGGGGCGGCGCTTTCGGCGGGCGGCGACTATGCCGACCTCTATTTCGAATACCTGACTTCAACCTCGCTGATGGTGGACGAGTCGCTCGTCAAGTCCGCTTCGCAGGGCATTTCGGCGGGTTGCGGAGTGCGCGTTGTTTCCGGCGAGCGCACCGGATATGCCTATACCGACGATCTTTCTCCGCAACGAATTCTGCACGCGGCTCGCACCGCGGCGCTGATCGCAAGCGCGCCGGCCAAATCGACGGTCGCTGGATTCCAACAAAAACCCGCCCGCAGCCTGTACCCGGTGGCGTTGCCGTCGGTCGACGCGGACATTACGGCCAAAGTTGAACTGCTGATGCGCGCCGATCGCACCGCTCGCGGCTACGATCCGCGGATCAAGGAAACCCGCGCCAGCTATGCCGACGAATTGAGGACCATTCTCGTGGTCGGCTCCGACGGCACGTTTGCGGAAGACACGCAGCCGCTGGCGCGCATGAATGTCTCCTGCATCGCGAAGACCGAAACAAGCTCCGGCCGCGGCACCTCGGGCGGCGGCGGCCGGGTTGCCCTCGACTTCTTTTTTGGCGATAAGACTCCAGAGTTCTTTGCCAAAGAGGCCGCGCGCCAGGCGATTCTGCAACTGGACGCGCGCGAAGCTCCGGCGGGCGATATGGAAGTGGTGCTTGGTCCGGGATGGCCGGGCGTCCTGCTGCACGAGGCCGTGGGTCACGGGTTAGAGGCGGATTTCAATCGCAAAAAGACGTCCGCATTCGCCGGCCTGATCGGCAAACGAGTGGCAAGCGAAAAGTGCACGGTGGTCGATAACGGAACCATGCCGTGGCGCCGTGGGTCTTTAAACGTAGATGATGAAGGGCAGCCTACGCAGGAAACCGTGCTGATCGAGAACGGAATTCTCAAGGGATATCTAAGCGACAAACTCTCGTCGAGGCTGATGGGACTGGCCGATACCGGCAACGGACGGCGCGAGAGCTACGAGCACATCCCCATGCCGCGCATGACCAACACTTACATGCTGGCGGGGCAGGATGATCCGGGAGACATCATTCGCTCGGTCAAGAACGGCGTCTACGCGGTGAACTTCGGCGGCGGTCAAGTCGACATCACCAATGGCAAGTTTGTCTTCTCGGCGTCGGAAGCCTATCTGATCGAAGACGGACAGATCACCGCCCCGATCAAAGGCGCAACCCTGATCGGCAACGGACCCGACGTGCTGACCCGGGTTTCCATGGTCGGCAACGATTTGAAGCTCGATGAAGGCGTCGGCACCTGCGGCAAAGATGGACAAGCCGTTCCCGTAGGCGTGGGCATTCCGACCATTAAAATCGATCGCATGACCGTCGGCGGCACCGCCAAGCGCGAATCCGGCGGATTCATGCAGTAACACCCACCACGGAGTCACAGAGTTACGGAGAAACCATTACTTGTTTTTTCTCTGTGACTCTGTGCCTCCGTGGTAGATTCTGATTCTTGAAATGACCACAACTCTGGAAGCTCATATCCCTCAACTCGAAACCGACCTGAAAGAACTGGCCACCGACATCGTCAGCCGCGCCATGAAAGCCGGCGCGACGGCGGCCGAGTGCGTCGTCCGCGAAGGCGACGAATTTTCGACTGTGGTGCGGCTGGGACAGGTCGAAACCCTGAAAGAGTCCGGCTCACGGGCGATCGGCGTTCGTGTCTTCTTCGGACAGCGCGCAGCCAGCACGTATTCGAGCGATTTTTCCGCCGCCAGCATCGAGCGCATGTTGAAGTCCGCGCTTGAACTGGCGAAGATTACTTCTGAAGATCCCTACTCAGGAATTCCCGAAGCCGGCAAGTTCGGATCGCTTTCCGGCGACCTGCATCTTTATCACGAAGATGTTTACTCGTTGCCCGGCGCCGAGCGCATCGAGTACGCGCGCCGCGGCGAAAAGGCCGCACTCGACGCCGATCCGCGCATCAAGAACTCCGAAGGCGGATCGTTTGACGCTGCGACCGGTAGAAAAATCCTGGCAAATTCTCACGGCTTTCTGGGCGAATACCGGCGGTCGTACTGTTCTGTCGCGGTGGTGCCCATCGCGCAAGACGCGAACGGCGGCATGCAGCGCGATTACTGGTATTCGGTGGCGCGCAGCCTGGCAAAGCTCGACTCTGCGGAGCAAGTCGGAAAAGAAGCGGCGCGCCGCACCCTGCGACGCCTCGGCGCGCGCAAGGTAAAGACTGCGCATGTGCCGGTGGTGCTCGATCCGATGGTTGCAAGCTCCATGCTCGAACATATTTTCGAGGGAGTGAACGGCGACTCGGTCTATCGCGGAGCAACATTTCTGGCCGGCAAACTCGGAGAAGAAATTGCCGGATCAAACGTCACCGTGGTGGACGACGGCACCATGTCCGGCGGCTTCGGCACCACGCCCTTCGATGGCGAAGGCATTCCCACTCGTCGCACGGTCGTGATCGAGAACGGGATTCTGAAGTCGTATCTATTGAACACCTACACGGCGAAGAAGCTGGGGCTCGAAACCACTGCTAACGCCTCGCGCGGACTCGCCGGGACGCCCGGCATTGGCCCGGGAAATTATTTTCTCGAACCGGGAACGAAGACGCCAAAGCAAATAATCGCCGATATCAAAGACGGCCTCTACGTGACCGAGTTTCTCGGTCATGGCGCCAACCTGGTCACCGGCGACTACTCACGCGGCGCCTCCGGCATGTGGATCGTCAACGGCGAACTGGCCTATCCGGTCGAAGAGATCACGGTGGCTGGCAACCTCAAAGACATGTTCCGCAATATTTCCGAAATCGGCAGCGACCTCGAATTCCGCGGCAGCGTAGCGTCGCCCACGATCCGCCTCGACGGCCTCACCGTCGGTGGAGAATAGCGGCAGATTCGAAATGAAATTCGCCAGGATTGTTTTCTGGAGTGCGGGCATCTGGGGCGTGCTGGTCCTCACTCCGCTGTATTTCATGTTCGACCTGATTGGGCGACAGGATCCGCCGCCGATCACCCATCCCGCCTTCTACTACGGCTTCGTCGGCGCGGGCCTCGCCTGGCAGATCGCTTTCATCATCATCGCCACGGACCCCGTGCGGCTCCGTCCGCTCATGATCGCCGGCGTGATCGAAAAGTTCAGCTACGGCGGGGCGCTTTGTGTTCTTTATCTGCAGCACCGTTTGCACCCGTCCGATCTGACCTTCGGCGTTGTCGACCTGCTGTTCGGGGTGCTGTTTGTGCTGGCGTTCCTCAAGACGAAGTCGCCTGCGTAAGCATATTTCGGAATTAACCTGTTTTTAACCTTCGCCCAGTCATCTGCCATTAACATCTCTCGCATGCCCGAATTGCCATTGCATATCGACGATCTTCCCGGGTCGAAAGAGGGAATCCGCATACTGCGCCTGGCGGGGCCGCTGACACTTGTCAATCTATTCGACTTTCAGTCCAGGTTGCGCGCTGACAACTCGCGTGCGCTGATCCTGGACTTCACCGATGTCCCCTTGGCGGATTCGGCTGGGATCGGGGCGCTGGTGGGAGCCTATGTCACCCGGCAAAAGGGTGGACGCAGCCTCGGTTTGGTGGGCGTCAATCAGCGCATCCACAACGCTCTGGAAGTCACGCGGGTGGAAAGCTTCTTTCACTTCTATGGGACCGTCGCCGAAGCGGAACAGGCGGCATGAGCGCGCAGGAAGGTAGTGGTGCAATTTGCGAAGTCCTGAACCACCAAGGGCACGAAGGTACACGAAGGAGATTTCTGAAGCCAAAAGACTTCGTGAGCCTTGGTGCCCTTGGTGGTTCAGGATTTCATCGGCTCCATCGTGAAGCTGCACCACTACCCACTGGAAGACGGGTGGGATTGCTTCCTGTTCTGCGTGCTAATCTCAATTCCGCATGTCCGTTCCAGCCCAATACATTCCTGCTGCTTATAGCCTGACCGCAGTTGGCGTCTGGGGCGCGAGTGATTTTCTCGGTGGGGTGGGCGCGCGACGGGCGAACGCCTTTCTGTTCACAGCCCTCGTGCATCTCAGCGGCATGATCGCCGTTGGCAGTCTGGCGCTCATGATCCATGCGCCGTTTCCCGGAAATGCCAGCCTGCTTTGGTCGCTGCTCGCCGGATCGGTCGGCGGAATCGCCCTGGCCGTGTTCTACCGATCCCTGGCTGGCGGAAATATGGGGCTGATTGCGCCGGTGGCCGCCGTTCTGGGCGCCGCGATTCCGACCGTCGTGACCGCCTTCGCGGAGGGCGTTCCGGGTTACCGGCACGTAGCCGGTTTTATCCTTGCTGGAGTCGGTGTTTGGCTCATCTCGCGTACCGAGGCGGGTGGCCGTCCCGAAGGCTTGGGTATGGCTGTGCTCGCCGGGATCGGCTTCGCTGGGTTTTTTCTTTGCATCCATCAGGCAGGCAGCGGCTCCGCATTGTGGATCGCCGCATGTTCGCGCTCGGCGTCCTTAGTGGTCGCGGGAGCTTTCGTTCTGTTCGGCAGACACCTCCGCGCGGTGCCCGGGCCAGTCCTGGGCATTGCCGTGGCTGCCGGAATTCTCGACACCCTCGGCAGCGCCGTTTTTGTTCGCGCCAGTCAAATCGGACGCCTGGACGACGCTGTGGTGATCAGCTCGCTCTATCCCGCAGTGACCGTTCTGCTCGCCCGATTTTTCCTGCAAGAGCATTTCAGCCGCGCTCGCACCATCGGCATAGTCGCCGCCCTGGCAGCTGTGCCCATGATCGCTGGATAATAATTGGCGTATAAAGCCTAAGCTCGCGGCCTGCGCGGAATCCCACTCCTGCGCAAACAACGCGCAGGAATGGGGCACCACTTGTGTTGCTTATGCCCACGACGGTCAAAAGCCTACGAAGTAGATAGTGGATGGCGGTTCGTCATCACTGCTACTCTGACGTCGTGGCTTTGCTCGAAGTTCGCAACCTGACCAAAATTTTCGATTTCGCCGACTCTCCATTCGGCAGCCGCCGAGCGGGGGAAGTTCGCGCCGTCGACAATGTCTCTCTCGATATCCATCAAGGCGAGACACTCGGATTGGTCGGAGAATCTGGCTCCGGCAAGAGCACACTCGGAAGGCTCATTCTCCGCCTGGTCGCGCCAACTTCGGGTGAGATACTTTTCGACGGCGTAGGCCTTCTGGAAGCAAGCGGCTCCGAATTACGACGTCTTCGCCGCGATATGCAGATCATCTTTCAGGACCCGTTCGGTTCGCTCGACCCGCGCTTCCGGGTCGAGGACGTGATTGCGGAGCCGCTGATGCTTCACCGGAAGATCATCCATGAAAGTCCGAACAGCGAAAGTCTGACCCGTGTTGCCTGCCGCGAGCGGGTGAGAGAACTTTTGCGTGCCGTGGGAATGGATGAATCCGCCATGCGGCGTTATCCGCACGAGTTCTCCGGCGGACAGCGCCAGCGCATCGGTATTGCTCGCGCTCTCGCTCTGCGGCCGAAGTTTATCGTCGCCGACGAGCCGGTGTCCGCCCTCGATGTCAGCGTTGGCGCGCAGATCGTGAATCTTCTGCATCAACTCCAGCATGATTTCGGTCTTACTTATCTGTTCATCTCGCACTCCATGCCAGTGGTTCGCTATCTCTCCACCCGCATCGCGGTGATGTATCAGGGCAAGATTGTCGAGATCGGAAGCACGGAGCAGATTACGACTCAACCGCAGCACGCTTACACGCGCAAGCTGCTGTCGGCTACGCCGGAAATGGCGGTGTCCTAGGCTGCCTTGTGGTGCTGCAGTCTGAAAATTGCCGTCCCTCAGCGGTCGCCGGTTCTGAGCCCCGGGAGGGGCGATTGAAAATAGCCCGGCGCTTCAGCGCCGGGACAAGGTCGAAGAACCGAGTCAGTCCCGGAGGGACGGCTGAGACTACCCCCAGACGTGGCTCGCGCCGGGGGTTCGGTCGCCCCTCTGGGGCTTGCTCCTTGCAGCCGTGCTCTAACCCGGCGCTGAAGCGCCGGGCTATTTTCGGTTGTCCCTCCGGGACGTAAAGCTGCAAATGAAAATACGATGCTTATAGCACGGCGGGACGGGCGAGGCGCCCGTCCCCACACGGGCCTGTCCCTACACGGGCCTGTGACGCCGTGCCCTTTCAGAGCCAATTCAAACTGCTCCACTACCGCTTGCCCTCTCCTGTTGTCCTTCCGGTGCAGGGGAATTACAATCTCTTCCTGCTAAGGGAGAAAATATGGCCACCAATCCCAACGTAACGCCGCAACCGCCGCAGCCGTCTCCGTCACTGCAACTGTCTCCGGAACCAGCGCCGCTGTCTGAAGGTCAGCGTCTCGTCGACGTTTTTTTCGCGCCCAGCAAAACATTCACCGATCTCCGAAGGAACGCCAGTTGGTGGGCGCCTTTTCTGATCATTGCGATTGTGTCCCTGCTGTTTGTCTATACCGTCGATCAGAAGGTCGGCTTTCGCAAGGTCGTGGGCAATATGATCCAGTCGCAGCCGAAGCAGGCCGATCGAATTGACCGGATGCCCATCGATCAGCGCCAAACCGTGATGCAACAGCAGGTCACGATTACTAAATTTATCTCCTACGTGATTCCGGTTATTGCGCTCTTGATCTATGCGGTCTTTGCCGCAATTCTGTATGCGACTCTCAAATTTGGCGCGAGCGCCGACTTGAAATACAAGACTCTATTTGCTTTGATTGTCTATGCCAGGCTGCCGCTGATACTGGGGCCGTTGTTGGCAATCCTGTCTCTTCTGGCCGGAGTAAGCAGCGATGGATTCGACCTCCGGAACCCGGTAGCTACCAATCTCGGATACTTCATAGGCCCCGACGGGTCGCCCGTGCTTCGTGCCCTACTGACACCGTTGGATGCTTTCTCCCTCTGGACTCTGATCCTGACCGCCATCGGCATCAGCTGCATCTGCAAGGTCAAACGCGGCACGGCTTTCGCCGTGGTCTTCGGCTGGTTCGCTGTTTATGTGCTGGGAGGAGTTGCTCTCGCTGCCGCCACTTCTTAGAACATCCGGGAATCATGCGCAGCGCAGACGTCGTTCTCATCGGCGGAGGGATCGTCGGCTCTAGCATCGCCTACCACCTGGTTGCCGCCGGATGCAAGAACGTGCTGGTGATGGAGCGCGAGACCGCGCAGGGCAAGGGATCCACCGGCAAGAGCATGGGCGGCGTGCGCGCGCAATTTTCGACGCCGGTCAACATCCAGATGTCGCTGTATTCGATCCCCTTCTATGCCAGTTTCGATGAGCGGCTTGGCTACCCTTGTGACTATCGCCCGCAGGGTTACCTCTTTTGCGCGACCAGCGAAAAGCACCTGGCGTTCCTGCGCGCGAATTACGAAAAGCAAGTCGCCCTGGGATTGAAAAACGTGCGCCTGATTGCCGGCGACGAAATTCGCGGCCTGTTTCCGCAACTTCGCGGCGATGACATTGTTGGTGGAAGCTTCTGCTCCACCGACGGTTTCGTCGATCCGTATAGCGCCATGATCGGGTTCATGACCTGTGCGTGCGACCGCGGAGCCACGCTCTGGAAAAACGCCACCGTAACCGGGATCACGCGCCAGGGTAAGAGCTTTGAAGTCGCGACCACGCGCGAAACGGTTTCCACGGGCATGGTCGTCAACTGCGCTGGAGCGTGGGCGGCTCCGATTGCAGCGATGGTCGGCATCGATCTGCCGGTCGAACCTTTGCGCCGGATGCTGGTGCCTACAGAGCCCTTTGACCAGTTTCCGCACACCGCGCCGATGATCGTCGACATGTCCACCGGTTTTCACTTTCGCCCGGAGAGTCGCGGATTCCTGCTCGCCTGGAACGATCCGGAAGAAACTCCCGGCTACAAAACCGATTTCGAGGCGGGCTTCATTGAGAAAGTCCTGACCCGTGCCGCAGATCGCGTGCCCGTGTTCGAAAACGTCGCGGTCAATCCCAAGCGCGGCTGGGCGGGTCTCTATGAAATGACGCCCGATCATCATCCGATACTTGGGGAATCTCTCGAAGTGCCGGGCTTCTTCTTCGCTAACGGATTCAGCGGGCATGGAGTGATGCATGCGCCTGCGACCGGAAAGATTCTTAGCGACCTGATTCTGACTGGGAAAACTGATTTGATCGACGCGTCTCTGCTGCACTTCTCGCGATTCGCAGAGGGGCGTACGATTCACGAGACTGCGGTGCTCTGATGATTGAAGCCATCATGCCGCAGGAACTGAACTACTGGCTGACCACCGTTCAGATGCCCACCGCCCCGGCATTGCCGCTGCCAGAGAGCGCTGACGTGGCGATCATTGGCGCCGGCTTCACTGGACTCTCCGCGGCGCTCTCATTGGCCAAACGCGGCGCCCGGGTCGTCGTGCTGGAATCGGAAACCATCGGCTGGGGCGCGAGTTCACGCAACGGCGGCATGGTGCTCACCGGACTGAAGCTCGGCGTCAACAAACTCATCTCGATGTATGGCCGCGAGCTCGCGCGCCGTATGTACGCCGTCTCGCTCGAGAGCATCGACACCGTCGAGCGCATCGTGAAAGAGGAGAGCATCGCCTGCGATTTTAGCCGGTCCGGGCATCTCGAAGTAGCCTGCAAACAGGCGCATTTCGATGACTATGCGCGGCAGGTTGAGGTGATTGCGCGCGAATTTAATCATGAACTGCGGGTGGTGAGCCGTGCCCAGCTACCGAGCGAAATTGGTTCCGACATTTATTACGGCGGCATGGTCGATGAAATCTCCGCCGGTCTCAATCCTGCGCGCTACGTTGGCGGACTTGGCGCCGCCGCCATGCGCGCCGGCACCCAACTCTGCGAGCAGACCCGGGTGCAGAACATTCAGCGCGCATCGCGTGACGGCGCGTCGGGTTTCCACCTGAACAGCTCTCGGGGCGCGATTTGGGCGCGTAACGTGCTCGTCGGAACCAGCGGTTACACGGGCGCGGCGACTCCCGCGCTGCGGAAGAAAATTATTCCGATCGGATCTTTCATTATTGCAACCGAGGTGCTTTCGGAATCGCTGGCCCGCGAACTGAGTCCCCGCAACCGTCAGATCTTCGATTCCAAAAACTATCTTTTTTACTACCGCCTCACACCCGACAACCGAATGTTGTTCGGCGGCCGCGCCGCTTTTTTCCCGGAAACCGATCGCACCATTCGCCGGAGCGCAGAAATTCTGCGGCTGGGAATGATTGGCGTCTATCCCCAACTGCGCGACACCAAAGTCGAATACGCCTGGGGAGGTACGCTTGATTTCTGCTTCGATACCATGCCCCACACCGGGCAGATGGATGGCATTTATTTCGCCGTTGGATATGCAGGACACGGCGTCGCCATGGCAACCTATCAAGGGCAGAGAATGGCCGACGCGATCGTTGAGGGAAAGACTGACAACCCGTTCACCGAGATCCCGTTCCCCGGCGCACCGCTCGGGTTGTACAACGGCAGACCGTGGTTTTTACCCTTCGCCGGCGCGTACTACAAAGTCTTAGACTGGGTAGCGTGAGGGCAGTCGTTGGTCTTTGGTCGTCAGTCGTTGGTGAACCGCCCCGGCACCGAAAAGAGCTTGCGAACGACTAACGACCAGCGACCAACGACCGTTTCCCGGAGAAACCACATGTCACTGTTTGGCCTTATTGAATACGCCGACGCAACACCTGAAGTGCGCGCCATTTATGACGACATCATGGCTACGCGCAAGACCGACTGGATCAATAATTTCTGGAAGTCGATCGCGCACGATCCGGTGATGCTCAAGCGCACCTGGGAGGACATCAAGCAGGTCATGGCTCCCGGAGCGCTCGATCCCCTGACCAAGGAAATGATTTACGTCGCCGTATCGGTCACGAATCAGTGCGAGTATTGCATTGCGTCGCATACCGCCGCGGCGAGAAACAAAGGAATGACCGATGCTCAGTTCAAAGAATTGATGTCCGTGGTCGGAATGGCCAATGAAACCAATCGCCTGGTCGCGGGATATCAGGTTGAAGTCGATGACCGGTTCAAAGACCGTTTCAAACCCCAAACCGGGAGATGACATCCAAGCGCTCGGGATTTTTCGTGCGATCTCCGGCTGTGCGCTTTTCATGTAAGTTCTATAATCGCCAGGTGCAAATTATTGGACACGAATCACGAACGGTCTCGAACGAGGTAGCGGCATGGCCGAGATGACGGTGACTCCGGTTGCGACCCACGGTTTCTTTCTGGACGGCCGGTGGCTGGAAGAGGGCGAAATCGTCGATGTGCGGGCCCCTTACGATGGCACCCTGATTGCGCATGTCTACAAGGGACGGCGCGAACACGCCGAAATGGCGATTGCGGCCGCGGTCAAGGCTTTCGGAACGACGCGGCGACTCCCCGCCTTTGAACGGCAACGGGTTCTGCGCCAGATTGCCACCGGCATCCACGATCGAAAAGAAGAATTCTCTCGCACCATTGCGCTCGAAGCGGGCAAGCCGATCAAGAGCGCTCGCATGGAAGTGGACCGCGCAATCTTTACGTTCAACATCGCCGCCGAAGAGACGGTTCGCGCCTACGGCGAATATTTGCCGCTGGATTGGCAGCAGTCCACCGCCGGGCGTTGGGGCATCGTCAAACGCTTCCCTCTCGGCCCTGTCGCCGGCATTACGCCGTTCAACTTTCCCCTAAACCTCGTAGCCCACAAGGTCGCCCCGGCGATTGCCGCCGGTTGTTCGATGGTCCTCAAGCCCGCGCCCCAGACGCCGCTCACTGCGCTGCTGCTGGCCGAGGTGATCCAGCAGGCGGGATGGCCCGATGGCGGATTCAACGCCTTGTTGCTCTCCAACGAAGATTCCGGATTGCTGGTCAGCGATGAACGCATCAAGCTCATCAGCTTCACCGGAAGCGCCGCCGTCGGCTGGGCCATCAAGAACAATGCTGGAAAGAAAAAAGTCGTTCTTGAACTTGGAGGGAATTCGGGCGTCATCGTCCACAGCGATACCGATCTCGCTTATGCCGCCGACCGCTGCGTCACCGGCGGCTTTGCCTACGCGGGACAGTCCTGCATTTCGGTACAGCGCATTCTGGTGGAGCACTCGGTCTACGGAAAATTCACCGAGCTGTTGCTGGCCAGAGTCAGCCAATTGAAAGTCGGGGATCCGCTCGACGAGGCAAGCGATCTTGGGCCGCTCATCCGCGAAAGCGACGCGATCCGCGCTGCCGACTGGGTACACGAAGCGGTTCGCGGCGGCGCGCGGCTGCTCTGCGGCGGCAACCGCAATGGCTCGCTCTTCGAGCCCACCGTGCTCACCGGCACCAAACCTCAAATGAAAGTGAATTGCCAGGAGGTCTTCGCGCCCGTGGTGACGGTTGAGCCCTACAACGATTTTGCCTCCGCGCTGAAACAGATCAACAGCTCCGCGTACGGCCTGCAGGCTGGACTTTTTACGCGCGACGCCAAACTTATCTTTCAGGCCTATGACGAACTCGAAGTGGGAGGCTTGATCGCCGGCGACGTTCCAACGTTCCGCATCGATCACATGCCGTACGGCGGCATTAAAGATTCCGGGCTTGGCCGGGAGGGCCTGCGCGACGCAATTCAGGAAATGACAGAACCCAAGCTGCTCGTCATGAACCTGCGCTGAGATGTCGTTGTCGGCGGTTTTTGCAGAGATGAACTCGCAATGCTTCGCCGGAGAACAAGAAAATTTTCAGATTTTTCAAGACTGAATTTTCAGGAATCAATGAAGACTCAGAATCGGCATAAGAAAAGCCGCTCAACCTCTTCCATTTCGCCATTCAACTGTTATACTCACCTGTTTTAGGAACGCGCGTCACAATGGCACGTGACGTAATTCATACGAATGCGGTCAGCCGGGAGCGGCGCGAGCCAATTCCGTAATAATTAAAGACTTCACATTCAATGCAGATCTTTCCGCGCAGCAGCAATGCCATCGCCCGGGCCTCTTTGGTCCTCGTGGTACTCGCCGTGGGCGGGCTGTCCTGGATTATGATCCAGTTGGAGCGCACTCCTTACATCACCAATGCCGGCGTCAGGAAGGATCAGCCCGTTCCCTTCAGCCACCAGCATCACGTAACCGGGCTCGGCATCGATTGCCGCTACTGTCACACCTCGGTTGAAACGTCGAGCTTCGCCGGCATCCCGCCCACCAAGACCTGCATGAACTGCCATGCGCAGATCTGGACCAACGCCGCTTATCTGGAGCCCGTGCGCGAAAGTTTTCGCACCGGCCGCTCCCTCGAATGGACGCGCGTCAATCAGCTGCCCAACTTTGTATATTTCAATCACAGCATTCACATAAACAAGGGTGTGGGCTGCAACACCTGCCACGGTCCGGTGGACCAGATGCCGCTGATGTACCAATACGCATCGCTGCAGATGGAATTCTGCCTCGACTGTCACCGCAACACCGAAAAATATCTGCGCCCGCGCGAACAGGTGTTCAACATGCGGTATGAGCAGCCGTCCACGGGCGAACCCGTGATTGTGAGCGGCACGGCCTACTCCGATCAGGAAACGCTGGGAAAAGCCTTGCAGGAGCAATACAAGGTGCGCTCGGTAAAAGACATCACCAGTTGCAATACCTGCCACCGGTAAGGTGGAAGGTGGTTTTTGGCAGTAACTGAAGGCTGAGAGCTGAGAGCTGACTCAAGATGAGCATGGACGAGCAAACAAATCCGGTTCCCGCCAAAGTCGGAGCCAAGGCCGGTGCCGATGTCTGCCCCAGCAAGCGAAAACAGCTTGACCTGGCGACGGCGAGGGAGCAGATCGAGGATACGACCGGCCCCGAATATTGGCGCAGCCTCCAGGAGTTGGCCGGCAGCGATGAATTTCAGGAGATGCTGCATCGTGAGTTCCCGAAAGGCGCATCCGAGTGGATCGATGACTTCTCGCGCCGCGGTTTCCTCAAGACCATGGGCGCCTCGCTGGCGCTGGCGGGGTTGACCGGTTGCACGCGCATGCCGAACACCGAGATCGTGCCCTACGTGAGGCAGCCGGAAAATGTGATTCCCGGCCGTCCGAAGTTTTACGCGACCGCTTTCACTCTCGGCGGTTACGCCTCGCCGATCCTGGTTGAGAGCAACATGTTTCGCCCCACGAAAATTGAAGGGAATCCGCAGCACCCGGCGAGCCTCGGCGGCACTGACGTTTACGCTCAGGCTTCCATTCTCGATCTTTACGATCCCGACCGGGCGCAGAGCATCACGTACATGGGCGACGTGCGTTCGTGGAACGCTTTGATGGACGCCCTTCGTGGGCCGATGAGCGCCGAGAAGAGCATGGCGGGCGGTGGCGTCCGCATTCTGACGCAGACCGTTTCATCGCCGACACTGGCGGCGCAGATTCACGATTATCTCGGAGCCAATCCGCAGGCGAAGTGGCACGTCTACGAGCCCATCAGTCGCGACAATGTGATGGAAGGCGCGAAGCGGGCGTTCGGCGAACCGGTCGAGACGCGCTACGACCTGTCGAAGGCCGACGTCATACTTTCGCTCGATGCCGACTTCCTCTACGCCGGCTTCCCTGGTTCCGCCCGCTACACGCGCGATTTCGCAGCGCGGCGCAATCCCGATGCGAACATGAACCGGCTGTATGTCGTCGAGAGTGCGCCGTCCTCGACGGGGATGAAGGCCGATCACCATCTGCCGGTGCACTCGAGCGACATTGCCGGCTTTGCGAGATCTCTCGCCAGCGCCGTCGGTGTCAGCGGCAATGGGCCGGAGTTTGCTATTGCCGCGCTCACCAAAGACCTGCAGGCCCACAAAGGCTCCAGTGTTGTGATCCCCGGCGATCATCAGCCGCCGGCTGTCCATGCGCTCGCGCATGCTATCAATCACGCGCTGGGCAACGTCGGCAAAACTGTTTTCTATACCGATCCGGTCGACGCTAACCCGGTCAATCGTGGCGAATCGCTGAAGGCGCTCGTCGACGACATGCGGGCCGGTAAAGTCGATCTGCTCGTGATTCTTGGCGGCAATCCTGCCTATGACGCTCCCGCCGATCTTGAATTTGCTTCGGCGCTTAAATCGAATGCCGTCGAGCTGAAAGTTTTTCTCGGCAGCCATCGCAACGAAACCGCGGAACTCTGCCAGTGGCATGTGCCCGAGGCGCACTATCTCGAGTCGTGGAGCGATACCCGCGCCTACGATGGAACGGTCAGTATTGTTCAGCCGCTCATCGAGCCGCTCTACGGCGGCAAAAGTGCGCATGAGGTCGTCGCCATCCTCGCTGGCCAGTCCGGCACCACCCCGCACGATCTCATCCAGGGTTACTGGCAGAAGGAGCGCAGCGGCGCTGATTTCGACGCCTTCTGGCGGAAATCCCTACACGACGGCTGGATCGAGGGCACGACCTATGCCCCGAAGAATGTCACCTTGAAAGCCGCCAGCTTCCCGGCATCGCAACCCGCGCCAGGCTCCGGCTATGAGCTCAATTTCCGCCGCGATCCTTCTATCTACGATGGCCGCTTCTCGAACAATGGCTGGCTGCAGGAGCTGCCCAAGCCCCTTACCAAGCTGACATGGGACAACCCGATCATGATCGGGCCGGCGCTGGCCGAGCGGTTGAAGCTGACTTTCAAAGACGTTGTCGAGCTCGAGTTCAACGGGAAAAAAGCCAAAGGTGCAGTCTGGATTCAGGCCGGCCACCCCGACAACGCCATCACAGTCTTCTTCGGTTACGGGCGCACCCGCGCCGGCCGCGTCGGCACCGGCACCGGCTTTGACGTTTTCCCGCTGCGTACCAGTCAGACTCCATGGTTTGCCGACGGCGCGAAACTTACCGCCACCGGCGAAACTTACAACCTCGCCAGCACGCAGGGCTATCAGACCATGGAAACGCCTAACGGCAGCGAGCGTCCGCTGGTGCAGGAGCGCAGCCTCGAGGAGTACAGGAAAGAGCCGAACTTCGCGAAAGAAGGCGAGCCGCCGGAGGATCTCACGCTCTTGAAGCCCTGGCTTTTCGAATACGCCAAGGAAACGTACTCCTGGGGCATGGCAATCGACCTGAATTCTTGCGTCGGATGCAACAACTGCATCATCGCCTGCCAGTCGGAAAATAACATTGCCGTAGTCGGCAAGGAGCAAACGCTCAAAGGCCGCCACATGCACTGGCTGCGCGTGGACGCGTATTACAACGGATCGCGCGACAATCCCAAAGGCTTTTTCCAGCCCGTGCCTTGCATGCAATGTGAGAATGCGCCCTGCGAACTGGTTTGTCCGGTGCAGGCCACTCTTCACAGCAGTGAAGGCCTGAACGACATGGTCTACAACCGCTGCGTCGGCACTCGTTATTGTTCCAATAACTGCCCTTACAAAGTGCGGCGGTTTAATTTCCTGCTTTTCCAGGACTGGGAGACCCCGCAGTTCAAGCTCATGCGCAATCCCGACGTGACCATCCGCAGCCGCGGTGTCATGGAGAAATGTACTTACTGTGTGCAGCGCATCAGCGAGCACCGTATCGACGCGGAGCGCGCCGACACCACCATCAAAGACGGTGAATTGCAGACGGCTTGCCAGCAATCCTGCCCCGCCAACGCCATCGTCTTCGGCAACCTTAACGATCCGAACAGCCAGGTCAATAAGTGGAAAGCGCAGGCGAGGAACTACTCGCTGCTGGCTGAATTGAATACCCGGCCGCGAACAACTTATCTCGCGGAAGTCCGCAACCCTAACCCCGAGTTAGAAGAGTCAAGGGCCGAGGCAAGAACCGAGTCGAGAACTTAGCGGAGCGCAAGTAAGGCAAATGGCTACCAACACGCAAATACCCGTGGCAGACAGGCGAGTGCCGGTGATCGCGCCGGGCCATACCTTCTCCACCATCACCGAGAAGATCAGCAACATTGTGCTGACCCGTCCCGTGTCGCTGGGATGGATCTTAGGTTTCCTGATCGTGTTCGGGATGCTGAACATGCTCACCGGGGCCCTCGGGTATCTGTTCATTAAAGGTACGGGAATCTGGGGCATTAATATCCCAGTCGGTTGGGGATTCGCCATCATCAACTTCGTGTGGTGGATCGGTATTGGCCACGCGGGCACGCTGATCTCCGCCATTCTTGCGCTACTTCGCCAGACCTGGCGCAACTCGATCAACCGATTCGCCGAAGCCATGACCCTGTTTGCCGTCGCTTGCGCGGGCATCTTCCCGCTCGCTCACACCGGACGCCCGTGGCTTGCGTACTGGTTGTTTCCCTATCCCAACACCATGCGTTACTGGCCGAATTTCCGCAGTCCGCTGGTATGGGACGTGTTTGCGGTTTCGACTTACCTCACCATTTCTCTGGTGTTCTGGTTTGTCGGATTGATTCCCGATCTCGCCACCCTGCGCGATCGCGCCGAGAATCCATGGGTGGCGCGCATCTATGGACTGCTTGCCATGGGATGGCGTGGTTCGGCCCGCCACTGGCACCGTTATGAGACGGCTTACTTGCTTCTCGCCGGACTCGCGACGCCGCTCGTGCTCTCCGTTCATACGGTCGTGAGCTTTGATTTCGCCGTCGGCATCGTCCCCGGCTGGCACACCACGATTTTCCCTCCGTATTTTGTCGCGGGTGCCATCTATTCCGGGTTTGCCATGGTTCTCTGTCTCGCGATTCCGATCCGCGCGATCTACAAGCTCCAGGACTTCATCACCATGCGCCATCTCGAGAACTCGGCCAAGGTGATGCTGGCCACCGGCCTCATCGTTGCTTATGGCTATGGCATGGAAGGCTTCATGGGTTGGTACAGCGGGAACCAGTTCGACTCGTTTCTGCTGTGGAACCGCTTCCACGGCCCTTACAAGTTCGCCTATCTGGCGTTGCTCGCATGTAACATTTTCATACCGCAAGTTCTATGGCTTAAGAAGTTCCGGGTCTCGACCGGCTGGCTCTGGATCATCTCGTTCATCGTCCTCGTCGGTATGTGGCTCGAGCGTTTTATTATCATTGTGGTCAGTTTGAGCCGCGACTTCCTGACTTCTTCGTGGGGAATGTACTACCCAACCAAGTGGGACTGGATCACGTTCTGCGGCACATTCGGGCTGTTCCTGACGGGCATGTGGCTGTTCGTGCGCGTCCTGCCCGCGATTTCCATCTTCGAATTGCGTACCTTGCTGCCGGAGGCGCAGGTGCACGAGTCGGCGGAGGTGAAGCAATGAGCGACGTTTCGGTTTACGAATCTCCGATTCCTGATTCTCCAATCTATGGATTGATGGCGGAATTCGATTCAGCGCAAGAACTCGTTGCCGCCGCCCACAAGACGCACGAAGCGGGTTACAAGAAGATCGATGCCTACAGCCCATTTCCGATCGAGGGTCTAGCGGAAGCCATCGGTTTTCACAAGAATCGCGTGGCCCTCGTCGTCCTCATCGGCGGACTGGTTGGCTTGATCTCGGCGTACTCGCTCCAGTATTGGGTGGCGGTCATCACCTATCCCACCAACATTGGCGGACGCCCGTATCACTCCTGGCCATCATTCATCATCGTGACCTTCGAACTGACGATCCTTTTCGGCGGCCTTTTCTCCGCGATTGGCATGCTGGCTTTGAACGGCTTGCCCATGCCCTATCACCCCGTGTTCAATGTGCCTGAGTTCGCCAAGGCCTCGGAGAATAAATTCTTCCTGGTGGTGTTTTCGAGCGACCCGAACTATGACGCAGCCCGCACGCGCGCGTTTCTGTCGGATCTCGCGCCCCGGATGATCGTAGAGGTGCCGAGCTAATGGGTTCCACTCGCAGCCTCCGAAAACTTCTGCCCGCACTCCTCGGGCTGATCGCCATTACAGCTGGATGTCGCCTCGACATGCACATACAGCCGTATTACCGGCCCTTTGCCAAGAGCGACTTCTTTGCCGACGATCGTTCCGCCCGCATGCCCGTCGAAGGGACCGTCGCGCGCGGCGATCTTCGCGAGGACACCTACTTCTACACTGGGAAAATCAACGGCAATCCCGGCGACTATATGCCGTTTCCAGTGACCGCCGAAGTTCTTGCCCGCGGCCGCGAGCGATACAACATTACCTGCACGCCCTGCCACGGACGCGTCGGCGATGGCCTTGGCTTCATCCCGACGCGCGGCTTCAAACAGCCGCCATCGTTTCACATCGACCGTCTGCGGCAAGCCCCGATCGGCTATTTCTTCGACGTCGACACCAATGGCTTCGGCGTCATGCCGGATTATGCCGCGCAGGTCGCGCCGCGCGATCGCTGGTGCATCGCCGCTTACATCCGCGCCCTGCAGTTGAGCCAGAACGCTCCGGCCAGCGACATTCCCGCGGGGCAGAAAGTTCCATCGCCGCCGCCGCTGTTCCGTGATATCGGCAACGGAGCCACACTGCCGCAAGCAGCGCCGGCGACACCCGCCGCCGAAGGGGAGCCCAAATGACCACGGCCACCATGAATAAGTCGGACTTGATGGCCCCGCCCGTGGCCGAGACCATTCAGACCCAGTCGCTCTTCATTGGCCTGATTGGCGCTGTGGCTTCGGTGGTGGGAGCGTTTCTTGCTCCCGACAATTTTTATTCCGCGTACCTCTCGGCCTTCATGTTCTGGCTCGGGCTTTCGCTCGGATGCATGGCCATCGTAATGCTTTATCATCTGGTCGGCGGCGCGTGGGGCACGGTGATTCGCCGCATTCTGGAATCGGCCATGATGACGCTGCCCCTCATGTTCGTCCTCTTCATTCCGATTTTGCTGCACCTGCCCCGGCTATATTTCTGGGCCCGGCCTGACGTGTTGGCAGACCCAAAGACCGACCCAAAAATCCTCGAAATTACGCACAGTTATCTCAACTTCGACGGCATCCTGCTGCGCTACATCCTCTATTTTGTCCTCTGGATCGGCATGGCCTACTTCCTCAATCGCTGGTCCACCGACCAGGACTCGATCGCGGGACAGAGCACGCTGCGCTTTCGTGCCTTGAGTGCGGTTGGTCTCATCATCTACTCGTTCACGATTTCTTTCGCTGTGATCGACTGGGTAATGTCCCTGCAGGCGCGCTGGATTTCGACCATCTACGGGCTCATCTTCGTCGCCGGTGAAGCGCTCTCCGCCTTCTGCTTTTGCGTCGTGATTGAGGCCATCCTGGGCAAGCGCAAGCCCATGTCCGAGTACTTGACCGATACCGAAGTCCACGATCATGGCAAGTTCATGCTCACCTTCGTTATGGTCTGGACCTACTTCAATTTCTCGCAATGGCTGATTATGTGGGCCGGCAACCTGCCCGATGAAATCCGGTGGTACGTGCGCCGATTGAATGGCGGATGGGGATATGTCGCCATGTTCCTGGTGCTGTTCCAGTTTGCGGTGCCATTCGCGCTCCTGCTTTCGCGCCAGTTGAAGCGCAAAGCGCGCACTCTGGTGCGCCTTGCCTCATGGATCCTATTCGTGCGCATGGTCGATATTTACTGGCATGTTGAGCCGGCCCTGCACCCCACATTTCACCTGAGTTGGCTGCACTTCACGACCATCGCCGGAATCGGCGGTCTGTGGATGGCTTACTTCTTCTACAACCTGAGATCGCGTCCGCTGCTGGCGGTCAACGCGCCCCAGACCATCAGACTTCTGGAGCGGTCGCATGAGTGACGGGATACGAGTGACGAGACGAGTAACGAGCTATGAGTGAAGAGATGATGAATCACGGCCACTCCGGCCACGAGACCGAGTACGAACACGAAGACCTGGGTTCACGCGGCATCTTTGTCTTCATGATTGCCCTCGCGGTCAGTGGCGCTGTCATTTACTTCATCATCGTGGGCATGTACTCGTTCCTCGACAAATACGAGCGGTCGCAGATGACTACCGGCAGCCCGTTGGTGAGTCCCGCGGGTGAGATGTCGCGCGTGGTCACTCAGGAACAGATGGATAAAATGTTCAAAGACAACGGCGCTCCCATGCTCGAAACCAACGAGCGCGGCCAGTTTCGCGAATTTCTTATCGATCAGGAAGACCAGCTCAACAGTTACGGCTGGGTCGACAAATCAAAGGGTGTGGCGCACATTCCAATCGAGCGTGCCATGGAATTGGTGGTGCAGCGTGGTTTGCCGACAGTTCCGCAAGGCGGTGCCGACGTAAAGACGGCGGCCGACAGCAAAACGCCCGCCCCGAAGTCGGATAGAAAGGGAAAAAGCAGTGCGCAGTAAACGCAGATTCACCAATTCGATAGGTACCGCGATGAGTACCGCGGCTTTGACGATATTGATGCTCGCGCTCTCGGCCGCTCCGCTGTTTGCGCTCGGCGGCGGCCCCATGATGGGCGGCGGCATCATGAGTCCGCCGGTCAACCAGCGTCCTCCGGGGCTCGAATTCGTCGGCATCGAGCAACATCTCAAAGCCGAGGTTCCGGGCGATCTCGAATTCCGCGACGAACTCGGCAATCCGGTGAAGCTTTCCGACTACTTCGGCCACGGACGTCCCGTGATCCTGAACCTCGGCTACTATCAGTGCCCCATGCTCTGCAGCGAACTTCTGCAAGGGCTCGTCGGTTCGATGAAGGCGCTGACTTTCGACCTCGGCAAAGAGTTTGATGTAGTCACGGTGAGCTTTGACCCGCGCGAAACCACGGAAATGGCCGCCGCAAAAAAGCGCGACATCATAAAACGTTACGGCCGCGTCAACGCCGATCAGGGTTGGCACTTTCTCACCGGGAAGGCCGATCAGATTAACGCGCTCACCAAAGCGGTCGGCTTCCAATATCAGTTCGATCCGAAGACGGAGCAGTACGCCCACGCCGCTGCCATCGTGATGCTCACACCCGATCGCCGTGTTTCCGGATATTTTTATGGAGTGGAGTTCTCACCCAAGGATCTGCGTCTTGGATTGGTGCAGGCCTCGCAAAACCGGATTGGCAATATTGGCGACCAGGTTCTGCTCTACTGCTATCACTACGATCCCAGGACCGGGAAATACGGCGCTGTTATCAGCAATATTTTGAAGCTGTCGGGGCTGGCTACGATGCTTATCCTGGGAACATTCATGTTCATCATGTTCCGGGCCGATCGTCGTTCCGGACAACTTGTGGCGCACGGCAAATTGGGGCGAGTTACGTAATTATGTCGAAATTTCTACCATTGTGGCCCGATCAGGCCTCGACCATGGCAGGTCAGGTGGATGCCCTCTACATCTATCTGCTGCTCGTCTCGGGCATCATGACCGCGGTCATCTTTCTCGCCGTTGCCGTGCTCGCGATCAAGTATCGCCGCCGGCCCGGTCACGAAGCCACGCAGATTGAAGGCTCGATCGTCCTGGAAGTCGGCTGGTCGGTGATCCCATTCCTGGTCATGCTGACCTTCTTCGTCTGGGGCGCGGTGCTATTTTTCCAGGAGCGCACGCCTCCCGCCGACGCCACCGAAGTCTACGTCGTTGCTAAACAGTGGATGTGGAAGATCGAGCACATCGAGGGGCAGCGCGAGATTAACGAGCTCCACGTTCCCACCGGTCAGAATGTCAAGCTGATCATGACCTCGCAGGACGTGATACACAGCTTCTTCATTCCCGCATTCCGCATCAAGCAGGACGTCCTCCCCGGCCGCTACACCACGCTCTGGTTCAAGGCCACCAGACCAGGCACCTACCATTTGTTCTGCGCCGAATATTGTGGAACCAATCACTCCGGAATGGGCGGAGACATCATGGTCATGGAGCCGCAGGATTATGCGCAGTGGATGGCGGGCGGTCCGGCCGCGCCCTTGCAGGACACCGGCAGAGCGTTATTTGCCCAGCTCGGATGCGCCACCTGTCACCGTTCCGACGCTCAGGGGCGTGGCCCCGATCTGATCGGTGTTTATAACAAGCCGGTTGTACTCGAAGACGGACGCACGGTACTTGCCGATGATAACTACGTTCGTGAGTCCATCCTCGATCCAACCGCAAAGATCGTGAAGGGTTTCAAACCGGTGATGCCGGCCTTTCAAGGCATCGTTAGCGATGAGCAGTTGAACGCGCTGGTGGCCTATGTCAAATCCTTAAGCCAGCCACCCACGGGAACCGCCGGACTGCAGAACCAGCCCGCCGCTTCCCAGGAACAAACACAGAAGGTGCAATAGTCATGAGTACAGCGGCGAGCACAATCATCCCGGCGAATCCGAAATTGAACTATCTCAACAACGGGCACACCCTGAAATCCTGGCTGCTGACCACGGACCATAAGCGGATCGCGCTCCTCTATCTCGTCTCCGTCAGCGTTTTCTTCTTTATTGGTGGATTCTTTGCCATGCTCATCCGGCTCGAACTGCTGACGCCGGAGGGCGACCTGCTATCCGCCGACAACTACAACAAGGCCTTCACCCAGCATGGCATGATCATGGTGTTTTTCTTTCTCATCCCGGTCGTGCCTGCCATTCTAGGTAATTTCCTGGTGCCGCTTATGATCGGCGCCAAGGATCTCGCGTTTCCCCGCATCAACCTGCTGAGCTGGTATCTCTACATCACCGCCGGCATCCTCTTTCTGCATTGCATGCTCAACGGCGGCGTCGATACCGGCTGGACTTTCTACACCCCCTTCAGCACCCAGTACACCAATACCAATATTATTGAGGCTGGAATCGCGATCTTCATCGCCGGCTTTTCTTCCATATTCACCGGACTCAATTTCATCGTCACCATTCACCGCATGCGTGCCCCCGGCCTTACCTGGGACCGCCTGCCGCTCTTCATCTGGTCAAACTACGCGACCAGCCTGATCATGATTCTCGGCACGCCCGTGATCGCCATCACTATCGTGCTCGTCGCTGTCGACCGCCTCCTGCACCTCGGCATCTTCGATCCCAGGCTTGGCGGAGACCCGCTCCTGTTTCAGCACTTGTTCTGGTTCTACTCCCATCCTGCCGTTTACATCATGATCCTGCCTTCCATGGGAGTGATCAGCGAGCTCGTTGCCTGCTTCGCGCGCAAACGCGTCTTCGGCTATAAGTTTGTCGCCATGTCGAGCGTCGCCATCGCCGTCTTCGGATTCCTGGTATGGGCGCATCACTTGTTCGTCGCCGGCATCTCCCTCTACTCCGCGATGATCTTTTCTTTCTTGAGCTTCGTCGTAGGCGTGCCCTCCGCCATAAAAGTTTTCAATTGGACCGCAACCCTCTACAAGGGTTCGATCTCTTATGCCACTCCCATGCTCTACGCCTTTGGCTTTATCGGCCTGTTTACCATCGGCGGCTTGACGGGCCTCATACTCGCCACCATCGGCATCGACGTCCACGTCACCGACACTTACTTCGTTGTCGCCCACTTCCATTACGTTATGGTCGGAGGTGTGCTCATGGGATACCTTGGCGGACTGCATTTCTGGTGGCCGAAGATCAGCGGACGAATGTATCCCGAAGCCTGGGCTAAACTTTCGGCGTTGTTCGTCTTCGTCGGCTTCAACCTTACCTTCTTCCCGCAATTTATTCTGGGCTACGTCGGCATGCCCCGCCGTTATTGGCAGTATCCGCCCGAGTTTCAGGTGCTGAACGTTCTTTCGACCGCCGGCGCCAGTGTGCTCGCCGTCGGTTATCTGTTGCCCATGATCTACTTGCTCTGGTCGCTCCGCTACGGACCGATAGCCGATGCCAATCCATGGGGCGCCGCTGGCCTCGAGTGGCAGACCGCCTCGCCGCCGCCTACCCTGAATTTCGACGAGACTCCGGTTGTCACTTGGGAAGCTTATAACTACGACGACATCCCGGCACCGAAGGAACTGGAGGCTCCCGTTGCACGATAGCCAGGCGACCACCATCGAACACGAAGAACATAGTCCAGCGCTGGTCCACCAGTTCTCCGACGCTCAGCAGCAGAAAAACGCCGCATCGCTTGGCATGTGGCTGTTCCTGGCGACTGAAATCATGTTCTTCGGCGGCATGTTCTGCGCCTATCTCATCTACCGTCTCGCCTATTTCAACGCCTTCGCAGCCGGAAGCCAGCAGCTCAATGTCTGGATGGGCGGGATCAACACTGCCGTCCTGATCGTCAGTTCGGTTACGGTTGTGTTGGCGGTGAAAGCGGCGGAAGCGGGCAAACGCAAATTGCTCGTCGGCTACCTCGTGGTCACCATCCTGTTGGGAATGACCTTCCTCGTCATCAAGGGTTTCGAGTACGCCGAAAAATTTGAAAAGCACCACGTGCCCGGCTCGACCTTTAACTTTACCGACAAGTTCGACGACAACGGCAAGCAGATCCCGGTCAATTCGAAGCAGGCAGAGCTCTTTTTCTCCCTCTATTTCGTCATGACTGGAATGCATGCCCTGCACATGATCATTGGCTGCGGACTGTTTACTGGCCTCGCCATCCTGGCATGGAAGGGGCATTACTCGCCCGCATATTTCACGCCCATAGAAAATGGCGGATTGTACTGGCACCTGGTCGACATCATTTGGATTTATCTGTTTCCGTTGTTGTATCTGATCAGCCGCCACTCCTGACGGCCCTCAGAGTTATGGAACGCCGCCCTTCAAGGGGCATTTGATTTAATTTGATACGAGGCTCGTAGAGATTGCCCATGTCGGAACACGAAGAACACGAAGAGCATACGACTCACTCCCAGGCGTTTTACATCGCCATCGGTGTCGTCCTGCTTATCCTGACTGTAACCACGGCCGGTGTCGCCTTTGTGAACCTCGGTCCATTCAACCCCGTGGTTGCGCTCCTCATTGCCACCATCAAAGCCACGCTCGTCGTGCTCTTCTTTATGCACGTCAAGGGCGCGAGCGAAAAGCTGACTGGAGTCGTCGTCGTCTCCGCCTTCTTCTTTCTTTCGATTCTGTTGATTCTTTCGCTGGCAGACTACCTGACTCGGTCCTGGCGATAAACCTGCGCTAGAACCCAGAAGTACTTGCGCCCAGCGCCACCATCCTCCAAGATGTTCTGTACCCCATGCCGCCAGACATCTCCACACCCACGGCCCGTTCCGCACAACTCGACCCCGCCGCGCTTGAGGCCGCGCTCCGCCGCCATCTTCGTGGCGAGGTCCGATTCGACTCGGGCAGTCGTGCGCTCTATGCCACCGACGGCTCCAATTATCGCCAGGTCCCGATCGGCGTCGTAGTTCCACGCGACAAAGAAGACGTTCTTGCCGCGGTGGCTCTCTGCCGCGACCACCGCGCTCCCTTGCTTGCACGCGGCGGAGGCACGTCCCTCGCCGGGCAGTGTTGCAACTCCGCCATCATTCTCGACTTTTCGAAATACATGGCGTCCATTCTCGAAATCGATCCCGTGCGCCGCATCGCGCGCGTCGAGCCCGGCGTTGTCCTGGATCAGCTGCGCGCTGAAGCCGAGAAGCATCACCTCACCTTCGCGCCCGATCCCGCAACCCACGACCGCTGCACCCTCGGAGGCATGATCGGCAACAACTCCTGCGGCGTGCACTCGATCATGGCCGGCAAGACCGACGACAACATCGAAACGCTCGAAATCCTCACCTACGGTGGCCAGCGTCTGCATGTCGGCGCAACCAGCGCGGAAGATTTCGACCGCTTCATTCGAGAAGGCGGACGCCGCGCCGAAATCTACGCCGGACTCAAGTCTCTCGCCGACCGTTACGGCGAGCAGGTGCGCCGCCAGTTCCCGAACATTCCGCGCCGTGTTTCCGGATACAACCTCAACCACCTGCTTCCCGAGAGCGGCTTTAATGTGGCGCGCGCGCTCGTCGGCTCCGAAGGCACTTGTGTCACCGTTCTCGAAGCCACCTGCCGCCTGGTGGAGAGTCCGCCGGCGCGTGTCTTGCTGGTCATTGGATGGCCCGACATTTACATCTGTGCCGACCATGTCCCGCAAATCATGGAACACCATCCCATCGGCCTCGAAGGCTTTGACGACATCATGGTCAATGCCAGCCGGCGCAAAGGCGTCAACCTCGAAGGCCTCGCACTGCTGCCCGAAGGCTGTGGCTGGCTGATCGTAGAGTTCGGCGCCAGCACCGCCGCCGAAGCTGAATCGCAGGCCCACAATTTGAGGGAAGCGCTCGGACGCTCCGCCGTCCCGCCGAACATGCACTTGTTCAATGTCCCGCGCCAGATGCGGCGCATCTGGGACGTCCGCGAGTCCAGCCTGGGTGTGACTTCGCACGTTCCCGGCGAACCGCTGCGCTGGGAAGGCTTCGAAGATTCCGCCGTCGCTCCCGAAAAACTCGGCGCTTATCTCCGCGAGCTGCGTAAGCTGATGCAGGACTTTCACTACAACGGCTCGTTCTATGGCCACTTTGGCCATGCCTGCATCCACACCCGCATGGATTACGATCTCGAATCGGCCGAAGGCGTGCGCCTGTTTCGCCAGTTCATGGAACAGGCTGCGGACCTCGTGATTCGTTACGGAGGTTCGCTCTCCGGCGAGCACGGAGACGGCCAGGCCCGCGGCGAACTTCTTCATAAGATGTTTGGGCCTGAAATTATGCAGGCGTTCCGCGAGTTCAAGTCGTTGTGGGATCCCGATTGGAAGATGAATCCGGGCAAGCTCATCGAGCCCTATCGCCTTGACGAAAATCTCCGGCTCGGCGCCGGCTACGATCCGTGGCAGCCGGAGACTCATTTCAAATTTCCCGACGACCATGGCAGCCTGGCCGCCGCGACTCTGCGCTGCGTCGGAGTCGGCAAATGCCGGCGCGACGCCGGCGGAGTCATGTGTCCCAGCTTCCGCGTCACCCGCGACGAAGAGCACTCTACTCGCGGACGCGCTCATCTGCTTTGGGAGATGACCAAGCGGGACGTGATCACCGATGGCTGGCGGAACGAAGCGGTGAAAGAATCGCTCGACCTCTGCCTCGCCTGCAAAGGCTGCAAAAGCGATTGCCCCGTGGGCGTCGATGTCGCGACCTACAAAGCAGAATTCCTGTCGCACTACTACGAAACCAACCGCCGTCCGCTGAATGCGCTGGCCTTCTCGAACATTGACCTGTGGGCGAGAGCGGCGTCGCACGCGCCCGGCCTGGTAAATCTTACGACGCAACTCCCCGGCCTGCGCGACTTGGCGAAGCTGGCAGGCAGAATCCCCGCCCAGCGCCGCATCCCAGCCTTCGCCCCGCAAACCTTCAAACAGTGGTGGGAGCAGCAATCCCCGGGTAGGGACGGACGCATTCGCCCGTCCCAAGGAGCGCAGCGACGAAGAGATGACGGAGCGCAGCGACGAAAAGATAACTCCGTCCTCCTCTGGGCCGACACCTTCAACAACCACTTCCTCCCGGCGACCGCCAAAGCCGCCGTCGAAGTTCTCGAAGCCGCCGGATTCGAAGTCGCTGTCCCGCGCGCGCATCTTTGCTGCGGTCGCCCGCTCTACGACGTCGGCATGCTCGACCGCGCCAAGCGCCTGCTTCTCCAGATCATGGACGAGCTTCTTCCTGAAATCGAAGCGGCCACGCCCATCGTCGTCCTGGAGCCAAGCTGCGCCGCCGTCTTCCGCGACGAACTCACCAACCTGTTCCCGAAAGACGAACGCGCCCAAGCGCTGTCGAAGCAAGTCTTCCTGCTCAGTGAATTTCTCGAACAGCGCGCAAAACATTTTCAGCTCCCCAGGCTGCCGCGCCGCGCGCTCGTCCACGGGCATTGCCATCACAAGGCCATCATGAAGATGACCGCCGAAGAGTCGGTCCTGGCCCGCATGGGGATCGACTTCACTGCGCCCGCGCCCGGATGCTGCGGCATGGCCGGGGCCTTCGGCTTCGAAAAAGAAACTTACGAGGTCTCAAAAGCGATCGGTGAACTCGAGCTCCTGCCCGCCGTTCGCCAGGCTCCGACCGACTGGCTGATTGTTGCCGACGGTTTCAGCTGCCGCGAGCAGATCGCCCAGGAAACCGACCGCCACGCTCTCCACCTCGCCGAAGTTCTGCAGATGGCGCTCCGCGAAGCCGTCGAAACGCCCGATGGCTTCCCGACGTTCGACGCCGCGCCGCAACACTATCCCGAAGATGCCTGGGTGCGCCCTCACCAGGCCGCGATCGAGAAATCCATGAAGCGGACCGGACTAGCCGTAGCAGGCATCGCAGCCGGAGCGGCCCTGCTCCTGGCGCTAGCCAGAAAACGCTAAGTAAGTGTGGGGGCGGGCGACTCGCCCGTGCTGCCCGCGGCCTCACACCCGAAGCCAGCAGTCCCTATGTAAACTATTGATAAATCGAGACCTAATTACCTACTATCCCATCCTGCCCGCTTTCTGGGACAATAGACATAGCAAGACAGTAGGCCTCCTCGTAGCGGCTTTTGGTCCTTCGTCGCACCGGCAGTTCGCGCCGTGCCCATCACCAGAGCAAGAAGGCTGATAGCAGAAAGCTGGACCCTATGGAAACCGCAAACCCAACCCTGCTCGCCCCGGCGCCCGCTCCCTCCGCAGCCATTACGCAGAACAAATCCCTGCGGGGCTCGGTGCTGGTCCTGATCCAGTTTGACGTCTGCGAAGAGATCAAACTTGACGCGCTGCGCGACATCTTTGGAGCTCGCCGTCAGGAGGCCAGTTTCAAGCATCCTGCTCCGGGATACGTTCGCTTCGAGCGTGCTCCGGTGGTCGAACCGGTGGAACCGCTGATCCTTGAAAGCGGCGAACGGCTTGACGTGAAGATCAAGTATTACGACTACGGCGTCTTGAGCGTGGTCTTCGAGCTGCCTTTTTCCGGCGATTGGGACACGCTGGTCCGGCTCGCCAGCCGCTGGGTCTGGGACACCGATTTCACCAGCTTCGCCCAGAAAATCGTTAAACAGAAAATCGAGCGGGCGCGTCCCGCTCTGGTCAAGCTCTACGATAGCTGGCTGCATGAAGATTATTTTGTCTTTCACGTGCGTGATATCGCGGGCAATCCGTCGGCGTCTGAACTGCTCTCGACCCAGGGTGGACGCATCGCCCAGATCGTCCGCGGAGAAAACGTTCCGCTCTCCGATGGCGAGCAGCAGGAAATCATGCAGTCGAAGATCTCGTACTATCCAAACGACCTGGCGGTGATCAGCTGGAACGGCGCGTTTCTTTACGACACTACGTCCGGGGCTGAGACCGTGATCCAGTTGCTCGAATACGCGAACTCGCAGCTTCTCGAATTCCGCCACTACGACGAACTGCTGACTCGCGAACTCGCCAGCGTCTACGATTTTATGGACCACGGCTCCGGCATCTGGGCCCGCTGGCGCACCGCCCGGCGCGCCAGCCGCCTGCACACCGTCCTGCTCGATGTGGACGAACTGACCGAGCGCGCCGACAACGCCATCAAGTTCCTGAGCGACATGTTCTCGGCGCGCCTCTACAAAGTCGCCGCTTCGAAGATCGGAGTCACCGACTACAAAGACCTGGTCAATCAGAAAGTCCACACCGCCGAAGAACTCTACCGCTTCATGGTCGATCAATTCCATCAGAGTCGCGCATTTTTGCTGGAGTTGATGGTGGTGATTATTCTGATCATCGATCTGGTCTGGTTGTTCAAGGGGAAGTCTCCGGTCTAAATCGAATTGTACGTACAATGTTTCACGTGAAACACTTTGTAGACATAAACTCGTACGTACGACTGGATACGTACAAAAGGCTCCGCTCCGGCGCACAAAAAGCGAAAATATGGGGCTGGTTTGGTGGTTTTTAGTGACTATTGGTCATTAAAAATGGCTACGGGGCTCTCCCAAGTCATTGATTATGTTGAGGGGCTGGTGTGGTTAAAGAGGCCCAACTATGTAATAATTACACTGTAATTATTACATAGTTCATTATTTGGGTGGATCGCGCCGGGGAACCCTTCAGAGTTGAGATGGGAGCGATGCCTGGGCCACCCGCCAATGGTTAAACCACACGTCAGGGGCTCACTTCGAAAACGATTCCGAGTTCGGGTCCTGGGCCACCAGGCGCGACGCCGTATAAATTTCCGTTGGCATCGAGGATCAGTCCGGCCACGGGATCGGAACCCTCTTCACCGCCCAGGAAATTGTAGATCGGCACCTCAGTCCACGTGCCGGTCCTTGCTGGCGTGAGGCCGAAAACCACGCCAAACTGAGATGTGCCACCAAGAATCGTGGTGCCGTATAGATTTCCCGCATTGTCGAATACCAAAGGCGAGCGGCTGGCGCCGCCGTCCAGGCAGTTCGCCTGCGAACAGAAGAGGTACAACACATTCTCCGTCCACTGGCCTCCCGATCCAGGGGAAAGCTCGAACGCAACCCCGTTGTTACCGTTGGCCCCGAATTCGGTAGTGCCATAGAGATTGCCTGACTTGTCCATAATCAAGCCTGACGGACTACCGCCATTTGTCAGGCTTTCGTGGAAGGTATACAGGAGCTTCCAGGTCCACTGACTGTTTTCGCCGGGAGTCAGTTCAAACGCTGTACCGTCATTTCCGGTGTCGCCACCTTCGAAGGTGGTGCCGTAGAGATTTCCAGCCGTGTCGATAATCAGCGCACTCATGGGCTCGATTCCGTCAGCGCAGGCTGCTTGCGAGCAGAAGTTATAGAGCACGTTTTCGGTCCATTGTCCGCCCGCGGCGGGCGAGAGTTCGAAGACAGTGCCGCAACTGGCGGAGCAATTACCGCCGCCACCACCTGTCCCGCCGGCGGCAGTGGTTCCATACAAGTTACCCGACTTGTCAAAGACTAATCCGGCCAGAGGAGCGATACCGTCCGTGCCATTGCCAAAACTATGCAATACGGTCTCCGTCCATGGCCCGGTTGGCTGGGGTGTTAACTCAAACACAACACCATCGCCTTCGAGCGGTGGAGAATTGCTGCCGTAAGCCCCGCCTTGTTCGGTTGTTCCATAGAGATTTCCGGCAGTGTCGAAGATGAGGGTGGAATAGGGGAAGCCCCCGTCAGCGCAACTATTTTGCTGGCAGAAGCTGTAGATTATCGTTTCGGCCCACTGGCCATTGCTCTGAGTCAACTTGAAAACTGTGCCGCCGCCGAGGCCGCCTTCAACAGTTGTACCGTAGAGATTGCCGGAACCATCCAGCACAAGTTCCGCTGAAGGCGTGTATCCATCGGGGAAAGTGCCGAAGCTATACAACACCTTCTGGGTGAAAGTGCAGGCTACTTCGATGCCCGTGACATCCGCGTTTGCGGTTCCGCTGGCGTGGGGGACGACGCAGAGCTGCGAGGGATTTGAGGGCTGGGTAAGAACCGTGATGTTATAGGTTCCACCACCGGCAATGTGCGTGGCGAACGTGTAGCTGCCGTTCGCGGTGATCGGCAGGTTGTCGCCGCCGTTGTCTTGCAGCGCCAGTTCGTTGCCAGTTAAACCGGAGACTGTGATTCCGATCGTATAAGAGGCTGGGGGGGGCGACCCCGAGCTACCACCGCCGCCGCACGCGGAAAAAGAGAACAACGCTATTACTACGAAGAGTGAGGGGAGAATACGCAACTTCATCTCGTCGTCCAATTTGTCGGTACCGAGCTGCGGGCAAGGTCGTTTCCAGTTGACTGCTGACCATTGCGGGTGACACGGCACCGACGATAAATCGCTGCTGGCTGGCCAGTATATAACGTGCGCTATTAAGCGCCGGCGAGAAAAACCTAATAACCCGGTCTGGCGGGAGAGATCCCGAAGTACTGCGGGCTCCGTCCAAGCTTCGCTTGGCGGGGCCTTTGACTTTCTTCATCAGAAGTGAGGGCCGCTCCGGTGATGGCTGTCCGGCGGCCACTTCTCGAAAGGCGCGAGAAGTGGCGCACCCCCCGACTTGGTTGGTTCTACCAAAATCAAAGTCAAGATCAACGTCAAGATCAAAATCAACGTCAAGATCAACTTCAAAATCAACTTCAACGGCAGCGGACAGGAGTGTCCGCTCCACACTTTTGCTGGACGCGAAAATGGCCGGGATGCTTGCGCATCCCGGCCATTTTGGTTTTACTTAGAGATCGTTGTCGCTACCTAGACAGCGGTAACGTTCTCCGCTTGCCAGCCTTTGGGGCCTTTGGTCACGTCGAACTGCACGGTTTGGCCTTCTTGCAGGCTCTTGAAGCCGCCAGCTTGAATAGCGGAGAAATGCACGAAAACGTCTTCGCCATTTTGACGGCTAATGAAACCATAGCCCTTGGCGTCGTTAAACCACTTCACTGTTCCTTGTTCTGCCATTGATGTTCCTATTCTTGTTTCTTGATTGAAATGTGCTGAGAAGATTCGCTGCGTAGAGGGGGTGGCGCTGGTTGGCGGTACCGACCTTCAAGTGCATGTGAGTCAAACTTAGCGATTTCTACTGTAGCACAAAAAGCGGGAAAAATGCTCACAATCTTTGCCGGAGGCTGATTTTAAGCGGGTGCGCTTGGCTGGGGTCTTGCCACTGCTGAGACGGGGCTCGCCCCGTCTCTACGGCTAAACCATTGTCTCTACGGCTAAACCATTTTGGATCAATGACTTTATGGTCTCTTTCTTATTATCTCCTGGTCATTAATATTAATTACTATAGGTTACGCTGGGGTCGGGCCATGATTGCTTTTCTTACTATTGAACTCCGCATCGAAGCGGCGCACTCGCTGAAAGATAAGCGCCAGGTCACGCGCAGCCTTAAGGACCGGCTACGCGCTTCGTTCAATGTGGGCGTCGCTGAACTTGATCCCAGCCTGCTCTGGAATCAGGCTACGATTGGCGTGGTCAGCGTGTCGCACTCGCGCGATTATCTTGATGGGCTGATGAAGAACGTGGAGCGGGCGGCTCTGCGCATCGCGAATAACGCGGGGGCGGAAGTCACGGATTCGTTCGTGGAATTTCTTTGAGACGCGGAGCTCCGAGCGCAGGCGGCAAACAGCAGGTCCTTCGCTTCGCTCAGGATGACAATTTATATTTCGATGACAATTTATTTTTGGGTCACCACCTACCGGCAAGTCCGATGCTCCCCGAACCTCTGAACCTAGAGCTTTCTGCTATCCTGACAGGTTTTCCTCCATCGAGGTGTGTCGTGGAGCATCGTGGGCAGAAATATCATCGCGGACGGCTGAGTGAGGCGATTCGCGAGGAGATTGAAACCATCCTCGAAGGGGAACTTGCGGATCCTCGCATCGGGCTGGCCAGCGTCAGCGCCGTGCTCATGGCGCAGGACGCGCGTTCGGCTCGCATCATGGTCACGGTCGCGGGCGATGATGCGGAGGCTGAGCGCACTCTCGAAGGGCTGACGGCTGCCAAGAATTATGTCCGGCACGAACTGGCGGAACGGCTGCATCTGCGGCGGCCTCCGGAACTTTATTTTCAGATCGATCGCGCCGATCAATTGGAGGGCCGGGTCGACGAGCTGCTCTCGCGGGCGCGGAAGCGGGCACGGAAGACTTAAAGACAGTTCTCAGTTCTCAGTTGTCAGTTCTCAGTAACAGCCCAAGTTCTTCAACTGAGAACTGAGAACTGAGAACTGAAAACTGGGAACTTGAGCGCGAGCACGAGCCGCGAGCACTTCATGGTAGAGCGGGTTCTGCAAGAGATTCGGGCGCGTCAACGGTTCGTCGTCACCTCGCACGCGCGGCCCGACGGAGACGGCATCGGCTCGGCCCTTGCCTGTGGGCAGATTCTGCGCGTCATGGGCAAAACTGCCGACGTGGTGATGCACGACGGCGTCCCGCGCATTTACCAGAACCTTCCGTTTGCCGATCGCGCCATTGAGGTCGATGCCGTTCCGGCGAACGATGCGGTGATTCTGCTCGAGTGCGACAGCACGCGGCGGGCGCTGCTCCAGGGGCTCGACCAATGTTTTCTCATCAACATTGACCACCATGCCAGCGGGCGCAATTTCGCGCACATCAACTGGATCGATTCGAGCGTGATGGCGACCGCTGAACTGGTGTACCGGCTGGCGCGGCTGGCGTGCGTCCCGGTGGATCGCGATATTGCCACTTGCCTCTACACCGCGCTCATGACCGACACCGGATCCTTCATGTTCGAGGGCACCAACGAGCACACTTTTACGGTGGCGCGGGAGCTGGTGCTGGCTGGGGCTGATCCCGCGCATTGTGCGCGACCTATTTATTTTGGACATTCCACTGCCAAACTTCGACTGCTGGGGGCGGCGCTTTCGGACTTGCATCGTGAGGGCGCGCTTGCGTGGATCTGTGTCACGCAGGAACAGATGCAGCGTTTTGGGGCGCGGGAAGAGGATTGCGAAGGGCTGGTGAATTACGCGCTTTCGATCGCCGAGGTGCAGGTGGCCATATTTTTTCGCGAGCTCCCCGATCGGCGCTATCGCGTCAGCCTGCGCAGCAAGGGGGAAGTGAATGTCTCCGCGGTGGCTGAGGAATTCGGCGGCGGGGGCCACAAATGCGCCAGCGGCTGTTCGATTGACGGACCCCTGGAGGTTGCCGTGTCGCGGATGATCGATCGCCTGCGTGCGGCGCCGATTTTGAGCGCGGAGCCACCAAGCAGCTGACGAACTCGACAAATGACTGCTAGATCGAACCCGCAAACCCGCACCGACGCGCTGCTGCTGGTAGCGTTTTGCGGATTCCTTTTTTTCTACGGGCTGGGCGCTCTCGGCCTGCTCGGGGCCGACGAACCTCGCTACGCGCAGGTGGCGCGCGAAATGCTCGAGCGCTCGGATTGGGTTACGCCCACGCTGCAAGGCAAGCCCTGGCTCGAAAAACCGGTGCTGTATTACTGGCAGGCCATGCTGTCGTTCCGCGCCTTCGGCGTCAGCGACTGGGCGGCTCGTGTGCCGGCCGCGTTCGATGCGGTCGCGCTGGTCGCAGTTATCTACTTTTTTCTGCGGCGATTTCACCCGGGCAGTGAACTCGACGGCGCGCTGATCACCGCGAGTTGCGCCGGGGTCGTAGGATTTGCCCGCGGCGCGGCGACCGACATGCCGCTGGCCGCCGCGTTTGCGATCGCTCTGCTTGCCTGGTACGCGTGGTACGAGACGAGGCGGGCTGTCTATCTCGCCGGTTTTTATATTTTTCTGGCGCTTGGAACTTTAGCCAAGGGACCGGTCGCGCCTGCGCTGGCGGCCGTCATCATCTTTCTTTTCGTGGCAGTGAAGCGGGACTGGCGCGCCATTCCGGGCAGCTTCTGGATCCCCGGCATTGTCCTCTACCTCGCCGTCATGTTGCCGTGGTTCGTCGCCGTCCAGCTGCGCAATCCGGAATTCTTTCGTGTCTTTATTCTGGAGCACAATTTCGCGCGCTTTTCCGAGAACGTCTATCACCATCGGCAGCCATTCTGGTTCTACCTGCCGGTGTTTTTGCTGGCCATGATGCCTTGGACGCTGGTGCTTATTCTTGCTGTCACCGAAGCCGTCGTCGAACGGGCGCGGCTGATCCGGTCCGAAGGCAGAGAGGCGTTCTCCGGCCCGGATGGTTCCTGGGCGCTCTATCTTCTTATATGGATGCTGGTGCCGATTCTGTTTTTCAGCGCATCGCAATCCAAGCTGCCGGGCTACATTCTGCCGGCGGTTCCGGCGGGAGCGCTACTGATTGCCGCATACATCGCAGCGCGGCGCAATGAGCGGCCTATTGACGATAAGAAGTTTTCTGCGCTCTTCGCGGTGGGCCATGGAGTTCTCTGCGGACTGCTTATTTTTGTCGCTCTTTCCGCCGCTTCGGTTGCGATGGTTCACCACTTGCGGTGGGGAAGCGGAACTTATGTGGCCGCTGCCATTGCCGCGGTCGTTGCGCTCGGTATCGCGGCCGCTCTGCTGTCTGGCGCCGGGCTCCGGTTGTTGAGCCGCGTCACCACGTTTGCCGTGGTGGTCAGCGTATTCCTGGTCATTCGGTATGCTGCCCCGGTCCTCGACGACACGCGGTCGGCGCGGCCGATTGTCGAAAGCATTCAGAGCTTTTCACACCAGGCCGTCCCCATCGCCACTTATCGCGTCAATCGCTCGCAGGAATACGGACTGGAGTTTTATCTCAATCTCAATCGCCCGGCGCAAAGCTACGACAGCGGAAACATTCCGGCTGCGGATCATGTTCTGGTGGCCGCACACAGTACGCAATTGCAGGTTGCCGAACTTGTTCCCGGACGCCGAGTATCATATCTAACCAGCATCCGAGAGCAGGGAGTGGATCTGTATTGGGTGGGGAAGTGAGGCGAGGTTTCAAGGTTGCAAGGTTAAACAACCCGACGCTCGCGTTTTGCGATGCCTTACTCTGAAACCTTGAAACTCTGAAACCTTGAAACCCGGGTTTACACATGGAAATTCTCGATCTCCGACACTTCTCTTCCGCTGACCTTCGCCCGCTTCTGGAAGACGAGATCGCCATGTGGGGGCGCTTGCTCTCATGGGACTATGCCATCTCCGCCGAGATGATCCTTCGCTACCTGGACGCGAAGATTCTACCCGGCTATGCCGCCATCGAGCGCGGCAATATCTTCGGCTACTCCTTTTTTGTTTACGAGCAGAACAAGGGAGTGATCGGCGACCTCTTCGTCCGCGACGGAGCCCGCAGTCCAGACCGTCACGAGGTCGAAGAACGCCTGCTCACGCATGTCATCGAAACCCTGCAGCAGTCGCCCGGCATCCATCGCGTGGAGGCGCAGTTGCTGGTGCATCAGTCGGGCGAAGTTGCGCGTCCCTTCCTGCAACAGGGCTTCAGCCGCCATCCCCGCGTTTTCATGAATTTCGAAATTGGCCGGCATGCGCAGGCTGCGGTGCGGCCGATTCCGTCCGAGTTCGAAATCCGCCCCTGGTCCGAGCAGGAATACCAAGCCTCGGCTGCCCTGATCACGGCCGGCTATCGCGGCCATGTCGACTCCGAGATCAACGACCAATACCGCACTCTCGCCGGCTCGCTGCGCTTTTTGAACAACATCGTGCGCTTCCCCGGATGCGGCACCTTCGATGCCCGAGGATCCTTTGTCGTACTCGAGCGCCGCACTCGGACGCTCGTCGGACTTATTCTCTGCTCACAGGTGCGGCCCGATGTGGGGCACATCACGCAGGTGTGCGTGCTTCCCGAACACCGTTCGGCCGGCCTAGGCGACGCGCTGCTGGCGGCTTCCACTAGGAGTCTCCGCGATCGAGGATTCCACTTCATCTCGCTGACGGTGACCGAGGCGAACGATCGCGCTATTGCGCTTTATAAGCGCATCGGATTTGAATGCACGAGAGTGTTTGACGCGTTTGTGTGGGAAGGGTAGAAGAGACGGGCGATTCTGGACGGGCGAGGCGCCCGTCCCCACACCTTAAAATAAAAAACCCCCTGCGTCATCCTTCCCCGAGACGACGCAGAGGATTTTAATTGGAAACCGGAGTCTCAATGCTAGATAATCACGAGCCACGGGACCCATTATTCTTAGTTGGACGCAAGCACATAGCCGAGGGGGGCAGGCTGTGAATCCAAGCCAAGACTGGCTTCCACTTCATATAACGATAAAGCGCGGCAATCCCCTTCGCAACAGAAAGAAAAATATAAATTTAGCCGCGAGCTTAATTTTGGCTACTTTATCCAATCCTGTTGGATGGCAAGCGGTTCACTGTCGTAGAAGCGCCTTGATGATGAAGAGCGCATTGGCAGGGCGTTCTGCCAGCCTCCGCATGAAATAGGGATACCACTCGGTGCCGAATGGGATGTAGACTCGCACGCCCCAGCCACCTTTTACCAGGCCCTGCTGCAGGTCGCGCCGGATACCGTATAGCATCTGGAACTCAAAAGCATTGCGCGGAATGTTCTCACGCGTGGCGAAGGCCCTAGCCTCTTTAATAATGGCCTCGTCGTGGGTTGCCAGTCCATGATAGACGCCGCTTTTCATCAGAATCTTCATCAGCTTCACGTAGCTGGCGTCAACCTCCGACTTCTTCTGGAAGGCGATGTCTTCGGGCTCTTTGTACGCGCCTTTGCAGAGCCGTATGCGGATGCGCTCGGAGAGCAGTTTCTCGATGTCGGTTTCGGCGCTCCGCATGTAGGACTGGATCACCGCTCCCACACAACCCTCGTTTCCGGGAACGCGGTGGAGTTCGTGGACGAAGTCGAGGGTGCGCTGGGTGTAGGGCGATCCTTCCATATCGACGCGAACAAAATTCTTCGGCGACATGCTGGCGGCCTTGGCGACCAGCCCGCGGACGATGTCGTACGCCATCCTCTCGTCGACGTCCAGGCCCATGTGGGTGAGCTTCAAACTGACATTCGCGTTCAGCTTGCGGGCAGCGATTTCTTCGAGCAGATCGTAATAGAGCTGGGCGCTGGCGCGGGCTTCGGCAGCGTTGGTGACGTTCTCGCCCAGGTTATCGATGGAGACGCCGGCGCCAAATAGATTGACCGCGGCTGCGGCGCGAATCGCGTCCGATACCTCCTTGCCGGCGACGAAGCGGGCGGAAGTGCGCTGGCCGAGGCGGGAGCGTTCGGCGATGGCGCGCAAGGAGCGGCTCTCGGAGAGGGCGATGAAGAGGGTTCTTAGCACGGGGCGCCTGATTTTCGCGGAGCTGCCAGTCGCGGATTAGAACTGCCAGAGGGATTCATTAGCAATTAGGATTGCGGGGCATGACAGTACTTTTTACCACATTTTTCGCGGAGACGAGACTGGCCATGCTCTCGTTGCCACCCGTGACGGCGCAGGCTAGACGGGGCAAGCCCCGTCTCTACTAGATCGTGCTGACTAGGCAGATGACTAGTCATTTGATATAATAAGCAATAGTGAAGGAGAATGATCTTGGCTTCCTGGCAAGTGCAAGACGCGAAGGCGCGTTTTAGTGAGTTCCTGGATGCAACCATCAAAAAGGGTCCGCAGGTGGTTACCCGCCGCGGAGTTAAGACCGCCGTTCTGGTGCCGATCGAGGAATGGGAGAGGCTGCAGAAGGCTGCCCGGCCTAGTCTCAAGGATTTGTTGCTGGCGCCTGAACCTCGCTTCGACGACATTGTTCCAAAACGCCGTATTTGGCGCCGCCGTCCTGTTGTGGAGTTCGAGTGAATAGGTATCTGTTGGACACCAACGTCGTGTCCGAAACAAGAAAACCGCGCCCGCACGGAGCAGTGATGGAATGGCTCAGAGGAATGCAACTGGGAAGTACTTTCTTGTCCGCTGTAACGCTGAGTGAATTACACGTCGGGATCGAGAAGACCAGGCAACAAGATCCACAGAAGGCGGAAGAGATCGAGCGCTGGGCCAACCAACTGGCTGCGAGCTACGAAGTGCTACCTATGGACGCGCCGTGTTTTCGGGAATGGGCCCGAATTGCGTATGACAAGCAGCCTGGCTTACTGGAAGACGCCATGATCGCCGCTACTGCTCGGGTGCATCGTCTGACGGTGGCGACTAGAAATGAACGGGACTTTAAGCAGCTTGACGTGCAGACTTTCAATCCATTCAAGAATTAGTCATTACAGCGCGGGACAGCGCGTGACGGCGCTAGCAAGACGGGGCAAGCCCCGTCTCTACACAACCTGAGACGTTCCCCGAATCCAGCGGTCGTGTAGAATAACCGTTTGTATATGGACCTATCCGCCATTCAGCAGGCTCTGCGCGAGCGCAACATTGACGCCTGGCTGTTCTACGATCATCACCACCGCGATCCGATCGCTTACCGGGTGCTCGGGCTGCCGGATGGGCTCATGGTCACGCGGCGCTGGTACTATCTCATTCCCGCCAAGGGCGAGCCTGTCAAGCTGGTGCACAAGATCGAGTCGGGACACCTCGATAGCCTGCCCGGCGCCAAGAAACAGTACGCCGGATGGCAGGAACTGTTCGATGGCCTGAAGCAGATGCTGGCGGCGCATCGCGATGTGGCGATGCAGTACTCGCCCAACAACTTCGTCTTCACCATCTCCATGGTGGATGCGGGAACGGCGGACATGATCCGTGGGTTGGGTAAGAACATAGTCAGCGCGGCCGACCTGATCGCACAGTTTGAAGCGACCCTGACGGAGGCACAGATCCAGTCGCACTTCGCGGCGCGCGATGTAATCGACGCGGTGACGGCCGAGGCTTTTAAGGAAATCGGACGGCGGGTGCGCAACGGCGGCGTCCACGAGCACGAAATCCGAAAATTTTTCATGGAAGCATTCCAGCGCGAGAACATGGTGACGGATGATGCGCCGATCGTGGCCGTGAACGCCAATAGCGGCAATCCGCATTACGAACCGAGCGCAAAGCGGCCGGTGCCGATTCGCGAAGGCGACTTTGTTCTGCTGGATGTCTGGGCGAAAAAGAATACGCCGGGCGCGGTTTACTACGACATCACCTGGGTTGGGGTTGTGGGCAAGGCTCCGTCGGAGCGGCAGCGGGAGATTTTCAGGATCGTGAGCGAGGCGCGCGATCTCGGCGTGAAAACGGTGCAGGACGCGGTCGCGGCCGCCAAGCCGATCGCGGGATGGGAAGTGGATCAAGCGGTGCGCGGACACATCAAACAGGCGAAATACGGAGATTACTTCATCCACCGCACCGGCCACTCGATCGCGACCGAGCTGCATTCGAATGGCGCCAATATGGATGATCTGGAAGTACACGACGAGCGGCGCATTCTGCCCAATTCCTTATTCTCCGTCGAGCCCGGGATCTACCTGCCGGAGTTCGGCGTGCGCCTGGAAGTGAATGTGCTGGTACGATCGGGGAGCGCCGAGGTCACTGGTAAAATCCAACGAGAGATCGTGACGATCTGAATGGCCAAGCCGACAGATAAATCAAAAAATGCAGCGGCAGCGACGGAGCCGGAGTACCCGCTCACGACCATGGCGGTGGTCGCGCCGATTGTGGGCTGGCTGATTCCCGGTGGCGGACACATTCTGCTGAAGCGGTATGGGCGCGGCGTTCTGCTGCTGGTGTCGGTGGTGGCGATGTTCGCGATTGGTTTGGGCATGCAAGGTCGGATTTACCAGCCGAATGGCGGCGATATTCTCGACATCCTCGGCTTCGTCGGCGATGTCGGCTCGGGAGCGCTCTATTTTCTGGCGCGCATCATGGACTGGGGCAACGTGATGGCCGCCAATGCCGCGGCGGATTATGGCAAGACGTTTCTGATCGTGGCCGGTCTCCTGAACTTTATCGCGGCGGCGGATGCGCATCACATTGCGCTGGGGAAGAAACCGTGACCATTAATTTGTCGCACTTCTCGGCCGCGGTGGTGTTTGCGCTGTTCGCGTCGATCGTCTTCGGCATCACGCAGCGCAATTCGACGAAGGATCAGGTGCGCTACGGCCTTTACTGCTTCGCCATGTTCGTCGGCGGAGTGTTTGTGGCGGGATGGGTGATGGCGCTGATCCGGCGGTAGCGTGGCGCTCAGGTTCGGCCCCCACCACACATTCAAAACACATTCAAAATCCCAGGAGCGTTATTATTCGGGCGGTTCGGGTTGCAGGCCGTCGCCGGGGGCGAGCGGAAGGTGGGCAGCTCCCTCGAGCAGAACGCGCTCCTGCAGCGAGAATGTCCTACTGTACTCCTCAGAATTGATGAGCTGGTCGCGCTGGTCGGGCGTCAGGCCGCGCATCTCGCGGATGGCGCGGTTGACGGCCTGGCGGCGGTCCTGCGGCAACTGCTTGAACTGCTGAAAGAGCTGGCGCGCCCGCTGCTTCTGATCAGGAGTCAGGTGCTCCCAGGTTTCCATGCGGTTGAGCACGCGCTCCTGCTGCTGCGGAGGCAGGCTGGAAAAATGCTGCAGCCGGTTCTGCAAGCGGAGCTGCTGTTGCGGCGGAAGCTTGCGGAACTGGGGATCGCTCTCCAGCGCGCGACGCTGTTGCGCGGGCGGCAGATCTTTGTAGTTACGGAGCCAGTTTCCGGCGTGGCCGGGCTGGTTCTGCGGCGGATGCGCTGCACCGGGGCGGCTGGGGTTGGGATGACCTTCCTTCTGGAAGTGATGCCATTGCCCATCGGCACGTGGCGGTGGCGATGACGGATGCCGGTTTTGGGCGAACGAGGTTTGGGCGAGCGAGAGCATCAGCAGCAGAAGCACTGCCAGACAGCGCGCAATTCTTTCCCATCCCAACATCATTGGTCCCTATCCGCCGCAGCGGACTTAATACTGACTTACTACTAACTCGCTGCTCACTCGCTACTCACTCGATACAAACATTTTTAATCAATAATCTTTAATCAGTCCGCAGGAACGGGGGTTACTCCGTTGCCTCCGCGGGAGACGCGGCAAGCCGCGTCTCTACAGGGAGGCTGGTTTACGGATTCGCGGTTACGTCGTCTTGCACCTGCAGGTCGTCGAGCACATCGAAATCGGCATACAACTCGTCGTTTCTCTCCAGCGCCTGCAGATCGCCGACGGCGGTTCCCGGCTGTACCGGCAGACCGGGAGTGGGAGGCTTGGTGGCGATGGCTTCAGTCTCGACCATATACGACTTGTTGCCAATGCCAATTCCGATGCCGAGGGCTCCCGCAAACATCACGGCAGCGAGTGACATGGCCCACACCGGACGCCGCAGCCAATTGAAGCGCGTATGCGGGCGCGCCATTTCTTCGCGCAGGCGCGCCTGCAGGCGGGTGTCGAAATACGGCGACGGCTCGGGGGCTTGCCATTCGTCGAGCAGCGCCATGGTTTTCTGCAAGTCGCGCAGATGGACGGCGCAGTCCGCACAGGATGCGACGTGGTTCTTGACCTCCGGTGTAGAAGCGTCCATGCCCGCGGCCAGGTCCGGCAACAGTTCGCGAATTTCATTGCAATTCATACAGCGTCCTCTATTTCCCCGAAACGAATTCTTTCAACTGCTCGCGCAACGTTTCGTAGGCGCGAAACAGCAGTGACTTGGTGGCGGACTCGCTGAGCTTCAGCACGCCCGCAATCTGCTGGTAATCCATTTGCTGATACTTGTGCATGATGACCGCCATGCGCTGGCGTTCGGGCAGCGCATTCACCTTGCTGCGGATGGCGGCCAGGCGCTCCCGCTTCAAAATCTGCTCTTCCGCGCTGAGCGTATCGTCGGCGAGGTCGGGCGTCGTGCCCGTTTCCTGGTCCGGCTCATCGAGGCGGACGGTATTTTCGGCACGCTCGTGGCGCGTATCGCGGGCATGGTTGACGGCCAGGTTGGTCGCGATGCGATACAGCCAGGTCGTGAACTTGGCGCTCGGCTCGTAACTGGTGCGCGAACGGTACACGCGCAGAAATACTTCCTGCGCCAGTTCTTCCGCGGTCGACGGGTTGTGGCACAGGCGATACATGAAGCCGATCATGGGGCGGCGGTATTTCTGCACCAAATATGCGAAGGCGGACTCGTCGCCCGTCTTCACCCGCAGCATCACGTCAACGTCGGAAACGGCGGCGTCCGTGGTGACGTTGGAGTTTGCCATGGTGGAGGGCGCAGACGTGGACGACGCTCCCGCAAAGTTCAGCAGCCCGCGATCAATGGCTACGCTGCTCACATTAGTAGAAACCCCGTTCGGAGGACAAAGTTGCGGATCCTCGGGGGTGCGCGAGCGCGCAGAAGTGTTTTCCTGTGTATGACTTACGGGCGGAGAATCGGGAGTGTCGGAAGCGGCCATGAAAGGGCGATGAAGAGAGGCTACCGGGACGGGCGGAAGCGGTCAAGAGGCTGGGCGGATGCCGAAGGGAGCGACAGAAAGTGGCATTCGTTGTTCGAGCTTACGCAAGTCAAATGGATGTCGTATGCTAGCGCACGTTTGCCAAGTCTTCGATGGAGTCAGCGCGGTACAACCTTCCATGCGACCACCACGAGAAAAATGAAGGCACCGATTACCCACGCCCAGCCCCGGGCTCTTTGGAGTATTTCGTGATCCATCGCAGAAGAACCTCGCCAGTCGGAGCTATGATGCCAAAATCAGGCTGCGGGCTGCCATATCGCAGTGTTGGCAGTGGTTCGGAAAGGGGAGTCTGCTTTTGTGGGCTAGCTCGCTTCCGCGTGGTTGGACGCTTTAGCGCTATAGAGATTTCGTCAACTACGGGATCAAAAGGTCAACAAATGTAAAGCGGAAGCGCTACAATCGCGCAATTACAAATTGGAAAGGCGGCGAAGATGAAATTGCGTAAACGGATTTTTTGTATCGCGATTTGCTTTGTTGCAGTGGCCCTAGCGCAGTCCTATGACAGCGGAACTGTCGTGAAGTGGGAGAAGCAGGCATATGCAATCACTGCCTTGCATCCAGCGGGGAACCACATCGTTTATTCGATAAAAGTGGGAGCGGTCACTTACAAAGTTGCACGGCGTACCGCTAAAGTGGAGATGGCGATGGGTCAGCAAATTCAGTGTCGCGTGGAAAAGAATTCTATGATCGTGCGCGATGAGAAGGGCAAGGAAATGAAGTACGAGGTTGTCGGAACGGAATAGCCTCTGCCGCGCCAACCGAGTCGCAACCGTTCGGATGTCCAGGCAATTGGTGAGCAGAAAAAGAAGGCGCAGCACAGCGTTGTGAGCTTATTGGCCCCAAATGGCCCCACGATGCTAGAATTACGTACCGCAAGCTGTTGAATGTAAACGGTTGGGCGCTTAACTCAGCGGTAGAGTGCCATCCTCACACGGTGGAAGTCGTAGGTTCAAATCCTACAGCGCCCACCAT
>Ga0182018_10000415_pt1 | contig 55852 bp, 41 predicted proteins | sample 812P2MmetaG_FD_120490 | JGI IMG/M metagenome (GOLD analysis project Ga0182018, IMG submission 120490) | Permafrost microbial communities from Stordalen Mire, Sweden - 812P2M metaG | ecosystem: Environmental > Terrestrial > Soil > Wetlands > Permafrost | place: Sweden: Stordalen | collected... | reverse complement strand
GGCTTTAGGGGAGCGGAACAGCGAAGCACCCGGCGCTCCCGGACGCAGTGCTCAGTACGGTGCATGCCCGTGGTGAGCAAGGCTGGAAACCAGATCACTTGGAACCATTTTTCTTTTTTGGCCCCCCGGTTTAGATTCCCTCAAAATCCCGTTCACAGATTTTTTCCAGTTTTTTACCATTCGAAATCAGAGTTTTAGCTCTCTTCCGTTCGGTTCCCCAAAAAAGCCGGCTGCTAGCGTCAGAGGCGGAAGAGGAGTCATGCACAAGTTTCTCGTGATGGCCTTAATGGGCCTGACAGCAGCAGCACAGACGCAAATCGATCTGGCTACCCAGACAAAGCGAGTCGACTTTTCGCAGGCGAGTTCCACGAAACCCCTGCAGACCGGTTCATCTCTACCCGCCGCGTGCGCGGTGGGACAGATGTTCTTCAATACGGGTGCGCCGGCCGGGGCGAATCTGTATGCCTGCACGGCGACCAATACGTGGTCGCCGCAGGGTGGAATTGCGGCGGCGACAGCCGACCAGTTGAGCGGACCGTTCTTTTGCCAGGACGCTGGAATAAGCGGCTCCTATAGTTGCAGTCTGGCGCCGGCGATTTCCGCCTACACGCCAGGCACGACGTACTGGTTCCGGGCGAACACCGCCAATAGCGGAGGCGCCGCCCTCAATCTGAACGGTCTGGGACCGAAAACGATTGTGAAGCAGGAAAATCAGCCGCTGGCCGCGAACGATATCCGCGCCGGACAGTGGGTGATGGTGACCTACGACGGCACGAATCTGCAGATGCAGAGCCAAACCGGTAACTCCCCGAGCGGATCGGTTTCGACCGTATTCGGGCGCACGGGCGCGGTGACGGCGCAGACCGGCGATTACACGTACTCGCAGATTGGCGGAAGCGTAAGCGCGGCCCAGTTACCAACGACCGCGATGCAGACCGGCCAAAGCAATACAGTCACGGCGGGTACTCAGGACTTCACCCAGGCCGCGCATACGCTTCCAAGCAAGTCGGGAACAACGGCGGCGAGGCCGTCGACCTGTTCAGTTGGGGAATCGTACTTCGCTACCGACGCTGCCGCCGGACAGAACCTCTTGGGCTGTACGGCCACGAACGTCTGGTCGCAGCAGGCGGGAGGCGGCGGTAGTTCGGCAGTCGCCGTCCAGGCAAGCGGCACGACGGTAGGGTCCCGTAACACGATCAACATCATACCGGGTACCGGCATTGCGCCGTTAGTGACCGATACAGGCACGCAGATCGACATTCAGCTGCCGATCGATACGGCGGTAATGCAAACCCGAGTCAACGACGCGCAAGGCGCCGATCAGACCGTAATGGATACAGGGGCGAACGGGACAGCCTTCATGGGATGCCCGGCTGGCATTACGCCTTCACTGGCAACCAATATGGCGGTGCGGTTTGTTCCGGCTCATAATTCCACGGGAGGCGCATCTACGCTCAATTACTGCGCGACGTCGGCGGTGTCTCTCAAGGAGGCGGATGGGGCAACCAACCTGACGAGCGGCGATCTGGTGGCCGGCAGGCAGCAGGATATCTGGTACGACGGGACGGTTTGGCGTCTGAAGGTGCCGGCATCCGGCGGGGCAAGCGGCGGCACGCCTACGTTCCCGGATGTGAAATACTCGCCAGCCGCCAACTGCGCTAACTCAGGCGCAGGTAATGGTTGGTCCAGCGCCACGGCCGCAAGTTGCAAGGGGGGCTCGAACAATCAGGGCGGTTACATCTCGCTGGCGGCCTCGGCCACCGCTCAATTTACTATTCCAGTTCCCAACGATTGGGCGGGAGGATCGAACTACCCTTATCTTCGGTTCTATGTTTCGAGTGGCGACGCCACCAACGGCCATACGATCGTCCCGCAGATCCAGGTAAGTTGCCTGAAGGGTGACGGGAGCACAACGGACGATGTAACATTCGCTGCCGTTCACTCCGCTGGTACGGTCACTTTGAACGGTAATGCCAATAGGCTTTGGTCGTCCTCGACTCTCCAGATGAACTCAACGGATTTCTCAGGCTGCGTGGCCGGATCGCTCATGATCGTGCAGGTCGGCAGGGCGGCGGACACAGCAACCTCGGCTTATTTCTATGGCGCCTCCGTGACTTTCCCGCGCACGCTGACGATGGAGGCAAACTGACATGAGGCGCTTATTTCTCTCCATTCTGCTGATGGCGGCCCCTTCATTCGCGGCATTTTCCTGGAAGGTCCAGCTCACCTACGATCACACCAAGGTGGGAGGGGGAACGGAAAATGAGAGTAGTTTCCCCGCCCTCATCTCCATCTCAGACTCCAGTATCAAGACAACCGCCAACGGCGGAAAGGTGAGCAGCTCGACCGGCGCGGATCTGCTTGCATTCAGCGACTCAGGCTGTTCTACCCAGCTTCCCAGCGAACTTGAATTCTACGACGGCACGGGCGGCGCGGCGATCCTCTGGGTGGAGGTCTCGACGCTATCGTATACTTCCAACGGTTCAATCTACGTTTGCACCGGGAACGCTTCTCCTCCGGCCCGCATGCCAAACCCGTGGGACGCGAACTTTTCGGGAGTCTGGCATCTGCCGAACGGCTCGACGCTGACGGCGAACGACTCGACAACGAATGCGAACGACGGGACAGTTACTGGAGCAACTGCTGGGGCAGGGAAAATCGATGGTGCGGGATCGTTCAACGGCACGTCGAACTATATCGCCTTTACAAATACGATTTCTCCCTCAAGCGTTTCGTTCGGCGCATGGTTGTATTGGGAGGACAGCACGGGACACGCCTTCCCCTTATTCCTTGGAAACAGCAGCGGTTACGGATTCTTTATTTCAGGCGGCGCCGATAATTGCGGCTATGGCAATGTCATCGACGTACTCGTGCCAGGGTCGACCTGCGATGCGGCGAATTCATCGTATGTCCTGCCTACCAATGCGTGGACCTATGTGGTGGCTACGTTCAACGGCAGCACTTGGGCTCTCTACGCAAATGGGAGTTTGCAATCGTCGCAAGGGGGCGGGCACGGAAATCCGGATATTCCCGGTGGAATCGATTATTACGGTCTGGGTAGCGGTAGTTTTCATGGACTCGTAGACGAAGCCCGGGTTTCTAGCGTCGCCCGTTCCGCTGGTTGGATCTCGACGGAATACCAGAACCAAAATGCTCCCGGAAACATTGGAAGCGCGGGGTTCTGGACGTTCGGGTCGTGGGCGCCCGTTGCGCCGGGAAGTCGTGGATTTCAGATCGTTATGGAGGAACGCTAATGGGACACATATCCAAGCAATTCGCGCTAATAGTCTTGATCCTTACCAGTTGGAGTATTCTCCATGCCGGTCAGTCCGTGGTAGTCGGCGGCCCGGATCCGGGAATGATTTCATACGCGTATACCTTGACATCGAACAACGAAACCATGCGCTGGGAGTTCCGCGTCCACAACTTTGGCGGGAATTGGTTCCCCACGCACTCCGGCGGCGCGAACTGGCTGATTGAGGCAGGCCAGACCGTGAATGGCGACAACAACATCGGCGCCAACGTGATGTATTGGGGCCAAGGCGAGGGGGTCGGATATTCGGACCATGTCATCGGCGGCATCGGCGAGCATGTTCCGCCTACCGGTGTGGGGGACATGCTGATCCGCATTCAGCGAGATCCGCGGGGAACCTATTGCAGCGGCTCGGCCTGCTATATCATCGAAACCTGCTGGACGCTCGGAGGAGACTGTCAGTATCAGACATGGACGGGAATCTCCATGCAAAGCGCGGGTACCACGCTCAACTTCGTCGTCATCCCTCCCGCGGCCAGCGAATCGGCCTCCCCCACCTATGCAGTGGCCTTTTACCGGGTTTTCCCGACGCTGGTGCAACCGGGTGTCAGCGGAACGGGACTGGTCAACCCAATCGCCGTCCAGCCTCCGGCCACTCCATCGACCCTGATCGGGGATTGGGAGTTCGAAGGAAACCTGAGCGACAGCAGCGGGAATGCCGGTCCGTTTACAATCACTTCTCCGGCATCGGTCTCCTATATCGCGACACCGGCTTATGCCCCATCGTGCAATCCTGGCATTCAGCAGAGCTTACGGGCGGGAAGTTCGATTTCACTAACTGGATCGGGACAGTCCCTCAACGGAGTTTCATCCGCGCTCACCTATCTATGGCAGCAGGCGCCGGGGGTCTCGCCGGTACCAGCCGTCTGGACCAGCGGCCAGACGGCAATGGGCGCAACAGCCATTCTCCCGCAGTTCGGGCCGTACGATTTCCAACTGACCGTGACCGACTCCACGGCCAATTCAACGTCCTGTGTCGTGCATGATGGCGCGGCGGCTACCGATGACAACGGTGTCGTAGTGTACCCAACCAACTCCTTTACCAGTGCGGTCAATCAGTTTCTTGGGCCAATCATCCAATGGGGCAAGAACCCGTGGACGTGGTATGACACGACGCACAAGCTAGCGGCAGACGCGAACATCGCGACGATGGCGCCTCCGCTCGGGAGCGGGCTTCCCGTAACCTACCTGGGTGCGGCAATGGGGGCGACGGACACGACGATCACCTTCGGGACCACCAGTGCCGCCGAAGGGACGTGCGGCCCAGGCAATGCCATCATAGTGGACAGCGAGCAGATCCAGCTCGCCGGCCAGGTCGGCAGCACGGCAGTCTGCAATGTCTGGCAACGCGGCTACCGGAACAGCACTGTGGCCGCGCACCTGCAAGGCGCCCCTGTCAATCAGTTCTTGTATTGGGACTGGTGGAATTGGTCGCAGGGTCCGGGAACCATTACCGTGACGGGCGGGAGCGGCACGATCACTGGCGCGGGTACCCGGTTTGAGAGCGGCGGAAACTACGCTCTTTGCAATGGCAGCGGGGTCGCGAACGGAAACTCGCTGATCGTCTGGCATTCTACCGATACGGCGATCCATGGCAACCAAAGCGTAATTCCGGCCTCCTGCTCGAGCGACACGTCCCTGACCATCTACGGGGCCGGCGGAAACGGGGCGGTGTGGAGCACCGGGATCCCGGCCGGGACCTACAGCTACTCGATTGCGACCAACTCCAACGGGTATTGGCTCGACCCGAACGGCGACCCGCGCACGATGGACTACTACGACAATGCGGTCGCCTACTATCTGCTGTATCTGCGTTCCGGAATCGACACCTATCTGACGGCGGCGCGGACGGCGGCCGACTATTGGTTTTACAGCCCCTATATCAACCAGGGGTACAATATCCAGCAGAATTCGTGGGGCTCCTCGGCCGGCGCCGTACTCGTCCACTCCTTCCTCGGATTGTGGCTGCGGGCGTTTGATTCTCCGCAAGCCGAAATGTACACGGGCCTCGAACGCGCCACGGAGTATTCCATGTACGAACAGTCATGGCTGGGCTCGACGACGGTTGGGGACCAGCGGTACACGGGATATGAACTGTCCGAGCTTTCCTACCTGGCCCTGCTCGATCCCAATCCCAACACGTACAACCTGACAGGCTTCCTCCCCGGCATGACATCGAGCACTTGGAGCGCCGCGGCCCTTTATGAGTTGTCAAACCTCGTGAACCCGTCTTCGACGATGGGCTGGAACATGTGGCCGAAAACGCAAACCAGCACGGGCCTCTGGGCAGAAGCGGAACCGGAGGGTGGATGGTGCTCCTGCCCATCGGGAATGAATAACTACAACAACGGCGGATCTACCAGTAACCAGACCGTGAACCTTGCCAACGGGTCCGCCGCGGTCGTCGGGACCAACACCAACTGGACATCCGCCCTGGTGGGTCAGCCCATTTGGTTCTGGCACGGCGCTCCGGCCACCTTCCCGGCGAGCAACACGTCCAATAGCGCCGATGCCGCGACCTTTGTTGTTCTTACCGTGACGGACGCTACCCACCTGACGTTGAGCGCCAACTACAGTTACGCCAGTTGCTCCGCGTGCGGATACCAGACCAACTCCGACGACGAAGTGCTCGGCTGGGGCGCGTATGGCTATATGTTCGGCATTCTGACCAATGGGATGCAGTGGGTGGCGCAGGCTCTCGGCCCCACGGATCCGACGGATTCAGCCTATGCCCGCACCTTTGCGGAGAACGGCAATTCCTACCTGCTGAATCATGCGCGGCGCACCGACACCAACGGGCTCAACTACGGCGTCACTTTCGTCAACTGCGGGGATCCGGTGGCGCAAACCAACTATGGATGTTCCGTGGCCCAGTCCGACAACAACTCGCTCGGCAATTCCGCCGAGGGTTTGCTTCCTTGGATCACACAATACCGGTACAATCAGGATCCTGCCACCAAGGCGGCCGCCGACGCGATGTATAACCAGATGTGGGCCAAACCCGGAACGTGCGCCGGGGCTCCGTGCAATGACACCGTGACCACAACGTGCGCCTACCCTCCCTGCTACCTCAGCAACTGGGAGCCGGCGAACGACGGTTACCTGAACGGTTTCGGAACCGGTATTCCCCAGCCTAAGTGGCTTGGGCAATACATGGGCTTCGGAAACTACTCGGCGTGGCCGGCGGTGCGGTTGGGTGGTGTGGCGTCCAGCGCGGCGCAGCCGTTCTATGTGGCCTTCTCCCTGGCCAGTGTCGCCAATGCGGCAAATGTGGTAGTGACGGTGACGGCTCCGAACGGAACCGCCGCATCGACAACCTGCACGGCATCGCCTTGCGCGGTCGCGATGCCCCGTGCGGATCAGCCCGGCTACTCGATTCGACTGCAATACAAATCCGCGAGCGGGGCGGTGCTGGCGTCATCCAGCCTGCCGGCGATCGCTACCCGCTGACCGGTTCAAATTCCCTGTTGGAGGCGGCTACTGGCCAGTTGCGCCACGGCCGCCTCCAGCAGGGGTTCTTAATTCGTAACCCTGCGGCGGCTCGGCGCCCAGCAGATAGCGAACGAAGTAGTCCCAACGCCGGCGCACCATGTAAGGCTCATTGCCGAAACCGTGACTCCGGTTGGGGAGCAATAGCAGGTCGAAATCCTTGTTGGCTTTGATCAGTTCGTTCACTACCAGCAGGGTGTTATACGGCGGCACGTTGTTATCCATGGTGCCGTGCGCCAGCAGGAGGTGGCCTTTGAGGTTCTTAGCCACAAGCTGATTGGCCTGGTTATCGTAGTTCGTGGTTCCGTCGCCCTTCTTTTCCACCAATCCCTGGTACTTCTCAGCCCAATCGTCTTCATATTCGCGATTGTCGTGGTTCCCTGCTTCGGAGATGCCTACCTTGAAGAAATCGGGATAGCGGAACATGGCGTCGGCGGTGGCATAGCCCCCGCCCGAGTGGCCGTAGATGCCGGCGCGGCCGATATCGATATACGGATACCGTTGGGCGAGTTCCTTCATTCCGGCCACCTGATCGGGCAGGGTATTGTCGCCCATATTGGCGAAATAGGCGTCGTGAAACTCCTTCGACCGCCACGGCGTGCCCATGCCGTCGATCTCAACCACTACGAAACCGAGTTCCGCCAGCGCCTGCGTATCACCGTGAGCAGCCGAGAAATTGCGGTTCCCTACGCTTCCCGTTTGCGGGCCCGGATAGATATGGTTGATGATCGGATACTTCTTTGAGGAATCCAGATTCGTGGGCACGAACATGAGACCGTAGAGATCCGTGGCTCCGTCACGGGCTTTGACCGTGATCGGAATCGGCGGCTTCCATCCGGCCGCCACGAGTTTGGAGATATCGGCCTTCTCCAGCGCAGCCCGGATCTTTCCGGCATCGTCGCGGACCACGGCGACCGGCGGCGTATTCGGCGTCGAATAGGTATCCACCAAATAATGGCCGGAGGGCGAAAGTTGCACGTCGTGATTGGCGTCTTCGGGAGTCAGAAGGGCCAGGTTCTTCCCATCGAATCCCACCCGGTAGAAGTGAACGAAATACGGGTCGCCTTTCTCCCGCCCGACACCGTAAAAGTAGATCGCGCGCGTCTTCTCGTCGATCTTCACGATCTGCGTCACGTTCCAGTTGCCGCTGGTAATCGGGTTCTTCAACTTGCCGGTTTCCAGATCATGCAGGTACAGATGGCCCCAGTTGGACTTCTCGGAAAACCAGATGAACTCGCCCGATGCCGGAAGATAGGTCCAGTTGACGTGGTTGGTTCCCGACTCGAAGTACGTCTTGACTGATTCGTCTAACACGTCGCGGACCGCGCCGGTGGCGGCATCGGCGACGTGAAGCTGCTCGCGTTTGTGGTCGCGCGAAGTGGAAACGAAAGCCAGGCGGGCTGAATCCGGGCTCCACTGGACGTCGCTCCACTCGCCTCCGCGGCAGGTGACATCGTCGCACAGCGAGGAGCGATGTTGGTCGGGCGGCATCTGCAGTCGGATCACTTTGGCGCTCTCGACATCGAGAATCACGCGTTCGATCATGGTGACGTTCTCGTCGCCAGGCAATGGGTATTTCCATTCGCGCAGAGTGGGATGGCCGACCGTGGTGCTCACCAGGTACATTTCGCCGACCTTGCGCTGGTCCTGCTGAAAGGTCGCGATCTTTTTGGAATCCGGCGACCAAAGCAGGATGGCGCGATCGCTGTTGGTCCACCCGGCGTTATCGGTTGCATAACCGTAATCCTTCACGCCGTCGGTGGTGAGCTGGGTTTCTTTGCCGGATGCCACGTCGCGGACAAACAGGTTGTAGTCGCGGATGAATGCCGAACTCTTTCCATCGGGAGAGGCCACTCCGCCCGCGCCGCCGCCACCACCACGGCCGCCTCTGCCACCGCGGCCTCCCCGCCCGCCGCGGCCGCCCGCCGGAACGGAGCCGGCGGATTCGGGAGTATCGTCGGCCGCGCACCTGCTGCCTGCACGGTCGCATTTCCACAGCTTGCCGTCCACGCGGACCGAGACCGATTGCCCGTCCGGCGACGGCTCGATTTCAGTGAACGGCAGGTGTGCGCCGTCGTATTTGCCGCCTGCCGCCGTGGAGAGCGCCGCGGCGAGTCTGGCGTGGTCGAAAGCGGGCTCGCGGACTCCGCGCGCTGGGTCGACGAGTACGAACTCGCTTCCGTCGGCGGTAGTCACGCGATACCAGAAACGATCGTCCGAAAGCCACGTGGGCCGCACCCCGGTGCGGGTCACGAGCGAAGTGGTGTTGTAGCCCATGAACTTCTCGGCTTGCGCATAGTCGGCCGCGGTGAGGGCGCGCGGCGTTTGGGCCACACCCTGGGGCACACCCAGCGTGGCGGTCATAAGGACGCCGCCCAGCAGGGCGAGCCCCGAGAGGGCGCGTCGATCGGCACACGAAAGCATTCCCACCTCCAAGACAGGATTGAATGCCCATTAAGGCACTAAGGCGGCCGGGAAGTCAAGCAACCCGAGCCGCCGCTACGGCGTGCCCCGCACGGCGATGCCGACCTGCGCAAGGGTCAGGCCGATCATGACGATTACCGTGGCCCAGGTAGCCAGGTTGAACCACCGGGAATTGACCCATTCCCCCATCAGATCCACCTTGTTGATCAGGAAGACCATAAAGATTAGCACCAGCGGCAGCAATACCCCGTTCAGAACCTGCGAGAGCAGAATCATGCGCACCAAAGGGAAGTGCGGGATGAGGACGACGCCGGCGCCAAGTACGATCAGCGCCGTGTAGAGGAAGTAGAAGATGGGCGCCTCGCGTAGACTCTTGTTGACGCCCGCTTCAAATCCGAGTCCTTCGCACACCGAATAGGCCGTGGAGAGCGGCAGGATGCAGGCAGCGAAGATCGAAGCGTTGAACAGTCCGGCGCTGAACAGCAGGAAGGCATACTGTCCGAAGGGCTTCAGCGCCAGGGCGGCCTCTCCGGCATCCTGGATGTCTCTCGGCCGGATGCTATAGATGGCGCCCGCGCAGGCCACGATGATGAAGAAGGCGATCACGTTGGTCATGATGCAGCCCACCACCACCTCAATGCGCGACGCCGCATACTCCTTGGCCGTGACGCCTTTCTCCACTACCGCGGACTGCAGGTAAAACTGCATCCACGGTGCGATGGTGGTTCCCACCATGCCGATCAACATGTAGATATAGCCGGAATCGAGCAGCAGGACCGGCTTCACGCTGTACAGAGCTGCCTCCTTCCAATCGGGCTTTACAAGGAAGCCGGAGATAATGTACGTCACGTACAGAACGCACGAAAACAGGAAGATCTTTTCGACGCTTCGGTAATTCCCCTTCACTACCAGGAACCAGACCGCGATGGCGGCTAGAGGCACCGAGATATAGCGGCTCACGTGAAAGAGTTCGAGCGAGCTGGCTACGCCTGCGAATTCGGCCATTACGTTGGTGAGGTTGACCAGCACCAGCAGCACCATCATGATAAACGTGATGCGCAAGCCGAATTCTTCGCGTATCAGATCGGAGAGACCCTTGCCGGTGACCGCTCCCATGCGCGAGCACATCTCCTGGGCGATGATCAGCACGAAGGTGATGGGCAGCAGGGTCCACAGCGGCAGGTACCCATACTTCGCCCCAGCCGCCGAATAAGTGTAAATGCCGCCGGAATCGTTATCGACGACGGCGGTGATGAAACCGGGTCCGATGACCGCGAAGAAGATCAGAATGTGATAGCGGAAACGGCTCAGGAGTTTCCGCATCCGTCACTTCTGCCTCAAGAGAGAAATAATATCGTCGGCGGTGATCGCGCCGGCGAGCTTGCCATCCTCGTCCACTACGGGCAAGGTCAGCAGGTTGTACTTATCGAACAATAGGGCGATGCGGTCCTGCCCTTGGTCCACACTCGCTTGAATCAGCGTGTCGACCGCCAGGCTGCGCAGTTTGGCGTCGCCCGCCGCCAGGAACAGGCGAGCCAGAGGCACGGCCGCGATCAACCGTTCTTCTTCGTCGATCAGGAACAGGGTGTTCAATCCATCGAGCAGGTCCTCGTTGCCTTTAAGCGCGGCCAGCGCATCGTTGACGGAGGCATTCTCGTGCAGCGATATGTACTCGGTGTTCATCAAGCCCCCGGCCGTGTCGTCCTCGAATTCGAGCAGTTCGCGGACTTCCGTCTTGGGCTCCGAATCCATCTCCTCGAGGATCTCTTCCGAGGTCTCTTCCTCCAATTCGGAGAGAATGTCGGCGGCTTCGTCCGGCGCCATTTCCTCGACGATGTCGGCGGCCTTCTCCGGTTCCAGGGCTTCCAGGATGCGGGCCTGCATCTTGGGATCCTCCACTTCCGATAGCGTGTCGGCGGCCACTTCGCTATCGATGGTTTCGAAGATGGCCTCGCGTTCCGCGGGACTGAGTTCCTCGACGATGTCCGCCAGGTCGGCGGGGTGCATGCCTTCGAGTTTTTCGTACGAAATGTTGAGGCGGAGCCGCCGCAACGGATCGGGCTCAATCACGTTGGCGAATTCCCAGCGGATGGAATTCGGCGGAATCCGGCTCTGCAGACTGCGAATCCATCGCGGGGGCAGCGCCCCTTGCAGCAGGCGGCGGAGGACGCTGCGCAGACCGACATCCACTTCCAGAACGGTAAGCGAGTCGCGCGCGCCATCCGTCTGGATTTCCAGCGTGACATCGTTTACGCGCACCACCTTGCGCCCCGTTACGTCGATAATCTGCTGATCGAGCAAATCCCGCCCGATCCGCAGCATGTATTCGTCGTCGTGGTACGGGGTGAGGATCTCGTCGCTGAGGGAAATCCCTTTATCCAGCGAAATGGACCGGATTTGATCGTAGCGAATGGTCAGCCAGGTGAGACCGCCGGTCACCAGGAAGCGGTCGATCCGGGAAGAATGAACCAGGGGAACCAGAGCGGCGTCCTTTACCCTGCCGATGCGGCGGCCCTTGAGGTCCAGGACCGGCATGCCCAACAGCTCGGTAAAGAACAGGAAGTCATCCGTCATCGTAACGCTCTCGGGTCAGAGACGGAGAGCGCCGCCCGGTCGGATTTCCACTCCAACCCTGGCAAGCATACGACACGAATCCTGCAATGCGCTCTACACGATGTTCCGACGCCATTTCCAATATGGCGCATTCATTCGGAAACCCGCAAGGGAAAAGTGCCGCCCAACGGAGTAACGGGATTAGAGCGGTTCCGGTTCGCTTACCGGGGGAATCTCTTCAGGCAATGGGTCCACCACCGGGGCGGGCGCGGGCTCCGGTTCCGGCTCCGGCGGGATGGTTTCCGTTTCGCTCACAACGGGGCGGACCACCGGCCGGGCCGGTTCATGCACCGGCTCGTCCAAGGTCACTTCGCATTCGCAGCAGTCGCTGCAACGCCGGCACTTCGCGCAGAGATGGTTGTCGCACGCATCCTTGGTGCAGCGGGCACAGATCCGGGTGGACTCTTCTCCGCAAATACTACAAGCAAATGGCATAGGGGATCACTTCTTGACCTTGGACGCCGTCGGCGGCGCTGTCACCAGGCCGCGGCACCGTTGAGCTTCCTTGTCCATCACCTTCAAATCCTGTTCGCGCGCGGCCGCCAGATTGACGATGTAGCGCTGGAACCGTTCGCGGTTAGTGCTGTTTTGGGCTTCGATGGCCGCCAGCGCCTGGGCGTCCGCCGCGGTCTGGTACTTTCGAATGCCCTCCTGGAGCGAGAGCAGCATCACTTCCAGGCTCTGGATGCGGATAAACAGATCGATGGATAAACCCAGTTGCTCGGGATTGCGGGCCAGCTCCCGTGCGGCGTCCGCCATAGTCTTGGTCTGGTCCTTGCACATCCGGAGCTGTTCCGAATACGTTTCCGAAGCGCCCTGATCCACCCACGCGCGCGCATCGATACGATCGAGCGCAGGCAAGAGCCGATCGGCGTGTTTGCCGATCTCCTGCAGTACCGCGGCGATGTCCCAATCGGTTTCCAGTCCCGGCGGGTTGGGCGTGGATGGCTGTGGCGGGGCTTGTGGCTGCTGAGCGAAGGCTAACAGAACGGTGGAAATCGCAGCGGCGCAGGCACGAAGCATACTCCATTCAGCCTATCACGGGGAAAACTAGTGTCCGCCGCCGCTGGCCGGGGGTCCGGCGGGGGGTGCGGCCGGCCCGGAGGGAGGTGCGGTCCCGGTGCTGGAGCCGGTGCCGCTGCCGCCCGTATTCTTGCCTTTATCGCCTTGCGCGCCGCCGGCTCCGCCGCCGCCAGGCAGTCCGATTCCGCCGCCGGAGCCGCGCTGTCCCACCATGCGATAAGTATCCTCCAAGGCGGCCTTCAAGGCGCGGATTACCGTTCCGTTGTGGTTTACTAAGTTGCCGAGCGGCTGACCGCGGTAGATGCGAATGAACTCTCCGGCGCTGAGCAGCGGTTCCTTGCCGGGCGCTGTCAGATTCCGGACCTGCACCAAACCATTGTCCACCGCCACCACAGTGGTGCCATCCTCGTCTTCCACATCCACCACGAACTCCGTGCCCCGAACCGAAATCACCGCCGTGGGAGTGGTGACGCTGTTGTAGTTGGGACCATTTAAGTGCTGGATGAAGACCTTAATTCGACCGATTACGACGTTCAGCAGATCCTTATAAGTAGGCGTCGGGTTGTCGTGGAACACGACCTTCGAATCGGGAAAAACTTCGAACGTGCTGCCGTCGCAGACCTGGAACTTGCCATAACCGTCGTGTCCGGTAACGATCATCTCCTGGTGCTTGATGTCGTTGCCGACAAAAAGGGCATTGAGCACGCCCCGCATCACGGAGACCTGACCGTATTCCACAATCACGCGCGCATGACCGTTTTGGATCGGTTCAGTCGAAACACACACCACGGTTGCTGCCGCCAGAAGCAGCATCCGAAAGGTCCGCATGAGCACAGAGTACCGGATCATATTGTCAATTCAGGTGCCCGGAGTCCTAATCGTGACCCCTGTGCCAGGACGTTTTCAGTCTAGCACCAAACTTGCAGGGCAAATCTGAGACCGAACGAACATTTGGGGAGAAGGCACGTGATTTCAGCAGGTTATTAGGGACTGACAGATTGGAAATAGGTTAGAATGGAACATACGGTGTGTCATTTGGGAACAGTTCGCGCTTTTCGCTTTACAACCGTAATGGTACTGGTGGCGCTGGCCGCGGCGGCCCAGGTCCGCACGCCCGCGTGGCGGCAAGTGGGCAGTTCGGCGGTTGAACTGAACCTCGCGTCGCCGGCCACCGGAGCGATGAAGCAGGTTTGGTATTCCGATGACGGATCCACGCTGTACGCTCGCACTGCCTCTGACAAGGTATACGCCACCACCGATTTCGACACTTGGCGGGCCGTCGCAAACGCTCCAGAACCGCAGGTTGAAAGCGCCCCGGTCGCGCCGGTAGCCCGCCTGCCCGAACTGGGCGTGCAACTGGTAGCGGCATCGGCCAACACGTACCAGATTTTCGCTCTGGGCCGCAATCTGTACCGCAGCGACGATGGCGGCCATTCCTGGGCCAATTTGACAGCCTATAAGGCCCAATCGGTGGTGGGCTTCGGACAGCACAGCCTCGCCGTCTCCCCAGCCGATCCGGACCAGGCTGTGGTCGCGAACGATTATGGAGTCTGGCGCTCTATGGACGGCGGCCTTTCGTGGACCGGCCTCAACCTGAGGCTGCCCAATCTGGCGGTTCAGCGGATTCTCTCCACGCCCACGGGAGCCGCTGGCGTACGCGTTCTGGTGGACAAAAGACCGTTCGAATTGCCGCCCAGCGGCACGGTCTGGGAGCCGGTTGAGGGATCGCGGCTGGAGGATGAAGACCTCGCCACGCAGAAGTACTCGCAGTTGCTGCAGGCCGACATCAGCACCGTCGCCACCAGCGGCGACACCGTGATCGTGGGCTCCGCGGACGGCCGAATCTGGTGGTCGCAGGATGGGGGCAAGATGGCGGGTTCGGCGATGCCGCCGGGGATGGAAGTGAAGCCGGGCAACCGCATTGAGCGAGTCTGGGTGGACGCTGCCGAGCCGTGGGTGGCCTTGGCCGCGCTCAGCGGCAGCGGATCCCACGTATTGCGCACCACGAACTACGGACGAAGTTGGGATGCGCTCGATTCACCCAGCCTGCCGAACAGCCCCGCCTGGTCCGTGACCGGAGACCGATCCGCCGGCGCGGTCTATGTGGCCACCGAGAGGGGCGTGTTCTACGGCCATGCCGATCTGGAAAACTCCACCAGCGCTCCGGTAGTCTGGCAAAACCTCACCCCCGATCCGCTGCCGGCCGTCCGCGCCACGGATGTTCGCCTGGATCCGGTCGGCGTTCAGCTCTACATCGCGCTGGATGGTTACGGCGTGTATCGCGCTCCGGCGCCCCACCGCGCCGGTGGTCTGCGCATCGTCAATGCGGCCGACTACAGCAACCGCGCGGCGGCTCCCGGCTCTCTGCTCAGCGTGATTGGCACGCCGGTGAACAGCGTCCGCGGTTCCAATCTCGACTATCCGGTTCTCCAGGTTCTCGATAGCGCTTCACAAATCCAGGTTCCGTTCGAAGCGGTGGGGCCGAACGTTCTCCTGACCCTGCAAACCCCCGCCGGCCCGCAGACTCGCGGCATCGCGGTGCAACCCGTTTCGCCCGCGATTCTGACCGGAAGCGATGGAGTGCCCGTGATCGCCGATGCCGATAGCGGCCTTGCGATTGACGGCCGGAACCCCACCCACTCGGGCGCCAGGATTCAGATTATGGCCACCGGATTGGGTAAAGTCCGGCCGGATTGGCCTACCGGTGTAGCCGCGCCCCCCGATAACCCGCCGGAGGTGGTCGCCAATGTGAAGGCTTTCCTGGGCGGCAAACCCCTCGAAGTCACTCGCGCCACTCTGGCTCCCCTGTTCATCGGCTTTTACGTCATCGAGATTCAACTTCCCCAGGTAACCAATGCCGGTCCCTCCGTGCTGCACGTCAGCGCGGACGGTCAGGAAAGCAATCGAGTGCAGATTGTGATTGAACCGTAATCGATTGACGGCAAATAGGGAGCAGTTGGACCGCTCAGAAGTGTAAGGAGCAGACGCAGCGGCGGCAGATGGGATCGCTGCCGATGTCCAGGGCGGCACGGAAACTGCGAGCGTCGGGACCGTTGAGCACGTTCAGAAATCCATCCGTCGTGGCGTTTCCGAAAGGCTTGTGGAAGAAACATGGGCGAACCGCGCCGTCGGACTCGATGACGGCTGAGACCCAGGGCGCATTGCAGCGCGGCGCTTCGCGCTCCGTAAGTCCCAGATGGGCGCGGAAGTGACGGGCAATGCGGTGGAGCTTTTCGGGCGTGTCCACCAGGAACGGGGAGCCCTGCCATTCCGCGATCAGCGCCTCGATCTCGGCATCCAACGGCTCCAAGTCAGTCTCCGATAGGGCGATCTCCGACTGGCGTGCGCCCGGCCATCCGCCGGGACGATTGAAGGCTTCGGAGGTCAGATCGGCGGCCAGAAAGGAGATGCTGCGCAGGCCGATCCGTGCCGCCGTACGGGCGGTCTCGCGCAAGTGGCGGAAGTTCTCGCGCTGCACCGTCGACCTGGCGGCCACCGGAAACTCCGGCCGCAAGGCATGCACGGCATCCACGCCGCGCGCCAGCAGACCGAAGGCGCCGGGAACGCGGCGAATGCGGTCATGCACCGCGGGCGGGCCGTCCAGGGACACGATGGCATCGTCCACCGAATCCACCAGGCGCGCGGCATCGCGTTCGAAGAGAAGTCCGGTGCTGAGAATCGTGAGACGGATGCCGCGCCCGCGCAGCCGCTCGCACAGGCGCGACCAGTTGGAGTGCATCAGCGGCTCGCCGCCCGACAGGACCACCCAGAGGACTCCCAGATGCTCGAAATCGTCCAGCCAGCGCTCCAGTTGCGGCACGCCGATTTCCTGGCGTTCGGTCTGTTTCCAGATGTCGCACATCAGGCAGCGGCAGTTGCAACGGCTGTGCGGATAGAGCACCACCACGGGCAACGATCCGACGATCGGACTCACGCGGCCACTCGTTTGCCGGCCAGGCGGAACTCGTCACCGAGAACATCCCTCACCGATTGTGCGAGCGCGGGCACATCGCCGTCAATGAGCCATCGTCCGCGGCCCTCAATCCGGAGCGCCTGGAATCCCTGAAACGGGAACGCCTTGAGCCGTCCGGCCATGGCTTCCGAAGCCAGGCGGATGCGGCCCCCGATCAACACCAGTTCCGGCTGCATATCGAACAGGGCTTCGGCGGGGCTCTGTCCGCGATCCGCCACCACGACCACGTCGGCCACTCCTCCATCGCGAATTTCGCCCTCCCCGGACTGAAGCCGCAGAATGCGTGCGGCGTCCGTGGTGACCATGCGGTAGAGGTGGGCAAGGTCGGCATCGCGGCGCGCCACGCGGAGCTCATCGGTCAGATCGCCTTCGCCGGTCATGGCCGAGTCCGTCCCCAGCGCAATCGGGATGCCGGATTTCAAAACGTCGTGGGACAGGCTCTGCCCCAGAGTAAAGCGATTGGCGCTGGGGCACCAGACCAGCGAAACGCCGCGCCGACGGGCGAGCGCGAGTCCGGCAGCGTCGAGCGCCACCCCATGAACCAGCACGGTGGAAACTCCCAACACGCCGGCCGCGTCCAGTTGGTACACTTCGTCCCTCGCCTGGGCGTCGCTGCCCTCGCAGGCGTGGATGAGGAACGGAGCATCCGCGGGCGTCGCGGCGTAGCGCCCGGCGAGGTCCGGGGAAAAGCGCAGGGAGTGTGCCCATCCGAAACGCTCGACCACGCGCACCGGGAAATCCGGGCCGAAAACCTCCGGCTGGTAGGGATTGTGGTGCAGAACCGAAGTAACTCCGGCCACCAGGTTCTTGATGCCACCCCACCACAGGCGCACCGGCTTCGGAACCCGGAGTTGCTCGCGTACCGGAGAATCGCCGGGACGATGGATGTCCGCGGCCCACGAGGTAGCGTTCGGGTAGGGACCTCGGCCGAGGCGCGGGAAGAGGTTGAATTCCAGGTGATCGTGAGCGTTGATGAGGCCGGGAAGGACGAGGTAGCCTTCCAGGTTGACCGCTGGGGCCGCGGAGCCGAAATGAAGGAGGCGGCCGCGGATGGTCAGGTCGAGGCATTCGGACCCCGTAGCGCCGCGCGCCACCCTCGCGCCCGTAAGCGTGGCGCAGGATGCCCGGCCGTGCGCCACCAATGCGCCCCGTGTCATGGCTTCCTCCACCGCCCTATCCAGACGGCGGGGACGTCCGGCATGGCCTTTCCGGCTTCGCGGAAAAGCGGCTCTTCGGGCGGGCCAAAGCAGGCGTCCCGCTGCGACTCGAGCTCCAGGCCAGCCAAGTGCGCGGCGTGAAGAATATCGGCGGCCGAATACCCGAAGTGCCTCATCTCATAGGCAGAGCCGTCCACGCGGAATGAGCGAGCCCAACCCGCGGCCACCGACGCGGGGTGCATGTCGCCAATCACCACGCGGCCTCCGGGACGGGTAATCCGGGCCAACTCCGCCACCGCCCGATCAAGCGACGGGAAATAGCCCACCGCAAAAGAGCAGAGCGTCAGATCGGCGACACCCCCGGCGATCGGGAGACTGCCGGCATCGGCCAACAGCAGGCGTCCCGGCAGGCCAGGCTTGCGCGCGGCTTGCGCCAGCATCTCCGCGCACAGGTCGACACCGATGACATTTGCGCCAAGACGCGCCGTCCAACGGCCGGTGCCGCAGGCCACGTCGACCACGCTGAGGCCTTGCAGGTCCGCGAGAACCCTGTCCTCCAGAGCGAGCAATGGATTCCGCGTCGCGTCATAGGATGCCGCCCACAGGCGATGGCCTTCGACCGCCGATACCTGCATCTACAAACTCTCCAGACGGGGACGGCGCAGCGCGACAAGACGTTGCGCCCACTGCAATTCAATGGGACACGCATACACCCCGAGCGAGTAACGCCAACTGCTGAGCCCTTTGAGCATGGCGCGGCCCCACATCGGCAAGTGGATATCCTGGACGGTGGGCCACCGCGAATTGACCACCAGCTCGAAATTGTCGATGCGCCGCTTAATGGGCCGCGGCAGCCAGGCGAGGTGCGGGTCCTGCCGGGTGGTGAAGTTCTGCCAACGTTCGGTAGCCCACTCTTCGGGCGAGGTGGGAAAGGCCACCTTGCCTTCGATGCCGCCGTACATTCCGTCGGGGTGCGGCGTGGGAATGTAGTGCTGCACAATGATCTCGGAGGCGGGATTCAACTTCTTAATGCGGCGGATGAAAGCGATGGTGTCGCGGGTGTCGCGCTCCGGCGCATGCGGATTGCCCACCACGAAGGAGAACTCGGGCACGATTCCGAAGCGGCGGATCCGCGCGGCCAGTTCCAGCGTCTGCTCCGTGGTGATGCCCTTGTTCATCTGCTCCAGCGCCCAATCGGAACCGGACTCGGCGCCGAAGAAGATCATGGCCGATCCGGCGCGCGCCAGCAGGCGGAGCGTTTCATCGGAATAGCGCAGTACGGTGTCGATGCGGCCTTCCGACCACCAGCGCAACCCGAGCCGGACCAGATTTTCCGCCAGTTCCACCGTATGCGATTCGTTCAGGAAGAAGTTGTTGTCGTAGAATTGCACCGAGTCGATGGAGAACTGGCGCTTCAAGCCCTGCAACACCGCCAGAGTGCGCTCGGGCGTTTCGCATTTCTGGCGGCCCTGGTAGACCGGGACCACGCCGCAGAAGTTGCAACGAAACGGGCAGCCGATGCTCGCCTGGTGGACCGCGGTTCGGCGTCCCAGAAATGTCCGGGCGATGTACTTCCCGGCGTACGGCAGGCGATGGTAAGGAAGGTGTGGGAAATCGTTGGGCGACCGCAGTGGGCGCTCCCCGGTGTGTACGTGCAGGCCGAACTGGTCCTTATACGACAGGCCGCGGACGTCCGCCGGCTTGCGCGTTCCGGCCACCACGTCGAGCAATTCGAGGAACGTCTCTTCACCCTGTCCGCGCACCACGTAGTCCACGTACCGGGCGCTCAGGGCGGCATCGGTATACAGTGTGGGGAAGTAGCCGCCCCAGACGATGGGGACCCGGGGATACCGCGCGCGGAAATCGCGGCAGAGAGGAATCGCCGCCACCATTTGCGGTCCGGGCATGACGGAAACCGCCAGCAGCTTGATAGGAGTCTCGCGCATGATGCGGTCGAGCGTCGATCCCGGGTCCGGATCGGCATTGCCATCCACGATGGCATATTCTTCCTTGCCCTCCAGCACGGCGGCCAAAGACAGGACGGCCAGCGGAAACCGCCGATTCTTCGGCTTAGTGGAACGGGGATGGAGCAGGACGATCATGCGAATCGGCCCACCAGAATCCAGAAGCGCGATGGCGGCCGGCGCCGCTGCAGCCAGGCTTTCACCGGCCGCATGTGCCAGCGCCAGCCGTACCAGGGACGATACACGGTCCACGAAATGCCGAAGAGGCGTGCGAGGTGGCGCAGCATCGGCTGGTCCAGGAACTCGATGCTGCGAATGGCGTCCGAGCGAAATCCATATTGCCGCTGGAACTGCGCGTGACGTTCGGCGGCCATACGCTCGCCGTGTTCGCGTTTGGTATAAACCGGAGAGTCCAGAATGACGAGCTGCCCATCGGGACGCAGGCAGCGGCGCGCCTCGGAAAGCGTGATTTCATAGTCCGTGGAATAGTGCAGCGACGAGTTGTAGACAATCAGATCGAAGCTGGCCGCGCGGAACGGGAGACCGTCGAATTCGGCGGCCACGGCCGGAAACGGTTGGGGGTAGTTGCGGACGGCCAGCAATCCGTCGCGCGAATCCGTGAAAATGTCCACTGCGCAGGAATTGTGATTGCGCAACGAAAGCCGGTAGGACATCCAGCCATTGCCCGCGCCCAGATCGAGAATGTCGAGCGGCCGGTTGGTGCGCCGTTCCAGGGGAGCGAGGATGCGGCTTTCGAAATAGCGGTACGTGGCGGCCCGCATGGCCCACATGGCGGAGTTGCGGCCGGTCAGATCGCGATACGGAAGGGCGCGGTAGTAGGCCGGATCGTCGGACCCGCGTCCTTCGGCATGGCGGATCTGCCGGTACTCTTCGAGGAAACGCTGGCGGGCGTCGGTCATAAGCGTTGCCACACCAAGAGTCTATGATCGGCCAAAGCTCGCGCCAGTGGAAGATGCGCCAGATGGCGATCAAGCGATTCCAATCGCGCCGTACCCGAAACCCGCACATAGGATGGCGGAACGAAGAGTCCGATGCCGCACCATCGGACCAGTCGAAACTGCCGCCGGAAGGCGCGTGTGAGCTGCCGCACGGAAGGATACGTAACGTGAATTCCGATAGAGGACGGAATCCCCCGTGGGTTCCAGCGCCGGAACGCTTTGGACGGCTGCCGTCCTCGGAGATAGTGGCAGACTTCCCACGCACAGGTTCGGCCCATCGCACAGACCGCCAGCCACCCGCTGGGCCGAATCAGCCGGCCGAGCTCCGCGGCGACCGGTTCCAGACGCGCAACGCAGTTGAGGGCTCCGAAATTGGAGAGGGCTCCATCGAAGCCGCCGGTAAGCGTGGAGAGGTTCTCAATGGCGAGGTGGCGGGCATCGACGCCGCGGGCGGCTGCCAGGCGAACCATCTCCGCGGACGCATCGATGGCATGGATCTGAACGCCGCGGGCCATATAGTGGACGGCGTCCGTGCCGGCGCCACAGCCCAGATCGAGAATACGCTGGCCGGGGTGGAAGAGAGGATCGGCGTGGCGCCAAACCGCTTGCCTCTGGCTGAGGCCGATGGCGGTGTCCGACCACAGGCTGTCGTACCGCGCCGCGAGGGCGTCGAAGGCGGCGCCGGCAGGCAAGGTTGCAAACCTGCCCCACATCAGACTGCCTCCAGTGCGGCGCGGATCAGGGCGTCGGCGTGACGGTAGAATTCCGTGGAACCCTGTCCCTCCACGCGCAAGTCGCGATCGGTCGTGTTTGCCCATTCGCCGATACGCACCAGCCGCGATGCCACGCGGTCGTAATAAGGGGTGCCTCTGATGGGATAGGAGACCGTGGTCAAACAGATGTCGGGCCGGCACTGCTTCACGTGTTCGACGGTGGCTTCGATATCCGCCATTTCTTCGCCGTCGTAGCCCCACATCAGGAACATGCCGGTCTGCATGCCGTTGCTCTTGCACAGGCGGACGGCATCCCGCACCTGACCAGCCGTCACGCCACGCTGCATGGCGTCGAGGATGCGCTGTGACCCGCTCTCCGAGCCGATCCACACGCGGAAACAGCCCAGCTCAGCCAACGTTTCGGCAACGCGCGGGTTGACGCGGTCGGCGCGGGTGATGCACTCGAACGGAATGCGAAGGCCCTTGCGCAGCATTTCGGCGGCATACTCAAACAGCCAACCGTGATGGATGGTGAAGACGTCGTCGGCCAGCCATAGCATTTCGGGCTGGTAGCGATCCAGAATCCACTCGACTTCATTCGCGACGCCCGCGGGCGATCGCCGCCGATGCGTCTTTCCGTAGACCGAATGGCTGCACCAGTTGCAATGATACGGGCAGCCGCGCGCGGTGATGAGAGACACCGACCCCTTACCGTGCCGTCCGCGCCAGGCGTCCAGATAGCGCGTGAGATCTATGCGTTCGCGGTCGGGCCAAGGCTGTGCGTCCAGGTCGGCGATCAGCGTGGCCGGCTGGGTTTTCACTACCGTCCCATCCTCCGCGCGAAAAACGATGCCGGAAATGGACGCGAAGTGCGCCGGATTCATTTCGGCGCGCAGCAGATTTTCCACGGCCAGTTCGCCTTCGCCGGCGACAATGACATCGGCGCCGGCTGACAGATACTCGTCGGCATAGTTGGCCGGTTCCGGACCTCCCAGGACGACGCGCCACCCGGCCTGGCGCGCGCGGGCCACAATTTCCAGCACAGTGGCGCGGGTCATGAGCGTGCCATAGACGCCGAGGGTACCGGCGGGACCGTCATCCAGGATTCCGAACAGCTCCGCCTTCGAACCGAAGGTGGAATCGTAGATGTCCACCGCGAATCCCTTGCTCCTGAGGTGCGACGAGAGATAGAGAACGCCCAGCGGCGGGTAGGGCTTCATGATCTCGCGCTCTTTGGGATCGTCCTGGAGGAAGTAGCCGTGAGTGAGCAGGAGTTTCATGAAGCCGCCAGGGCTGTCCGCGCCAGCGTGCCTTCCAATTCGTAGACGCGGTCCCAGGCCGTACGAATCGAGTCGATGTGGCCGGGTGTGCGGACTTCGAGGTGCAGCGCCTCCGCCAGCGCGCGGTAAAATTCGCTGGAGTAGGCGCCCTGAAACATCATGGCGAGGTCGCCGCTCTCGGTCCAGTTGGCTTTGGTTCCGATTTGCGCGGAAACCAGTTGATGAAATTTGGTGCCCGGCAGCGGGTAGGAAACCGAAACACCGATGTCGTCAGGCTGAGTTTCGCGCACCATGCGAATGGTGGCTTCAATCTCGGGCCATTGTTCGCCGGGATATCCGAATTGCAGGAAGAAACAGGCGCGAATGGCGTGGCGCCGCAGATTTTCGCGCGCATGGTGGATGGATTCGACGCGCAGCCCTTTATCCATGGCGTTCAGGATCCGTTGCGATCCCGATTCGGCTCCCATCCAGACTTCGCGGCAGCCGGCGCGCTTGAGGGCCGGTACCGTGTCGCGGGTCATCAGGTCGCACCGCGACTGCATCTTGAATGGAATGGCCGCTTGCCGCGACTCCACGGCGGCGGCGAACTCCAACGTCCACTGGCTGGAGAGAGCGAAGATGTCGTCGGCGAACCAGAGGCGGTCGGGGCGGTAGCGGTTCTTGACGAAGAGCATCTCTTCGGCCACCAGCCGCGGCGATCGGACGTGGTAGCTGTCGCCCCAAATGGGTTTCGCGCACCAGTTGCACTTGTGCGGGCACCCGCGGCTGGAAACCAGGTTCAGCGAAAAATAGCCGTGGGCGGAGAGCCAATGGTCGCGATACGGTTCGATATCGACCAGGTCCCAGGCGGGCGCGGGCAGCGTGTCGAGACGGGTGCGGAGAGCGCGCGGGGCGGTGTAGCGAATGGCGCCTTCGGGATTGCGGAACCCCAGTCCGGCAATCCGGTCCGCGGGCCGCCCTTGGGCCAGTTCGAGAAGCGTGGACTCCACTTCTCCGACCAGGACGCAGCCGAATCCGGCGTCCAGATAGAGGCCGGCGTTGTCGGAGGAGTCGGAACCGTGGATGGCTGCCGGAATGCCGCGCTCGCTGGCGGCGCCGGCCATGAAGAACGCGACCTCGCGATTCCGGCCGAGACACATCTTCGAGAGGAAATTGAAATCGTCTTCGCAGACCACCAGGAGCTTGGGCGAACAGACGTCCAGGGCGGTTTCGATCTTCCGCTCGGGGCGTTCGAAGGTGACGTCGCAGAGGGCCACGCTGAGCCCAGCCTGGCGCAGGACAGCAGCGGCCAGAAGAGTTTGCAACGGCGGATACGGCTGCATCTTCTCCACCTGTTTGCGGTCATTGTACAGGTGGTTGCTATGGGCCAGGAGGACGTCAACGGTCAGCATGTGACGGCCTCGGCGGAAAGCTGGTGGGCATCCACCTTGGCTTTGATGGGAGGAAACCAGCGATTAACGGAGTCCTTCAATTTGAGCTCGAAGGGCAGGGCATAAACGTCATGGTCCAGGCGCCAGCGCGCGGGAGCGCTGATGGCTTCGTGGATCCACTGGTTGATGGGATGTTTCGGGTGGCCGCCGATGGGAATGCGGTTGAAGGCGATCCTCAGGTAATCGCGCATGGTCTGGACGCGCTGGTGTTTCTTGCCGCTGAGCCAGGGCAGCGTGGTGTAGCGCGGGAAGAAATCGGCCCAACCCTCCATGGTCTTGGGAACCTCGATCCCCAACTCAAAGGCGCGTTGCATGATGGGCGATCCGGGATAGGGAGTGAAAATGTTGGTCCAGAACTCAGCGCCCGGATACTGGCGGCAGACATTCATGATGAGTTGGATGGATTCGCGCCGTTCGGCTTCGCCTTCGCCCGGAAAACCGAAAATCATATTGAAGGATGGACGGATGCCGGCCTGGCTGAGGCGACGGGCGGCTTCGTAGATGGTATCGAGCTTCTGGAAATCCTTATTCATGAGGTGCAGCACTTTCGGCGACCCCGAATCGGCGCCCTGCGACACCTGCGAGAGGCCTGCCCGCCGCAGCAGTTTCAGCTCTTCGACGGTCAGGCGCACCACCAGATTGGTGGACCCCTGGATGCTCCAGTCGAATTTCACGCCACGGCGGACCAGCCCTTCGGCGATGGCCACGGCGCGGTCGCGATCCACCAGAAAGTTGTCATCCACAATCCAGAGAAGGGAGAGGCCGTAGCGGGTAACCAGGTCGGTGGTCTCTTCGACCACCTGATCCGCGTCGAGCGCATTCCACTTGCGGCCGTAGACGGCATCGTTGGTGCAGTACGCGCAATCGAACGGGCAGGCCAGGCTGGATGTGTACATGGCCCAACGGCGTCCGCTGACGCGCTGGTAGGCATCGAAATCGGCCAGATGGTAGGCCTTGGGCGGCAATTCACGGATGGGCTTCAGGGCGCGCGGAGTATTGAATACCAACCGGCCGTTCTCCTTGTAGCCGACTCCCGGGATTCCTTTCAAGGATTCGCCGGCCTCGATGTGCTGAACCACTTCGAGGAATGCGTCCTCGCCCTGACCTTTCACCACCACGTCGACATACTCGGCGGCCAGCGTCTGATCGGGCAGCAGGGATGGGTGCCATCCGCCGAGGATGACCGGCTTATCGGGATACAGTTCCTTGGCGGCCCGGGCGATCTGCACGGTTTCGCGAATCATCGGCCCGGTCACCAGGGAGACGGCCAGGCAGAGGGCATCGTCGAGTTCTTCGAGGGTCCGCTTCTGGAAGTTGGGGGTGATGGTGGAATCGACGATGCGTACGTCGTAGCCGGCGCGGAGCAAGGGCGTGGAGACGGCCAGGATGCCGAGCGGCGCAGTGGCTTCCTGGCTGGAAAACGCCGGGAAAAATGCGACAATCTTCTTCGATCTCATAGGGTTCTGGTTCTCGGAGTGCCCCTCGAAGCCAATTCTATAAAGCACCGTCCGGCGAGACGTGGCGCCGGTGTAAGAATGTTGTAAAAGGTTCAGCCGCGGCGGCGCGGATGGGGGGCGGACAGGGGTTTGTCTTCCGAGCCGTAAGCCATTGTGTTATGTGTGGATTAGCTGAGAAAATGGGTTCGTTCGGTATTTTTGGGTGGACGGCTTCCGAGGGGTGTTCGCGGCAACCTGTTCCGGGGGGCATGGGGGGCGTCGCGCAGTCCATTCGATTCGAGGTATAGCATGGCGACGGGAGGGAGCCTGTGCGTGGTTTGGGGAAGTGATTGAGAAGAAAGGATAAGTTGTCGGAAAATGGATGGCGCCCGGTCCGCTACGATGAATACAGAATCTCCGAGACCTAGTATGAGAGCCTTCGTGACCGGAGCCGCCGGCTTCATCGGCAGCACCCTGACTGACCGTCTGCTCGACGCCGGGTGTCCCGTCATGGGGTATGACAACTTTTCCACCGGCCGGCCGGAATTTCTGGAGGACGCCCGGAGAAGCGGGCGATTCGAGTTGTGCGAAGGGGATATCCTGGACCTTGCGAAGTTGAAAGCCGCAATGGCCGGCGCCGACGTAGTGTTCCACCTGGCCGCCAATGCCGATGTGCGGCACGGGCCGGAGCACACGCGCAAGGACCTGGAACAGAATACCATCGGCACCTCCAATGTGCTCGAAGCCATGAAGGAATGTGGCGTGAAACGAATCGCCTTTTCGTCGTCGGGGTCGGTATATGGAGAGCCGGACCTATTCCCCACTCCGGAAGATGCTCCGTTCCCGGTGCAGACGTCGTTGTACGCAGCTTCCAAACTGGCCGCCGAGGGGTTGATCGCGGCCTACTGCGAGGCGTTCGACATGAAGAGCTGGATTTTCCGCTTCGTCTCCATTTTGGGCGAGCGCTATACCCACGGACACATCCTCGATTTCTACAGGCAGTTGACCGGGCACCCGGAAACGCTGTATATCCTTGGTGACGGCCGGCAGCGAAAGTCGTATTTGTATGTCCGGGACTGCGTGGAGGCGATCCTGACTGCGCTCGATCGAGCGCCGGCGAAGGTGAATATTTTTAACCTGGGGACAGACGAATATTGTACGGTGGACGACTCTATCGGTTGGATTGCGGGACGTCTTGGAGTGAACCCGGCGCGTCAGTACGCGGGAGGGGAGCGGGGATGGGTGGGCGACAGTCCGTTCATCTTCCTCAACTGCAGCCGGATCCGCGGTCTGGAATGGAAGCCGAGTCTGTCCATACGGCAGGCCGTGGAGCGGACCGTGGATTATTTGCAGGAGAGCCAGTGGGTACTGGACGCCCGATGAAGCTGCAGGGGAACAACGCGATTGTCACGGGAGCTTCGCGCGGGCTGGGCGCGGTGGCCGCCGAAGCCATGCATCGGGAAGGCGCGGGCCTTTTGCTGGTGGCCCGGTCCGAAGCCGCGTTGCGCGAGATTGGGGACCATTTGGAGGCTCACACCTTGGCCGCCGATCTTCGCGATCCGGACGCGCCCCAAGCGATTCTGGCGGAGGCGCGCCGCTTATGGCCCCGCGTCGATATTTTGGTGAACAATGCCGCCATCACGGGACCTATCGGCATGGTTGCGGACAACGATTGGAATGCCTGGCGCGACACCATCCAGGTGAATCTGCTGGCGCCCGCGGAGTTGTGCAAGCTGTCGATCGCGTGGATGCGCCAGACCGGCGGCGGGCGCATCGTGAACGTCTCCGGCGGCGGCGCGTCGGGGCCGCGTCCCAACTTTTCCGCGTATGCCACGGCCAAATGCGGCCTGGTGCGTTTCAGCGAGACGATTGCCGCCGAAGTGGCGGATCTGGGGATTCGCGTAAACTCGGTGGCGCCCGGAGCGATGCACACGGATATGCTGCAAGAAGTGCTGCGGGCCGGTGTGGAACGGGCAGGCGCGCCGTCGGATCCGAAACTGGCGGCCGAACTGATCGTGCATCTGGTTTCGGAGGAATCGGCCGGGATCACCGGGAGGCTGATCAGCGCGGTGTGGGATCCATGGCGCAACCTGCATCGGCACGTCGAGGATCTCGAGAATACGGATGTGTATACGCTGCGCAGGATTGTGCCCGAAGAACGGGGAAAGGCATGGGGTGAGTGAGACGCATGCGGTCGCGATCGTCGGCTGCGGTCTGATCGGGACAAAACGCGCTCGCGCGGTGGGCGATTGCAGGGTTCGTGTCTGCTGCGACACGGTGGCCGGGAAGGCGGAGAAGTTGGCTGCACAGTTCGCGGGCGCGGAGGCATCCGGCGACTGGCGCGCGGCGGCCACTCATGGCGAAGTCGACATGGTGATTGTGGCGACAACCCACGACCAGCTTGCCAAGGTCGCGGAGACAGCGGCCGCGGCCGGGAAACACGTCCTGATCGAAAAGCCAGGTGCGCGGCGGGCCGCGGAATTGGAGCCGGTGTTACAGGCCGCGCGGCGGACCGGGGTCGCGGTACGGGTGGGATTCAACCATCGCTACCATCGGGCGCTGCAGGAAGCGCGGCGCATCTTTCTTTCGGGAGTGCTGGGCGAAATGATGTTCGTCCGGGGACGGTATGGGCACGGCGGACGCGCGGGGTACGAGCGCGAGTGGCGCGCCGACGCCGAGGTATCGGGCGGTGGAGAATTGCTGGACCAGGGCATCCATCTCATCGACCTGGCGCGCTGGTTTCTGGGCGATTTCGAGCGCGTGCAAGGCCACATCGCCACGTACTTCTGGAACACATCCGTGGAGGACAATGCCTTTCTGCTTCTGACCACCGCCTCCGGTCAGGCGGCTTTCCTGCACGCCTCCTGGACCGAGTGGAAGAACCTGTTTTCGCTGGAGATTTCCGGGCGGCAAGGCAAGCTGGAGATTTCGGGATTAGGCGGCAGTTACGGCGTGGAGAGGCTGGCGTTCTACCGAATGCCGGCGGAAATGGGCCCGCCGGAAACCACCATTTGGGAATACCCCATGGCCGACGACTCCTGGGCCACCGAATTCGCGGAGTTCCTGGAGGATATCCGGCTGGGGCGCGACCCCGTTCCCGGCATTCGGGATGCGCAGGCGGCGCTCGATGTGATTGAGAAGGTCTACGCGGAGGCATCCCGATGATTATCACGCGCAGTCCGATGCGCATTTCGCTGGGCGGCGGCGGTACGGACTTGCCCTCGTACTACCGGAAGCACGGCGGCTTCGTGATCTCCGCGGCCATCGACAAGTACGTGTACATCACTCTGCATGAGACGTTCGCGGAGGAGGTGATCGTCAAATATTCGAAGATGGAGATTGTCGCGCGGGCCGAGGAGGTGAAGCATCCCATCGTGCGTGAGGCGTTGAAGCTGGTGGATCTGGGCGTTCCGCACATCGAGATCGCCAGCATGTCCGACATTCCGGCGGGAAGCGGCCTGGGCTCGTCGGGCAGCTTTACCACCGCGCTGCTGCGGGCGCTGCACAGCATGAAGCGGGATAACATCAGCCGGCAGGAACTGGCGGAACAGGCCTGCCACATTGAGCTGGACCTGCTGCGGGAGCCGATCGGCAAGCAGGACCAGTACATCGCGTCGTTCGGCGGCATCACCTGCTTCGAATTTCACGCGGACGACGGCGTCACGGTGACGCCGCTACGGCTCGACCCGATGACGCTGCATAACCTGGAAGACAACCTGGTGCTGTTTTTTACGAACTATACGAGAGACGCGTCGGCCATCCTGAAAGATCAGGATGTTCGCAGCAAGCAGGGCGACCCGGCGATGATCGACAATCTGCACTGCGTCAAGCAGTTGGGGTACGAGAGCAAAGCGGCGTTCGAAGCGGGCGACCTGCGCCGGTTCGCCGAAATCATGCACGTACACTGGGAGAACAAGAAGAAACGAAGCGCCGGAATGAGCAGCGGCCTGATTGACGAGTATTACGAACTGGCCCGCAAGAACGGCGCATTGGGAGGAAAACTGATCGGCGCCGGGGGTGGCGGCTTCCTGATGTTCTATACGGAGGACAAGACGCGGCTGCGGCGCGTGATGTACGAAGCGGGTTTGCGAGAGGTGCGGTTCCGCTTCGACTTCGAAGGGACGCGGGTGCTGGCCCAGTCGTGAAGGCAGCCGTGAAGGCAGCCGTGAAGAAACGATGCTGACGTTAGCCATTCTGGCGGGAGGTATGGCGAAGCGGCTTCGGCCGCTCACCGACGCGCTGCCGAAAGCGCTGGTTCCCATTCGCGGAGAGCCGTTTATCAGCCATCAACTACGGCTGGTTCGCCGCCGCGGAGTCCAAAAAGTGGTGCTGTGCGTGGGGTACTTGGGCGAGATGATTCAGGATTTCCTGGGCTCTACCGCGTTCGGTCTCGAAGTGGCATACTCGTTCGATGGCGGAGAGCCGCTGGGAACGGCGGGCGCAGTCCGGGAGGCGCTGCCGTTGCTCGGCGAATCGTTCTTTCTGATGTATGGGGATTCCTACCTTCCCTGCGATTACCGGGCAGTGGAAGAAGCGTATGAAATGGCGGGCAAACAAGGTCTCATCACGGTTTTCCGCAACGAGGGCCAGTGGGACGCCAGTAATGTGGAGTTCCGCGATGGCCGCATCGTGACCTATTCCAAGCAGAACAATCGGAAGATGCGGCACATCGATTACGGACTGGAAGTGTTCCGGCGATCGGCATTCGCCAATCTCCCGGCAGGTCCGTGCGATTTGACGACGGTGTACCAGAGCCTTCTGGCGCGGGACCAGTTGGCCGCGCTCGAAGTTGCGGAGCGCTTTTACGAAATCGGCTCGTTCGAGGGCATTTCGACGCTGGAGGAGCATCTTGCGGGGACAGGTAGCGCGTCATGAGTGAATTTTCCAATCGTGAATTTTCCAATCGTGAATTTTCCAATAAGTACCTTCAGGAAGCCGGACAGATCCTGCAGCAACTGGATGCGGCGGCGATCGATAAAGTAGTTTCGGTGCTGGCCGGGACTCGCTCCCGCGCCGGCCGGCTGTTCATTCTGGGCGTCGGCGGAAGCGCGGCCAACGCCTCCCACGCGGTCAACGATTTCCGCAAGATCTGCGGCCTGGAAGCCTATGCCCCCACCGACAACGTCGCGGAGTTGACGGCGCGCACCAATGACGAAGGATGGCCGTCGGTCTTCGAAGCCTGGCTGCGGACCAGCCGGTTGCGGGCCGACGATTGCGTCCTGGTCTTTTCGGTGGGCGGCGGGAATCTGGAGAAAAATGTCAGTCCGAACCTGGTCTTGGCCTTGCAGTACGCTCGCCTGGTGGGAGCGAAGATAGCGGCCATTGTGGGACGCGACGGCGGTTACGCCGCTCAAGTTGCGGACGCCTGCGTGGTGATTCCCACGGTCAACCCGGCGCACGTCACGCCGCATACGGAGGCATTCCAGGCGGTGGTGTGGCACCTGGTGGTATCGCATCCGGACCTCAAACAGGCGGAGACCAAGTGGGAGTCGGTACGGTGAAGGCGGTATTCCTGGATCGCGACGGCGTGCTCAACCGGGCGGCGATCCGCGACGGAAAGCCGTATCCACCGGCCAGCGCGCAGGATCTGGAGATTTTCCCCGAAGCCCCGGCGGCGCTCGCGGCATTGAGGCAGGAAGGCTTCCGGCTGTACGTTGTGACCAATCAGCCGGACGTCGCACGCGGAACGCAAACCCGCCAGGTAGTCGAACAGATCCACGCCGCGCTCGGCCATGCGCTTCCCCTCGACGGATTCTATGCCTGCTACCACGACGACGGGGACCGGTGCGAGTGCCGCAAGCCGAAGCCGGGTCTGCTGCTGGCGGCGGCCGAGGAGCACGGAGTGACGCTTCGGGAGAGTTATCTCATCGGCGATCGGTGGCGCGACATCGAAGCCGGTCAACGGGCCGGCTGCCGGACGGCGTGGCTCGATTCGGGTTACACGGAACGCGGTCCTTCGACGCCCGCGGATGTCAGAGTCTCGTCTCTCGCCGAAGCCGTCGCCTGGATCCTTCGAGAAGAGCAAGTGAGAACAGCAAGGATGAAATCCATCTCCGACCTCAAGATCAAGATCTTCGCCGATGGCGCCGACAAGGCCGGGATGCTGGAGATGTACCGGAACCCGATCATTCGCGGCTTCACCACCAATCCGACGCTGATGCGCAAGGCCGGCATCCGCGATTATGGGGCCTTCGCGCGGGACATTCTGGCGTGCATACCGGACCGGCCGATCTCACTCGAAGTGTTTGCGGACGAGTTTCCGGAGATGGAGCGGCAGGCGCGAACGATGGCCGGCTGGGCGGAAAACGTCTTCGTGAAGATACCCGTCACGAACACGCGCGGCGAGTCTTCGGCCAGCCTGGTTCGCCATCTCAGCCATGACGGAATCAAGCTGAACGTCACGGCGCTACTTACGTTGGACCAAGTCAGGATCGTGTCGGAGGCTCTGGTTGCCGGAGCGCCCGCGAGTATTTCTATTTTTGCCGGACGCATTGCCGACACCGGCCGCGATCCCGTGCCGGTGATGGCTGCCGCCGTGGAGGTTTTGCGCGGTGTCCCGCATGTCGAGTTGATTTGGGCCAGTCCGCGCGAACTGTTGAACGTCTTCCAGGCCGATGCGGTGGGGTGCCACATTCTCACGGCGACCCATGACATTCTGAAGAAGCTCCCGCTGGTGGGGAAGGATCTTTCGGAATTCTCGCTGGAGACCGTGAAGATGTTCCATGTGGACGCCGCGGCCTCGGAGTTTACGCTGTGAGTTTTGGGCGATTCGCCCAAAAACAGCGCATAAGTCTTTTGTTTTTGAAGATTTTTGGGCGATTCGCCCAAAATCAAGCTTTCGCCGGTCCCGTGGCGGCCCGTACAGCCGCCCTGGTTTGCGCCCGCACGCGCAGAATGTCGCGAAGATTCCGCAGATTCCCGCGGACTAAGTCCAGGCGGCTATCGCCGTCATCGCGCCAACGGATGGGCACTTCGCAAACCTTGTAGCCCAGGTGCTGCGCCAGCAAGAGAATCTCCACGTCGTACATGTATCCATCGATCTTCTGCAACGTAAACAGCCGTTTGGCCACGTCGCGATGGAAGAACTTGAAGCCGCATTGCGTATCCGAAATTCCGCGCAGACCCGTGACAGCCCGCATGAAAACTCCGAAACCCTTACCGCCTATCCGGCGATACCAGGGCTGCGATTGGAGAATGGTCGCCCTGGCAAGAGCGCGCGAACCGATCGCGATAGGACATTCGTCGGCAAGAAGAGGCGCGAACTTGTCGTACTCTTCGATGGGCACCTTGTTGTCCGCGTCGGCAAACCCGATGACGGAACCGGCTGCGATCTCGACCGCCTCGCGAATGCCCCGGCCTTTGCCCCGCCGGGCAGGCCCGCCGATCGTCCGAATGGCAGGATCTTTCCGGCCCAATTCCGTCACAATTTCCCTGGCGCCATCCGTGCCGTCGGCGGCCACGACGATCTCGTAGCTGTACTGGCGGCTCCGGAAATAGGCCACTGCTTCGCCGATGGTCCGGGCAATGCAGCCAGCCTCGTTGTATGCGGGCAGAATGAGAGAGATGTTTGGGTCCACGGGTCTACTTTCGATTGGATGGCGGGAAATACCATAGCAGAATGCCCTTGCCGACGCGCTGGGTGGGCTTGAACCGGTCGGGCCAACTGACAAGCCGCATTTCTTTCCAGCCGGTCACTCCGATGGCGTTCCATCCTTCGAATGGTCCTCTCCGGTCCAGTCCGTGAATGGGAGGAAAGCCGTGTTCGCCTTCGAGATCGGCGTAATCGAAGCCGCTAAACCCGACGCTGGTTGCACCCACTTCGTGCAGGCGCTGGGAGAGACGCTTCAGATCCTGGCCCCAATCGAGATCGGAATCCACCAGGATTTTCTCAGGTTCGCTGCCGGCCAGTTCATTGAAGTATGCCAGGTAGTCCGGGTGACTCAGCAGTGAGGACGCGGCAAACCAGAGCACCAGTCCAGCCAGCGCCGCCCAAATCCACTTCTTGGCGTATCCCGATTCCCAGAGTTTGACCACGGCCACGGCAGCCACGAGCGAGAACCCCACGTAGACGGGAAGCACGTGGCGGACGCCGATATTGACGGTGCTGAAGACGCCCACCAGAAGGACGCCGAAAGAGAACGCCAGCGGCAGCCACAGCCGTTTCGCCAGTGGGTGCTTGCCGAAAGCCAGAACCAGGCCGACAGCCAGGAGCGCCAGAAAGCCGAGTGGAGTCTTGACCGCAATCGCCACCAGGTAAAAATCCCAGAAGCCGGTGCGGCGCGTCTCTCCCAGCAGATACCCATCGTGGCCGCGATCCAGATGGCTCTGCACCTCCTGGATGCCCTTGAAGAACTCGGGCGCTGGAACTGGAATGCCGCCGGGCGACACGCTGCCGAACGAGAAGCGGTAGCCCGCCCAGATCGCCACCATCGCCACAAGCACCGCCAGGGCGAATGTAGGAATGCGCTCCTTCACTGCCTGGACCACTGCTCTTGGTCTGGGACGCGCGCTGGCGAAATATCCGGCCAGCGCCAGTGCCGCCGCCGCGGGAAAGAAGGCGATGCAGGAGAACTTCGACAGCACCATCAGCGCGGTCGAAATGCCGAACCAAATAGCGTGCTTCCGTGTAGGCTCTTCCACCCAGACCAGGCCCGCCACAAAAGCCAGGGCAAAGAAGGCCGTCAAGGGCATGTCGGTTGTGGTAAAACCGGCGTGCGCCAGCACCGGAGGAATGAAGCTGAAAAGGAAAACCGCGATCGCTCCCACGGCTCGCGAGAAATGCCGGCAACCCCACCAGTACACGGCGAAACAGGCAATCCAGAAAAACGGAAGCATTCCCAACCGCGCCATTGCCAGAGTCCGATCGTAGCGATGGCCGTAGTACAGGATCAAGGTCCCTTCGCGCCAGAGGGACACCAACCCTGTGTTGGGCGTTCCCTGGCCGCGGATGCCGAGAAAATACGGCCCCAGCGCGGAGACCACGCGGGCCAGCGGCGGATGCTGCGCTTCCCACGTATACCTGCCTGTTTCCAGCCACTCCATCCCGGCGGCGATATGACCGGGTTCATCGACCACATGGTTGAAGACGGTGTAGGTGGCGACGATCCGTATGGAACCGAGCAGGACGAGAGCGAGAACGAGGATTCCGCTGCGCCGCTCCAGGAATTTGGGGATTCGGCCCTCGGGAATGGGAGTCTCGACGGATTCAGCCGGAGGCTCTTTACGGGGCCTCCGCCGCGGGGTGGTTTGCGACAAGCGATTCTGCCTAGAGTATCAGTTTAGTTTCGGAGCCGGAAGAATTGCAAAACTCCCTGCTGCTCGCGGAGCACCCAGATCAACGGTCCGCCGGGCAGATGGGCGATCCGCCCGGCGTCTTGCGGGGTGGTCGCGAAATGGAGATTCCGGAGTTCGCGTTGACGCGCACTGTACCCTCCGGAGAGCAGCGCCAATCCGCAAAAATCCTGGGGATTTCCATTGGCGTCGAGCCCTTCCCCCACCATCAGGATGTATTTCGGAGCGTCGAGCGGCGCCGCGGCAACTTCGCGGGCCAGGTCGGCGATTTTCATTTGGAAGCCTGCCTGGGTTCGCGGATCGTTCGCAAAGGTATCGAAGTAGCTGGTATATGTGTCCACCAAAATCACCAGCGCCAGGGCCGCCGACGCCGCCAGCAGCAGGTTGCGCGAGTAGCGGACTTCCAGCCACCGACGCAACTCTCCCGTGGCCAAAGCTGCCAGCATCAGACATGGCGGAATCATCAGAATGGAGCGCAACGCGTGCGGTACACCCGCGTTGGACAGTACCGGCGGCACGGCGGCCAGCGCCGCCCAAAGAAAGCATAACGCATACGGCCAGAAGTCCACGGAGCGCTGGAGGCCGCGCCGGATTCCCCATGCCACGCCGCAAAGAAACAGAATCCCCACCGGCAGAAACAGCTCCGGCCGTCCCGGAATGTTGTGACGCGGTTCCAGATCGCCGGAGACGTTGAACATCAGGAGGGTCTTCCGGATATTGCCGAGCACGTCGGTGACGACGGTCGGCGAATTCAGGACCGACACCTGGGACGTGCGCGAACTGAAGGTCGCGGGATGCTGCAGGAAATAGAGCGCCAGCGGCAGTACCACTGCGGCGGCAATCGCCAGGAAGAGCGCGGTACCGTTGATCCACGCGCGCATTCTTCCGGCGGCGCGAAAGTTTCCGGCCAGCCAAAGCAGGACCCCGAGAATCAGGATAGGGGTGAGGCGGTACGGAATATAGGTATGGAATCCGGCGCCGTACAGGAAGCCGGCCAGCGCGATGGCGGCATATCCGCGGCGGCTGGAGCTCTTGAGGTTTTGGGCAAACCCCCATAGCAGAAAAAAGATGGCCCATACCAGGAAGAAGGGACTGCTGATGGCTCGGGTTGCGATCCGGGACGCGTCGATGTGCCAGAAACTGGTGGCGGCGAAGAACGCCGCGGCCCCCGCGGTACAATCGCTGCGCGTCAGGACGCGGGTCAGAAAGAAGAGGCCCACCACGGTGAGCACGCCGAACAGGGCGCTGGTACACCGCACCTTCCACACCTGGACATTCTCAGATCCGAGGGCGGACAAGACGAAGGATTCGACGTTGATGTAGAGTCCTTCGCGTCCGAAATTGGCGGGATAGAAGATGGCGTGGTGTCCGGTATATGCAGCGTCGAGCGCATCCACGGCGTCGATGGCTTCATCGTGGTGCAAGCCTGGAGGGACGGTATCGAGATTATAGAATCGAAAGAAGGCGGCGATCAGGAAGACGCCTGCGATCGGCCAAAAGCGCCGGGGGCCGGGTTGCTCCACGGCCGCAGTCTGGGTCTTGCGAGTCCCTTTTTGAGGTTTGGCGGCCATAGTGCGCGCGTCGAATCACTCATTGTACCGGAGCGTGGCGCACGCACTCTTGGGTGCATGGCCAAAGCAGTGAATCGCCGGGCATCGCGACGAGTCGCGACGCGGCACGCACGAGTGCGTGCGCTACAAGTAAGGCTAGCTAGAACCAGCGGCTCATGATCACTTTTTGCTCCGTGTAGAACGCCACCGCGTCTTTGCCGTGCGCGTGCAGATCGCCGAAGAAGGAGTTCTTCCAACCGGCGAACGGGAAGAATGCCATGGGGGCAGCCACACCCACATTGACGCCCACCATGCCCACTTCGATACGCGACGAGTATTCGCGGGCGGCCTTTCCGTTGCTAGTGAAAATTGCCGTGGCATTGCCGAACGGAGAGCGGTTGACCAGGTCGATCGCTTCATCGAGCGTGCCCACCCGCATGACCGAGAGCACCGGGCCGAAGATTTCCTCGCGAGCGATGGTCATCTCCGGCGTGACATGGTCGAAGATGGTCGGGCCCAGGAAGTAGCCTCCGCCCGCCTGCAATTCCCGGCCATCCACCAATGGAGTCGCTCCTTCGGCGGCGCCTTTGTCGACGTAACCGCGGACGCGCTGGCAGTGGTCCGACGTGACCAGCGGTCCCATCTCAATGGCATTCTGCGATCCATCGCCGACGGCCAGGGATTTCGTGCGGCTGACCAGGAGTTCGAGCAGGGGGCCTGCGGCATCGCCCACGGCCACCAGCACACTGCCGGCCAGACAGCGTTCTCCGGCAGCGCCGAAGGCCGATCCGATAATCGCTTCCACGGTCTTGGGCATGTCGGCATCGGGCATCACCACCAGGTGGTTCTTGGCCCCGCCGAGCGCCTGGACGCGTTTGCCCTCGGCCGCCGCGGTGGCATAGATGTATTTGGCTACGGGCGTGGAACCGACGAATGAGACAGCCTTCACCAAGGGGTGGCGCAGCAGCGCATCCACCGACTCCTTACCGCCGTGCAAAAGGTTGAAGACTCCCGGCGGCAGACCGGCATCGTGCAGCAGCTCCACGGCGCGCGTCGGCGTGAGCGGCACTTTTTCGGAGGGCTTCAGCACGAAGGTGTTGCCGCTGGCGATGGCGAACGGGTACATCCAGGTGGGCACCATGGCCGGGAAATTGAAGGGCGTGATGCCGACACAGACGCCGATGGGCTGGCGGATGGTCTTGCAATCGATGCCCTGGGCGACGTCGTTGAGCGAATCTCCCATCATCAGGCTCGGCATGCCGCAGGCCACTTCCACCATCTGGATCATGCGGCGGACTTCCATCCGGGCGTCGTCCTTGGTTTTTCCGTTTTCGCGCGTCAGGACGGCAGCGACATCATCGGCGTACTTATCGAGCAGCGCCTTGAAGCGGTACATCACTTGCACCCGATCGACCACCGGGACGTCGCGCCATTTCAGGAACGCGGCATGGGCGGCCTGAACGGCACGGTCCACATCGGCCGCGACGGCGTACGGCACTTCGGCAATGCGCGCCCCCGTGGCGGGGTTAGTCACGCCTTCCAGCTTGCGGCCCTGCGGCGTCTCCCAGACGCCATTGATATAGAACGACACAGTTCCAGTTGCGGTTTCCGTGGCAATCATCCTTCTCCCTCCCATTCCGGTAAATTGGCAGGCGCCGGGGCGCGCTGCATCAGTAGTGCGTACAGGGCTCCGGAAACGCCGAAGCCCACAAACCATGCATAATAGTAAAGCCAGCGAAGACGCGGCGCCACCAGCCCCAGGAGCGCGATGCCGGAGCCTGCGACCAGGGCCGCCACCGCGTTCCAGTTCATGCCCTTCCGGTATTCATAGGCGCCGCCGCGGCGGTACAGATCGTCGACGCGAAGGCGCATGTGGCGCACCAGAAAATAATCCGCGATCATGACCCCGGCGATCGGTCCGAGAAGCGCCGAATAGCCCACCAGCCATCCGAAAATGTAGGATTTGAAATCGGTCAGAAGCTTCCAGGGCATCATCAGAACGCCCACCACGCCGGTGATCAATCCGCCGGTGCGGAACGAGATGCGCCGCGGGTTCAGGTTCGAAAAATCGTTGGAGGGCGACACCACGTTGGCCGCCACGTTGGTGTTCAGCGTGGCAATCAGCAACGCGACCAGCGCGACGACGGCCACCACCGGTTGATGGAACCGGCCCAGCAGCACCACCGGGTCCCAGATGGCTTCGCCGAAAAGGACCACCGACGCCGAGGTTACGGCTACGCCAATGAAGGAGTAGAGCGTCATGGCCGTCGGCAATCCGATGGCCTGACCCATTGCCTGGGCCTTTTGCGACTTGGCGTAGCGCGTGAAATCCGGGATGTTCAGCGCCACGGTGGCCCAGAAGCCCACCATGCCGGTGAGCGACGGAACGAAGAATCGCATGAATTCGGCAGTGGTGTGGAACTTGCTCGGTGAACTCAAAACCGGTCCGAAACCGCCGGCTTTGCCGGTGATCCACCAGAGCAACAACAGCCCGATCCCGAGCATGAAGGGCGCGCCGATGCCCTCCAGAAATTTGATGGTCTCAATGCCGCGCCAGATCACCGCGATATTCAGCGCCCAGAAGGCGAAGAAGCAGATCCAGATGCCGCCCGCCAGATGCTGCGCGGCCGGCCAGACAATCAGCAGCATGGAATAGATGGCCTGCCCGCCAATCCATGTCTGGATTCCGAACCATCCGCACGCCACCAGGGCGCGCAGCACCGCCGGGATGTTGGCGCCGCGCACGCCGAACGACGCGCGGACCAGCACTGGGAACGGGATGCCGTACCTCGTCCCTGCGTGCGCGTTGAGCAGCATGGGGACCAGCACGATGAGGTTTCCGAGCAGGATGGTGGCGATGGCTTGCCACCAGCTCATGCCCCCGGCGATCAGCCCGGAAGCCAGCATGTAGGTGGGAATGCAGACCGACATGGCCACCCACAGGGACGCGTAGTTGTACAGGCCCCACGTCCGCCGCTCTTTGGGGACGGGGGCGAGATCCTCGTTATATAAGGTTGGGTCGTGCCCGGCACTCACTTCCAGGCTCCTCCGCGAGCGGCCCGCTTCAGATACTGGCCTCGGCCGGCTTTGCCCAGAAATTGGCCGCCATCCACTATGACTTCGCCGCGCGATATCACGGTCCGCGCATTTCCGCGGACCTGGAAACCTTCGAACATGGAGTAGTCCACGCGCATGTGATGCGTCTGAGAGCTGATGGTGTAGGCGGAGGTGGGATCCCAAATTACGAGGTCGGCGTCGCTGCCGGGGGCGATTTCACCCTTTTTCGGATACATGCCGAAAATGCGCGCCGGGGTGGTGGAGGTGATCTCCACAAATCGGTTGAGCGAGATCTGTCCGGAATTTACGCCGTGATGATAGATCAACTGGAGCCGGTTCTCGATACCGGGCCCGCCATTGGGAATCTTGGTGAAATCGTCCTTGCCTAGAATCTTTTGGTCTTCAAAGCAGAACGGGCAGTGGTCGGTGGAGACCACCTGGAGATGGTCGTGCTTCAGGCCGTCCCAGAGCTTGGGCAGGTGATGCTTGGGCCGCAGCGGGGGCGTGAAAACGTACTTGGCGCCCTCGAAATTGGGCCGCTCCAGCTCTTCGATGGAAAGCAGCAGGTACTGCGGGCAGGTTTCGGCGAACGCCGGGACGCCGCGGTCGCGGGCCTCGCGCACCTGGTTGAGCGCGTCTTCCGAAGAGAGATGCACAATGTAGACTGGGGTTCCCGCGATCTCCGCCATGGCGATGGCGCGATGTACTGCCTCCGCTTCGGCGAGCGGCGGCCGCGTGAGGGCGTGGTAGATCGGAGCGGTCTTACCTTCGGCGATGGCCTTGGCGATCATGACATCGATCACGCTGCCATTTTCAGCGTGCATGCAGATGAGCGCGCCGTTCTTGGCCGTACGGGAGAGCGCTTTGAAGATAGTGGCGTCGTCCACCATCAGCACGTTGGGATAGGCCATGAACAGTTTGAAGCTGGCCACGCCTTCGCCGACCAAGTCGTCCATGTCCTCAAGCCCACAGTGGCCCAAGTCGGTGACGATCATGTGCAGACCATAATCGATAACGGCGCGGCCCTCGGCTTTTTTCCACCAGGTATCCAGGGCGTCGCGCATGCGCGTGCCTCTCGCCTGAATCGCGAAATCCACGATGCTGGTGGTCCCGCCGAACGCCGCCGCGCGCGTGCCGGTTTCAAAATCGTCAGCCGAGGTAGTGCCTCCGAATGGCATGTCGAGGTGCGTGTGCGCGTCGATGCCGCCGGGGATCACGTACATCCCCGTGGCGTCAATGACCTTGCCGGCGGAACTCTGCTCGAGATCCAGGCCAACTTGGGAAATGCGCTCATCCTCGATCAGGACGTCGGCCTGTTTCGTCTCCGTCGCGGTAACGACCGTGCCATTGCGGATCAACGTATTCATGGGTTCCTCATTGGGTTAGTGGGGCAGGCTGGCAGCCCGGGAGTCGGCGGACCGATCAAGAGGCGGGTTGACAACCCGCCGCAGGCTGCCAGCCTGCCCCACATAAAATCGCCGCGGGCTGCGAGGGTTTCCAGGGATAGAGAGATATAAAACAGACTCATACGGCCCCGGCCTTCGCGGTGCGCTGCTCCCAACTCTGACTCGGACGGCCAACATCCACCTGTTCCATGGTGATGCAGTTTTCCACCGGGCAGACCAGCCAGCATAGATTGCAGCCCACGCATTCGGCTTCATCCACGTGCGGAATCCGCTCCGGGGGGGTCTTGCCGTTCGAATGGACGTGCGAATCGAGTTTGGCGATGGGCGTCACGGTGAGACGCGCCTGGCTGGCGGCCTCGGCATCGGACGGCTTGGCGTAGCCGGCGCGGTGAATGCACTGGTGCGCGCCATCCCAGCAGGCGATATAGCACAGATCGCAGCCGATGCACTTGTCTTCGTGGATGCGCGCCACAATTTTGTAGTTCAGGTCCAGGTGTTTCCACTCGGTGACCTTGGGTAGAGAGAGACCGCGGAAATCGTCGAGGGTGCGGAAGCCTTTCTCGTCCATCCAATGGCCCAGGCCGTCGATCATGTCTTCCACGATGCGATAGCCGTAGTGCATGGCGGCGGTACAGACCTGGACGGTGCCGCAGCCTAGCAGGATGAACTCCGCGGCTTCGCGCCACCCCGCAATGCCCCCGATCCCGGAAATAGGCAGCCCGACTTCCGCGTCGGACGCGATCTGCTGCACCAGGTGCAGGGCAATCGGTTTGACCGCCGGACCGCAATAGCCGCCATGCGCCGATTTCCCGCCGACAAACGGCCGCGGCGTCAAGGTATCGAGATCGATTCCGGTGATGGAGTTGATCGTGTTGATGGCGGAAAGTCCGTCGGCGCGTCCTTTGCGGGCAGCTCGCGCCACGGTGCGGATATCGGTAATGTTGGGCGTCAACTTGACCAGCACCGGCGTCCGCGCCACTTCCTTCACCCACTCCGTGATCATGCTGCAGTATTCCGGCACCTGTCCGACGGCGCTTCCCATGCCGCGCTCGCTCATGCCATGGGGACAGCCGAAATTCAGTTCCAGCCCATCGGCGCCGGCATCCTCGGAGCGCTTGACGATGTCGTGCCAGACTTCGCGCTTCGAATCCACCATCAGCGACGCGACCACCGCGTGCTTCGGGTAGCGTTTCTTGACTTCGGCGATCTCGCGCAGATTGACGTCGATGGACCGGTCGGATATGAGCTCGATATTGTTCAGGCCCATCATGCGCTGACCGCTCCAATCGAGCGACGAGTATCGCGAGGAGACATTGACAATCGGTTCTCCGATGGTCTTCCATACGGCGCCGCCCCAGCCCGCGTCGAACGCGCGCATCACCTGTTCGCCGCAGTTGGTGGGCGGTCCCGACGCCAGCCAGAACGGATTGGGGCAGCGTATGCCGGCGAAATTGGTTGTGAGATCAGCCATTGGATTGAGTTCCGTTCGTCCGTAGCGCGTTCGCAATCGCCAGTGCGGCGCGTTTACCATCGGCCACGGCGTCCACCACTTCCCGTCCGCCGTTCACGCAGTCTCCGCCGGCATAATATTGCGGGTGGGTGGTGCGGCCGGTGGAGCGATCCACCACGATGGAGCCGTGTTTCAGTTCGATGCCGCGGGTGCTGGCGAGCATTCCCGCCAGCCGCGACTGGCCCAGGGCCGGAATCACCATGTCGCAGGCGAAATCGAAGTGAGAGTTCGCTAACGGGACGGCGTTACGGCGTCCGGAATCGTCCGGTTCGCCCAATTGGGTCCGCACGAACTTGACTCCTACCGCGCGCCCTTCGCTGGACAGGATCTGCACCGGTTGCGCCAGCCAGTGGAAACGCACTCCTTCCACTTTGGAATGGGCGTACTCGGATAAGAAGGCCGGCATCTCGAGTTCCGTCCGGCGATAGAACAGGTGGACTTCCGCCGCTCCCAACCGTACCGCGGCATTGGCAGCGTCGATGGCCGTATTGCCGCCACCGATGACCGCCGCCCGGCGGCCTACTTCGAAATCGGGCTGTGTCTTGTAGCGTTCGATGAAACGGAGTGCGTCGATCACACCCGTCGTGTCCTCACCCGGGACGCCAAGCCGCTCCATGGATCCCAGGCCGAGGCCCAGGAAGATGAATGAGAATTCGCGTTCCACGCCGGTGAGCGGCACGTCCGTTCCCACCGCGGCCTTGCGAAACTCCACGCCCAGGGAACCCACCATTTCGACCTCCCGCAGGCTGTCGGCGGGCCGCAATTTGTACTCCGCCACGCCGTAGGTGTTCAGTCCGCCCGGCAGAGGCCGGTTGTCGAACACCGTCACGGAAAAACCCTGACGGCGCAATTCGGCCGCGCAGGCGAGCGAAGCCGGACCGCCTCCGATGCAGGCCACGGGCTGGGCGGCTTGCGGTTCGGCGATCGCGAGCCCTTTCCCTGGCGGGCTGTTATAGAAATACTCCATGGCATGGCGTTGCAGCTTTCCGATTTCGATGGGCTTCCGGTTGTAACGGTGCATCACGCAAGAGCCTTCGCAGAGCACGTCCACCGGACAGACGCGCGAACAGCTCAGGCCCAGGATATTGGCGTCCAGGATGGTGAGTGCCGATCCGCGGAGATTTCCCGTCGAGATCTTCTTGATGAATCGCGGCACGTCGATGTGGGTGGGGCATGCCGCCGTGCAGGGAGCGTCGAAACAGAACAGGCAGCGGGTGGCTTCCGCCAGGGCGGACTGCGAATCGAGCGCCGGGTGCAGTTCCGGAAAGCGTTCCAGATTGCGGGGAACCGGCAACCCAGGCTCCCTCATCGGGAACTCCCCGCCGCCACCGCCGCGCAGGCGGCCAGACTCTTGTCGAGCAGGGTCAGGAACTGGTCGACGTCCGTCCGCGCGATGTTCATGGGAGGAGACAGGCGGATCACATTGCCGAACATGCCGCCTTTGCCGATCAGCAGCCGGTTTTCGCGCGCGGCCTCCATCAACTGCGCGGTGGCCGCCGTCGCGGGCGTCTTGCTCTTGCGATCCTCCACCAGTTCGATGGCCTGCATTAAGCCCATTCCGCGGACGTCGCCGATCAATTCGTGCTTCTCTTTGAGATCCTCCAGCCCGGCGCGCAGGTACCCGCCAACCTCGGCGCAATTGGCCATCAGGTTTTTCTCTTCAATGAAATCGATTACGGCCTTGGCCGCCGTGGTGGCGACCGGGTTGCCGCCAAAAGTGGAGATGGTCAGTCCCTTGACCGAATCGGCCACTTCCGGTTTGGCCACGGTCACGCCGATGGGAGCGCCGTTGCCCAGACCTTTCGCGCTGGTCAAAATGTCCGGGATGACGCCGTATTGTTCAATGCCGAACCACTTCCCGCCGGTGCGGCCCCACCCGGTCTGCACTTCGTCGCTGATAAAAATGCCGCCGTAATTCCTGACAATCCCTTCGATGATCTTGAAGTACTCTTTGGGTGGCGTGACAAATCCGCCGACGCCCTGAATGGGCTCCCCGATGAACCCGGCGAGCCGTCCGCTGGTGGTGGTGCGGACCAGTTCCTCCAGGTCCTGAGCGCACTTCACTTCGCAACTCGGATAGGTAAGGCCGAACGGGCAGCGATAGCAATAGGCATTGTGGGCGTGGACGATGCCGGCCTGCGCCGGTCCCAGCCGCCAGGCTCCCTGGCCGGTGAGCGTCATCGCCATGGCCGAGCGGCCGTGATACGAATGGCGCAGCGCGACGATTTCGGTATTGCCCGTGTAACAGCGCGCGGTCATGATGGCGGTCTCATTGGCCTCCGTGCCGCTATTGGTGAAGAAGCTCTTGGTAAGCTGGCCGCCGGGCGTCAGCGACGCGATCTTCTTCGCCAGGGCCGCTTGCGGTTCGTTCGGAAACACCGTGGAGACGTGCTGCAGGGTATCGATCTGCTGGTGAACCTTGGCATTCACCTGGCTGTTGCAGTGACCGACGCTCACCGTGACGATGCCGCCGAAGAAATCCAAGTACTGGTTGCCGTCGGCGTCCCAGACGTATTGGTCCTTGGCGCGCGCCACCACCATCGGCTCTTTGTAGAAGTGGAAGACCGCGGGGAAGAGGAATTCCTTGTTCGCCAGAATGATCTCGTCTTTGGTCATTGGGGGTGTCATCGGGTCACGCCTTTACCAGGGATTCGTACATGTCGGGCCGGCGGTCGCGGAAGAACTGCCAGGTGTTGCGCACCTCGGCGATCATGTCGAGGTCGAGATCCGCCGTGAGCACTTCGTCTTTGTCGCGCGATGCCTGGGCGAAGATGCGCCCCCGGGGATCGCAGAAATAGCTCGAGCCGTAAAACTCGCCGATATTCCAGGGGGCTTCGATACCCACCCGATTGATGGCGGCGATAAAGTAGCCGTTGGCCACCGCGTGGGCCGGCTGCTCCAGTTTCCAGAGGTGCTCGCTCAATCCGGCGACCGTGGCGGATGGGTTGAAGACAATCTCTGCGCCGTTCAGTCCCAGCGCGCGCGCGCCTTCCGGAAAATGGCGGTCGTAGCAGATGTAGACGCCGATTTTGGCGAAGCCGAGGTCGAATACCGGATAACCCAGATTGCCCGGGCGGAAATAATACTTCTCCCAGAAACCCGGCGCCACGTGCGGAATGTGGGTTTTGCGGTACTTGCCCAGGAACGATCCATCATTGTGGATGACGGCCGCTGTGTTGTAGTAGAGGCCCTGTTGCTCCACTTCGTAGACCGGGACGATCAAGGCGATGTGGAGTTCCCGCGCCAGATCCCGCATTAGCCGGATGGTTGGCCCGTCGGGTACCGGTTCGGTGAAATCGTACCAGCGGGTCACCTGCTCCGCGCAAAAATAAGGGCCGAAAAAGATCTCCTGCAGGCATACGATCTGCGCCCCGGCATCGGCGGCCTGGCGAATGTAGGCGACATGTTTGTCGATCATGGCGCTCTTGGTGGCTTCAAGCGAGGCGTCCGGAGGCGCGGCATTGGAAGCCTGAATCAGGGAACACCGGACGATGCGAGACATGGGCGCTATTATAAACCCCGGCGCGCCGTCGTGTAACGCCGCTCCCGGCCCCTGCTACGATAGAACTCAGCCCCCTTTCCAGCTTCACTATGCCCGAAAAGTCATACGACCATAACCAGATCGAGCTCAAGTGGCACGAACGTTGGCGGAATGCCGACTTCTACAAAGCCGAGGAGCATTCCTCGAAGCCCAAGTTCTACGTGTTGGAGATGCTGCCGTACCCCAGCGGCATGCTGCACATCGGGCATATCCGCAACTACTCCATCGGCGACGCGCTGGCGCGGTATAAGTGGATGCGCGGGTACAACGTGCTGCATCCCATGGGCTGGGACGCGTTCGGTCTTCCGGCGGAAAACGCGGCCATCAAGAATCAGGTCCCGCCCCGGCAATGGACGCAGCAGAACATCGCGGCCATGAAGACGACGCATCGCCGGTTCGCCTTCAGCTACGATTGGGACCGCGAAATCTCCACCTGCGAGCCGGAATATTATCGCTGGAACCAGTGGTTCTTCCTGCGCATGTTCGAACGCGGTCTGGCGTACCGCAAGGAAGCCCTGCTCAACTGGTGCTCCAAGTGCGGCACCGTGCTGGCGAACGAACAGGTGGTGGAGGGCTGCTGCTGGCGTCACGAAGACACCCCGGTGGAGCAGCGTGCGCTGGTGCAGTGGTTCCTGAAAATCACCGCCTATGCCGACCAGTTGCTGGCCGACATGAAGCAACTGGAGGCTGGCTGGCCCGAGCGCGTCCTCACCATGCAGCGCAACTGGATCGGCCGCTCGGAAGGCGCGGAGATCGATTTCCGCCTGGCCGGGACCGGGGAAACGATCCGTGTCTTCACCACGCGGGTCGACACTATCTACGGCGCCACCTGCGTGATCCTGGCGCCGGAACATGCGCTCAACGAACGGCTGCTCGATGCGGAAGGCAAGGCTCGCGCCAAGGCTATGGTGGATGCGCGCGCCAACCGCGACCCGGGCGATATTGAAAAGGAAGGCTTTTTCAGCGGCCACTATGCGGTCAATCCGTACTCCGGCGAGAAAGCGCCGGTGTGGATCGGCAATTTCGTGCTGATGGGCTATGGCACTGGCGCCATCATGGCCGTGCCTGCGCACGATGAGCGCGACTTGGAATTCTGCCGGAAGTACGGGATCGCTGTGCGTCCCGTCATCCGGCCCGTGGACGGCGTGCTGGCCGAAGAGCCCGGCATGAAAGAAGCATTCCTCGACTACGGTGTGGTGGAGAACTCCGGGCCATGGTCGGGCCTGCCGAGCGAGGAGGCCCGTCGCAAAATGGCCGCCTCTGCCGAAGAAAAGGGCTTCGGCAAAGCCGCTATCACGTTCCGCATCAAGGACTGGGGCATCTCCCGCCAGCGCTATTGGGGCACGCCGATTCCGATCGTCCACTGCCCGGTCTGCGGCGTGGCGCCCGTTCCCGACGACCAGCTTCCCGTAGTCCTGCCCGATCGCATCGAGATTACCGGGGAGGGACGCTCGCCGCTCGAAAACGTCCCCGAATTCGTCAACGTGACTTGTCCCAAGTGCGGCGGCCCGGCCCGGCGCGAGACCGACACCATGGACACGTTCATGGATTCGTCCTGGTATTTCTACCGCTATTGCGATCCGCACAACAGCGAGGCGCCGTTCGATTCCGCGAAGATCGCCTATTGGTTCGAGATCGACCAGTATATCGGCGGCGTGGAACACGCGATTCTCCACCTCATCTACTCGCGGTTCTTCACCAAAGTGATGCGCGATATCGGCCTGATCCGCAATAGCGAACCGGCGCGGCGTCTGTTCACGCAAGGAATGGTGATCGCGGAAGGCGCCAAGATGTCCAAGAGCAGAGGCAATGTGGTGGGCGCGGATCTGCTTGCCGACCAGTTCGGCGCGGATACCGCGCGCATGTTCGTGCTCTTCGCCGCGCCGCCCGAAAAGGAGGTGGACTGGCGCAAAGAGGGCGCGGAGGGCATCTACCGTTTCCTTGGCCGCGTCTATCGCTTCGCAACGCGCAACGTGGACCGTTTGGGCGACGGAGCGGCCGGTTCATCCGATCGCAATGTTCTACGGAAGCTTCATCAGACCTTGCGCAAGATTACCGAAGATTTCGAATCCCGCTGGCACTTCAACACCTGTATCGCCGGCGTGATGGAGTTGGTGAACCTCTTGTATGCCGAAGAAGCGAATCTTTCGGGCGCGGTGGTGGCGGAGGCAATTGAAAAACTGGCGCTGGTGTTGGCGCCGTTCGCTCCCTACCTCAGCCAGGAAATCTGGGAAGAACTGGGCAGGGAAGGACCGGTGTTCCGCCAGCCCTGGCCGGAGTTCGACGCCGAATTGGCCAAAGACGACGAGGCGGAAATCGTCGTCCAGGTAAACGGCAAGCTGCGCTCCAAATTCACCGCTCCCTTCGGCACGGTTGCGGCGGAATTGGAGATGCGCGCGAAGGCGGATGAGAAGGTGCAGGCGTTTCTGGCCGGCAAGCAGATTGTGAAAATCGTTACGGTGGCCGACAAGCTGGTGAATATCGTAGTGCGGTGAGGTGCTATGTGGTGCAGGCTGGCCTTTGCACACGGCCCACTGCTCCCAGTTCAGTCCCGGTTTTGCACGCCGGCAGGCGGGCTACCAGCCCGCCGCAGGCTGCCAGCCTGCCCCACACAACCTTGACAAGTCGCGTACTGAGGCCGTATCGTCACGTAAATACCATGAACCGCAAACGCGTCGCCATCCTGCTAGCCCTCTTTTCGGCCTGCGCCTCCGCCGCGATTCCTACCCCCGAGCAGTATTTCGGATTCCGCATCGGCAGCGACCGGAAACTGGTCCGGTACGACAAAATTCTCGAATACATGCAGAAGGTGGCTGGAGAATCGGACCGCGTCCGATACCACAACCTGGGACCCACCACCAACGGGAATCCGTTCGCGATGCTGGAAATCAGCTCGGCCCAAAACCTGAAAAATCTGGACCGTCTCAAAGCCCTGGAGCGCAAGCTCTACTTTCAGGGAGGCGCGCCTTCAGACTCCGAGCGCGACGAGATTTTCCGCGACGGCAAAGCCGTGGTCTTCATCACCAACAATATTCATTCCACCGAGATCGGTTCCTCGCAGATGGTGATCGAGTTGGTCTACCAACTGGCCACCGACGATTCGCCCGCCATGCGGAACATGCTCGACAACGTCGTCCTGCTGCTGGTTCCGTCCCAGAATCCCGACGGGCAGATCATGGTCACGGACTGGTACAACAAGTATCTCGGCACCCCGCAGGAAGGCGGCCCCATGCCGTGGTTGTACCATCCTTATGCCGGGCACGACGACAACCGCGACATGTACCTGTTCTCGCAGAAGGAAAGCCAACTCGCGGCCAAGGTGCTGTGGCATGACTGGTTCCCCTCCATCTGGCTCGATGAGCACCAGCAGGGGACCAGTGGGCCGCGCATCTTCACGATGCCGGCGACGGACCCGATCAACCCTAACGTCGACCCGCTGATTTACCGTCTCAATGCCATCTATGGCCAGTCGCAGGCCGCGGCGCTCGAAGCCGAGGGAAAGATCGGCATCATCTATAACTCGACGTATACCAACTTCTGGCCGGGGGCCATGGCGTGGACGGGTTGGTGGCACAACCAGGTGGGACTGCTGACCGAGGCCGCGAGTGCGCGTATCGCCACTCCGGTCATACAGCAGAAGGCAGACCCATCGCGTCCCCACGCTCCGGCGGCGGCTGGAGGTGGCCGCGGAGGCAGGGGTGGAGGCGCAGGCGGTCCCGAGGACCGTCCGGACCAGCCGCTTCCGCCGCCCACCGATATCACATCGCGCACCGAATATCCGCGTCCCTGGCTGGGCGGGACCTGGACCCTGCGCGACATTGTGGACTACGAACTTACGGCTACCATGGCGTTGCTCGAAACCGCATCCGAGCGCCGTCTGACGCTGCTGCACGAGATCTACGACATCAACCGGAACACCATCGAAGCCGGCAAGAAAGGCGAAATCGGCGACGGCCGGGAGAAGACATTCGCGATCCTGATTCCGGTGGCCTCGCAACACGATCCCGATGAAGCCATCGACCTGGTGGACAAACTGCTGATCGGCGGCGTGGAAGTCTATCGCGCCAAGAGCGAATTCAAGCAGGATGGCAAGACCTACGCGGCGGGCACTTTCGTCGTCCCCTTCAACCAGGTATTTGCGCGCTACGCCAAGGATCTGCTGGAACGCCAGACCTATCCCGAGGTGCGCCGCGCACCCAACGCCCCGGCCGAGGCTCCGTACGACGTCTCCGCGTGGTCGCTGGGATTGCAATTCGGAGTGAAGACCGATTTCGCCAAGACTGCTCTCGATAGCGCCCTGGCGCTGGAGCCGGTTTCCGCCACTCCGAAATTCGTCCTGGCGGCCGCGAACAACGGTGGCGCCTGGAGCTTCCCCTACGATGGAGCGCAGAGCGCGTTGCTGGTGAATCGCCTGCTGAAGGCCGGCGCCAAGGTGGGCCTTTCGAAAGCCGATTCCGCGGGCGTACCCATGGTCCTGGCCACGGCCAAACCGGAGGCCTGGACCAAGGCGACGGAAGGATTCGAAATTCAGACGCCGCCGGTGGCGCCGCCTGCTCACCCTCCGCTGCTGTCCACACCTTTGCGCGCGCCGCGCGTGGGCCTGTATCAATCCTGGAGCGCTCCCATTGACGAAGGTTGGACGCGCTTCATTCTGGACCAATACGGCTTCGACTACACCAAGCTGCACAATGCCGACATCAAGGCCGGCAAACTCCGGCAGCGGTTCGACGCCATCGTGTTGCCGGACCAGCGTGCCGCCCAGATTCTCCAAGGGCCGACCGGCAAGTCGGTGGTTCCCGAATACAGCGGCGGAATTGGCGACGACGGGATGGAAGCGCTGAAGCAGTTCGTGGCGGATGGAGGGACGCTGATCGCTCTGGGCGAAGCGTCAAACCTGCTGGTGGACAAGCTTCCGTTGGGCGTTAAGGACCTCAAGCGAACCACCACCCGCGAGCAGCACTTCGCGCCCGGAACCATCGTCAATCTGCAAGTGGATACGGCGCACCCGGTAGGCCGCGGCATGGCCGCCGAGACATACGGATTCTATATCGATTCGCCATTTTTCCAGACCATGGAAGGCTTCTCGTCGCACAAGCTGAGCGTAGTGGCGCGATATCCCAACACCGAGGTGCGCGCGTCCGGATGGCTTCGTGGCGAAGAACTCATGTACGGCCGGGCCGCGGTGGTGGCGATTGAGATGAACCCCGGCAAGGTTGTGCTATTCGGAATCCGCCCGCAACATCGGGCGCAGACGCATGCCACGCTGCCGCTTTTGTTCAATGCGCTGTACTGGTCCGCCGAAGGCGACCTGGAGAGCAAACAGTAATGGCGCTTCTCAAGAGCCTCACTCCGGTTTTCCTGCTGGCGGGCGCGATTGCCGCGCAGCAATCCGATATCCCCAAGAGCTTCACAGTCCCCTCGGCCGCTTACGACTACGTCAAGCGCGACGTGATGATCCCCATGCGCGACGGCGTGAAGCTGCACACCGTAATCGTCGTGCCCAAAGGCGCGAAGGACGCTCCGATTCTGCTGACTCGCACGCCGTACAACGCGTCCAAGCGAACCAGCCGCAATGACAGCCCGCACGTGCTCGCGATCTTGCCGCAGGGAGATGAGCTCTTCGTGCGGGACGGCTATATCCGCGTGTTCCAAGATGTGCGCGGCAAGTACGGTTCGGAAGGCGAGTACGTGATGACGCGGCCGGTTCACGGCCCGTTGAACCCCGCCTCGACCGATCACGTAACGGACACCTACGACACCATCGACTGGCTGGTGAAGAACACGCCGGAATCGAACGGACGCGTGGGCATGATCGGCTCGTCATACGAAGGCTTCACGGTAGTGATGGCGCTGCTGGGTCCGCATCCGGCGCTGAAGGTGGCCGCGCCCGAGAGTCCCATGGTGGACGGCTGGATGGGCGACGACTGGTTCCACTACGGCGCGTTCCGCCAAATCAATTTCGATTACACCGTCGCCCAGACCGCCCAGAAGGGAGCCGGCGACAGTATCCAGCGAGACGCCTACGACGATTACGAAGCGTTCCGCCGCGCCGGTTCGGCCGGCGCGTATGCCCGGGCACATGGTCTCGACCAATTGCCGTGGGCGGAGAAGATGATCGAACATCCGGCCTACGACGCCTTCTGGCAGGGCCAGGCGTTGGACAAACTGGTGGCCGAACGGCCGTCAACAGTTCCTACTATGTGGATTCAGGGTCTGTGGGACCAGGAAGATATGTGGGGCGCCATTCACTGTTATCTATCTTTGAAGGCCAAGGGGCAGGCGGATCATAACTACCTGGTGATGGGCCCCTGGCGGCATAGTCAGGTTAGTTACGACGCTTACAATCTGGGCCCTCTGAAGTGGGAAGGCGACACCGCCCTGCAGTTCCGCCGCGACGTGCTGAAGCCGTTTTTCGATCGGTATCTGAAGACCGCCGCGCCCAAGGCCGATACGCCGCCGGTCTTCATCTATAACACCGGGGAGAACCACTGGGATCGTCTGAACGCGTGGCCGCTGGCCTGCGAAAAGGATTGCGCCGCGCCGATGAAGCCCTTATATCTGCAGATGGGCTTCGCGTTGGGATTCGACAAACCGGCAGGCGTCACACAGGGCGCCGATACGTATGTCTCCGACCCCGGCAAGCCCGTGCCGTACGTGCCGCGTCCAGTCCGCTTCGCCGATGGCGACCGCTGGCGGCAGTGGCTGGTGACGGATCAGCGCTCCGTGGAAGACCGGACCGACGTGCTGGTCTATCAGACCCGCGTCCTGACCGCGCCGGTGCGCATCAGCGGCGCGCCCATTGCCGACCTGTTCGCCGCCACCACCGGAACCGATTCGGACTGGGTGGTGAAAGTGATCGACGTCTTTCCCGACGAAGTTCCCAGCCAACCGGAAATGGGCGGTTACGAGTTGGCGGTCTCCATGGACATCTTCCGCGGCCGCTATCGCGAAAGTTTCGCGAATCCGTCGCCAATTCCCGCGGGTAAGCCGCAACGCTATCGCTTCGTCCTTCCTACGACGAACCACGTGTTCCTGCCGGGCCATCGGATCATGGTGCAGATCCAATCGAGCTGGTTCCCGTTGTATGATCGCAATCCTCAGACATATGTGTCGAATATCTTCTTCGCGAAGCCGGAGGATTATGTGAAAGTAACTCAGTCTATCTTCCGTTCGGCGGATCAGGCCAGCGCGGTATGGCTGCCGGTTGTCGAGTAGAGGCGACCACTGTCGATTGGCATACCGTGGACGGACCGATCGGCGCGGGGTGCAAACGGTCTCTGTTTCCTTCAACGCACAGGCGCGGAAGAATAGAAACGGAGGCGTAGGCTGTTCTACCGCCCCGGATTCCGACCTGCGGGATGGACGGGAAGTCTGGCATGGGGAGGCAGAGGTACCGAGAGCGAACCTACATGACCGCCCCAACGCTGTTCCGGATCGATGGTGAACTGGTCCTGCTTACCGGCCTCACCAACAGCAACCTGACGTGGGCGGTTCAGCGCGGGATGAATGGCACGACGCCATCGGCCCATGCCGTGCCGGGCGAGGGTTTGACTATCAGCGGTTCAGATATTCTGGAGCCACCCGCCGGGGTCGAACCGGCGACCTGCTGATTACGAAACCACCCGTGTCAAGTCTCATGTGTAATTATTTGTCTCTTTAACCGCCTGTTTTCTGCGAGTTCGGCAGCGGGCCGAAACGTCTGACAACCGGAGCGAACACATGAGACTTGGACCTCGTGCTGACAAAACTGCTGACAAAATACGGTCGCGGCCGGAATTGATCCGCCCGGCCTACTCCTTGTCGTAGTGAACCGTTTTCCGCCCGCCGAAGAGATCCGTCTCTACCCGGCTTGGGACTGACAGTGGGCCGCGGCCGTAAGGCGATCCGCGACCTTCTCGAATTCCTGCCCCGCGAAGTCTCCGTTCGGCGCGCCGGCGTTCTCCGCGCCGTTTCCGCGGACGAACTGCGTATCGCGATGCCATTCTGGTTGCTCCCGGCGGCGGTATCCCGGTGGACGGCACGGTACTGCCGTCTTACCACCTTTTGCGCGCCGCAGCGCGACGGCAGGATTTGGCCGAGAGACGGCCTTGTCAGAAAGTGGCCCCATGCGGGTCAAAGACTCCGCAAAAGGACTGCGAGTCGTGAAGAATGGGCATCATCGCGTCGAGGCCAGCGGCCAGTCAGAACAAGCACTTGTTATCTGACTAGCTGACGATGTGGATAACTCGGTTGGACGAACGATGGTTTGTATGTTAGTGGCGACTTGACCTTCCCTCCCCAGGACGTATCATAAAGGACGTTATGATACGTAATTCGTCGGGTGGGGGAGAACACAAAAAAGGGCGTAAACAGCCCGGCACACGGGCTGAAATTGCTTCGAAAAGGAACGACACACACATTGCGGTCGTCGCTGAAGACATTGATCCGGCAGAACTCTTCGACCCGGACGAGTTCGGCATCCGGCGCCAATCACCACGGCTATGAGCATAGACCTGGTTCCCATTCCGCGGCGTGATCTCGGGAGGGCCGGGTTCGAAAGGCTGCCGGCCGTGATCGGCCGCGCCGGAGAGCGCGCCGCATGGCGTTTCCTTGAGTTCTTTGCCGCGACGATCCGGAACAGGAACACGCGAGCCGCGTACGCCGAAGCCGTCACCCAATTCTTTGCCTGGTGCGAGAAGCACCGGGTGTATACCCTGGAGGGCGTGAATCCGCTCGTGGTCGCGGCGTACATTGAGAACCATCCGGGGGCGCCGCCGACCGTGAAGCAGCACTTGGCCGCTATCAGGATGCTCTTCGACTGGCTCGTGACCGGCCAGATCGTCCCGGTGAACCCCGCGGCATCGGTGCGGGGACCGAAGTACGTCGTGAAGGTCGGGAAGACGCCGGTCCTGAAAGCCGACCAGGCGCGACTCCTCCTCGATTCCATCAAGACGGACTCGCTCGTGGGACTTCGTGATCGCGCCATCATAGCGTGCATGTGTTATACCTTCGCGCGCGTCTCGGCAATGGTCCATATGCAGGTCGCTGACTATTACGAGAACGGGAAGCGGTGGTGGTTACGTCTCCACGAGAAAGGCGGGAAACGCCATGAGGTTCCGGCGCACCACAACGCCGAGGCCTATCTCGACGCGTATCTTGAAGCGGCGGGCATTCGCGAGGAGAAGAAATCTCCGCTCTTCCGGAGCGTGGATCGCCACAAGAAGATGACGGAAAATCCCATGGCGCGGACGGACGTGCTCCGTATGGTGAAACGCCGAGCGCTCGCAGCGGGACTCCCCTCCTCCACGTGCCGCCACACGTTCCGGGCGACGGGCATCACCGCTTATCTGGAGGCAGGCGGAACGATAGAGAATGCACAACTCATCGCGGCGCACGAGTCGCCGCGGACGACGAAACTGTATGACCGCACGGCCGATGAGATCACGCTCGACGAGGTGGAGCGGATTGCGATCTGAGGCGGCGTGCTTGATGCCTTAGATGCGCGTGGTGCCGGGGTAGAAGTAAACTATCGGAAACCGTCAAGGGCGTGCTGAGCGACTACACTGCACGGCGCTGGTGATGCTGGGCTGCATGCTGAGCGGCACGTGCTGAAGAGGGCTTTAGGTCCTAGCATTGCGCACTCGGTTTCGCCGGAACATCATGCCGGTAATTACGAGCAAAGTGAGCATTAGAACGATGGATGTCGGCTCTGGCGTAGCAGTAACAGATGTATTTGTAACGCTT
>Ga0182018_10000414_pt1 | contig 55951 bp, 54 predicted proteins | sample 812P2MmetaG_FD_120490 | JGI IMG/M metagenome (GOLD analysis project Ga0182018, IMG submission 120490) | Permafrost microbial communities from Stordalen Mire, Sweden - 812P2M metaG | ecosystem: Environmental > Terrestrial > Soil > Wetlands > Permafrost | place: Sweden: Stordalen | collected... | reverse complement strand
TCGAATCTCGTTGACCGCGCAACGCGAGGGCATTAGTTTGCGTGAGGCCGCAATAAAATCGGGATGCGTGACCGCTCAACAGTTTGATTCCTGGGTCCGGCCGGAAGCGATGGCGAATCCTCCGGATGGGAGTGTATAGGCTTTCACGCTCACATTAGTCGAGGAATGCGATCTGCCTCGCATGCGGCGCGAACCGTTCCCGGTTCATATAAACGCGATGCCAGATGTCCAAATGAACGGTCAGATGATCGGGATGCCGAACCTTCCCGCGTGCGTAGACCATGGCGTCGCGAGTCATCGCGCGCCAGGAGTTATGCCGGGTTGCCGGCCGCGCTTGGATCAGCCGATTGTAGTCTTCAATGCCGATCCCCGAGGGATAGAACACGGACACCATCACAGCCTCCCCGCCGTGCCGCATCGATTCTTGGCAGACATGCGGCTTGCTGCCTCCACCCCGGCTGAGCGGCTCATTCCGGTGGATCACACCGTCGGACGCAACCTCGGGTGCGGGCACGAAGAACCACTCGCCCTGACGAACCACGCCGCGGGTCCTGGCTTCGGCGGGACGCAGACTGGCCTTCGCGGTTTGCACATCGCGCACCTGCCTATCCGGCACCGCGGCGGCGAACCAGTGGCGTTCATCGTGGCCCAACAGAAACTTATTTTTCGCACGGCCCTCACGAACCATCAGTACCAGATGGCGCGATTCCGGCTGTACATCGAGGATTTCGGGCACGCACCCGTCCTGACAGCAAACATCGAAGAACTCGCCCTTCCGGTCCTGGCCTACATCGATGCGGATTTTCTCCTTTTGCCAGCGCGCCGGTCCTTGTAATTTCAACCGGGCGCCCATGCGGGAGAAATGCCGGCACAATACATCCGTGGCGGTCATAACGACTCCTGGGTTAGTACAGTAATTCTCTAGACGCGGGCGAGGGAGACAGAAAGCGAGTCATCTTGCGCCGCGCCGAATCCATGGCAACTTAGCGAGTTGTAGGTGGAATGGGTGTACCGCACTATGCTCCTTTCTGAAATCAGACTACCACTGCTTAGTGGTGCGGTCAACGAGGGGATGATTATTTATTCTTAACATGGCTCCAAAGACCTACTCCACGCTTTCCGTTCCCGTCGCGTCTGATAACCGAGACGGGGTGTGCCATGAGAAGCCTTACTCTGTTGCTGTTGCCGGCCGCGCTGATCGCCGGGCAACCGCGTTACGCCCGCTTGGGCGAGTTTGAGGGTCCCGTGGAAGTGCAACTCCAGGCATCCGACGCCTGGATGCCTGCCGAACGGAACCTGCCGCTGCCGGAACTCGCATGGATCCGCACGGGATCCGGAGCGAGGGTAGAGATCGAATTCGACGATGGCGGCGTCTGGCGGCTGGGTCCGGAGTCGCAAGGGGAAATCTCGGATTGCGCGCGCCTGTCCACGGGCCAGCGAGTCACCTTGCTCTCGCTGGATCATGGCCTCGCATACTTCACCGGAAAGCCTGGCGTCAACGATTCCCTATCGCTCGCCGTTCCGGGCGCACAGGCTATCCTTACGCATGGTGCGCGCCTGCGCCTGGAGGCGCAAGGCGAATGGAGCCGGATCTCCGTGCTGGAAGGCTCGGCGCGATTCTCGTCGCCTGCCGCCGAGATCGAACTGCCGCAGGGTCTCTACGCTCAAGTGGAGCCGGCCAACCGCGAACGGTTCTTTCTGGAACGTAAAATTCCGGCGCTCGACCTGGACCACTGGAGCGGCGGCCGCGACCGCCTGATGGCGTCCACCTCCGCGCAGCAGCACGTGCTGGCGAAATATGGGCTGGCGGATCTGGATGCCGCGGGAACCTGGATCGATACCGGGCAATTCGGCGCCGTCTGGCAGCCCAAGGCCGCCCAAAGCTTCACTCCGTTTCAAAAAGGACGCTGGCGCTGGTACGAGACCCTTGGCTACACCTGGGTGAGCGACGAGCCGTGGGGCTGGCTTCCTTATCACTACGGCCGATGGGCGATGAGCAAAACTCTGGGATGGGTTTGGGCGCCGTCTGTGAGCCAGGTCTTCAAGCCGGGCGAGGTCTTCTGGTTGCACGGCGCCAAACTGGCTGGATGGGGACCGCTAGCGCCCGGCGAGCACTGGACTCGCGCCACCCAACCCGAACTGTTCGCTAACGCGTACACCACCTTCGCCGCCTTTTCGGCCGAAGCGCGCACCATTGACCCGGCCGGGTTCGCCTCGCGGCTCGACGAACCGTTGGGCTCCGCGGAGTTCACCTTGGCGCTTCCTTCGCCGTCCTTTCCAGCGAGCCGCCTGGAGGCCGTCCGCCCCATACTTGCAGCCGGCAGCACGCGGTTGAAACCGGTTCTTACGGGCGTTACTTACGGCAGCGATCCAGAGCCGCCGCCACCGCCTCCAACGCAACCGGAGCCGGAAGATCCCAACGCCCCGCAACCAACCATCGTAGTCTTGAACCCGGCGACCGGACAGAATCCTCTGATGGCGCTCGAAACACCACCAGCCGATCCGGCGGTGGTGGCGTATCCAGTACCCGTGCTGGCCGGCATCTTCACCATCACTCCGCAACAGCAGGCCAAGCCCGTCACGGAGCCGAAACCCACGTCCTCGGCGGCTGCCAGACCACCCGCGCCGAAACCGCCATCCGCTCCCGCGCCGGTCAAGCCGCCGGTGCGCACGTCCCGGGAACGCGAACTGGAAATCTATAACGACATCCTGCAGGACGGTAACAATCCAGCCAAACTGTTGGAGGATCTCGAGACGTGGTCGCACGAATTTCCTCGTTCTCCCTACGCCGATGAGCGGACCGCTTTATATGTGGGAGCCTACGCATCGGTGAAACCCCCGCAGCCGGCCAAGGTGTTGGAGATCGGCTCGCAACTGGTGGCGCGCAACTTGCAGTCTCTTTTTCCCGATCCGCAGCGCGGTCCCACGTTGATTCTCAGTGTTCTCTATTCCATGAGCCTGAGTTCCTGGAATCTGCCTCACGCCACCAGCCAGCAAACCCAGGCCGGCCTCGCCGCGGCGCGCCAATTGCTGGCCTACACGCCGGCGTACTTCGCGCCATCGAAGAGACCCGGCAATATGACTGCCGAATCCTGGAACCAGACGCGTGCGGCAATTGAGACGACGGCCAGGCAAACTGTGGCTCTTCTCACTAACGGAAGCGGGACGGAAATCAAGCCTCCAGGCGACAGAAACTGATTTGAAAATCGCGTCCGGCGGGTTATCATTTGGAATACTCCCCCGATTGAAAACCCGAAGGTGTCGTGAATTCTACATACCCAGTCATCCTGGAAACTGATTTTGCAGGCATTGAGCGTCATGGACGCGGCAAAGTCCGCGACGTGTATCGTGTCGACGGCCGGCTGCTGATTGTCGCCACCGATCGCATCTCCGCTTTCGACTACATCCTTCCCACGGGTATTCCCCGGAAGGGTGCGGTGCTCACGCAGCTTTCCATTTTTTGGTTCGATTTTCTACGCGATCTCACGCCCACGCATTTCCTGACAGCCAGCGTGGATGAATATCCGGAAGCCCTCCGTCCGTTCCGCGAACAACTGGAAGCACGGTCGATGCTGGTGCGGCGCGCCGAGATGGTCGAGATCGAATGCGTAGCGCGCGGCTACATTTCCGGTTCCGGATGGAAGGAGTATCGGGAGAATGGCACGGTCTGCGGCATCCGGCTGCCCGCCGGGTTGAAGGAAAGCGGCAAGCTGCCGGAGCCCATCTTCACGCCGGCCACTAAATCCCAGACGGGGCACGACGAAAATGTCTCTTTCGAGCACGTGGCTGCGCTGGTGGGCCGGGACCTGGCTACCCGGCTGCGCGACCTGACGCTCTCCATCTACGATCGGGCCGCCCGCTACGCCGAAACCAAGGGCGTCATCATCGCCGACACCAAGTTCGAGTTCGGATTCATCGATGGCGAACTGGTCCTGGGCGATGAAGTACTCACACCCGATTCTTCGCGATTTTGGCCGGCGGAGACGTACCAGCCCGGCGGTCCGCAATTTTCCTTCGACAAACAGTTTGTGCGCGATTATCTGGAATCCATCCGCTGGAACAAGCAACCGCCGGCTCCGACGCTTCCGGAGGAGGTTGCGGCGAAGACCAGCGAGAAGTATCTTCAGGCGTATCGCGTGCTGACTGGCCGCGAGCTATGAACTGGCTGGATTTGGTGCTGGGCGTGGTTCTCGCCTGGTCGGTGTTCACCGGCTTTCGCAAGGGCTTCACGCGCGAAGTCATCGGGCTGGTATCGGTAGTGGTGGCGCTGCTGTTGGGTGTCTGGTTCTATGGAACCGCGGCGTCATTTCTGCTACGCTACGTCAGTTCGCCTCCCGCGGCCGATTTCGCCGGATTCCTGCTGGTGTTCTGCGGCGTGACTCTGCTGGGCACGTTGGTGAGCGCGATAGTTCGGAAGTTCCTGAAGGTGACAGGGCTCTCGTTCTTCGACAAGATTCTGGGCGGGGGCTTCGGATTCGTCCGCGGGAGTTTGATCGGGGTGGCGCTGGTAATGGGAATCATGGCGTTTTCTCGAAGTGACACGCCGCCGGCTTCGGTGGTGGGTTCGCGGCTCGCGCCGTACGCAATCGGTGCGGCCAGCCTGGTGGCGGCGGTGGCTCCGCACGAACTAAAACAGGGCTTCCGCACTACCTACGAACAGGTTGAGACCGCCTGGGCGCAGGCCTTGCAAAACGGAATTCGGAACGGGAGCAAAGGGGAAAAGCGAGCGAATGAAAAGTCAAATCGATAGCTTGGTGGCGCAGTTGCTGACGGGCAACATTTTCCTTCAAGAAGCGATCGAGATTCTCGAAAAGGGAATGATCGCCAGAGCGTTGGAGCTCAATGAAGGTAACCAGTCGGTTGCCGCCAAGCAACTCGGTATCCACCGAAACACGCTGCAGAGAAAGATGAAGGATTACGGCCTTGCCGCCGGCCGCTCCCGCGCCCGCCGCAAGCCCGTGGCGCGTGCCGGCAGTCCGCGAAGAAGAAAAACCGGAACCGCGTAGTAACCTCTTCGCGCTTCGACCGTATCATTAGTCAATGACTTTCCTGAACGATCTGGCGCGGGACCTTCGTCATGCAGTCCGAGTCCTCGCGAAGAGTCCCAAATTCACCGCGGTCGTGGTGCTCACGCTGGCCTTGGGAATCGGCGCGGCTACCGCGATCTTCACCGTGGTTGACCGGGTGCTGCTCTCGCCTCTCCAGTACCGCGACGCCGGCCGCATCGTCACTGTCGTCACCAAATGGAAGAGCACCGGCCGCATCACGCCCAGCTTGACCGGTGGCGACCTGATCGATATCCGCGAACAGGCCGGTCTCTTTTCCGCTTTCAGCCCATACATCGGCGGCGAAGTCGGTGTCCAGGTGGCGGGCCGTGGCGAATTCACCGGCGCCTATTGGGTGAATGCCGGCTTCCTTCCCGTCTTTGGCGTGACGCCGGTGTACGGCCGCGCTTTCGAAGACTCCGAGGCGGACCGTTCGGCCATGGTGAGCCTGGCGTTCGCCCAACGGAATTTCAACGGCGGCGCCGCGGCTCTCGGCAAGACCATCAACGTCGACAACCAGGCCTACGAAATTGTGGGCATTCTGCCGGCCGCTTTCCAGTATCCCGATAAGGCGGACGTCTGGCTCGCCAGCCCCACCACTCCGGAAAACAGGAATCGCGATTCGTATAACTATCGCGTCGTCGCGCGGCTGCGTCCGGACGTGAGTGTCGAATCGGCGCGGGCGCGGATGGAGACTATCGGCGCGCGGCTGGAATCGCAGTATCCAGCCACCAATCGCGACAAGACGTTCGCAGCGGTTCCCTTGCGCGACCGCATGGTGAGCCAGGTGCGGTCCACGCTCTATCTGCTGTTGGGCGCGGTGGCGCTGGTGCTGCTGATCGCCTGCGCCAACGTGGCCAACCTCCTATTAGCGCGGACCCCCGGCCGCGCCCGGGAACTGGCCATTCGCACCGCGATGGGCGCCGGCCGGTGGCGCATCGTCCGGCAACTCACCGCCGAAAATGTGCTGCTGGGCATCGCAGCGGCAATCGTGGGCGTGGTGCTGGCCAAACTCGGCCTGACTCTCCTGCTGCGGCAGGCTCCGGCCAACCTGCCGCGGCTGAACGAAGTCTCTTTGGACCTCACCGCGTTCGCTTTCGCCGTACTCGCAGCCTTCGCATCGAGCATTCTCTTCGGACTGGCGCCGGCATGGCAGGCGGCGCGCCTGGAGGTCGGCGAGGCGTTGAAACAGGGCGGCTCGCGCGGCGTGGTGGGCCGTGGATCGCACCGGCTCCGCGACGCCGTCGTAGTGGCGGAAATTGCGCTGTCGTTGGTGCTGGCCATCGGCGCGGGATTGCTCTTTCGCAGCTTCGTCTCCCTCACCACGATCCAGTTAGGGTTCCGCTCCGAGGGACTGCTCGTGATGTATGCCCACGCTCCGGCGCATTCGCTCAACGATCATCTGCGGGTGGGCCGGCTCTACGAAGATGTCCTGGCGCAGGTGCGGCGGATCCCCGGCGTCCGCTCCGCCGCCGGGGCCATGGGCTTGCCGGCCGGCCACTATGGCTCTAATGGCAGCTATGCGGTGGAAGGCAAGCACGTGTTCCGCAGCGGCGAGCGCATGCCGGAAGCCGGCTTCCGCCTGGCCAGTCCGGACTATCTGGCCACCATGGGAATTCCGCTGGTCCAGGGCCGCGAGTTCACGGCGCAGGACGTTTACCAATCGCCCTTCGTCGCGGTGGTGAGTGAATCCCTGGTGCGGCAGGTTTTCCCGCGCGAAAGCCCACTCGGGTGCAGGATTCAACTCGGTCTCGATGACCCGGAGAAATGGGTGACCATCGTGGGCGTTGCCGGAGATGTGCGGTCCTCGCCGGCCACGCCTCCCGGCCCCGAAATTTATATGCCGCTCGAACAGCATCCGTTCTACGGCAACGAAATCCAGGTAGCGGTGCGCACCAGCGTGCCGCCCGCATCGGTGGCCGGCGCCATCCGCCAACAGCTGCGAGGGCTGCTCCCCGAAACCGCCGTGAAGTTCACCACCATGGACGACATGCTGGCGGATTCCGTCGCGACGCCGCGCTTCCGCACCACGCTGGTGGCCATTTTCGCCGTGGTGGCCTTGCTCCTGGCGATGGCGGGAGTCTACGGCGTAATGACCTACATCACGGCCGAGCGCACCTCCGAACTGGGGGTGCGCCTCGCACTGGGTGCCACGCCGGGAGCGGTGGTGCGGCTGATCCTGGGGAAGGCCGCGGTCCTCGCTGCCATTGGCCTCGCCGTGGGCGTGGGCGCGTCGGTGGCGGCGGGCCGATTCCTCACCACCATGCTGTTCGGACTGAAGTCCACCGATCTGCCGACGTACGTGCTGGTGCTCGCGGCCGTCGGACTGACCACCGTAGCATCGGCGTTCGGTCCGGCTTTCAGAGCCGGCCGCATCGACCCGCTCCGCGCCATTCGGGAAGAGTAAGATGATCGAGGACGAAGGTTCAATGGCTGTGCTTCCGGATCTGATCACAGTCGAGCAATTCCGGCAATTGCCGGAAGAGGGCGAGTTTGCCTATGAGCTGCACTATGGCGAGGTGGTCGCAGCGGCGCGGCCGAAGGCACGCCACTGGAGGCTGCAGGGGCGGCTTGTCGATCTGCTCCGTACGAATCTAGGCGCTTTTGGAGAAGTCGGGATGGAGATGCCCTACCGCCCCGTACCCGAGTTCGATCTTCGGGTTGCCGACGTTGCGGCGGTCTCCTGGGAACGAGCGAAGGGCGTCGATCCCGACGACAATCTCCATGGCGCGCCAGAGCTGGTAATCGGGGTCAAATCGCCCTCGAACACACCACGCCAATTGCGGGAACTGGCGGCGCTCTGCCTGGCCAACGGCGCCATGGAATGCTGGATCGTCGATACCGGCAAGAAATCGGTGACGGTGGTCACGCGCGATGGCGGATCCGTGGTCCACTCGTCCGGCGGCAGCGTCCCCCTGACCCAGTTCGGCGGCGGCGATTTTCCCGTCGACCAGATCTTCGCCTGACCCCATCGCAACGCGCTACAGTATCATGCGGAGGATTCGGATGACTCTCAACAGGCTGATGCTTCCACTGGCCATGGTACTGGCGCTTCCCGTATTCGCCGCGGATGTCGCGGGTAAGTGGACCGCCGCCATCGACACCCAGATCGGCGTACAAAATTACACCTACGACTTCAAAGTGGATGCCGGCAAATTGACCGGAAAGGCCAAATCGCAATTTGCAGAAACCGAAATCACGGAAGGCGCCGTGAAGGGCGACGAGATCGCTTTCGTCGAGAACCTGGATTTCCAGGGGCAACCGCTGCGCATCGAGTACAAAGGCAAAATCTCCGGCGACGAGATCAAGTTCCAACGCAAAGTTGGCGACGTCGCCACTGAGGACTTCGTCGCCAAGCGCGCCAAATAGGTTGTCTCGGAACGTCCTATTTTGCGGATACCGTTCCAGCCCGTTCCGGTCGCTGGGAAACGGGTTCCACTTTGATGGTGATGTTGCCGGATGAAACCCTGACTACGCGCCACTCGCCAGTCCCTGACCACGGTTGACTTCAGCCCCCGAACGCCCAAGAGGCGGAGCGGCAGGCGGCCGCAAATTCCCCCGGCAGATGACGGCGGGAGCCTACGGTTGCGGCAACCCTTCGCGCATAGTACACTGGTAGCTTACTCCAGTGGTTCCGACGCACTCCGTGTGTTCCGGCTCCCAAAAAGAGGACAGCATGCACGCGATTATAGAAACCGGCGGAAAACAATACCGGGTTGCTCCTGGCGATGTCATCCGCGTGGAAAAACTGGCCGGCGATGTCGGCTCCGAAATTGAACTCCCCGTCAAGGTTGCCTTTCCCGACGAGGGCGAGTTCGTAACCGGCGGGACCGTCAAAGCCACCATTACGGGCAACGGCCGCGGCGACAAGATTATCGTTTTCAAGTTCAAGCGCAAGAAGCAGTACAAGAAGACCATCGGACACCGCCAGTCCTTCACCCAAGTGAAGGTCGGCGAGATTCTGGTGTAGGTGAATTATGGCGCATAAAAAGGGATTAGGAAGCTCTAAGAACGGCCGCGACTCCAATGCACAGCGGCTGGGCGTGAAGGTCTTCGGCGGACAATTGGTCCCCGGCGGCTCCATCATCGTCCGCCAGCGCGGCACCAAGATCAAACCCGGCCTCAATGTGGGCTGGGGCAAGGATGACACGCTCTTTGCAAAGGTGACCGGCGTGGTGGAGTTCAGAGACCGCGGGCGCATGGGCAAGTTCGTCAATATCCAAGCCTCCGCGTAACGGTCATCCGGAATCCATCCGAATCGTCCTCAAGGCGCTGCCTTCCGCCGTGTTCCCCGGGACGCCCACAAGGTATCTCCTAGCCGCCGGTTTCTGGAAAGCCGGCGGCTTTTCTTATGCGCTTTCTCGTCTTATGCACTTTCTAGATGAAGCCCGGATTCTGGTAAAGGCTGGCGACGGCGGTAACGGCTGTCTGGCCTTTCGCCGGGAGAAGTACGTCCCACGCGGCGGTCCGAGCGGTGGCGATGGCGGCCGCGGCGGCGACGTCACCCTGGTGGCTACCGCTCACCACAATACGCTTCTTCAGTTCAGCTACAATCCCGAACACCGGGCCGAACGTGGACGCCATGGCGAAGGCAGCAATTGCACCGGCGCCGACGGCAAGTCCCTGGAAGTCGCCATACCCGTGGGCACGGTGGTCTATGACGAAGCCAGCGGGGAGCGGCTGGTGGATTTCACCGAACCTGGCCAGCGCTTTGTTGTGGCGCGCGGCGGGCGTGGAGGACGCGGCAATGCCCGGTTCGCCACGTCCACGCACCAGGCGCCCACGGAACATTATCCCGGCCATCCCGGAGAAGAAAAACGTCTGCGCCTGGAGTTGAAGCTGCTGGCCGATGTCGGGCTGGCCGGTTTCCCCAACGCCGGAAAGTCTACCCTGATTTCCCGCATCTCGGCGGCCCGGCCCAAAATCGCGGACTACCCGTTTACCACGCTCGAACCCAACCTGGGCGTGGTGCAGATGGACAACTACCGCAGCTTCGTGGTGGCCGACATCCCCGGCCTGATTGAAGGCGCGCATCTGGGCCATGGACTCGGCGTCCAGTTCCTTCGCCACATCGAACGCACCCGCCTTCTGGCCCACCTGGTGGATGTGTCGGATGCCACCGGCCGCAACCCGGTGGACGATTTCGAAACCGTCCTTCATGAGCTCTCCAGCTTCAGCGAAGAGCTGGCCCAGAAGCCCATGATCGTGGTTGCCACGAAGATGGACGCCGCTCAGGACCCCGATCGGGTGGCCGCGCTGCGCGAACTCGCCACCGCGCGTGGACTGGCATTTTTCGAGATCTCGAGCGCAACCGGGCAGGGCATCGAAGCTCTCAAGTTCGCGATGGCGGAACGGGTGCTCGCCCCGGCCGCGACGGAACCGCGGGGATAATCGCCTCGGGGCCGGGCCAATTTGCCGGTGCAATGACAAGCTTTTCGGCTAGAATAGAACGAACCGTACTTTACTTCCACGACTTTCATTGGGGATACGGCTGTGACTAGCGACGTCAGGGCAGGACATATCGGTTTGGCCGCCGGACTATTGTGGATTTTGTCAGGTGTGCCGGCGCACGCGAACCTGATCATTAATCCCAGCTTCGATGGGAGCGTCCCTTCCTCCGCTCAGGCCGCGTTTAACACGGCAGCCGCGGTTCTGGAGGGCCTGTATGCCTATACCGGCGGAGCCAATACCATCACGGTGAACATCGATGTCACCTTTGCCGGCAGTTGCACTGGGAATTGTCTGGGCAGCACCACTCAAACCCTGGTCCAAACCACCTACTCCGCCTGGCGAACCGCCATGCAGACCGATTCGACGGCTAACCCGGGCAATCCGTTCCTGGCCGATGGGATTGCCGCATCGCTCCCGGCGGGATCGAGCCCGTTGGGCAGTGACATCGTGCAGATCACTCAGGCCAACGCCAACGTACTGGGTCTGTTTACTCCGAGCGGAGGCGCCGAAGCGACCATTGCGTTCAGCCCGGACCAGCCTTACGAATATACCGGCGTCGCTACATCCGGCGATTACGACTTCATAAACGTCGCGGAGCACGAGATGGACGAGACGCTGGCAATTGGCACGGCGCTGAACACGGGGTTTGGCCTGCCGGGCTACATGCCGGAGGATTATTTCCGCTACGCCTCGGCCGGCGTCCGCAGCGCCTTGACCGCCTCCGCAACGGCCTATTTTTCCTACAACGGCGGCGTGACGTTAGGCCCCCAGTTCAATCAGAATACCAGCGGCGACATTAACGACTGGGCCAGCGGCGCCACTCTGGTACAGAACGCATTCATCGACTCCGGGGTGGTCGCCACCTACAACTCGGGCAGCCCGGAATACGCGGTCCTCAACACGCTCGGATACGATGGCGTCGGCCCGGAGCCGGCCACCTGGGTCCTGATGGGTGCGGGGCTCGCGGGCATGCTCTTCTTCCGCCAACGGCTGGCGGGATCAAAGCGGTAATTGCGGCTGGCCCTACCGCGCCAGCGGCGGACTGATGGTCCCCAGATGAATATGCGCGCCGGTAGCCTTACCCGGCACCGCCTGCCGAAACGCAAAAAACGGAATCCGATTCAGCGTCAGATATTCGCGCAGCCACACGCCTTCGGGTTGGTCGGGATGCAGTCCTACATCCACCCGTCCCCGATGGTCGAAGCCCAGCGCCCGGTGTACCGCCGTTTCGCCGTTGGCCGTGATGGGCAGCGCATGACCGAAGCGCGCGGCGAAGGCCGTCTCAATCTTCGCGAGCATCTGCGTGGTGAAGACGCCATCCCCATCGAAACGCTCGGCGATCTTCCGCGCTTCGTCCGGCGATTGCCTCATCCGCGATTCCAGGGTCGCTTCCATTTCCGCCATCTGCGTCATCTCGCGCGCCAGCCGGGCGCGCGTTTCCGCCAGGTCCAACTGCTTGCGGGCGTAATCCAGATCCATCAGGACGGTGCTCAGGGAAAGCTGCGGGGCGGCGCCGGTTTCCACCAGCCGTTTGGCTTCGTCGAACGCCTGCTTGCGGCGGTCCATTTGACGGCTGGCCGCCGCCACCATGGCGTCGGACTGTTCCTCGGTGAGGTCCTGCTGGTAGAGGTTCTTGCGCAGCAGCGCGGCGTCTTCGGCGTCCTGCACGGCGGCCTGCGCCTTTTCGATCTGCGCCGCTGGCAGTGCGCCCGACGAGACCAGTCCCTCGATACGCAACAGCTCCAGCCGGGCGCGCGCTACGTCCCCATCCTCAGCGGTCTGCGCTCCCCATAAACCGGCGCACAACAGAAAAAACAGGGCCGAAGGAAACCGCATTCTCTTTTATTGTAACGTCACATTCCTTGCAGCCTCCCGGCTGGTTGTCCGGATTCGGTTCATGCGCGAATCCATACTCTTCACCGCCGCGCTCGTCGCCGGCGCGCGCCTGGCGACGAGATTGCGGCGGGGTCCGCTTCCTGCGCCGGCATCGCGTTCCGCCCTGGCAACCGCGAATTGTGGGCCGGCGAAGTCTCGGGCTCCGGCCCCGGCAGCATCCTTTTTCCCGTGGGCATCGCGTTTCGCCCGACGGCAAGACCGCCTGCGTGGCCTTCAGCCGCAACAATACGCTGACGGTAATCGATGCCGTCACGCACGAAATCCGCAAGGAGGTGGAAACCGGCGTCGCGCCCCGCGGAGCGGCGGTCTCAAAGCAGCCGGCCCGGATCTTCGTCTCCAATCGCGGCGGCCGGCGCCCGGCAGTCCACGACACACGGTCGCCCCTGCGAGCGGAACCAAGGTGTGTCCGGCCCGGAGCCGCTGGCCGTGACCAACGGGCGCCATCCAAACAACAAATTGCGTCTAAAATGTTTGTGATGAGTACAGCGCGGGTCATGCCGGGTGGCTGGGTGGATCGCCGGCCGTTGCCCCGGGGGCCGAATGGCCGGAACTTGTGCCGCTGGTGCAATCTGGAAGTGCCCATGGGGCGAAGGACGTTCTGTTCCGCCTGGTGCGTGAACGAATGGAAACTGCGCAGCGATCCCGGTTATTTGCGGGACCGGGTCTTCGAGCGCGACTGCGGCGTCTGCGCGGGATGCAGCCTCGACTGCACAGCGGAACTCCGGAAACTCACGCGTTCCCGCGGAGCGAAGCGTCTGGCCGCCTGGTCGCAGTGGGGCCTGAAGCCGGGCCGGCGAAGCACCCTCTGGGACGCCGATCACATCGTGCCGGTGGTGGAGGGCGGCGGCGAGTGCGACCTGGAGAACATCCGCACGCTCTGCATCCGCTGTCATCGCCAGGTGACGGCGGAGTTGCGGCAGCGCCGGTCTCGCAGAGCGCAAAAGACCTAGCGCCCGCCCGCCCGCGCCTGCGCCACCATCTCCTTTACCCGCGCCAGGAGTTCCGGCGCATGATACGGGATGCCGTCTTTAATGGTCCACTCCACGCCGCCCGAGTGCACCACCTTGCCGTCGCGAATCTCATCCACGCCGGTCGGATACAGCACCTTGAAATTCTCCAACGGGTTTCCGTTGACCACAATCAGATCGGCGGCCCAACCGGCTCGCACCCGGCCGAGGCGATTTTCCTGGCCGAGGATTTTGGCATTGTTGCCGGTGGCCTGCTGGACGATCTTGAGGGGATGGAAGCCGGCCTCCTGCTGCAGTTCGAAGTTGCGGATGAAGCCGAAGCCGTACATCTGGTAAATGAAACCGGCGTCGTCGCCCATGCCGATCAGTCCGCCCAGCCGGTCGAACTGGCGTAGCGCGGCCATCCAGATGCGGTAATTCTCTTTCCAGAAAGTCTCGTCCGTGGAAGTCCACCCGATGAAATAAGAACCGTGGTTGGACGGGTTGGGGCGGAAGTACGCTTCCAAAGCCGGATGCAGATAATCGGCGAACCACGGTTGCGTTTGCGCGCGCTCCAGGTCGCGGCTGGCCTCGTAAATATCGAGCGTGGGGTCCCAGGCGACGTGCGCGTCCACCATCGCCTGCAGCACCTTCGTGAGCCGTTCCGGGTCGGCTTCGCGCCACAGATGGCCGGCATAGCGGAAGCGGTCGGTCTCGTTGTTGTAATTGTAAGTAGAGGGAAAATTCTGCACGCCGGCCCCGATGGCGGCGTCCGGAATGCCGTACCAATGCTCGATGCTGGTGGTGCCGAACCTGATATCGTCCCAGGCGTTGGTTTCTTCCACGCCGGCGTGATGCGCCACAGGCAGACCGAGCGCGTGCGCTTCCTTCTCCATGGCTTCCATGGTGTCGCGATCGATGCCAAGAATCTTGATGCCGTCGGCGCCCATCTGCTTCAACTCGCGCACATGCGCCACCGCGGCCTGGGCATCGCGAGGCCGCCCGAACATGGGGTAAACGAAGATGCGGGGCGCGGCGATCTTCCCCTCGGCGCTTTGCTGGCGCAGTTCGAGCGCGCGGCGCGTATCGCTGCCAACATCGCGGACCGTGGTAATGCCGCAGGCGAGCCAGATATTCAGTTCGTACTCGATGGGCTGCGGCTTGCCCCCACGTTCCTCCTGAAGATGGGCGTGCGCATTGATGAGTCCGGGGAGTACGTACTTGCCGGTGGCGTCGATCACCGCGTCAGGCGCCGGCCCGCGCCGCCCGCCGCCCCGGCCAAGAGCCACCGGATCGAGCGCAATCACATCGGCGATCAAATTGTCCTCGATGAGAATGTCCTTGGGCCCGCTGGCGGGCGTGCCATTGCCGTCCACCACTGTCGCGTTATGAATCAGCAGGCGGTGCACGCGCTTCCCGTTAGTGGGCGTTTGAGCCGCGGCTGCGGGGACCAGCGAGAGAAGTGCAAGGGAGCCGGTGAGAAGACCTCGCGTCATGGTTGATTGTGCCACAGGCGCTCCGTGCGATGCACCACAGTAGCAGCCGGCTTGCTCTAGAAATTGCGAGGTGAACTCAATGCGTGAAGTTAAGTTTGTATTGTTAGCCGCTATTGCTGCAATCGGCATCACGGCGACCGCCCCCAAAGCAACCGCTCAGGTGAGCGTCGACATCGGAGTAGCCCCCGAATGTCCGTATGGTTACTATGACGCCGCTCCTTACGGCTGCGCTCCCGCGGGCTATTACGGTCCGGAATGGTTTACCGGGGGCGTCTTCATTGGCGCCGGCCCGTGGTTTCATGGCGCCGGCGACTTCCAGGGCCACGTCAATAACCGCTTCCATCCGGAACACGGCTACAAGGGTCCGACGCCAAAAGCCGGTGAGAAGGCAGATGATGCAAAGCGTGTCGATAGTGCCCACTTCAAAGGGAATGAAATGCGGGACGGGCGTGGCCACGTAGTCAAGGGCAAACGCTAGCAGCCCCTGGGGCAACAGGCCCGGTTTGGGCGAAACGCCCAAAAAATTCACATAAGTCCTTTGTTTCGGTTCTGATTTGGGCGAATCGCCCAAAATCCCAGTTCGCGCCACGGCCTGCCGGGCTGCGGAGGCGGAGTCGCGGACGAAAGGCCGGTTACCTGCCGGCCTGCTGGGCCGCGCTGCCGCCAACCAGACGGGTGAGGATGGCGTGCGTGCTCTTGGAGTATTTGTGCACGTCATACGGCAGTACGGGCACGCGGCCGTACACAGTGGCGCGGCGTTCGTCGGCGATCAGGATATTGCCGCCGCCGCCCTTCAGCCGGATCATACCGAACAATCCGAAGGAGTCGCCCGAGATCTGTTGCGCGACTTCGTCCGAGACCTGTCCGGCCACGATGCACAGGATAAAACACTTGCCCCAGACCCAGCTTTTGGATGCCGCACTGATGGCCTCGAAGATGGCTTTCCACTGAGCGACCTCGGCGGTACCCAGAGACGGAATCATCTTCACCAGGACGTTCCACCTGGTGAAGGTAAACATGCGCGTGCCTACCAGGTCGAAATCCCATTCCCCGTGGCGAGCGGGGCCCGCGTTCTTCCACCCCGCATTGGTCAGTTCCTGCTGAAGACTATCGGCTCTCATGACGAATGATCCTCTCCCGAGTCTGGTTAGTATACTCCAATTTCTTCTGGCCGGCATGGAGCGCGCTTGTCCGTGTGAAGAATCGGTAGAGATGAGCCAGTTCTGGAATTACTAGGACTTTCGGACCATAACGAAGGCCAACCTTGTAATGGATAATGTTGGTCCACATACTGTGGTGAACCCAAGGAGGAGAAGACCACAGATGTACTTGCTGCTCAGATATCCCGCCGGGATTCTTGTGGAAGCCGTGGTGCTTGCAAGAGGAAGGAACCGAATGCGCGTCGCCGCCTCGGGTATTCCCGACGCGATCGAACTGAGGCGCTCCGGACAACAATGGTTTACCGAGGCTCGCCAACCCGTTGAGTTCGACTTTCTGATGTCTGACGCCCGCGCCGTACAGAGGATTTCCCCTGCAAGGCCGGCAAAGGTTTCCGGCGCGGCGGCGGCGGCGATCCATTAGCCCGGGGACGTGCGATCCTGAAGGTTTGGCGGACCGGGCGGCATCGACGAATCTCGGTCCCTCCGCGTTTTCGGGCAGAGCGCGCGCCTTTGCGCCAGGGATGAAACCTCTATGACCCAAGTGCGATCGGCTACAGGGTGGGGTGTCTTCACCGCCGCGTCGAGCGTCCCAAGGCGTTTTACAAGGCGTGCGCGATCCACGGACCGGATCTGCCCGGGATTGATCGCCGATTGCAAGGTGAGGCCATTCCCCTTGTTGTGCGGCACGGCCACTTCAACCGGGTATGGTGTGGGTGACACCTTCGAAGTGACGGCTGCCACGGTGGTGACGGAGCTGTACCGATTACCGGCGTCGTTCCGTTTGATAACGGCCGGCCGCGTCTGTTGAATTTTTGGAGGCAGACCGTTCGACGATGGCTCATAGCCGCATGGCTGCGAAGATCACCGGATACCTCGCCTATTACGAGCAGGGACTCCACGCGGGGAAGTATCCCGGCATGCCGACGTTTACCGTCGCCTCCATTACGCAAACCCAATCCCGCGCGCAGGAACTCCGCGATGACCTGCAGACACTCATTCCCCACGCAGCCGCACGCCGGGCGTATCCGTTTATCGCATTTGAAGATTTTACGCTCGCGTCAGTGGCGCCGATTGCGGCAGTTGTCGCGGCCGAGTGAACCCACGCGTCCCAAAGGCGCTTACTTACTTGGGATGCGGCGTGACGTCTTCGATGACATAGGCGTCATTGACGATTTTAAAATAGAAACGCCAGTTCTTATTCACGCGGGCCTGCCACTTGTCGTCAGCCTCACTGTACTTCTTGGCGCGGAGCGACGGATGATGCAGGTCCTGAAGGAGAAAGCCTCCCTGTTTGTAAAATGCCTTACGGATTCGAGCAGGCATCTTGTTGAGCGCTTCGAGGGCGGTCTTCGTGTATACGAGCCTCATCGCGCCGGTTTAGCTTTTCGTTGTGTCGCCCGAAGCTTCTTGATATTCGCCTCAACCGAGGCCGCCATCTCCTCGGATGTATTGAATGGTCCGAACACGCGTCCGGCTCGGATGTCTTCGTCCGCTTTGGCCAAGCGCGCATTGATGATGCGCCGCTGACCCGGCGTGTATCCGCCCTCCGCCGTCGGGAGTTTGGGCAGGATCGTGATCACTCTTCCAGACACCCTGAATTCCAGGTCTTCGCCGTTCTGGTGGCCGGCCTTCCGGCGCACGGACAGCGGCACGACAAGCGGCGCTTTGGTTTTGTTCTTGACGGTGACGGTCATGGAAATGGTGAATCCGATTATAGTGTAGCGCCCGGCTATTCTCCCGCGTGGGAGACCAATCTCTTCCAATTAGGGCAGGCCTTCGCCGGGACCCATGCTCTCACGGTACGCTACCGGCGGCAGGTGGCCCGGCTGATTGAAGCCACGTGGCGAGTGAGCACAGTCACGGCCACGCGAAAGGGTTGCTTATCGAAACAAATTTGCAAATGCCGTGATGATGAAGGAGTTGGTGAAGTCCACCAGGAAGGCGCCCACGACTGGGACTGCCAGAAAGGATTCGGGCGCCGGACCGTATTTTTCCGCCAATTCCTCCATGGAGGCCATGGCATTGGCGGTGATGCCGAGCATGTAGCCGCAGAAACCGGCGGAGGTCACCGCGTTTTCGTAGTCGCGGCGGATTCCGCGGAACGGAAAGCGGAACGGGAAGAGTACGCACATCAGCCAGCATAGGGCCACTTCCGCGGTGAGGATTACCAGCAGCGGCAGCGCCAGGTGCGCCAGTTCCCAGAGGCGCAGCGTGAGCAGGGCCATGGTGATGAAGAGGTAGAGCGCCACGCGGCCTATCGTGTCGATATCGGCCTGTGGAATTCGGATCCAGCCGAAGCGATCGTTACCGTTGCGGATCGCCGCGGCGACGATCATGGCGCCAATATAGGCGGGCAGGCGGATGCCTCGGCTTTCGATTTGCTGGCTGAGCAGGTTGCCGATTCCCATGGCCACGCCGATCGCCAGCACGGTGGAAAGCAGCGTGGCGGGATCGTAGGTGCGCGCCGATCGGGCGGAGCCGGCCGGCTGGGCGGCGGCGGCCGTGGAGCGGAGAGCGCGGCGGCGGATTAACTGTCCTCCGATGTGGCCGCCGATCAGGCCGGCCACCGCGATGCCGAAGGTAGCGGCAGCCATGGCGGCGGTAGTGGCTCCGTGGACGCCCCAGGATTCGAACTTGTCGCCCCATGCCAGCGCCGTGGCGGGACCGCCGGCCAGCGCCACCGAGCCGGCCAGGATTCCCAGGCGTTTGTCGATGCCCATCGACATGGCCAATCCGATGCCGAGGAGGTTCTGCAGGACGGCTCCCAGGCTGGACAGCACCAGCAGGAGGATCACCTGCCGGCCACCCTTGCGCAGCAGTTGCACGCTGGCGCCCAGGCCGATGGTGCTCATGAATGCGATCATGAGCAGGTCGCGCAGCAGTGTGTCGGCTTCCACGTTGACGATGCGGCCGTGAAGCGCCAGCGCGGCCAGGGCGAAGACCATGCCGCCGGCAATGGGCACGGGGATGTTCCAGCGGTCGAGAACGGGGATTTTGCGCTTGAGCCACCCTCCGATGAACACTCCCAGCGCGGCGGCGCCGAGAACTTGCGCGGGGTTGAGCTTAACAGGAGCCATCGGCCGTCAGCCATCAGCCATCAGCTTCTCCGGCGCGTGCGGCTGTCATGGGGCTTTTTGCAGTATAGTAGGTTGCGATGCGCGACTTCGCGAAAGCCTGTCTGTTGGTTACGTTGGCGTGGGCGCCCCGGGCGGTGGCGGACACGTATCCGCGGCAGTTGGGAATCGACGTCCAGCATTATGTTCTGCGGGTGGCGCTGAGCGACGACAACGACGAGATTTCGGGTCATACCACGGTGACAGTGCGGTTCGTGAAGGACGGGCTGACGGAATTCGCACTGGACCTGGCTTCCCCGAAAGACGGCAAGGGCATGACCGTGACGGACGTGTCTACCGGCGATATCTCTCTGCGGTACACCCACCAGCTCGATCGGCTGACAATCCGGTTGCAGTCGCCGTCGAAGGCTGGCGACATTCGACAGTACGACATCCAGTACCACGGGATTCCCGCCGGCGGCCTGAAGATGCTGAAAAATAAATTCAACGAGCGGTGTTTTTTCAGCGTGAACTGGCCGACGTTCGCCCGGCAGTGGCTGCCGATGATCGACCATCCCTATGACAAAGCCACCAGCGAGTTTCTCGTGACCGCACCCTCGAAATACCAGGTAGTGGCGAACGGCGCCCTGGTGGAGGAGATCGATGTGGGCGACGGGCGGCGCATGACCCACTGGAAACAGTCGGCGCCGATCGCCTCATGGCTGAACAATATCGGCGTGGCGCAGTTCGCGGTGCGGCACTTCACGACGGTGCTGGGCGTTCCGCTGTCCACGTGGGTGTTTCATCAGGACCGCGACGCGGGCATTATCAGCCTGGAAACTCCCATGCGGCAGGCCATCGAGTTTTACAGCGACGCGGTGGGTCCGTATCCATATGAGAAGCTGGGCGGGGTGGAGGCGGCCGGAATGGGCGGCGGAATGGAGCATGCAAGCGAAGTGTTCTACGGGCAGAGCTCCATCGGCGGCCGGCCGCAATCGAGCCTGGTCTGGCATGAGGTCTCGCACCAGTGGTTCGGCGATTCGGTGACGGAGAAGGACTGGGACGACGCCTGGTTGAGTGAAGGGTTCGCCACGTACTTCGCATCGCTGTCGCAGGAGCATTACGATGGACGCGACGCATTTGTGGCGTCGATGAAGCGCTCGCGGACGGGAATTCTGGCGATGGAGAAACGGCCCGCGACGGTGGCTGTGGTCCACGACAATCTGCCCGAGATTGCGGACGGCCACGCGCCGGTTGGGATTGTGTATCAGAAGGGCGGCTGGACTCTGCACATGTTGCGCGGCCAGGTTGGCAGCGATAAATTTTGGGCGGGCATCCGCGAATACTACCGGCGGTTTCGGGACGGGAACGCGTCAACGGCCGATTTCCGGCAGGTGATGGAGGAAGTTTCGGGAACGGACTTGGGCTGGTTTTTCCAGCAGTGGCTGTACCGCGCGGGGTCGCCCGCGGTGGAAGGCGCGTGGACATATAACGCGGAGAGCAAGAAGATCGAGCTGGAGTTGGCGCAGACCCAGGCTGGCGATGTGTTCCGTTTGCCCCTCGATGTATCGGTTTCGGCACAGAATGCGCCGCCGAAAATCGAAAAGATCGAGTTGACCGCGAAGCAGCAGAAGTTCGAGATCGCGTCGGAGAAAGAGCCGGCGAGTGTCGAACTGGATCCCAATGTGTGGATTCTGATGGATGTGAAGTTCGGCAAACGATAAGGGCCACGAAACTGCACGGTGGAGCGTCGAACATACGAGGTGTATCGATGCGTTTTCGCGCCGCGGCTTTACTTCCGGCTTTCCTTACGGTGTTACTCCCGGCCTGTTATGGCGCCGATCCTTCCCTGACTATTTACAACCAGCGGTTTGCCGTCATTCGGGAGACCATTCCGCTGGATTTGAAACAGGGAGTCAATGCGATCCAGTTTGAGGGAGTCACGGCGCTGGTCGAACCGCAGTCGGTGATGCTGCGCGATCCGGCGGGACAGCGGGTGCTGCGCATTCTGGATCAGAACTACCGGGCCGACCCGGTTTCGATGGATGCGTTACTGACGCGTTACGAAGGGCAGACCATCGAGTTCCAGGTGCGGATGGGCGATAAAACCGAGGTAGTCAGCGGCAAGATTGTGCGGGCCAGCGCACCGGCGGGGATGGACGCAATGGCGGGGCGGCCGCAGCAACCGCAGCCTATCGTGGAGGTGGGCGGCAAACTGCAGTTCGGGCTGCCGGGGACGCCGCTGTTTCCGGGACTGGGCGCGGGGATGATTCTGAAACCGGTGCTGGAGTGGACGGTGGAAACCAGCCGCGCGGGGCGCCTGGATGCCGAACTGGCGTATGTTTCCGGCGGATTGAACTGGAGCGCGGATTACAACATTGTGAGCGGCGATGGGAATGCGCTCGACATCATCGGCTGGGTGACCATGGAGAATCGCAGCGGCAAGCAGTTCGAGAACGCGCGGGTGAAACTGATGGCGGGGGATGTGAATAAGATTCAACCGCAGTTCGCCGGCGGCGGCGGGCGCGAAATGTTCCAGGCGACGGCGGGTTTGATGACGTCCGGTCAGGGTGGACCCGCGGTCGAGGAGAAGAGCTTCGACGAGTATCACCTGTACACCCTTCAGCGCCCGGTCACGATCCACGATAAGGAAACCAAGCAGGTGGAGTTTGTGCGGGCGGACGGAGTGAAATCGGAGGTGGTGTACATCTACGACGGTATGAAGGTCGATTCGACGCGGTACCGCGGATGGAACCCGGACCAGGTCCGCAACGACATGAACTACGGAACGCTATCGAACAATAAGGTATGGGTAATGCGCGAGTTCGTCAACTCGAATGCCAACCATCTGGGGATGCCGCTGCCCAAGGGGCGCGTGCGATTCTACCGGCGCGATACCGATGGGCGGCTGGAGTTCACCGGGGAAGACAGCATCGACCATACGCCCAAGGACGAACGCATCCGCGTGTTCACGGGCGCGGCATTCGATCTAAACGGCGAACGGAAACGGACGGTGTCTCTGAACGATATGGGCCGGCGCACCATCGATGAGGGGTTCGAGATCAAGGTGCGCAATCATAAGAAAGAGCGGGCGGAAGTGCGCGTAGTAGAGCACTTGTATCGCGGCACGACCTGGGATATTACGACGAGCTCGGTTCCCTGGGTGAAGAACGATTCGCAGACTATCGAGTTTCGGGTGATGCTGAATCCGGATGAGGAGAAGGCAATTACCTATACGGCGCATTACACGTGGTAGGCGGAGATGGGCGCCAATTTCCTACTTGGCGGTCGTGTTGGCGGTGGTCAGGCTGCTATTCGCGGTGGTCCAGATTCCGTGGGTGGCTTGGCCGACGCCCCGAATGAAGCCGATAAAGGCGAGGGTCAGCCAGGTGAGGATGATGGCATATTCGACAATGCTCTGGCCTCGGTCGAGGCGCTGGGGCTTCTCTTGCGGTTGCTCCTCATGCGTGTCGGGCTCGGCGGGCCGGTTGTCACGGTTGCGCCAGGCATTCAAAAGCTGTCGAAACAAAATTGCTCCCATCGCCTCTATTAGGTTACGGTTCGCCAAAGGGTGGTGCAAGATGCCAAAGGTTAGGCAGTGGATGTTACCCGGTCATGGGCGCTCGGGTTCCGCTTGCCGCGGAAGAACACCGGCACGATTGGTAAGAGGGCGATGGCCAGCCAACTCAGCCAACGGCAGATGCGAAGTTCCCAGCCGCCGTCGTAGTCCAGGACGACTTCGCAGGCGCCATTGCAATCGGGATGCAGCCACATCAAGCCCAGGCCGTCCTTGAAGACTTTTTGCGGTTTTCCGGCGACGGTCGCGTGCCATCCGGGGTGATAGGTTACCTGCACCGTGACGGCCTGGCCCGGCGCCACGGTGGTGTGGATGCGGATGCGGTTGCGGCCCTCCCAATCGAATGCGGCGCCGGGGAGAGACGGGTCGTCCAGAGCGGCGGCGAATTTCTCGACATCGCGGGTGTCGTCCGGCTCCTTGGGGACGCGGTGTACGATGGCGCTCTCAGGCACGACGTGGGCCAGGGTGAACTCTCGCAGGGGGACACGGTAGATGGTGACGCCGCCCGATCTCCACAGCACCGGCAGTACGCCTTCAAATTTATCGGGATGAGGGTACGGTTTCCAGAATTCGTCGCTGCCTTTGCCGCTGGTGGCAACCGCACCAACGCCATATGCCTTCAGCCATGCCAGCATCATACGCATTTCCGCCGGGATGCCGGCGGTACCGAATACGATGGCGGTATCGGCTCTCTGCTGCACCTGGTTGACGGCCATAGTGAAGGATTCACCGGTGAACTGCTGGATATCGGTGAACGTGTTGGCCCACTGCGCGATGGATCCGGACATGAAGAAACGGATCTTGGGGTAAGTTTGCTGTGCCCAGGTGGCGGCACGGTATTCCACGGTTTCCGTGAGGTCCACCGGGAAGGTGAACTTCTTTTCAGCCTTGCGGAGATCGTGCACCTGTTCGACGGCCAGGGCCAGCAAAAGGACCGCCGCCGCGCGGCGAATCGGGGTGGGAATGTGCTTCAACCAGGGCCTGACGGCGAAGACCCCGACCAGGCACAGCGCCAGTTCCATCTCGAAATCGTAGCGGCCCGGCTGCGGCAGAAAGTGGTCGTGCATCAATTCCTGGGCGAGCGGAATGCTGCTGGTGAGCCACGCGAACAGGGCGAAGAAGCGCATGCGCCAGTCGGAAGTCAATCGGGGTAGATAGTGCCACAGCACTACCCATCCCAAGATGGTGAAGGCGAGGGCGGTCAGGGAGCCGGCGGTCCAGCCTTCGTCCTGGCTGGCCGCATTGGCTTCGCGAATGGCGGCCATGAGCGATGGCGAGAGGAACGGCGCGGCGATGGCCCAGCCCCAGACGCCGATCCCGACGGTCAGGATCAGGTTGCTGAACCACTTTTCGCGGCGCAGAACAAACAGAAGGCACAACGCGGCCATCATCACCATTACCGGTCCGAAGGCGCTCGACAAGGCGCAGCCCGCGATACAGGCAGCCGTGGCGGCGTAGTAGATGGGACGGCGGGTTTGGATGGAGCGCGCGAGGAAGAGAATCACCAGGGGCAGCAGTGTCAGGGCCGCGACGTGGGGCGTGTCGTCCCAGACGGTGGTGATGTACAGGCGGCGAGGTCCCCAGAAGTTCCGCAGGGAGAACTCCGCGTCGGGAACCAATACCTGCGATACGGAAGTCAGCGAGTAGACCAGCGCAGCGGTAAAACTGGCGCCGGGAGCGCGCGTGAGCCGCCATGCCGCGAAGAACATAGTCAGCGGACCCAATATGTAGCACAGGCCGGTGACGCTCTGATATCCGACGCCGGCGGAGACGCCGCGCACCGCGGCAATGGCCGCGGCCAGGCCTGGTACCAGGGGAGGATACGCATACTCGAAGGGAATGCCCAGCTCCCAGAACGGCCACCATGTGGCATGGAACCAACTGCCGCCGGCGCGCTGGGCCATGGCGGTCCAGAAGCCGTGCATGGAGCCCATGTGGTGCGGCATTCCAAAGAACATATCGCGGGCGACGTAGCAGTTGATCCAGAACAGGATCGAGGCGAACAAGCCGGCGCGCACAGCTTCATTCCGCGACGTTTTCTCCAGGCCGGGTGAGTTCACAGTTATCAGTTTACAGTTGCCGGCAAACCTACCACTCCAGTTTGTATTCGCCTACAACCTTTGATCCGTTCTGAGACGGGAGGTCGGTGTAGTAGATGGGTCCGGCGGGAGTCAGCGGGAAGTTGGAACTGGCCAGAGCGTAGAATTCGGTGCGCGGATCGAGCAGCCAGACGATGCGGCCCCCCGGCGGCAAGGTGACGGTCAGAGGCGCCTGGTTTTGCATCCGGCGGTCCGGATTGGCGCCATTCCAAATGGCGCCGTTCCAAATGGCGCCGTTCCAAATGGCGACGACGGGCGGCGCGCCGGAACGAATGCTCTTTCGATCGAGAACTGCAATCGGCACGCCGCGCAGGTAGTAGGCGGCTTTGCGCCAGGCTACGAGTCCGTGCTCCCAGACCACGGTCGTGTCTCCGGGACGTTCGCCGGCAAGACGAATGGCCTGGCGCAGGGAGTGATCGTCCACCGCCAGAGTGTTCTTGATGTGGCTCAGGGAGGTAAGGGCGAGACCGCTGTTCAGATCGGTCAGGACTTGTTCGGAAAGGGCGGCAATGCCGGATGTGCTGGTTCCTTTGAAATACCAGTCGTTGTAGAAAAGGCCGAGATGAACGATCGCCAGCGGCGCCAGCAGGAAGGCCATCGCCGCCAGACGAGGCAGGTAGCCCGCATTGGGGACTTGCGCCAGTTTCAGCAGCAGACCGGCGGCCAAGGCGATGGGCGGGACCCAGACCACCACCGTGGTAAGGTCCCGGAATTCAACCATCCAGTAAATTACCAGGCTGGCGGCAACCAGCGTCACGGTCTCCCAGCGGGAGACATAAGCGCTCCAGTTGTCGAGCGCGCGATTGAAGAGATAGCCGCCAAACAGCGCGACGGGAGGAGCCATCGCCAGGGACTGCCCCGGATCCTCCAGATGAACCAGGATGGCGAAAAGGAACGGGGGCGCCAGCCACAGGCCCAGAAATGCGAGCTTGTTCCGGTCGACAGCCCAGCCTTCTTTGCGTTTCCAGGCCAGGACGGCAGGCAGGGTCCAGCTCAGGAGGCCGCAGCAAGTCCACACGATCAACCTCCGGAAGGTGGTTTGCCACTTATCGGGGAGAGCGCCGAAGAGGCTGGAACTAACGGAGGCTTGGTCGCCGATGTAATCCAGGTTGGCCTTCACATAAGCGAACGGGCCGCCGGACGCGATCATCGCGGGAAGGAGCCAGAGCAGAACCGCCGCGGCCATGGCCGCGAGGGCGCGAACCCAATCGCGGCGGGGGACTTTGGCGCGCCAGGCGCAGACGGCCCACAGAGGAAACAGGAGCGGTCCGATTTCGGGGCGGACTCCGGCTGAGAGTCCCAGCACGATAGCGCTCCACAGCACCCATTTGCCCTCGCCCGACCAGGCGCGCCAGCACGACCAGGCAACCAGCACCGACACGACTGCCAGTTGGACGCGCAGAGCCGAAGTGATTCCGGAGTGCCAAAATACGGGATGAAACACCAGCAGGCAGGCGGCGAAGAATCCGGCCAATCCTCCAAAGAAGCTCCGGCCGAATTGCGACAACAGAACCAAGGCGGCAACGCTGCCGGTCAATGCGAGGAAGAGCAGGATGCTTTCCACGCGCCGGAAACGGAGCCAGTGAAGAAGGCGCATTTCGAAGACGAATATCGGATAGCCGGGCGGCTGCGGCTGGCTGATTCGCACGTCGAAATGTCCAACCGAATAGGCCAGGTTAACGTCGTCGAATGTGAAGAGCTGGCCAGGCGCCTGGGGATATCGGGTAGCAAAGACCAGCAACCCGAACAGCAGCAGGGCAAACCAGGGCCGGCTGAAGAGATTCACGCCCTATGATAAGCCATCAGCCGTCAGCTTACAGCCATCGGCCAGGGGTGCGCAGGCGGTCGATTAATCCATCGGAATGGGGCGGTCGAACACGACGTCGACGGTGGATCCTTGCCGCAGTTCTACTTCCTTGCCGCGAGTCAGCAGGACAATCGCGACGCCGACAGCTCCGCCGGCGCCGGCTCCGATTCCCGCCCCTGTCACGCTGCGATCCACCACCGCGCCGATGGCCGCGCCCGTTCCGCCCATGGTGGCGATGGTCTTGGCATCGTCACCGTGGTTGGAGCCTTGCTGAATCCCGCTCTCATTGCCAGCCACTTTCTGCGACGAACCGTCGGAATCGGCCGAGGCCAGGCGAGGTGCGATGCGGATTACTTTTCCAGCCTCATTACCGCTCGCCAGAGTTAGCGTTTCGATCCGAATTCCCAACTCTGCCTTGCCGCTGACGCGGCCGCTGCGTACCGATTTGGACACGACGCCCTGAACGTATGAGCCCACCGGCACGACGATCTGGTCATTGGCGGAGATGGGAGTGGCGGTGGTCATGTACACATAGTCGCCCTCCCGCGCGGTCCTGGTTGTGATGGAATTCACCAGGCGTAGCGCTACATGGCTGCCCTGCGGAATTTCAGCGGCCGGGCAGAGCAGAGGAATCGATAAAACCAGAATGCCGATGCGCATGTCACACTCCCTATCCTCTATGCTAACCCCCGGCGGTGCTGGAAGTTGTTCAGGCTCCACAGAACCGCCGTGAGGATTATGGTGAGAACGGCATCGGTGGTTTCGGGCGTCCTTCCGGGGAGATATCGCTGCACCGCCTCAAGCACCGCCAGCGCGGCGGCCACCGCCGTACCGGCGCGTGCATAGGAAATGCCGTTTGCGGCCAGGAGCCATACCATTGCGCCGTAATCGAATGCCTTGCTAAATAGGACCACCAGTGCGGATTGCCAATCGGAGGCAAGGGTTGGCGCAAAAGGAATCCACGAGAACGTGGATGGTGCGGCCGCGAAGTGAAACGGGGCCAGTTCGTGAAGCACAATCGCAGCCGCCAGAAACCAGGCGGCGGTCCGCAACCGGACGTGGCCTGGCAGCAATATCCAGGCAAGGCTGGCCGCGGCGGCGCCCAAAACCTCGTGGAGCGCCAGAGTGCGGGCCGGAATCACCATTCGCAGCGGCAGACAGAGCAGCGCAAGCAGTGGCCGGGTACGTCCGGCGGGCGTCCCGGTTCGGGCGTCGAGAGATACCTTCAGGATCACCAGGGCCGCGAACCATTCGCCGGCCCAGCACCACACCTCACTCAGAGAGAAGCCCTCCGCCGCCACCAGGCTTTCGAGACTGTGGCGGAGCGCGGTCTGGGACAAAACTGGAAAGAACGGATACATTTCATAACCCGCGAACAGGGCCAGCAGCAACAGGCCATTTGCCGGAACCTTCGCTTGCCCGCGGCCGGCGGGAGCGGGATGGTAGACCAGGGCCAACGCAACGCCTGAGGCCGCGCCCACCGTGTTGCAGAGCACGTCGGACAGACTGCAGACCCGGCCCGGGACGTACACTTGCAAAATCTCCATGGAGATGGACAGCGCCGCCGCTCCAAGCACAACCGGCGCGATTCCCAAAGCGCCTCGGAGACGGCGCGGGGGGGCCCAGATGGCGGCGGCTCCGAGCGGCAGATAAAGCAGCAGATTCACGGCCGCATCGCGGAGCGCAAAGCGGTCCCAGACGGTGGGCCAGGAGTGCAGGAGCACCAGCAGGGGATGCCCCGCCGAGCCCGAGAAATCGAAGCGCCAGGGGTACAGGGAACCGTAGACGATCAGCGCGATGGTGAGGAACAGGAGCCGATACACGATGGTCGGATGGCGAGTACTTATGCTAGCGCATTCGGCCCCGATGCTGGCGGCGCAACTCGGCGGGGTCGTCCATTTTCGGACCGGGAGGCTCTCCGGGAATGCGCTTGGTTTTAGCGGGGTCGAACAGCGCGGGGTCCACGGGGAGCGCGGTGAACGGGGCGAGCGAGGGCTCGGAGGCGAAGCAGCCGGCGAGATCGGCGGCGGTGGCGTCGTACAGATTCAGCGGCGGCAGGTGCAGCAGCCGGAAGACGGTTGCCAGCAGGCCGGGAAAGCTGGTATTGATGTGCGAACTATAGTTGGCGCGTGCGTACGGGCCCGCGACCATCAGCACGGTGCGGTGCGAATCCACGTGGTCCACGCCGCTTTGGGCGTCGTCTTCGGTGACGAACACAGCCATTCTTGGCCACCAGGGAGTGTGCGACAGGTATTCGAGTATTCGGCCGAGAGCCAGGTCGTTATCGGCGACGTAGGAGCCTTCCGACGGGTAGCCGGCGTTGGGACGGGGTCGCGCGGTATGGTCGTTGGGGAGGTGGAGAAACAGGAAGCGCGGGAGCGGCGTCGCGGTTTTGACGAAGCGATCCTCGATTTCGGCGATGAATTGCGAAGCCCGGTATTGGTCGGGAATGTTCATGTTGAAACCGGGATACTGCCGCGATGTGTTGCGGTAGAGCGGATCGGGCATAGGCACGTTCGTGAAAAAGCGCGCCCCGGTGGGTTCGAGATCTTCGGCCTCGCTGACGCCGGCGAGTTCGAAACCCTCGCCAAAGTTGCGGAACGTGACTCCGTTGCGCTCCAGGTGCTGCCAGATGGCGCCGGCTTCCAGGTGCTCTTCGGGGTGGACCGAGGAATCGCTTCCGGCAAACAACAACCGGCCGGGAGCGGAGGTGGGCAGACGGAACGACTTCTGGCCGCCGTAAGCAGCCATCAAAGAACTGGTGGTCCAGGCGTTGGGGTAGGACCCGACAAGCCAGTGGTGGCCATCCACGCTGACTTCCGAATCGGCATAGAAATTGTCGCTGGAGGCCCAGCGCCGCGCTATGGCGTGGTGGTTGGGGGTGACCGATTCGCCCCAGCGCGCCAGGGCCGGCGCCCCGTTGCGCGGGCCGTTGGCGGCGGCCGGAAGATCGCCGAAAACTTCGTCGTACGTGCGGTTCTCTTTGACGATGAGGACCACGTGCTCGATGGGGGGCAGCGCGGCGGCGGAAGGTTGCGCGGTCAGGCCGTTGTTGGCGATAACCTGCGCGGTCAGCTTTTCCAGACCGGCGGCGGCTTCCAGGGTGAAGCGCGACAGTGTGCCCTGGCGCAACTCTCCTTGAAAGCTGTTCGCCAGGGCGGTCTGGCGGTCGGCATTCGGGCCGGTGCCGTGTCCCTTGCCATTGCTCACGAAGACCGTATGCCCGGCAAGTTTCACCTGCGTGGGAAACCAACCCGTGGGGATATGTCCGATGAGGCGGCGCGCCGCCAGATCCACCACGCCGATGGCGTTGATGCCGGCTTCCGCCACCAGAAGCCGCCGTCCATCGGGCGTCAAGGCCATCCCGATCGGCAGGACTCCGCGCAGTTGCTCGTACCCGGGGATCTGCAGCGGAATATCGGCGGTGCGGCGCAACGTGCGCGCGTCGAGCACGGTGATGGAGTCCTGGTTGGCGTTACCGATGTAGATGGCGCTGGCGGAAGCGGTGACTCCGGAGGGGCTGCTGCCGCCGGCGATGCGTCCGGAAACAGGAAGGCCGGTAGGCGCCTGCGCCGCTATCCGCGGGGCTGCCGGTTGGGAGACATCGATCACGGCGACCGAGTTGCCGGCGGGCGTGTTGGGCTGGCCAAGTCCGGGGACCTCGACATCGCCTTGACCAGTGGACCGCCGGGCGCCGCCCTCGGATTCCGCGGAGGGGAAGCCGAACGCCGGGAAGGGAAGACCGGTGTCGCGCGGGCGCGCCGGATCGGCGCCGGGGATTGCCTGATACTCGAACATACCGAGGTTCGTAACATAGACCCGATTGCCAGTGGGCGAGAGCGCGACGGCAAAGGGCAGCCTGCCGGTGCGGATGGAACTGACAAGCGCGCGCCGGCGCACATCGATCACCGCCAGCCGGAAGTTGGCCTGATCTACGGCGTATAACAGGCCGCGCGCGGCATCGAATGCCAGGTCTCCAGAGTAACTGTCGCGGTAACCGCCGCGGTTGAGATCGATGAGGACAGAGTGTTTTCCAGTAGAGACTTCGACGCGGCGGATGCGGCCGGATTCGCCTTCCGCGGCGTACAGAATATCGTCGCCGTCGAAGGCCAGCCCCATGAAGACGCTATGCCACTCGTCGTCGTCCTTATCGTCTTTATCATTGGCGTCGCGGCGCCGGGTGGTCGCGATGTGGCGAACCCCGGGTGTCGCGCTGTTCTCGAGAAGTGTGAGGGAGTAGCGATTGGGTCCGCCATCGGCAGTGACGACGGTCTTGCCGTTGGGGCTGACAGCCAGGCCGAAAGGGCCGGGGCCAGTGAAGAACTGGTCACCGAGCGGCGTGATCTGCCGGCCTCCGGGCAGAATGCTGAGGCCGGACACGGAGCGTTCGGCCGGTCGTGTCCCAGCGGGCGGACCCGCGGCGGCGGCTATGACAATCACAAGACAGAGAAGAATTGGATGGCGCGGCACACTGTATTTTACGGCGGGCCGAACGCGGAACGGTAGTTGGGGGGGAAACGGACCGCGTCCCACCGATGAACGCACTATCCGATGAACGACTATCCGAAAGATACGGGTGATTTCAGTTCGGTGCTATCCAACGAGAACTCGCTCGGACGGTCCAGGACGGTTAGCCTGACCACATGAACGCACTTCATCGGAAGTTCCACGGGCTCTCAATACTTGCCCAATTCTGTTCCGACGACCAAGGTCAAGACCTCATCGAGTACACGCTGCTCATGGCATTCGTGGCGTTAGCATCGGCGGCTCTCTTCGCGGGGGCCGGGGGCAGCGTGAAAGGGATCTGGTCGGGCACAAACAGCCAGCTCACCCACGCCAACACGACGGCTTCGTAGGCTCCCGGGCAGACGCCGCAACATGGACCGCGGTCTCGGTACGGATGGACCGGCCGTCAAGAGTCCTCGCGGGTTCGTGGATCGCGCTCGATGGCTGGCTGCACAGGCCGAATTGCGGTTGACTCGTCGTCGAGCGTGCTGGGAACGAGGCAGGGCGCCGCTTCATCCGAATTGGCCAGCGACGAGCAATGAGTGTCGGGCGACAACATGGTGAGAACCTGTTCCGCGGCGGCGAGCATCGAACGGTCCTGCTGACCGGGATAGTCCTTTTCGACCACCAAGACATCCATGGCGGCTATTAGCGCGATTCTGTCGAAGGCGTCCATGGTACCTGGCTAGAAGGTAGCCCGCAATCGAGAGGAGCAAGCCGGCTTCCAAACCGCCGTTGCTGCGTTGTCGGCCGAAAGCCCCGGCAAATCCGCCCGTGGGGCCGGAATGTCTCCGGTAAAAACCTCCGGTGGGTAAACCCTACTCGTCTCTAAGCGGCGGGCTGACTACGCCGAATTACCGAGCTGACGGCAGAGCAAACATCCTTCCTCTGTCAACTGGGCATCAGGGGCTGTCTGAATCTCCAATCTCGCCTACTCATAGTTTGGTGGTGACCGGTGTTGAGCCGACGGCGCTGCGTTTGTGGCGTTTGGCAGCTCGATGACCCGCGCGACACACCTTTCAAGCACGCGGCAGTATCCCCTACGCCCATCGTTCGGCAATGGGTTCCGTAACCGACAGTATGCGACCGGCGAACCATGACCGAACCTCGATATCGAGCCAGTTTTGCAATCCGGTGCGCTTCCGGCTGGCCGGGAGTTCGGCGATTCCCTTACAGATTTCGCCAATCGTCAGGACACTAAGAAACACGCTGCTTTGGCCAGCTTTGGTGAGAAATGCAGCAACCCGCGCATCGGGCCTTTCGCGGGTGAGTTCTGAAGGGATATTGGTGTCTACCAAATATCCCTTCACACGTTGATATCCCGGCCCGTGTCCTTGCTCCTGTCCGCCTCAATAACGATATTCAAGCTCCGCAGTGGGGCGAACAGTTCAACCATATCTTTCGCAGGTTCCGCGCCTTTCGGCGCCGCCGCTGCCGCTTCCGGTGGTGAAGACTGAAGGGCCTGCCAGACAATATCTTCGGCATCTTTGAATCCACCGGACCGGAGACGTTGATTGATTAACGCCTCGACTTCGGGTTTGGTGATCTGAATCGTCATGGCGGCGGGACGAAGGGCAGGGGTCAAATAAACCTTCACCCCCATTTCACTCAGATAAGCGGTGAGAATTGCATTTTCGAGCTGCTTCTTTTAGCGCGTGCCCCCACGCTCGATCGTGTACGTCAGCGGACTTTGCGAACCGCTGCCCGCCGTGACCACCAGCGCGGTCGCGACCACCACTACGCAGCCGATCACGTTATACCAGAGCCAGGAGACGTCCGTAAACCGGGCCGTCGCCAGGATGGCGGCTTCGCCCGCCAGCATTCCCACAAACGCAGCCGTGCCGCGCACCTTGCGAAAGGCCAAGGCCAGCACGAAACATCCCAACAGCGAACCATAGAACAGCGAGCCCACCTTATTCACCGCGACAATCAGCGCACCCAGGCGATGAACCCATCCGGCGAAGATCACGGCATAGATACCCCAGAAGAGCGTCGCCCAGCGGGAGGCCACCACGTAATGGTGATCGCTCGCTCCGCGGCGCCAATGACGGCGATAGATATCGACGATGGTCACCGTCGCCAGCGAATTGATCTCGCCGGAACTGGCTGACATGGTGGCGGCGAAGATGACCGCGATCACCAGTCCTACCAGGCCAACCGGCAGGTAGCGGGTGACGAACGAGAGGAAGATATAGTTGGTGTCCCGGAAGCCCTTCTCGCCGCCGGATGTCTCCACCAAGCGGGACGCCTCGGTACGCGCGCCATCGATTTCCCGCTGCGCTGCGCGGTAGGCCGCCGTCTGACGGGTCAACGACGCTTCGTCGCCCGAATGGCGGGCTTCCACCAAGCCCAAGGCCGCCTCGCGGCGCGCGGCGAAAGCGCGGTCGAAGCGCTGCTGGACGGGGGCATAGTCGCTCCGCACACTAATGCGCTGCAGTTCGGCGTGCTGGAACAACACTGGCGGCTGGATGAACAGGTAGAAGACAAACACCATGCAGCCGATAAACAGGATAAAGAACTGCATGGGAATCTTGGCCACGGCGTTGAACAGCAGAGAAAGCCGGCTCTCGCTGATGGAGCGGCCCGTCAGGTAGCGCTGCACCTGGGACTGGTCGCAGCCGAAGTACGAGAGGAACAGGAACGTTCCGCCGATCAATCCGCTCCACAAGTTGAACTGGTCGTGCCAGTCGAAATGCGGCGTGACGGCGTTGAGGCGGCCCGCGGCGCCCGCCAGGAATACCGCGTCGGAGAAAGAGACCTGGGAAGGCATCAGCACGAAGCAGGTCACCAGGGCGGCGATCAAGCCGGCCACGATGACGCCCATTTGCTGCACGTCCGACCACGTCACTGCCTTGATGCCCCCGATCACGGTATAGGTGACCACGACAGCCCCGATCATCGATGTGGTCGCGGATTCCTTCCAGCCCATAATCACCGACAGCACCAACGCCGGAGCATAGATAGTCAGGCCGGCGGAAAGACCTCGCTGGCACAGAAAAATGACGCTGGCGAGCGCGCGCGTCTTGCTGTCGAAGCGGTTTTCCAGGTACTCGTACGCCGTATAAACCTTGGCGCGGTGAAAGATGGGGACCACCGTGGCGCAGATGACGATCATCGCCAGGGGCAGTCCGAAATAGAACTGCACGAAGCGCATCCCGTCGACGTACGATTGGCCGGTGGTGGAGATGAACGTGACGGCGCTGGCTTGAGTGGCCATGATGGAAAGCGCCATGGCGTACCACGGCATCGACCTTCCCGCGAGCAGGTACCGATCGACCGTGTTGCTGCCGCGCGCGCGGTACAGGCCATACAGGATGATGGACACCAGTGAGACCACCAGGACGATCCAATCGAGAGTTCTCACCGATACGCCCCGAGAGTTCTCATCGATACGCCCGAGTGAACAGATACAGGACCAAAATGATCAGAAAGAGGTAGACGACGATCGCCAAATAGATGCGCCGCCACGTGCCCAGAAAGGGTGGCGGCTCATCGGGCGCGACAGGTCTCTCCGCCATGTTGGGAGTGTATCACGAGCAAAGAGTAGACAGTTTCCAGTAGACAGTTCGTCTACTGCCGGCTTTTCAGCACAACAGTTCCGCCCGCATGATCGTCACCGCCTGGCCTCCTAAAATCACGCGGTCGCCGTTCATGCGGACACGCACCGTGCCGCCGCGGGCGGAGGCTTGGAACGCGGTGAACTCGTCCTGGCCGAGTTTGCCGGCCCAATAGGGTCCCAGCGCGCAGTGCGCCGAGCCGGTGACGGGGTCTTCATCGATGCCGGAGCCGGGAGCGAAGAAGCGGGAGACGAAGTCGATGCCGGCGCTTGAGGATCGCGCGGTCACGATAACACCGCGCACGGGCTCTTTGCGCAGTTCGCCGTGATTGGGCTTCAGAGCGAAGAGCGTCTCTTCGGAATCGACTTCGATCAGATAGTCGAAGGCGTTCTTGCCAACCCATGAGGCATGACTGAGGCCCAGGGATGGTAACAGGCTCGGAGGCGGCTCGGCCACGATGGCGATCTTGGCGGGGAAGTCGAGCTCAATCCAGTCCCCGCGGCGATCGGCCAGGAGCCGGCCGCTCAGTGTATCGAATCGGGCCTGCTGGCCGGCGGGCAGATGGCCGTCTTCCCAGAGAACGTGCGCGCTACCCACGGTGGCATGACCGCACAGATCCACCTCCACCGCGGGAGTGAACCAGCGGAGGTGGAAGGCGTCTCCGCGCGGGACCAGGAACGCGGTCTCGGAAAGATTCATCTCGCGGGCAACGTCGCGCATCCACGGGTCCGGACGGGCCTCAGGGAGCACGCAGACCGCCGCGGGGTTGCCGGCAAAAGGACGATTGGTGAAGGCGTCTACAGTGACAATCCGGATGGGCATGATTCTTTGAGAGTAGCGCAGGTCTGTTGTGGCGTACGCACTCGTGCGTGCCGCGTCGCTACTCATAGCGATTCTTGGCGGACGGCGTTCCGGCACGGAGACCAATATGAGCCGACGGTAAGGGGTCGGAGTTCTCCTTGCTCGGGCCGGCTCGCTCACGCTCGCGGTTCCGTGTGTGCGGCCTCAGTGCGGCAAAGGGTTCCCCAAAGCCGGGACGCGGCGCCGGGTGCGTACGGCACATACCTCACTTCAGCAGCACCAGGCGGATCCACAGCTTCAGCAGTTGCAGGAAGGTGGTGGCCAGGGAGCGAAGGCGGAAGAATTGGGATGACCCGTGCTTGCGCGGGTAATGATGCACGCCCACTTCGGCGACTTCACAACCGCTCAGTTCCAGCTTGCGAACCAGCTCCACGCAAATGGTGCCGCTGGTGGAGGTGAGCTGGATCTTGTCGAGCAACTCGCGGCGGATCAGGCGGTAATCGCAATCGATGTCGCGGATGCGGATGTCGAACAGCACGCGCGCGCAGAAGTTGTACACCGTACCGATCCAGATGCGGTGCGCGGGGTCGCTGCGCTCCAGTTTGTAACCGTTGACCAGCCCCGTGGAAGGACCTACCCGTTCGATCAGGCAGGGCAGTTCCGCGGGATTGTACTGGCCGTCGCCATCGGTGTAGAAGACAAACGCCTTCCGCGCGGCCGCGAATCCGCTGCGCAGCGCACCGCCGTATCCGCGGTTTTGGGGATGGGTGACGACGCGGAGCCGCGGGCCGAATTCGGAAACCAGCGCGTCCAGCACCTGCGCGGTCTCATCGCGGCTGCCATCGTCGACTACGATCACTTCGGAATCGGCCACATTGGCGTCCAGAACGGCGAACGTCTTGCGAACCAGCGCAGGCAGCGACGGCGCGTCGTTGTACGCGGGGAAGAAAACACTGAGGGAGGGAACCATCACGGCTTCTCTCCCAGGAGGAGCAGCGATTGCCCCGCGGGAAAGCCATGGCCGGCGCCGACCCAGCGGGATTCCAGGGCTAGGGTGGAGTACAGCAGGCGGTCGAGCCAAGGGGCCACGGCCTGGACTCCACTCGATGCGGGGCGGCGCAGAAGCGGCTCCCACAGCCGAAACTTCGCGAGGGCTACCGGTAGCAGGAGCGAGTTGATGTAGGTGCAGCGCAGCACGCGGAGCCCGGCGGATTCCGCCAGATGTACCATGCGCCGGCGGGTAAATCGCTGGCGTTCGAAGGCGAACGCGGAATGGCGGCTGCGCAGGATGTCGAGCGCGGCCGCGCGGATGAGGAGCGACCCGCCGGGAGCCAGCACGCGGGCGAACTCAGAGGCGGCCTGGTGCTCCAAGCCGGGCGGCAAGTGGGGCAGAACGTCCACGGAAAGGACCAGGTCGAAAGCGGCGGCCGCGAAGGGCAGGCTGCAGATGTCCGACTGTACGGGATTCCGCACGCCCATCTTACGCGCGTAGGACAGGCCGTCCCAACTGATGTCGAGCGGTACTACCGGCCAGTGGCGTTCCGATTGGAGCCGATGGGAGAAGTACCCGGTGCCGCATCCGGCTTCAAGCACGCGGGTAAGCGGGCGGCGCCTTAGGTGGGGATCGAGAAAGCGGAAGAAGATGTCGCGCATTCCGCGATACCACCAGAAGTCTCGCTCACAGCGGGCGATGTTGGCAAACTCCGCCGGGTTCATGAATCCGGGCATGTTTATTCGGCGGCTGGCGGAGCGTCGGGAGTCGCCGGGGCGCGGAGGCGGTCGTAGACGGCGCGGGCAGCGCGCTGAGCGGCGATTTTCTTGGTGCGGCCTTCCGCCTGACCGGTCCAGTCCTTACCGGCTCGAACCTCGATGGTGAAGGTCTTGGAGTGTTCCGGGCCGCGTTCGCGGACGACGGCGTATCGGGGCTGCGGCAAGTTTCGCGACTGGGCCAGTTCCTGCAGGGCGCTCTTGAAATTGGTGATGGCCGGCTGGACATCGGTGCCGGCGTCCTCGTCGCTGGCGATGGGGGCGTCCAGGATGTGGCCGGCCACAAAAGTGCGCGCGGCCTCCAGTCCGCCATCCAGGTAGATGGCGGCGATCAGGGCTTCCAGGGCATCCACCAGAAGAGTCTTCTTGGCGCGTCCGCCGCTCATTTCCTCGCTGCGGCCAAGGTCGAGATGGCTCCCCAAGTCGAGCCGGCGGGCGACGCCGTGCAAGTGGGCGGCGCTCACCAGGTGGGCCTTGCGGCGGGAAAGGTCGCCTTCACGGGATTCGGGATTGCGCGCCACCAGGGCTTCGGCGGCGAGAAATCCGAGCACGGAATCGCCCAGAAATTCCAGTTGCTCATTGTCGTCGAGAGGAGAGCCATGGCCGGTGCGCGCTTCATTGGCAAAGGAGGTATGGGTGAACGCGCGGCGCAACAACTCCTGGTCGGAGAAGTGGTGCTGAATCCTGGATTCCAGAGTTGCAAGCTCCGCGCGCATGAGCCGGATACGGCTACTTTCCCTTGGCCTTGGTGGCGTTGTCCTTGATGTTTTCGGCCGCGGCCCTGATCTGGGGATGAAGGTTCGGAATCGCAAGGACTTCGTCGCACTGCGCGATGGCTTCGTCGTTCTTGCCTTCCGATTGCAGAGCGGAGGCCATCTGTACCTTGTATGCGGGCTGCGGGTCGAATGCGATGGCAGCCTTGAAGGCCACGACGGCGGCATCCCAGTTCTTGCGTGTCAGGTTAATGAGGGCAAGATCGTGCTGGGCCTGGGCGTTCCAGGGCTTCTTGTACTCTTCCCACTGCTGGTCGGTGAGAGTGGGCTGCGGCTTGGGAGCGGCGGCCATGAGATCGATGGCCTGGTGAGCGTACTTTTCCGCCTTGTTGAGTTTCTCATCCTTATCCAGGTCGTGCTCGCCGGTGTGTTGTGAGAGATTGTCGGCCAGTAAGAGACTGGCCTGATATGACTTGGGATTGACGGCGAGGGCCTGTTCGGCGAAGATCACCGCCTTGATCCAATCGCGTTTCTGCTGATAAGCGCCGGCTTCGGCGCACAGCAGGACGTCTTTGAACTCGGTATCGGGGAACTTGGTGAGCACGTCGTCGGCGGCTTTGATGGCCGCGTCCGGATCGCCGCCCTGGGCCGCGGTCTGCCAAGCCTGGAGCGCCTGCAGTTCGCCTTGGGACTTGGGGGTCGGTCCTTTGGGAGCGGCAGCCGGCGCCGGCGCGGTCCCCTGCGCGGGCGTGGCGGTCGTAGGCTGGGCCAGCAGCCCAACGCCACCGAGGACCAGGAGAGCGCCGGAGAGAACGATACGTTTCATGATTTGAAAACTCCTTCTATTTTTTCGGAATCTGTTGCAAAGCATCGGAGGCGGCCTTTCGGGCCTTGTCGGAGGCGCCCGGCAGGCGGAGAGCCTCCTGAATCAGTTGAATCCCGCGATCCCGTTCGCCCGCGGCGACGGCGAGTCTTCCCAGGTAATACAGCACCCAAGCTTTATCCTGAGGTTCAGGGCCGAGCTCCAGGGACTTCCGGAATGCCTGCTCCGCGGTTTCGGGGTCGTTGTGCAGCATGGCGATACGCGCCAGTCCATACCAGGCTTTGGCATGCAACGGTTTCTGATCGGTCAACTTCAGAGCGGCAAGGAACTGCTCTTTGGCTTGGTCAAGTTGGCGCGCAAGAAGCAGGGTCTCCGCGTCGTCGAGCGTTTTGGCGGCGCCGGCAAGCGGCGCCGGCGCGGGTTCGGCCGCCTTGATCAGCGCCCCCTCGGTGGCCTTGCGGTTAAAGTCCACGTTGGACAGACGCTGCTCCTCTTTCGCCAGTTCGATGGAACCCACCATGCCAGGGTAATACAGAGTCATGGCCTGTTCCTGCTTTTCATAGGCGGGCAACTGTTCGGCGAAGAACGGCGTCAGGATGTAGCCTTCATGGAGGGCCGCGTCCACTTCCTTCGGATTGTGATCGAGCCGCGACTCCACCGCCTTGATCAACGACTCGGAGACCAGCAGCAGGAAATCGTCGCGGAAGGCGTCACTCAAAGCCAGAGCCCTTTGGAGATGGTCGGCAAGCACCTTCTTGCGATTCAAAATCTCCTGATAATGGGTGGCCAACGGTTCCAGCAGGTAGTGCAGATAGGCGTGGCGAATGTCGAACGTGCGCAGGTCGGGCGCCTGCCCGGGAGGGGGTGGCATGGAGGGTCCAACGATCACCGTGTACTCGTTGCCATAGCTGCGGGTCTGGACGTGGTTGGGGGCTTCCATCAGGTCGATGAAGATCTGAAAATGGCGGTTGGCCAGGCCGGAGGTTTGTTGGCGCAGGTAGGAATTGACTTCCAGGACGAGGTTAGTAACCGGCCCGTGGTAGAACCCGATGTACTGGTTGATGGCGGGCTGGGAATGTTCCCACAGGTCCGCGATACCGGCTTCCTTGTAGAATGCCGCGAGCAGCCCGGAGAACTCCTGGAGAGGCGCCACATCGGGCGGGATTTCGACCGCGCGCAACTTGATTTCGAAGCTCGGCGGGGGGCCGGCGGTGACGCCGAACGAAGTGTACTGTCCGAGTTCGGCGTTGGCGTTGGACATGCGGTGGCGCACTGCGAAAGTTCGGATGGCGTCTAAGGATGGTATGTTGCGTTTGGCCAGTTCGAGGCGGATCGCCCGGCGCAGCGGGTGGCTGTTGTCGAGATCGGCGTCGTACCCGGCCGCATTGAGAGCCGCCATGACGGCGAAAAGGGTAGGGCTGGCATCGAGCTGGCCCAGCGCGGGCTGGTCGGCACGAGCCACGGCTGCGAGCGCCAACAAGGCTGAAACTACGAACCGATTCAAAGGGATCCGCCTAGACAAACTCAGTTTAGCGTACTTGCAGTGAACCGGGTTTGAGAGGTTCCGAAAATAGGCCGTTATTTCCAGCTCAAGAGAACGCCTTCGACGATCGCGACCACGGCCAGACAGCCGGCAATCGCCGATGCCAGCAGCATGGCGCGGCGCAGACGGCGGAGCCGGCGATCCATCAGGGCGAGCCAAACCGTACTTTCGGCGGTGAAGTGGGGCTGCATTGCCTCCTCACTCACCATATCGGCCGAATCGCGACGATTCATGAGGAAACCCGATATACTGCCAGAGTCGGGATGGGCAACGAGCAAACAGTCACGCTCCTGCTGCGCGAGTTGGCGGATGGTGACCAGGCAGCCCTGGATCGCCTGATTCCCTTGGTGTACGACGAGTTACGCCGCATCGCCCGTGGCCAGCTTCGCCGCGAACGGCCCGGGCATACCCTGCAACCCACCGCCCTGGTCAATGAGGTCTACGCGCGCATGCTTGGGCAAGAGCAGCCCGACTATCGCGACCGCGCTCATTTCCTGTCGATTGCCGCGCGGGCCATGCGCAAGATCCTGATCGATTACGCACGCGGCCACAAAGCCGAAAAACGCGGAGGGGGCCAACCGGTTCTTCAACTGGATGAGGCGCTCAACGCTTCCGGAGAGCGCCCCATGATGGTGGTGGCTTTGGACGATGCGCTGACCGCCTTGGAGAAACAGGACGCCCAAAAGGCCCAATTGATCGAAATGCGCTATTTCGGCGGACTTACCGCCGAAGAGTCGGCCTCCGTCTTGAACCTGACTGTGGCGGTGGTTCGCCGGGAACTCCGGCTGGCGCAGGCCTGGCTCCAGCGCGAGGTAGACCGGTCTTTTTCGTGAAGTTTCGAAAAATACCTCGTGATTTTACGCATTACATGAATAGCGGGGCCGGTGGTGACCACTAGCGACTGGGAGAAGGTTCAGCAACTATTTTACGAGGCGGCCGATTTGGCGCCCGCCGAACGGGTCCGCTTTCTCGACCGTGCGTGCTCGGGAGACCAGACGTTGCGTCGCGAAGTGGAGTCGCTGCTCGAATCGGACCAGACCCAGCCGCATGATATCGGCGGCCTGGTGGAGGATGCGGCGCAGACGTTTCTGGGCGCGGACCCGGTGGTGGGCGCGCGTTTCGGCGCATGGCGGGTGGTGGACGAGATCGGCCGCGGCGGCATGGGCGTGGTCTACCTGGCGGTTCGCGCCGACGACCAATTTCAAAAGCAGGCGGCCCTCAAGCTGGTGAAGTATGGCATGGAGTCGGCGGAACTGGTCGGCCGCTTCCGCCATGAGCGCCAGATCCTGGCCAGCCTCGATCATCCGTACATCGCCCGCCTTATCGACGGCGGATCGGATTCCGCGGGCCGGCCCTTTCTGGTGATGGAGTATGTGGCGGGACAGCCTATCGACGACTGGTGCCACACCCGCGAACTCTCCGTCGAGGCCCGCTGCCGCCTGATGTTGAAGGTCTGCGAAGCCGTCTCCTATGCGCATCGCAATCTGGTGGTGCACCGCGATTTGAAGCCCGGCAACATCCTGATTGCCGCCGACGGCGCTCCCAAACTCCTGGATTTTGGTGTGGCCAAACTCCTGGCGCCGGATAAAGACCCCGCGCTCACCGCCACCATGGCCCCGGGCCGGGCGCTGACTCCCGAATACGCCAGTCCGGAACAGGTATTGGGACAGCCGGTCACTACCGCCAGCGACGTGTATTCCCTGGGCGCCGTTCTGTATGAATTGCTCACCGGGAAGAAGGCGCACCGGGTGAGTTCCTCGACCGCGGCCGAAATCGAGCGCGCCATTTGCCGGACCGCCCTGGTGCGGCCGAGCGAAGTGCTGGACCCCGCGCAGCCCAACGCCTCGCGGCTGCGCCGTGAGATCTCCGGCGACCTGGACAATATCGTACTGATGGCCATGCGCAAGGAGCCGGACCGCCGCTACTCCTCGGTGGACCGGTTGGCCGAAGACCTGCGCCGCTTCCTGGAAGGCCGTCCGGTGTTGGCGCGGCAGGATTCGCTGCGCTACCGCGCCGGCAAGTTCCTACGCCGCAGAAGAGTGGAACTGGCGGCCGCGGCATTGGTTTTTGCCAGCTTGCTGGGAGGCATGCTGCTGGCGGTTTCCGAATGGCGGCAGGCGGAAACCGCGCGCCGCGCGGCGGAGTCCCAAAGGGAGATGGCGCTGCGCGAGCGGGCGATCGCGGAACAGGCGCGGCAGTCCGAGGCGGCCCAGCGCCATATCGCCGATGAGCAGCGCGACACGGCCGTGCGCGAAGGCGGACGGGCGGAACAGCGTCTCACGGAAATGCTCGACCTGGCCAACACCACTCTGTTCGACGTCCACGACGCCATCACTTCCCTGCCGGGCTCCATGGACGCGCGTCAGAAGATTGTCAGGACGACGCTTGAATACCTGGAGAAACTCGAAAGAGACCACGGCTTGGACGATCGTATGCGTTTCACGCTGGGCACGGCTTACTACAAAATCGGTCTGATACAGGGAGAGCCCGACCATCCCAGCCTGCAGGATGCCCCGAGCGCCGAGCGGAGTTTCCGCAAGGCGGAGACGCTGCTGGCCCCGCTCTTCGCGCGGAAACCGGATGACTTCGATGTGATGACGGGATGGCTCCAGGTGGAAGAGAGTTTGGCGGAACTGGCGGTTCAATCCACCAACCCCGCCATGGGCCGCGACGCCTTCCTGAAATTGCTTCCGCTGGCGCACCGGGTCAGCCAGCGAGGCGCCAACAGCGAAATTACCGCCAAGGAGGAAGGTCACGTCCTCTTTCGTCTGTCTTACGCGGAGTCCAATAGACTGGGACATGCGGAAGCCGGATTGGAATATGTCAACCGTTCCATCGCCGTGTTGATGGCGCTGGCGCCGCGGTTCCCGGATAATTTCGATCTCAAGGCGAGCCTGGCCTCGATGCATGCGGCGGCGGGCCAAAGGCTGAACCAGGCGGGCCGCCTGGCCGAATCGGCGGCCGACTACGAGTTCGCCATTCGCGAACGTGAGGAGTTGTTGGTGGAGCACCCCAACGATATCGACCTGCGCCAAAGCCTGCTTGTCGCGTACGGAAACTATGCCGCGCTCCTGGGCATGCCCTGGGACGCGAATCTGGGGCGGGTTGCCGATGCACGGGTGTTTGCCGCGAAATCGGTGGCCATGGCGCGCGAATTAGCCAGGGCGGACTCCAAGGACGTAAACGCGCAGGTGAACCTGGGCGTGGCAATGTCGCACACCGCGATGATCGATCCGGAGCCCGGGAAGGTGGAAGAATCGCTGAAAACCCTGGAAGATGCGCTGACGATTCTGGAGCCGATCGCCAAAGGCAGCCCGAAATCGGCGCCCCTGGCAGGGTTTGTGGGAATCACACGGGAATACATCGCCCGCAGGCTGTGGAGCCTCAATCGAAGTGCGGAAGCGGAGGAGATGTTTCGCAAGTCCATGGAGGCGGCCGCCATGTTCCGCCGCCCGGACGGCACTTTCTCCCCGGTCAGTCTGCAGGACATGCGCAGCCAGCAGGCGCTGGCCAGACTGTATGCGGAAACCGGCAACCGGCAGCGGGCAGTGCAATCCGCCGACGACGCGCTGGCGACTGTGAAGACCTACCTGGCGGCGGACGCCACTTCCGACCGTCGCAAGTCGACGCTGGCAAATGCCTACTTCGAACGCGCGTCGACATTCCGTATTTTGGGCGATTGGGAGAAAGCGCGCGCGGAAGCGGAACAGGCCGTGTCCATCTGGCAGGGCATTCACGACCCCAATGCCTTGGCGCAGTATCGTGAACACCTCCCCCAAGCGGAGGAATTGCTGCGGGAGGCGGTGTCGCACACTCCCCGGTAGGGCTAATCCGGGCTAATCCAGCTCGGGAGTTGGATTTTCGCGGAGGTACTTCTTCATTTCGTTTTCGGGCTCGACGTGCTTTGGCCAACTGAGCATCAACTGAACCGCCGCGATGGGAGCGGCGACCGCCAGAGCCAGAAGAATGTACGAAAAGGGAGACCAGGCCCCAATCCATACGCCAAAACTTCCCAAACGGCCGGCCAACATGGCGCGCGTAGTCGGACCGATCAATAAAAACATTACTCCGAAAATGATTGCGCCCTTCATCCGCTGTTTCTCCTGCCTTATAGCCTACCCCAATAGGCCTATATCCAACAGTACTTATAGTACTAGTTAGCGGCTTCGGATGAGGATTTCCACCCCGCCCAAAACGGTCCGGCCGGGCATGATCACCCCCTGAATCTCCTGATAAGACGTGTTGGTAATATTAGCTAACTGCAAGAAAGGATGGATTTTCCCCCGTGACCAGGCGGCGTAGAATTCCCACAGAGGGTAGGTACCCTGGGCCAGACGATTCAGGACGCCGAGGCGGGTGCGGGCCACAATACCGCCTGGCAGACTGGCCTGCCAGGCCAGCACTCCGGAATCGCGGGGGTAGTTGAAGGTGTACTTGGTGAGGCCGATAGGCACGGTGTCCTGGACGCCGAGCAGCCAGGTATACCGGAAGTCGAGAGTCTGGGTACGGGAAAGAGCCAGATGCACGGACGACTCCACGCCGGTGAAGTTGAGACTGTCGATGTTGAGCGCCTGGTACACGCTGCTGCCGGGGGCCAGGTAATAGTCGATGCCGTTGCGCTCGCGGCGCTCGAACACGGTCAGGCCGGCGCGGATGCGGGAGGTGGGGTTCCAATCGAGTCCGGATTCGTAGGTCCAGGCGTGTTCGGGCAGCAGGTGGGGGTTGCCCTGGTTGGCTGGGTCGGAATAGTAGAGGTCGGTATAGGTGGGGATGCGAAAGGCGCGGCTGACGGAGGCGCGCAGTTTGATTCGCCGGGTGAGCCAGGCGCCGCCCGAAATGGAGGGGCTGAACTCGGCGCTGAAATCGCGATACGCCTCTTCGCGCGCGGCGAGGGAGAGCGAGAATCGCTTGAGCGCGCGGAAATCGAGCGCGATATAGGCTGCGCCGCGGCTGCGCGCGTGGTTTCCCAGATTGTTGCTGACGATGGATTCGTGAATGGCCTCGATGCCATAGGATAGGGTGGTGTTGGCGCCCAGCGGATCGGACCGGCGGATGGAGCTTTGAAAATCCTGGTCGTGGTGGTGGTTGGTGTACAGGGCCGGGTCGTCGCGGACCAGCACGAACAGATCGCTGTGGCGGCGATACGCGAAATTGAACGAGGTCTTCTTGCCGAGGGCCTGCGTAAAGCCGAACCACCAGGTCTTGGTATCTTCCCAGGAAGGATAGGGACCGTAGAACTGGTCGGCGCCGAAAGGGTGGTCCATGTAGGCAAGCGTCAGATTGCCGTACCCGAGCGGAGTGAGCAGCCGGGTGCTGGAGGCGAACTGGAGATTGCGGTAATCGCGATCGGGCCGGAAGCCCGAGGAGAAATCGCGGGAGAAGCTGAGCTGTTCCGACAGGCTTCCGAACGCGTCGGCGAGGGAGACGCGTTGCTGGTTGACGCCGTCATTGCCGGCCGCGGTCCGGAGGCGCACTTCCCAACCTTCGGGCGGGGACGTGATGATGTTGATGACGCCGCCCGAAGCGTCGGACCCATAGAGCGCGGAGCCGGAACCGAGCATCACTTCGACGCGTTCCACGGAATCGAGCGGCACGGGAATGTCCATGTCGTGGTGGCCGGACTGGACGTCGTTGAGCCGCAAGCCGTTGAGCAGGACGAGGGTCTGTTCGAAGGTGGATCCGCGAATGGAAAGGTCGGTCTGCACGCCGTCGGGGGCGCGCGCCTGGAGGTCGAGCGATGGATCGAGACGGAGAACGTCGGTGAGCGAGTTGAGCACCAGATTGAGTTCGCGCACCGGCAGCACGAAGACGGAGCGGTCGATCTCTTCGAGCGACAGCGGCTCAAACGTGCCGGTGACCACCACGGTATCGTGTGGCGGAGCGGGCAGAGTGGGCGGCGTGGACGATTGTTGGGCAAGACCTACCCCGGCGCAAAAGAAGAGGAGAGGCAGAATTTCGGAGTGCAATAGGGCTATTGTACCTCGGGTGATAATGGAACAATTGTTATGAACTGGAACGATGCTGCCGAGGATTTGCTGAACTCGATCGTCGCGGAGACCCCGCGGCCGGTACGGGAAGCGACCCAAGAGAATCTGCACGGGCTGGCCGAAGCGCTGGCGGAGGAGGACGGGAAAAATCGAGTGGGTGTAGAGACGGTGATCGCGGCATGGGTTCGGTCGACGCCCGAAACGTTGCGCCCGGACCTGCCGCGCCTGATGGAGAAATTCGGCCTGGATCCCGACGAGTACCGGCACCTGCTGGAGTAGAACCCGGTGCGCCGCCGCTGTGTCAAAGCCGGACTCGATTTCCGGCGCCAGCCGCTCATTGGGATGCGCTCAAATCACGTGGAAGTAGCCATCGCGTTCCAGCAGTTCGACCGGCATTCCGAAGAGCGCACCCAGGACGCCGGCTTCGAGGACTTCGCGCTTGGGGCCGTCGCGGTAGACCCGGCCATCGCGAATCAGGGCGATGCGGTCGATTTCAGGGACGATGTCGGGCAAATGGTGCGTCACCATGATCAGGCTGATGCCTCCGCGGGCGAGCTTGCGCAGCGCTTCGCGGAGTTCGCGCGTGGCGCGGAGGTCCAGGCTGGTGGTGGGTTCATCGAGCACCAGGGCCCGCGGTCGATGCACCAATGCGCGCGCGATCAGGATGCGGCGCGCTTCTCCCGAAGACATCTCATTGGTGTTGCGTTCCGCCAGGTGCGCGATTTCGAGCAGGTCCATCGCTTCGCGGGTCTCGCGCTCCATTTGGGACGTCACCTGGTGATTGGGCCAAATGCCCACGCTGCCGAAGAAGCCGGAAAGCACAATCTCAAAGCCGGAATAAGAGCGGGTACACATCGCCACCCAATCGTTGGAGACAATCCCAAGGTGGTTGCGAAGGTCGAAAAGATTCCAGCGGTCGCGGCCCATGATCCGCAGAGACCAGGGCTCCGATTTGAGCCGCGGGTACAGTTCGCGGGAAATCAGTTTGATCAATGTGGACTTGCCGGAGCCGTTGGGGCCGAGGATGGCGAGGTGCTGGCCTTGGGGGACGGTGAGCGTAACGCCATCGAGCACCACTTGGGAATCGCGCTGCACCGTGACATTCTGGAAGTCGATCAGGGGGACGGACATGGATTTTTCATTGTACGCGCCCGTATCCTGGCGGCAGGCCCGCGGTAAATACAAATCAGCGGTCACGATGAAGCCCGAACAGGCGTTCGACGAGTACCACCAGGCGGTCTACGGATTTGCATACCGGTTCACGCGCCGCGCGGACGTGGCCGAAGACATTGTGAGAATCGCCGGCGATGGGGAAGGTTCCTTGAAAGCCAGGGCGGCGGCCGTATCGCCCGTGGTGTTAGAGCAGCCGGGGTCACGCGAGCTAGTCGAGGGGCTCCGCCGCAGCCGCGGTACGATGCGGCGGACGCGGCTTCTTAGGAGCGCCGACGTAGGCGTAGGGATCTTCCGGTTCGGGCGGTGCGGGCTTCGTCAAGAAGCGTTTGATCCGTTCTAGCAATCGCCGCATCGCGTGGACCCTCCAAGGTCTCATCATATCGCTTCTCAAGGATGCGATATCCAGGCGGTCGGCTTATCCAACCGTCCGCATCCAGTCGAGCGTCTTGTGGATGCCTTCGTCATACGACGTCTTGTGCACGCTGCCCAGTTTGCCGAGCAGCTTGCTGTCGTCGAGGATTACCGGGGTCTCCTGCAGATAGAGCATCTCGACCAGCTCGCGCATCACCGGGTTGAACCAGCCCATCATCTTCAGCAGGCCGCGGCCGACCGTGCGGTACTTCGGTTGCCGGCCCACCGCGCGGTAAACGCGGGTGATGAAATCGACCGCGGAGATCTCTCCCGGTCCGCCGAGATTCCACGCTTCGTTGTAGCATTCGGGCCGCAATGCCAGATCGACCAGGACCGTAGCGGCATCCGGAATGAAAACGAATTCGTGAGGTCCGTTGATCGGCCCCGCCCAGTTGGCGGTTTTGCCGGCCAGCGCGGCGCGCAAAATGGGATTGGCCATGCTGAGATCGGCGAAGGGGCCGTAGAAATCGGGCAGCCGCACCACCAGCCCGTCCAACTGGCCCTTTTTGCGGGCATCGAGCACCAGATCTTCCTGTTCGCGCCGCCAGGCGCCTTTGCGCGTCCCAGGCACGCGCGGATGGGTCTCGGCGACGTGGGAAGCGCGCGGCACGCCATAGGAGTACACATTGGAAACCAGGACGAGCCGCTCCACCTTCATGGTTTGGGCGGCTGCCAACGTGGTCTTCATGAGGATCGGATGCAGATGAAACGAGGGATAGGGCACGCCGACGCAATAGAAGATGGTGTCGATCTCGCGCGCGGCAGCGCCGGCCGAACGCAGGTCGCCAAGATCGGCATCGAAGATTTCGGCGTGGGCGAGGCCGCCGAACGCCTGCTGCAGGCGCACGCGTGATCGTCCGACTACGCGAAACGGAATGCCGCGGCGCTCGAGTTCCGGCGCCAGAACCTGTCCGATGGCGCCGGCTGCACCGAAAATGGCGGCCCTGCGAATAGTTGCATCCATGATTGGCGACTTTAGTGTAGCGTGCTATTTGCTATTGACAGAATCGCGATACTCCCATCGACAGACGATGGAAAGCAAATCTCCCGAACTGCATTACCTGCCCGCGATACACACCACCGTCACGTCATCGTGCCGTTCGGCGCCGCTGAACTGCGCTACGTCGTCCACCATCGATTGCACCAGCCATGCGGCGGATTTCCCGGGGCCCCGGCCCAGCAGCAGCACCAGCCGGTCTTCGCCGAATTCCTCACCATCGTCGATGCCGGCTTCGGTCACCCCGTCGGAATAAATCACAAGGCGGTCACCCGGCTCCAGGACGGCGCTTTCTTCGGTGCACGACCACTCCTTGAAAGCGCCCAGCATGGTGGCGGTTGGCTCCAGCCGTTCCACCGCCCCTGAGGCTCTTCGCAGCAACGGCGCGACATGACCGCAATTGACATACCGCAGGCGGCGCGTACGGTCGTCATACACCCCGTAAAACAGGGTTGCAAAACGCTCCGGCGCCGTCGACTCGTAGAAATGGCGATTGATCGTGCGCAGCACGTGGGCCGGTTCCATCAGCGCAGCGTGGTCCTGGCTGCGGAAGCAGGCCTGCAGGTTGGCCATTAAGAGCGCGGCCGGCACGCCTTTGCCCGATACGTCGCCCAGAACGAAGCCCACGGTATTTTCGGCTACATCCAGAAAGTCGTAATAGTCGCCGCCGATTTCGCGCGCGGCCACGCATTGACCGGCGTAATCGATGGTATCGAGCCGCCGCTGCGAGCGCGGGAACAGCTTCTGCTGAACATTGGCGGCGATTTCGAGCTCCGATTTTCGCCGCCGCTCGGACTCCGTTTGCTTGCGAATCGCGGCAATCACACGGTCGTTGTCCCAGGGCTTCTGGATGAAATCGCAAGCGCCGCGCCGCATGGCTTCCACGGCCAGGTCCACGCTGCCCCAGGCGGTCATGACGATCACGGGTGCGTGGCTGCCCTGCGCTTCCAGACTGGCCAGCAGGTCCAGGCCTTCTTTTCCGGAGGTGGTGTCGCGAGTGTAATTGAGGTCCGCCAGGATGAGGTCGAACGGCGTGGCGCGCGCGGCTTCCAGCAGCGCCTTGGGGGAATCCACGGTGCAAGCCTGGTACCCGTTCCCCTTCAGAAGCAGGCGCATGGCCTCCAGCACATCCGCCTGGTCGTCACAGACCAGAATCCGGCAGGCCGCGTTGTTGGTTCGTTCCGTCAAGCTGTTTGCTTCCATCGATCCCTTTCCCATCGCCCTTTCCATCAAAGACGGTTCGAGAGCACGTTTTGTGCCTAAAACCGACCGTCTGTTTCCGTTATCGCAGATTCGCGGGCTTGCCGGACTGTCCGCTTTTGGGACGGGACACAGGCGTCCGCGCCACGCTACCATAGAAGGAACTCCCGACAAAAATGGAATCGCAACAGATGGATTTAAAGCAGACGGTGAATCTGCCCAAGACCACCTTCTCCATGAAGGCCAACCTGGCGCAGACCGAGCCCAAGATGCTGGAGCGCTGGGAAAAAGAGAATCTGTACCAGCAGATCCGCGACTCGCGCGCTGGCCGGCCCACGTTCATTCTCCACGACGGACCGCCGTACGCCAATGGCCGCATCCACCTGGGCACGGCGTTTAATAAAATCCTCAAAGACTTTATCGTGAAGTCGAAGACCATGGCCGGCTTCGATTCGCCCTACGTTCCCGGCTGGGATTGCCACGGTCTGCCGATCGAAATCAAGGTGGATAGCGACCTGGGCTCCAAGAAGGCGCGGATGTCGACGGTCGAAATCCGGCGCGCCTGCCGCAAGTACGCGGAAAAGTTCATCGACCTGCAGCGCACCGATTTCAAGCGCCTGGGCGTGCTGGGCCGCTGGGACGATCCGTATCTGACCATGAGCGCGCCCTACCAGGCGGAAATCGCCAGGGCGTTCGTGGAGTTTCTGGATCGCGGCTACGTGTACAAAGGCCTCAAGCCGGTGCATTGGTGCATGAAGGACCGCACCGCCCTTGCCGAAGCCGAGGTGGAGTATTCGGACCACACCAGCCCATCCATCTGGGTGCGCTTCAAGCTGACGTCCGACCCGGCGAATCTCGATCCGGCACTGGCCGGCAGTCATGTGTACGGGCTCATCTGGACCACCACGCCCTGGACCATCCCGGCCAACATGGCCATAGCCTATAACCCCAGATACGAGTACGCTGCCGTGGACGTAGCGGGCGCGGTCTATATCGTAGCAGCGGAACTGCTCCAGGTCACGGCCGAAAAACTCGGCTGGGCGGAATACTCGAAGCTCGCCAGTTTCCCCGGCGCCCGGATGGACCGCTCCATGTTCCGCCATCCTTTCCTGGAACGCGATTCGCTCGGCATTCTGGCCGATCACGTCACACTCGAACAGGGCACCGGCGCCGTGCATACCGCGCCCGGTCACGGGCAGGAGGACTACGTCAGCGGACGGCAATACGGCATCGAAACGTATTGCCCGGTGGATGCGGCGGGCCGCTTCTTCCACGCCGAAGGGGCGGCCGGACGTCTGCCCGAGATCCTGATCGGCAAGACGGTTTGGGAAGGCAACCCCATCGTCGTCAGCATTCTCAAGGAGCACGGTGCGCTGCTGGGGCTGGAACACCTGCAACACTCCTACCCGCATTGCTGGCGTTGCCACACGCCCACGATATTCCGCGCTACCGAACAGTGGTTCATCGGCATGGACCGGAACAATTTCCGCCAGCAGGCGCTGGAGGCCATTCATACGGTTCGCTGGCTGCCCGCGTGGGGCGAAGAGCGCATCTCCAACATGGTGGCCTCGCGGCCCGATTGGTGCATTTCGCGCCAGCGCGTCTGGGGCGTGCCCATCATCGTGTTCTACTGCGAACAGTGCCGCGAACCGCTCACCGACCGGCCGATTTTGGACGGCATCGTGGAGCTGTTCCGCGAGCATTCCGCCGACATCTGGTACGAACGTACGGCCGCCGAATTGCTGCCCGCGGGAACCAGGTGCGCCAAATGCGGCGGCGCGGAGTTCAGCAAAGAGACCGACATTCTGGACGTCTGGTTCGATTCCGGTTCGAGCCACCTGGCCGTGCTCAACGAACGCTTCGGCCTCACCTGGCCCGCCGACGTCTACCTGGAAGGCGGCGACCAATACCGCGGATGGTTCCACAGCTCGCTGCTGGTGGGCATCGGCATCAAGGGCGGCTCGCCCTACCGCGCCTGCGCGCTCAACGGATGGGTGCTCGATGGCGAAGGCAAGGCCATGCACAAGTCGCTGGGTAATTCCATTGAGCCCGAGGAAGTCATCAAGCACCACGGGGCCGAAATGTTGCGGCTGTGGTCCGCGTCGGTGGATTTCCACGAGGACGTGCGCATGTCGGAAACCATCCTGACCCGCCTGGTGGACGCCTATCGCAAGCTGCGGAACACCTTCCGCTATTTGCTGGGCAACCTGTCGGATTTCGTCCCCGCGCGCGATGCCGTCCCGGGAGCCGAACTGGCGGAAATCGACCAGTGGGTGTTGCTGCGCGCCGAGGATCTGGTACAACGGTCGCGCGCCTGGTTCGAGGAGTACGAGTTCCACAAGATCTACCAGTCCGTCTACGCATTTGCCACCGTTGACTTGAGCTCGGTCTATTTCGACGTGCTGAAGGACCGGCTGTACACCTCGGCCACTAAATCGAAAGCGCGCCGCGCCGCGCAGACCGCGCTATATCGCCTGCTCGACGCGTTGGTGCGCCTGGTGGCGCCCATCATGAGCTTCACCGCCGAGGAAGTGTGGACCCACATGGGACGCGAGGGCAGCGTCCATGTGGCGCTGTTCCCCGAAGCTGGCGAATTGACCGAAGGCATCGGCGGCGACATGCGGCAGCGCATGGCCAACTGGGAGCGCCTGCTGGGAGTCCGCGATACGGTGCTCAAGAGTCTGGAAGCGGCCCGCAACGGCAAGCTGATCGGCGCGCCTCTGGAGGCGCGCGTACGCCTGCGGGCCGATGTCGACCTCTACCCGCTGCTGGAGAAATACGCGGGCGAGCTGCCGTCGTTGTTTATCGTGTCGCAGGTGGATTTGGAACAAGGCCTGGGCGAACTCGGAGTTACCGTGGAACGCGCCGCCGGCCAGAAATGCGAGCGCTGCTGGAAGTACACCTTGGATGTCGGCGGGAATGCGAACTTCCCTACCATCTGCGTACCCTGCGCGGGCGCCGTTGAAGAGATGCTGAATGGCTGACCGGCGCCTGATCGCCTACGGTTCGGCGGCCGCGGTGTTCGCGCTGGATCGAACCACTAAGCGCCTGGTGGAGACCCATATCTCCTTCGAGGACTCGATAAGAGTGATCCCGGGTTTTTTCGATATCGTCCATTCGCAGAATCGCGGCGTGGCGTTCGGCATCTTCAACGACTCGGCGTTTCAGTGGCGCACCACGCTGCTGGTGGCCGCATCGCTCGTCGCCGTGGTGGTGGTGAGCTGGATTCTGCGCCGGCCCGGACGGCTCGACCGCTGTACTTTCTGGGGCCTGACGCTGGTGTTGGGCGGTGCGCTGGGCAACGTCTTCGACCGCATCGTATCCGGCCAGGTCACCGATTTTCTGTTGTTCTATCTCGGCGACTACCAGTGGCCGGCGTTCAACGTCGCCGACTCGGCCATCGTGGTGGGAAGCCTGCTGATCCTCATCGACATGGTGCGTCCGAAGCGGCAGGTGTCCCATGTTTCCTGAGATCGTCCACATCGGGTTTCTGCACGTTCACACCTATGGAGTGTTGCTGGCGCTGGCATTCCTGACGGCGGTGTGGATGTGCGCGCGCTTGGCGCGGCGCGCCGGAATCGACGCGGAAGCCGTCACCAATCTGGCCATCTACTGCGCGCTGTCGGGCATGGCCGGCGCCAAGCTGATGATGTTCATTGTGGACCCCGATGCGCGGCATGATATCTTTTCGTGGGCTTCGCTGCAAGCCGGCGGCGTCTTCTACGGCGGGCTGCTGGCGGCCCTGGCGGTGGCCTGGTGGTACATGCGGAAAACCAAACTGCCGCCGCTCGAGACCGCCGACATTTTCGCGCCGGCCATTGCGCTGGGTCATGGAATCGGCCGCCTGGGATGTTTCTCAGCCGGTTGCTGCTGGGGCATTGTCTGCGACCGGCCGTGGGCTGTCACGTTTCGCAATCCGCTGGCCGCGAATACCACAGGGGTGCCGCTGAACGTCCCGCTGCATCCCACGCAGCTTTACGAATCGTTCGCGGAGTTCATCATCTTCGCCATCCTGTACCGTCAGATCCGCAAGCCGCACGGCAAAGGCGCGATCATCAGCCTGTACCTGATGCTGTATGGCGCTACGCGTTTCGTGGTGGAATTTTATCGCTTCCATGAGCAAGGCAATCTGTGGGGCGGGCTGGACACATCTCAGTATATTTCGCTGGCCCTGTTCGCCTTGGGCGCGTCGCGATTTCTGGTATTCCGAAAATTGGACGGCGCCCTTACCGCGGCGCGAGGGTAGACGCTACCTTTCACTACCTTGATGGCTTCGGCAAGAATAACGTCAACAGAAAATCCTGTGCCGCATGCTGGGTACGAATCGCCCGCCAATCCGCAAACGCGTCGCTGACAAGATCGATCTGCCCAATCGCATTCGTTCGGGGCCATGGAAAGGCGTCGTCATAATCGGCGGTGTGCCTCCTTTGTTGCAATGAAGCAAACGTCTGAGCGGCCTTCATGAGTTGAAGCCCGGCCGCACGACGCTTCAATTGCCAACGGCCTCATCTATGTGAGCAGGTGGAATAGAGCGTAATACCCAGTAGACACCACTCTCCTGAGGCTGGCTTGTTTGGGGTGCTTCCTTTCCCTATTTGCCAAATGATAAGCTTGCACCAGCAGATCATCGGCAAAGGATATCGAATTTACGCCCAGGCCGGTTCGTTTCGTTCGATCTGTTCCGACTGGCTGCGGAAATCAAAATGCGGGAACAATCCAAGTTCCGGCAAGTCGAGTCTATCCGACACGCTCCATACGAACTTAGGCGCCATTTCACGCAAATTTCTGTCGATGCTGGCCTCGTCGGAAAGTAGCACCTTGAAGAAGATCGCCCATTGCCCACTCCAATCCTGCCCGATTTCGTAACGAATATGGACTACATCGGGCCTCAACTGGCGGTCAACCGCATCTATGGCAGCCTTGATCTGCGCTTGCTTCGTGATTGCGATCGGGACTTGCATGGGCTGTGACTTTCATCTCCCGCATACCGCATCACTCAGAACGCAGATGCGCCGGCGGGCGGCAACCAACGACGGAAGTTCCCGCCTCCCGGCATTCTATCGCTTCCACGACCAAGGCAACTCGTGGGGCGCCCCGCTGGACCCACCTCAGTATATTTCGCTGGCCCTGTTCGCCTTGGGCGCGTCGCGATTTCTGGTATTCCGAAAATTGGACGGCGCCCTTACCGCGGCGCGAGGGTAACACTGTGGTACCATTTTTCTGGAGACCATTACATCTCACGGAGAGGTGGCTGAGTGGTCGAAAGCAGCGGTTTGCTAAACCGCCGTACGGTCAAAAGCTGTACCGAGGGTTCGAATCCCTCCCTCTCCGCCATATCGTACATAACAGAGCAGAAGCGCGCGGCTGAGATATTGCCTGGTCACGGCACGACTACGGGCAGCTTGCGCTCGCGGACGTCGGTCTGCTGGCAAGCGTTGCAGAGCACAAAAGGTCTACTTCCTTGAAACCATTAGAAGTGTGGAGAATTAAGAGAAGCTTTGGAAGCCGTCGGGCTGCGCCCAAGGCAGGTGCGTGGCTCGTGCACGAACCCCGCCCTTGGTGCGTTGTGCTATATTGTGCCTGGAACGAGCTTTGGAGAGCGAAATGGACAGCATGAACGGACAATGGGAATGGCGGAACGAGCGATTCTCAGGCTGCTGTGCTGTCTATTTTGGCATCCAAACGGGTAGTATTGGATAAGAGCATGGACGGAATAGACTGCGCATCGGTCTAGTAAGTCTAACGGATTCAGCTAAATAGCTGATTTGACAGAGCGCGGGAGTAATTCAGTGGTAGAATGCCAGCTTCTACCCACCCCCTTTGTTTTCTGTCATTTAGGCCATGTGCTGTCTCCCTTGCTGTCCGCAAAGATGCGGCTCGCAGGAGAGACATTGTGTCGCGAGTCAACATCGTCAAACGCATCAAAATTGGCGGCCGCTGGA
>Ga0182018_10000413_pt1 | contig 55978 bp, 39 predicted proteins | sample 812P2MmetaG_FD_120490 | JGI IMG/M metagenome (GOLD analysis project Ga0182018, IMG submission 120490) | Permafrost microbial communities from Stordalen Mire, Sweden - 812P2M metaG | ecosystem: Environmental > Terrestrial > Soil > Wetlands > Permafrost | place: Sweden: Stordalen | collected... | reverse complement strand
CCGGTCACGGTTTATGCCTCTCCCTATACCAACGGCGAAACCTTCCCGGTGGGCACGACTTCCGAGAACATCGCAGTTTATGATTGCAATGGCTATGAAGGGTCCTGCAACTTCACCGTGACGGTCACGAATCCCAATTCGGCGCCGCTCGTTTTCAGTTGCCCGTCCAACCTCACCGTGGCCGTGGGCAATTCAAGTGGAGCCACGGTGAATTTCACGGTGAACACGAGCGGTGGCTGCGGCGTGGTTTCGGTCTATGCTTCCCCGTATGACAGCGGCGGCACCTTCCCGTTGGGCACGACGACTGAATACGTCTACGTCTATGATTGCAACGGCTACGAAGGGTCTTGCAGCTTCACCGTGACGGTCACGGACACGAACGCCACGCCGCTCGTCGTCAATTGCCCGTCCAACCTCACCGTCACGGCGTCCAGTTCGAGCGGGGCCGTGGTGAATTTCACGCCAGGCATAAGCGGCGGGTGCCCGCCCATCTACTCATACACCACGCCGTATGGCAGCGGAGATACGTTCCCGGTCGGCACCACGACCGAATATCTCTATGTCTATGACAGTTGCAGCGGTTACTACTCCAACTATTGCAGCTTCACGGTGACGGTCAATCCGCCGCTGGTGAACGAGTATTTCTCGCCGACGAACACATTGCCGCCGACGAACATGGTCTACATCAGTCCGGCGCAATGGCACGTGCTGTTCAACAACGGCATTGTCATCCGCGATGTGCGGCACCGGTTCTTCACGCATAATTTCACGCCGCCGCCATTGGGGACGACCTCCAATGAAACCTTCGGGTCGGAACTGTATTTCAACCTGTCCACCGACGGCGGCAACACCTACCAGCCGGCCAGCGGCACGGCCAACGTGACGGTGCAGGTGACGCACAGCCAGGATACCACCAGCAACAGCATCTACAGCACGGAGATGACGCAACTGGATTTGAGCGGCCCCGGCTTCCTGTTGCAGGTGAGTCCGACGCTGCCGTCCACCGGCCAGACGACGATCCGTCCTGTGTCCGGCGGTTACATGATCAGCAGCTTCTTCGACATCTTCACGGAAGTGAGCCTGGATGGCGGGAACACGTGGACGCCGGCGAACGGGCCGGGGCACGTGGAGATGCGGCCCGACCCGGCGCAGGTCACTCCGGCGCCCGAACCGACGCCGCTGTTGCCGCCGCCGGATGACGAATATGTCAGCCCGGCGCAGTGGCACGCCTTGTTTGCGCAGGGCATCGTCATCAAGAATGTCAGCCACCGGCTGTTCACCGGTTCGCTGCTGCCGCCGGCGTCGGGCGGGAGCAACACCGAGTCCTTCAACTCCACGCTGGACCTGCAGGTTTCCACCGACGGCGGGAACACCTTCCAATCCGTGCGCGAGACCAATGTGCCGGTGCAGGTCACCGTGGCTGACAACGGGTCAAGCGGCAACACGATTTATGACACGGCGATGAACTCGCTCGCGGTGACGTTGCCGGGGGGCCAGATGTTGCGGGCGAGCCAGACCGAGCCGTCGCGCGGGGTGACGGAAATTGATCCGCTGCCGAATGGCACGTATCAGATCAGCAGCTTCTTTGACATCTTCACGGAATTGAGCCTGGACGGCGGCAATACCTGGTCGCCGGCGACCAACGGGCCGGTGCGGATGCAGCTCACGTCGCAGGCGCCGGAGGTGACGACGTCCAATGGCAGTCTGCCGGTGACCAACACGCCTTACATCAGCCCGGCGAAATGGCACGCGCTGTATGCCAACGGCATCATCATCACCAATGTGAGCCATGATCGCTTCACGCAGACCCAGCCGCCGCCGGCGTCGGGCGCGACGAACGCGGAGACCTTCGGTTCGCGGGTGACGGGCCTGATTTCGCAGAACGGCGGCGCCAGCTTCACGCCGTTCTCCGTGTCCAATGCCAGCGTGAGCGTGCAGATCAACAGCCGGCCGGATTTGGACAACGGCAACACGCGCTTCTTCGACACGGCGATGCTCCAACTGAACCTCTCCGGTGGTTCGCTGCCGTCCGGCATCATGGTGCGCGTGGATCCGGGCCAGGCCTCGGTCGGCAAGACCAGCGTGCGCACGGACAGCACCGGCTACCACGTCAGCAGTTTCTTTGACATCTTCACCGACGTGAGCCTGGATGGCGGCAACACCTGGTCGCCGACCATCACGGCGCCGGCGACGATGTCGCCCAGCAACAACACGCCCGCCTCGTGCGTCGTGAGCATCACCTGTCCTTCGAACATCGTGGTCACCTCCAGCGTGCCGGTCGCGGTGTTCTTCAACGTGGCGGCGGGCGACTCGTGCGACGGGGTTCCGATGGTGAATTCCTACCCGCCGTCGGGCAGCACCTTCCCGTTGGGCACGACCACGGTGACCAGCACCGCCAGCGACGCCAATGGCAGCAGCAGTTGCAGCTTCACCGTGACGGTGAATCCAGTCTCCTATCCGCCGATTGTCCTGAACTGCTCGTCGAACCTGACGGTGACGGCAACCAGTTCGAATGGCATCGCCATATTCTTCACCAGTTCGGCCAGCGGCGGTTGCGGCGTGCCGAACGTGACGGCTTATCCTCCGAGCGGCAGCACGTTTGCCGTAGGAACGACAACGGTGACGGTCACCGCCAGCGACGGTTGCGGGGACAGCACCAATTGCAGCTTCACGGTGACGGTGAATCCGCCCGTCTATCCGCCGATTGTCCTGACGTGCCCGTCGAACATCACCGTGACGGCGACCGGTTCGAGCGGGGCAACGGTGTTCTTCAATACCACCGCCAGCGGCGGATGCAGTCCGCCGCCGTTTGTGTCGGCCAATCCGCCGAGCGGGAGCACCTTCCCGTTGGGCACGACCACGGTGACAGTCACCGCCGGCGATTCGTGCTACAATGTCACCAATTGCAGCTTCACCGTGACGGTGGTTGCGCCGCCGTTGGGCATCACCTGTCCGTCGAACATTACGGTGGCGGCGACGAGTTCCAGTGGCGCGGTCGTCTCCTTCTCCTACTTCGCCAGCGGCGGTTGCGCGCCGGTGAATGTGGTGGCCAATGAGGCGAGCGGGAGCACGTTCCCGGTTGGCACGACGACGGTGACGGTCGCGGCCTATGACGGCTGCGGAAGCATTACCAATTGCAGCTTCACGGTGACGGTGGTCAAGCCGCCGATTGTCCTGAACTGCTCGTCGAACCTGACGGTGACGGCAACCAGTTCGAATGGCATCGCCGTATTCTTCACCAGTTCGGCCAGCGGCGGTTGCGGCGTGCCGAACGTGACGGCTTATCCTCCGAGCGGCAGCACGTTTGCCGTAGGAACGACAACGGTGACGGTCACTGCCAGCGACAATTGCGGGGACAGCACCAATTGCAGCTTCACGGTGAAAGTCAATCCACCGAGTTATCCGCCGATTGTCCTGACCTGCTCGTCCAATATCACCGTGACGGCAACCGGTTCGGGCGGCGCGACAGTCTACTTCAATACCACCGCCAGCGGCGGATGCAGTCCGCCGCCGTCTGTGACGGCAATTCCGCCGAGCGGGAGCACGTTCCCGGTTGGCACGACCACCGTGTTCAGCACCGCCAGCGACACCTGCGGCAACAGCACCAATTGCAGCTTCACCGTGACGGTGAACCCGCCGGTCTATCCGCCGATTGTCCTGACCTGCCCGTCCAACATCACCGTGACGGCGACCGGTTCGAGCGGGGCAACGGCGTTCTTCAACGTGACGGCCAGCGGTGGTTGTGGTTCTCCGCCGCGTTCTTCCGTTTCCATTCCGCCGACGGTGGTGGCCATTCCGCCGAGCGGAAGCACATTCCCGATCGGGACGACCACGGTGACAGTCACCGCCAGCGATAACTGTGGGGACAGCACCAATTGCAGCTTCACCGTGACGGTGTTGACCACAAACTGCGTGGTGTCCATCACCTGTCCGCCGAGCATTACGGTGACCTCCGTCGGCCCCGCTGTGGTGTTTTACACCGTGACTGCCAGCGACAGTTGCGGCAATCTGCTGGCCGTCACCACCACGCCGCCTTCGGGCAGCACCTTCCCGGTGGGCGCGACGACCACCGTGACCAGCACCGCCAGCAACGCCGACGGCACCAACTCCTGCAGCTTCACGGTGACCGTGGTGGATCGGCCGCGCGTCTTCCCGAGCGGCGGCAAGCTCCCGCCGACCAACAGCCTCTACATCAGCCCGGCGCAATGGCACGCGGCGTATGCGGGCGGCATCTACATCAGCAACGTGACGCACCGCGCCTTCACGGCGAATTTCCCGCCGCCCACCGCCGGCACGTCGAGCAACGAAACCTTCGGTTCCAAGGTGGACTTCATGTATTCCACGGACGGCGGCCACACCTTCCAGAAATACACCGGCAACGCCACCTGCACGGTAAAGGTGACCAACGCCGGGCCGCAGGGCGCCGGCCAGTTCTACACCACCATGATGACACAATTGGATTTGAGCGGCGGCACGATGCCGTCCAACATGAAGCTGCGCGTCAACCCGACCACGCCGTCCACCGGCCAGACGACCATCACGCCCGCCGGCAACGGTGACTACCAGATCAGCAGCTTCTTCGACATCTTTGTGGATTTGAGCCTCGACGGCGGGAATACGTGGTCGCCGTCCACTTCGTCCGGCCACATGGAACTGCACATTGATCCGTCCAATCCGCCGACCGTGCTGGCGCAGCCAACGATTAGCGGCAAGCAGCTTGCCTTCAACATGCCGACGCAGCCCGGCCTGCTCTACACCGTCCAATACAGCACCGACTTGACGAGCACCAACTGGACCACCCTGACCGCCGTATCCGGCAACGGCCAGAACCTCTCGGTGACCGATCCGCAGGCGGCCACCCTGTCACACCGGTTCTATCGGGTGGTGATCAGTGAAGACCCGAACCAGTGACGCTGGATTGGAAACCAAATACAAACGGCGCGCTGGCCATCAGCACGCCGTTATTTGTGTGTGGTATCAGCGGCAGAACTATCAAGGTAGGGATGGCGCGCTGCGCTGTCCCCGTCGCCGGGCGCAAGCGCCCGCCGTGCTCGCGCCCGTCGCGGCAGGTCAGGCGACGGAAAAGCGGGAATCGGGCGCGGCTCAAACTTTCCAGTCAAAGGCGGCGGCTTTCACCGCCTGATAATTTTGGTCCAGTTCCGACTGGAGCAGAATCAAGGCGGCGATGCGGCGGGCCATGTGCGTGACCTCCCGCGCCTCGTCCGGCGTGAGCGGGCGGCCAAGCAATTCAAATTCCCGGTAGCTCAACCACTTCTTGATGACCTGATAACCGCCGATGGTGTAGTCCCAGACCGGCGCGGGAATGTCTTTCCAGCAGGCGGACTCGTTCAGATAAACATCGTGAAACTCGGACCACGGCAGTTTGTCATCCGGCCCGGCCTTCAGAATTTTGGTGGCGAGGTTGCCTTTGCCGGGCATCGTCACGCCGTTCTGTCCGGCGTGTCCCCAACCGGCGGTGAGAGAAAGATTTTTTGTCGAGGACAACACGGCAATCGTTATGAACTCCGGGTGAAGTTTGCCAGTCGTCACACCTTCAACTCCGTTTTCTGTGTCGAGCAACGCGGCGACTTGCCTGCCCAATTTTGCTGACGCGAGCAAAGCTGCTTTGGAATCAGGTAACGGAATGCGCGGCCAATCCTGCCGGACGCCATCAGCGTTCTCTGTGAGATACGCGGACGAATAACCGATGGCGAGCGCGTGCATCCAAATCAATGCCGCTGTGTCCGCGTCATCATCGGGGGTTTTGATGCCGAGCTTGGCGAGATACGCGTGGGCGGCGGGTGAAAGGTTGGCTGTGATTTTGCCCGCATTGTAAGCGGGGGCGGCTTCGTGCAAGATGTTTCCAAATTCGCCGTTGCCGTCGTCCTTTTTCGGTTTTTCGTTCGGCGATTCTCGGAGACGCAACGGAAACGCGACTGCATGACCGCGCATACAGTCACGCGCCAACAGCCCTCGTGTGAAAACAAAAGGCGCCCCTTCTGGATCGGCTACCCCAGCCGCACGACTCAATAAGAACGCATTTTCTGTCCAGGTTTGTTTCCAAAGTTCGGGACGGGAACGCTTCCATACATTCGGCACGGGTGTGTAGTAACACCAGCGAACATCGTATGGACGGAAAAGATAGCGTCGAAGATTTTGAGTTTTGAATTCATCTTCCTCCTGTGCTGTCTTCCTGACTTTTTTTGGATCAAAAGCCGCGCTTTTTCGGGAGAGTCCGGTTTGCAAAGCCACGAACTCATCCCACTCAACTTGTTCGTCGAAGTATCTTTCCATGCGTGACGCTAGTTCATCTCTTTGAATTTCAATCAGACTGTTCGCCCGATCTTCATCCATGCCTTGCAATGGCTGGTTTCCGCAAAGCTCACTAAGTTTTGGCCAAGACAAATAATCTCCAGCCACATTTTGAGGGCAGAATGTGAATCGGTTGTTTCGTTCCGGTGTAACTTTCTCATACTGCCTGGCGAAGTTTTTTTCTTTGAGTGTTTCGAGGATTTCTTCACGCTTAGTCTTGCCCCAGAATTGACGAAAGTAAACCTGCGGCTTCTTGGTGCGTTTCGGTTGTCGCACCATCAATCCAATCGACGTGCCCACTTTAATGCCTTCGCGGTTGTATTCGGTTGAAAAAACAGACGGGTCTGGTTTGCCTTCTGGCGTGAGCTTGCCAGTTTCGCGGCTGTCGCCGTTCAAGCAATCAAACCAAAGCGAGTCGAACTCTTTTAGGAAGCGCTGGCGCATGACTACAAACGATGGCTCGCTCAAGTAGGAAAAATTTGAAATGAAACAAACGATGCCTTTGCCGGTCTTTTCCGCGACGCGCCGTTCAGCCAAGCGGAAAAAGCGGACATAAAGTTCGTCCATGTTAAATTTTTTGATGCCCCATTCCTTGACCAAACCTTCCTTGTAAGGTTCCACCAAGCCTTGTTCCTCGTCCGGGCTGATGCCCGCGTAGGCGTTATAAGGCGGATTGCCAAGAATGACGAGAATCGGTTTCTCCTGTTTCACCTTGCCCGCGCCGGCGCGCTCGGCTTCCAACTCCGGCCAGTTGGCGAGCTTGGGATTCTCCCCGGCAAAATCCCAGCCGGTCAGCGCGTTGGTCAGAAAAATTCCGGCACGCTCATTTTTAGCATCGTCCAGCGGCACGGCGAGATTTTGCAGGAGCAAACCCATTTGCAAATGCGCCACGACGAATGGCGCAGGCATGATTTCGAAACCGAAGACGCGTTTCTGTGCAGCTTCTTTTACCGCAAGTTCCGCCAATGCGCCTTCACCTTTTTCGTCTTTGAGCGTTTGTGCAATTATTCGCAGCACCTCGACGAGATACGCGCCGGTGCCGCAGCAGGGGTCGAGCACGAACACGCGCGGGTCGGCGAGGCCGTCGGGAATGTCCAGTTCCTCGCGCAGCGCGGCGTCCACGCGGGCGACCTGATACTGCACAATCTCCGGCGGCGTATACCACACGCCCAGTTGCTTGCGGAGTTCGGGGTCGAAGGCTTCCAGGAACGGCTCGTAGAAATACTGGACGGCGTGGGATTCCAGAAATTTTTCAAAGAACGCGGCGCGATCCACGCGGTTGAGCGCGGCGGCGGTCCAGTCGAGCACTTCCACGAGGCCGAGCGGGCCAAGCTTGGTGGGCGTGGCGACCTGCTCGAACAGCGTCTTGATCATCGGAACATGGAGCGTCCACGCGGCGGATTTCCAATCGAAATCGTTTTTGCGCTGCGGTTTTTCCTTGTGCCACAGAACCCACGCGGAAAACACGCCGTAGAATAAAGTTTGAACAAGCGTGGAGCGGAAAAAGTGTTCGCCCTTGTCTGCCGTGAACTTCATGCCCAGCGCTTCTTCCAATGCGGTGCGGACGGCGGCAAGTTGGGGCAAATCCTTCGCCGCCTCCACACGCACGCGGGCATCGCGCGCATACGAGGCGAGAAAAAACGCCACGTCTTTGGGACTGTTCAACTCGGCGTTGATGAGCAGAACGCGCTTGAGATATTCGAGAAGGCGTTCGCCAAGTTCGGTTGCGGCCTTGCGTGGTTGCGCGGCACGTTGCCAGAAAGTTTTTTCGTCCGGCGCGAGCTGGAAGGATTCGAGCTGGATGGGTTTGCCGTTGTCGCCGCGTTTCAGGAGCAGAAAGCTCCGGTAGTTCGTCAGCAAGACCAATCCGTGGTGTTTGAGATACCCTTTGACCTGTTCCGTTTCGGCGATGCCGGCAATTTCATCGCGGGTGGATTTGACTTCAATGACCCCACGCGCGGGTTTCTGGTCAAGGAATGATTCTTCCTCGCTCCTGTTTTTCAACTGGTCGGGCGTGAACAATCCGCCATCCGGCAAACCCGCGCCGTTGTTTTTCGGATGGATGATGCAACGGACTTTGGGCTTGAGCGTGTGGCCGGCGGCGTTGAGAAGATTGGCCAGCGCACCATAACCGGAGGTTTCCTTCGTGGCCACGCCACGGTGAGCGCCGAGTTCTTCCAAATAGATTTCCAGAGGATGCATGACCAGTGACGCGGTGAGTGTGCGCGGGAAGATTGGCGGCGTCAAGGTGCGGGCTGTATTGTCGGCGTTGCGCCCGGTTTTATGGCTTCTCCGGCTTCAGCGGCCACCAGTGAAGCAGGACCGGCAGAAGCAGCAGCGACGCGACGAAGCAATTCACCAGTCCCAGCACCAGCAAAAGGCCGAGCCGCGCGTTGGCGGGCACCTGCGAGAGCATGAGCGTGCCGAAGCCCAGCGAGACGGCGAGCGTGTTGATGAGCGCGGGCGGCCCGGTCAGCCGCAACGACTGGCTCAAGGCGTCGGGCGGTGATTTTCCACCGGCTTGCGCCTGGCTGAAACCTTCCAGCAAATGAATGGCACAGTTCACGCCGATGCCGAGTGTCATGGCGGCGAACATCGAGGTGGCCACGCCCAGCGGAATGCCCGCCCAGCCCATCACCGCAAATTTAACCACCACCGCCAGCAGGCTCGGCAGCAGGCAGTAAAATCCCCGGCGCCATGAGCCGCCGAGCGCCGCCGTCACCGCAAAAATCCCCAGCAGCGACCAGAACAGTGATTGCAGTTGCGTGGCAACAATGCCGCGGATCAGCGACTGGCTCACCGCCACGTCGCCGGCGAACCTAGTTTTAATTCCCTCCGGCGCGAGATGTTCGCGTTCGTAATCGCGGATGTCGCCCATCAACCGGGCGGTGTCGGCAAAGTTGGCGTCCTTCAAAAAAACCGTGGTCAGCGACTCCCAATAGTTGGTGTCCACGAGGTGGCGCATCCGCTCCGGTCCCAAAGCCAGCGCGTAATAATCCCAGAGGAGCTTCATTTCGCCCGCATCGTCGGGCAGGATTCTTGCGTCCGGGTCGTTGGGCCGGGCCATGAAGCGCGTGGTGGCCAGATAATCCGCCGGGCCGAGGACGCCGCCCACCGCCTCCCGCCGGTGTTCGCGGATGAACGCTCCGAAATCTCCGAGGGCGCGAATGAGTTCCGGCTGGAAGTGGGTGCGGACGGGGATTTCAAACCGCGCGCGTCCCGCCTTCGCCAGCGCATCCGGGAAGTTCGTGGCGGTGGCGGTGCGGGCAAGCCGGGCATACACGGTGTCACCGCTGCGGTTCACCATTTCAATATGCGATTGCCAGACAGCGGAGGTCGCGCCGGCCGTTTCACCTGCGGTAAGTTTGATCGGGCTGCCCGCAATCAACGCCGCGTCACCTACCAGCGCGGCAGGCAGGGCGATGTCGGGGCTGTTGATTGAAGCCGACGGAATTTCCCCCTGAATTGTCTTCGGCGCTTCTACGGAAACGAACAGCAGGTGCATCCCGAAAAAGTTTTCATTCACCTGCTGCGTGACCCGCCGGAATTCGCTATCCGGGTCAAAGCCGTTCGTCCAACTGTCTTGCACGGCCAGTTTCTGCAGGCCGGACGGTGTGAGCGCCAGGACGGCCAGCACGAAGCCAACCACCCACCATCGCCGCCGCACGATGGCCTGTCCGCCGCCGGCAAATGTTGCGGCGAGCCGGGACACGGCGGTTTTTTCACCGGGCCGGTGGCGTGGCCGCAGCCAGACGGGATTGACCAGCACCAGCACCGCCGGAACCACCGTGAAGGAAAGGAACAAACCCAGCAGCGCGCCGGCGCCGGTGAATAGCCCGAACATTTGCACGGGTGCCAGTGGTGAAAAACTAAAGGACAGAAAACCGGCGACGGCGGCGAGCGACGTGCAGGCCACGGGCCGCGCCAGTTTGTCAAAGGTTTCCTCGACGAGCGCCACATGATTCACGCCGGGTTTTTCCCGCAGCAAATTGAAGTAGCGGCTGAACAGATAAATGTCATTGGTGACCGAAATCACGGCAAGCAGCACCGGCATCACGGCGGTGGTGAGATAAATCGGCACGCCGAGCCAGCCCATCAGGCCAAAGACCAGCAGCATCGTCGCCGCCACGCCCGGCAGCGGCAGCAGCGCCGCCAACACGTTGCGAAAGCAGAGCAGCAAAACGAGCATCATCACCAGCGCCGCCAACGGCACAAGTCCGATGTGCCGGGCCACGAACACGCGGAGTTCGTGCAGGCTGGCCGGCATTTTCCAATCCGCGACTGCGGGCGCGCCGGTGCCGAGCACGCTGCCGGGGACGCCGAGGTCTTCGAGTATCTGAATCCCAAACAGCGACTCGGCCACCGGCGCGCCCGTCACCGCGATTTCGTCGGCCGCCGTTTTGTTTGCGGCGATGATTTGCCGGACTTTTCCGTAGAACTGCGCGTGATCGGCGCTGGCCGGAACGCCGACAAGGATGACGGTGAATTTCCCGTCACTCGAAACCAGCGTGCCATTGTAAAGTTCAATCCGGCGCAGGTCTTCGCGCAACTGGTCCAGTTCCGGCTGCGTCGTGAGCGGCGGTTCGAGCATCTTCTGATGGATCAATGTCCCGGGCCGCATCCGGAAGTTCGGTTCGGTGGCGAGGCTCATGACATCGGCCGGAGCAACGCCGGGAAGTTGTTTGAACTCCGCCGTCAATCCGCGGATCAGTTGGAGCGTGGCCGGATTGAAAATGCCGTCGTTGTGCCGGGGTTGGATCAGCACGACCAGTTGGTCATGGATGCCAAAGCGTTCGCGGATGGACTGGTCGGCCATCACTTCCGGCGCGGTGGGAGAGACGAGCGTCTGGCCGTCCGTGCGCAGTTTCAGCCGGAGAATTCCCGGCGCGGCGGCCAGGGTGGCCACGGCGACCAATGCCAGCACCAGCCGGGGATGACGGATGGCATGATGCGACAGCCGGCGAAACAGGCTGACAAACAGCGCAGGCAGTTTGTTCGGAGGATTCATTATGCGGCGGTTCTTCAAACAGGTCGAGCGCAGACGATTCAGGATTCGGTCATATAGACGCACCTCTTTTTGTTGGAGGGTCGCTCGCCTTTTTTGGTCCGGCGTTTCGCCAATTTTTCATTTCCGCCACCCGCCTTGTCCTGAGACCTGTCCGCCATGGCCTCATCCACGCCGTAATGATCTTGTGGCCGGATTTCAGGGGCACTCCGGGGAATTGGGTGGTTGTGAATGTTGGCATTAACTGTTTGTCTGGCTTGTATTCGTCATCTTTTCAACGCGCGCGATTTTCCTTATTGCGGCCGAAAATCGCCAAATTTCGCGCCAAACAGGTGGTTCGGCGGACTGGCCCTGATTTCGTGATAGCTGCTGCCCTGCCATACAATCAAATCCAGTTCCGGCCCGGTCAGCAAATCGCGGACATAGATGTATTGGGCGAATGTATGGGTCGAGGTGCCGTTGAGCGCCACAATCACATCACCGGCCCGCAGCCCCGCCGCCGTCAGCAACCCGCTCTGTTCCTGGATGAGAACGCCGTCGGTTGGCGCGCCGTGGAAGTCCGCGAGGGAAACTTTTTCAATTCCGCCGGGGAACAGTTTATTTAGTCGCTTTTTTAACTCCGGCTCAAACCGGGTGTCGCCGGTCAGATTCTTGTAACGCTCACAAAAGGCGATGAGCGGTTTGGAATCGTTATAGCGTTCTTCAAGTTTGGCATACCATTCAAAAGCGCCATCGTAGTTGGTCGTCCCTTCCAGGAATGACGCCTTGGCCTCCAGACCAACCCAGGAGTAAACCTCGCCACCCTCATCGGCAATCTGGCGCGCCTTCTCGATCTGGCCTTTTTTCAAATAATACTGCACCCGCCAATAGGCGTGGTCCGAAACACGGACACTGTCCGGGTCGGCGGCGCAAGCCTGGTCAACGTATTTTGCCCCCAGATCCTCTTCCTGGCGGCCGATTTCGTAATCGCCCAGATCGTAATAGCAGACCGGGTCAAGCACCGCCGCCTCGAGCATCAATTTCTGATATTGCTCCGGCTGGTTGTAAACCGTGTTGGCCACGGTGCGCATGGCGTTAATGCTGTAGGGCAGCACGGCTTGGAAAAGACCGGCAGCCTGTTCGTAAGATGGCTGGTTCTTGTATTTGCGCTCCAGCAGGAAGTGGATGATGCGGCAATCGTAAGGCGCCATTTCATGCAATTGTTCAAAGCGCGCGACGGCGTCCGGACGGCTGATCAAGCTGGGATGATTCAAACGCGGATGAAGATCATAGACCGTTCCCGGCGGCGGATTGTGGCTGTGCCATTCGTTGACGTGGGGATTGGGATTGGGGTCATACTGCGGAGCAAAGTTGACCTTGTAACACAGATAATTCCAGCATTCCGCCGGCACCAATTGTGGCGTGGCGACGGTCACTTTGAAGCCGTCGTCCACGGATTTGTGGTAGGCCTCCACATCGGTGCAATTGAACCGGCGCACGAAAGGATACAAACGCAGCCCGTCGAAATCCTGCTCGCACCGGGCCGCAAACTCCTTGGCCTCGTCCGGCACACCCCACGCGTAATTCATGAAATAAAAGTTCTGCTGGATGGCATGGCAGAGATGCCGCTGGAGAAAGTCGGCCCATTGTCCCCAACCGATGACATGCACATGAACTACCCCGCCGGAGCGGGTGAAACAACCGTCCGGCAGGTCGTTCAAGGCCTGCACCAGGTTCTGTTTTGTCAATTTTTCCTGATGCGACAGCGCGTAAACGCTTTGGATCTCCCGCATTTCCAGGGGAATGGAAAAGGACAGCAGTTGGTGTCCGATCTCAACCGAGTAATCCATTTCATGGGCGGCGCGCACATAATCAATCGTCTGCTTCTGGTCGTCGCTCAACTTCGGCCAGACGAGGGCCGTCGCGACATAGCTGGACTGCGCGGAAAACCAGGCCACGACCTCGACGCGTGAAAGTCCGTCCAGCTTGTCAAACGGGCGGTAGTCTCCAGTGTTCCGCGCCTGCAAGGCCCGCACCATCGGCAATGCTGCCACATTGTTGGTGCCGATGTCGTTCAATCGTTCCACCGCTTGAGCTTCATCGCCCGCCAGCGTCAGCATCATCGCCTCCGCCATCTGTCCATTGATGCCGGCGGGCTCGGAGCCGCGCAGAAAGCGGGCCATGGTCAAATGCGCGGCAAGGCGTGAAAGCGGCGACCGGATTTCAAAGAATTTTCCGGAATGATCGCGCAGCATGAACGCTCCCAGCAGCACCGCCGCCTGTTCATGCAATTCTGGATTGCTAAAATCATCCTCCAGGGCCGCCGACAAGCGCTGATTCTCCCGTTCGATGGTCTCCGGCGTGCCATCCTCTAATTTCGCCAGCAGCGCGGTGTCTCCCCTTGTCTCTGAATTACCCGGCTTCAGCGCAACCGCCTGCGCCAATTGCGTTGCGACACCTTGGTAAACTTGCGGTGACCAGATCGGGCCGTTGATGGCCACGTCACATCTTAATTCAGGCAGCTTCGGGTCCAGACGGATTTGCAACGCATACACGGGATCGTCCAGAGACGATCCGGGCTTTTCCGTGGCGGTGACGGAGAACGACTTTTCATCCGGCAACCGATGATTGCCGGCGTAATACATTTCTTCTGCCAGATCGGACACAATCGCCTGCACAATAAATTCGCACTCGCTCTGGAACGGCGTCTGGAAATAACCGGTGGCATTGGCCGGCCCGGCGGGTGGTGGGGCGGACGACTTCGGTTTGCAACCGGCGGCCAGTCCCGCCGCGAGCAGGAGACAGCCTGCCATCAGGCCAAGGTGTTTAAGCCGGATGAATATCGAATCGAATGGCAGTTGTTTCATAAAGATTTAATCGAATTCATTTAATGAGCGGTCGGGTTGTGACTTCTCGCGTCAGAAATAAGGCCCCGCCTTTATACACCAACGTCTATGAGGAAGGGGAGCCGCTTTGATTGTTCTGCCCATTGTCCTTGCGCATGATGCCGCGCGCGGATTTCAGGAGCGCGCCGAAGGATTGGGCGGTGGTGGTTTGGGTGGTGATCTTAGGCATCGGCTAGGTGGTGATGCTTTTAAGAGCAGGTTCAAGGCGGCCATCGCCAAAAAGCGCCTCCAACCATTTGGAAAGCTCCGCATGGATGGCGGCAAGTTGTTCGCGCTCCGTGAGTTTGCGGTCGATGATCGTGGCAAGAGTCTTTTGAGCGATTAACAAGGTATGCTTGTTGTCATTGCCCGGCTGATCCTTCAACAGCACCCTCGCTCCAAGTTTCCGCACCAGCGGCACCTTCTCAGCGAGTCCTGCAAGGGCTTGCGCGGGATTCGGATAGTCGCTTGGACTTGTTTCGATCCGGACAAATAGGTCAATTCCGGATTCCGGTGAAGTGAGCTTCACACCATGTTCATTACCTGAATATAGGAAGCCCAATGTTATCGTCGGCGCCCAATCCTTGGTCCGCAATTCAATGGCCACGCGGCCCCAGCGATCCTTAACTTCTTTGTCCTGAGTGTAGCGTGCTGGAATAAGGGGCCAGTCATACTCGGTCAGGAGTTTGTCGGCGTAGCGCCAAAGTTGATTGATAAAGCCAGTCGCCTCAATGAACGCCTGCATTTTTCGGGTCGTGAGAGGCTCGCCAGGACTAAGTTCGTGGGTTTCCATAAAGTGAAGAAATTCGGCCAGCATGACACTGTTCCCGTTTAGCGGGAGCAGCGCGGTATATGCGTCTTCCCAAGATAGCACGACGCACGGAATGTCAGTCGGGGTGGCTTTCGCATCCCTAATTTGTCTCGGAAGCGCGCCGACAAAGGCGAGCAGATTTCTGCCGGGTTTTTTGGTTAAACAGCGGGCGTAGGTCTGGAGCTGGCCAGGATTGCAAGGGGAGTCCCACTTGTGCTCCGCCCAGAAGCGAAATGGTTCACCTCCCGCTGTTACGCCAACAATCTTGAGGTCCGGGAAGACTGTTGTGTTTCCCTCCTCGTCGCGTTCCGAATTACGCGTGAACACCTCCCATTCGCGTAATTTTACATCCGTCCCTGCGATCACCGAGCACCAGGCGTTGCATGCGCCTGCAACCGTCCGTAGATTGTAAGCGAACGCTTCCGAAAGAAAATTCTCCCATGGCGAATAACCGTCACGCAGATGGAACCGGAACAACGCGTTAAAGAGATTGTGGTTCTCAGTTTGCATCGGCTAGGCGGCGTAAAATGAGCGTTTGCAGTTGATTCACGGCGTTGCGGAGTTGGTCGCTCAAGCCAGTTGATGGTTGAGAGTTGAGAGTTGATGGTTTAGGCGGCATAGAGCAAAGACTGGAGTTGATTGACCGCAGTGCCGAGTTGTTCAAGCCCGCCAAAATGGTTTGCAATTTCCGCCACATTCCCATGTTTTGAAATCGGCGCGACTTTCAGCACGTCGGGCAGGTGCTTGCGCACGGCCACCAATTGCAGTTCGCCATCGCTGGCGTATTTCTGCATCAGTTCGTTCAGAATTTCGCGGGCTTCCGGCGCGAAGAATTTGAAAAAGGCAACATGTTGTTGACGACTTCGACACCTCACCCCGGCCCTCTCCCCGATCGAGGCGGAGAGGGAGGAAGCGCGCTGGTCGGCATCGGTGAAACTACGCTGCTCGGCGATGGAATGCGAATCGGAGTCCCAGCCCGCAGCCTGGAGCTTCGGCACAACGAACTTGCGGCATGTATCGGCTTCCGTTGACATTTTGGTTCTGTTTCCAGATCAATTCCCCAACCGGGCGGATTGGCAGGCATCGTAAGCCGCAGGAAATTTTAGGCAATCGAAAACAGACAGGGGCCGGAGGGCAACGGGCAAAGGCGGAAATGCGGAAAGCGCGAGGGGAAAAGCTAAAATTTTGAAATCGGGAAACTAAAACCTAAGTCGGGGCGTTTACAGCAGGACGCGGCGTTTTTTTGCGAGTTAAGGGCATTTGCACTTTTACATGCAATGGGCGGCTTGTATTGCCGCGATGAATTTGTCGCTTTTGTGAGAGTTCCAAGTTCCGGGATTTCAGACAACACAAATCACGCAGCCTTTGGGCGGCCGTTTTTACCGTGTTAATCCACCAGCGCTGGAAAATTCAAAAAGGATTTCGGGATTATGCCGTTTACAAACTATCAAGGTAGGGACAGCGCGCTGCGCTGTCCCGTCGCCGAGCGCAGCGTCAGGCGACGGAAAAACGGAGCGTTTACCCCGTTCGTTCCGTCCTGCCGGACGGGGACGCCGCAGCGCGGCGTCCCTACCACCTGAACAGTTTGTCAAAGACATAATTCCGAAGGATTTTTGGCGCTCTCTTTGCCGCTGGCTTTCGCGTTCAGCGTGCGCGTCAAGGCCGCGCGATAAAGGTGCAGCGCGCGGGCATCCCCGCGTCCGCGCCGGCCCTGGCAAACCTGGCCGGCGTTGTTAATTCGCCAGCAGCTTGCGGATGGATTTCAATTCCCGCCGACGTTTCGCCGTGGTTTTTGGGTAGGCCATTTTAAGTTCATTGAACGCATCAAGGACAATGCGGGAAACAATCAGCCGCGCGTTCTCTTTGTCATCGGCGGGAATAACGAACCAAGGCGCGTGCCGGGTGCTGGTTGCGTTCAAGCAATCTTCATAAGCCTTCATGTAATGCTTCCAGTATTTCCGTTCGTGAATGTCCGCGAGGCTGAATTTCCAGTTCTTGTCCGGCTCATCAATCCGTTCAAGGAATCGTTTTCGTTGTTCGTCTTTCGACAGATGCAGGAAAAATTTGATGACCTTGGTGCCGTTGCGGTGAAGATGATTTTCCAAATCCACGATGGAACGATACCGCTCTTTCCAGATGGTCTTTTCGTCGCGCAATTCTTCCGAAAGTCCCTGGCTGCGGAGCATCTCTGGATGCACCCGGACGACCAGCACCTCCTCATAATAGGAACGATTGAAGATGCCGATCCGCCCGCGTTCCGGCAGATGGCGGTTTGTGCGCCAGAGAAAATCATGTTCCAACTCATCGGCGGTCGGCTGAGTGTCACCAGCACAACACGGGTGCTGGTCGCTACCACGCCAATTTGCTCGTGCTCCCGTTCCCGACGCGCTACAGTGACTCCATGCTGCTGGTGACCTCGAACAAATCTAAACGGTTGCTGAATATCCGTTACCTCGGACAGGTTCGGCTGGACGAATTTCAAAGCGCCTTGGAAGATTTAAAAACCGAATTGGGTGCTGTTTCGCCGAATTTTCGTTGCTTGGTGGATTTAAGCCAGTTGGAGTCTCTGGGGCTGGATTGCGTGCCAGAAATTGGCCGGGTAATGGAATTTATGGGGCAGGCGAGTCCGAGTTTGGTGGTGCGGTTCATTCCCGACACCCGCAAAGACTTCGGCCTGAACATCCTGACAATTTTTCATTACCCGAAACATCTCCGGGTGGTTACTTGCCATAATCTGAATGATGTAGCCAAAATTCTCGGACTTTAAAATAATTGATCGCAATTACCTGTTCAGAATGGTAATCTGGCTTTGAACCAACCTCTCCAAAGTATGAAATGTATGAAATTGTTTCTGCTTGCGTTATCGGCCATCGTCCTGCTCGCCGCCACTGGTTGCGCTTCTGCCGGAAATGGACATGCTGGGGTCGGGGTAGGTGTGGATCATGGGGAACGTCCGGCAGATTTGGAACATGGCGACACTATGCAGAAGTAGATTGCCGCAGGAACGTCTTTGATTCTCTGGTTGATCGGATTTTAAATAATAAAACCCTTAAAAAATGTGCCGATATGAGCGAAAATCGGCCAAATATAGCACCCCAGTTTATATCTCTCTGGCGAACGTGTTAAATCCATCTGATTTAAGCCGCGGCTGGCCGAAATCATGGCACGAGTGAACCGTCGGTTTTACTGTCTGTCACGTCTGAAAACACCACTGCCGGGCGCGCGTCGGGCGTCTTCGTGCTGAACTCGACGTTGTGCAACGTGATGCCTTTGACATGGTGGGCAAAAAGCCCGCGTGCCGGAACGGTTTTCCGCAGGTTGCCGATTTCCGGCCAGCGGTTGCCCAGATTTTCCGGCGTGAATTCGGCCACAATGTTTGTCGCGTCCTCCGCCGTGCCTCCGCCCGGAAATATCGCGCGGATGTCGCTGAACGTGAGATTTTCCACCGGATGCCCCGGCATTCCGATGATGACGAATGCGGAGTTTTTTGTGCCGGTTTCATTGTCCACTGTGATGTGATCGAACTGCAAATTGCGGACTGATTTCATCGGCGGCAGTTCGTTCCGGGGCGCGTCCACCCAGGCATTTTTCTGGCAAAACGTCAGGAACAAGGGACGCGGCACGTTCGTCATGGTGAGATGCGTGAAGATCATGTTTTTAATCTCGCCGCCCTCGTTCATCTGAATTTTCAAGCCGGAATCGTTGTGATTGCTGAAGCTGCAATTGGTCATCGTCACGTCTTCAAAATTTCCGCGCGACAAAAGCCCGATGCGTATTCCCGCCCAGCGGCTGGAGAAATTGCAGCCGGCAATGAAGACATCTTTGCAGGGTTTGCTGGTCAGGGAAGTTTGCAGGCAGAGCGAATCGTCGCCGGTGTTGAAATTGGAATTGTTCACGCGCACCTGCGTGCAGCCGTCGAAGTCCAGCCCGTCGCCGTTTGAAATGCCACGACTGAAAATAGTGAGATTGTCCACGGCGATGTCGTTGCAGTAACGCCATTCGGAGGTCCAGGAAGCTGGAAATTGCAGCGTGATGTCGCGGACGCGAACGTGCGAACAGTTTAGGAAGCGGATCATTTTTGGGCGATTTCGTTCGGGGTCGCCTTTGTTCGGAAAAGATTTGCCCTGTCCGTCAATGGAACCGTGCCCTTCGATGCTGATGTTCTGCGCGTCCCTGGCAAAGATGAGGCAGCGGTTCATATAAGGCTCGTTATACATCGTGCGGTCGGTGTCGGTCGTGTAATCGGCGATGTTCGTGCTGCCCAGAATCATCGCGCCGGACTCCACGCGCAGGGTGACATCGTTTTTGAGATAAAATGTTCCCGTGACATAACGTCCGCCCGTGACGAGAACTGTTCCACCGCCAGACGTGTTGCATTTGTCAATCGCGGCCTGCAGCGCCTTGGTGTCCAGCGTCGCGCCGTCGCCCACCGCGCCGAAAGTGCGGATGTCAAAAACGTTGTTGGTTTGCGCGTGACAGTAGCCGGCGAAAACAAAGAGCAAAAATAGAAATGGAATTAACCTCGGAATTGTCTGCATCCTTTTAGCCGCCGCGCCAGATGTGGTAAGGCAACCGTTTATGATCGTGAGAACGAAGGCGATGGAGATTCGGCGCATGGTAGCAAAATGAGAAAGTCCCCCATCCCTGTCAAGGAATACAATTGCGTCACCGGTTGCGGCTTCCTCCGCTTTTATTTTACTGTGTCTGAATAATGAAAAACTGTTGGGCATTCGTGTTCACTGCGTTCGTGACTATAATCACAAAGTTTCCGCCGGCCGACAATACGTTGGTCGTGATGGACGCCCACTGGTCTGGCGGCGATGCCAGGTTTGAACTGGTCAGGACGTAATACGTTCCGCCCGCCACGCCATTCGTGGCCGTCAGCACCAGATTTGTTCCGGACAAGCTTATGGCGGAAATGAACGGCTGTGCCACGGCGGAGACGACCAGGGCCGGATGGGTCGAAGGCAATCCTCCGTATTGCCGGGAGTAAAAGACAAAACCAATTCCAGGATCAATCGCCGTCATAAAAAGGCCAACCTCGCCACCCGCCTGCAGGTTGGTGACAAACGCGGCGGGCAGCGCCAGCGGGCAGCTCAAGGGTGAAGTTCCAGTGAAAGTGAACGCGCCGAGATTCATATCCGTGTTGGCATTGAGATAGGATGGCTCTTCGTTATAGGTGATGCCGTTGCTCGTCGGGGTCATGGGTGTGCCCGTGCCTTCGGTCCACGTATCGTTGGCGATCCATCGGATTTCAAACGCCCCGTTTCCAGAATTGAAGATGGCATTGCCCGGACTGGAGTTTTCGGTGAGGATGAGCGTCGCGCTCGAGATGACCCAGTTGTTCGTGCCGAAAGCCGCATTGAAGTTCGTCACCATCGCTCCCGTGTTGAAACTGATGAAGCTGTCGAACGCCCCGTTGGTGGCGCCTGAAAGGGGACTGGTGGAGGTTGATCCGGAAACCGACAGCGCGCCCCCGCCGCCGTAATTATTCGTCGGCGCGAGGGCGCGGACAAACGCATCTTTGTCGGGCGTATTGGTGACCAACAGCCCCGCATTGGCCGTGATGGCGATTGAAAAGAAAGATAGGACAGTCAACAACGATTTCAAGGAAGGTTTGACTTTCACGCGCATGGATTTGACCAGAGCCGTTATATTCTGTCAACGATAACGGCTTGAATTGGGAAAACGAAATCTTAAGAAAACGAAACAGCAATCCGATTTGCGTCAAACCAGCCTAACCGCGAATCTTTCGCCGCCGGCGACGCCAATGCCGGCGAAAGATTTTTCAAAATCAACGGGGCGGCGTCGCCGTTCGTCCCGAAAATTTCCATCATCGCCGGCCGCTGCCAGGCAGCGGCGGTCCAGCAAAAGTTGGCTCGCGCAACCGGCCGGATCGGCGGCGATCCAGAACCAAAATAAAACATGGTGCGCGCGGCGGGGGTCGAACCCACAACCTTCGGCTTCGGAGGCCGACGCTCTATCCAATTGAGCTACGCGCGCAAACTAACCATTGTAAATGAATGACCTGGTGCCTCAGCGAATTCAGCGATATTTTGGACTTGTAACCCAATAATTCTGGCACGACAAAAAACCTCAATGACCATCAGGGGCACCCTTCCACAAAATCGCTCTAAATTTGTATCGGCTCGAATCATCCAGAACATTCTATGCCTTGCTCAAACGGGCGGGCAAGCAAATCCGCCGGTCGGCAGCGGGCTGTTTTGAATTTGGACAAACGCCGATTATCAGTGGAATGAAAGCGATGATGATGCGCTACTGCACCTCTGCCCGATAAAATCGCCGGTTGAAATTTGTAGCTGCTGAATCACGGAAATTGATCGTGGAATTAGTCCCGACAAAATTGGTGAGTGCCAGCCAGTTCGCCAGATTGGTCGAAACTTGGATCGTGCCGTTGATGCCCGGAGAAACCTGAAGGCTGAAATTCAAACCATTGCCCGCCATGGGTGTTGTCGTCGCAAAGTTAAATTGTAATTTGAACGTGTTGCTGGCGACCATGCTCACGCTGTTGGTGTTTGAATTGTTGCCGCCCAAGTCCACTGCATACGCCTTGACCGTATTCGTTCCCTGCACCAGCGGCAACGTTACTGTCCAGTTTGTCCAGGCGTTCGTAGTCGTCGCCGGGTTCCAAGACCCGCTGTTCAACTGATACCATACTTGATTGACATACCAGTTGTCGCTGGCTGTGCCCTTCACATGCGCCAGGGCGTTGGTCAGTTTTTGCAAGTTGGTTGGCGCGGTAATCGTCAGCATCGGTCTGGACACTTCCGCAAAGTTCAATTGCAATGTCAAGTTGGAGGCCATCATGAACTGCACGGTGGCGTTGTTGGTGTTTGCGCCGCCAGACCAATTGGTCGAGATCACCCAGTTGGTGGCCGCAAACCCGGTTGCCGGCGTGGCCTTGATGCTGTAGTTCCGCCCCACCTCCAGCCAGGCGTTGCTGTCATTGGGCGAGATGGCGCCCAATCCCGTCGCGCGCACCTGCAACTGGTTGGTGACCACAAAATCGAAGCTGACCTGGTTGGTGGTCGAGACGTTGCCACTGGTGTCCACCGCGCAGGCTTGCAGCACGTTGGTGCCCGGAGTCAAATTCACCGTGGCGGTCCAGTTGGTCGTTCCTGTCGCATTGGTCCAGTTGCCGCCGTTCAATTGATACTGCACATTGGCCACCTGCCAGTTGTCACTGGCCGTGCCTTTGGCGGTAAATACTGCATTGCTCCACCGCTGGCCGGCAACAGGCGAGGAGATGGTGAGAGTTGGCCTGCTCGTGTCCACAAAGTTGGCCTGCATCACCAGATTGCTCGCCATCTGAAACTGCACCGTCGCCTTGTTGGAAACGATGGTGAGCGGGAAAATGGTTCCACCCGTCCAGTTGGTGAAGACAAAGCCGGTGGCGGGCGTTGCCGTCATGGTGTAATTGCGTCCGACTTCCAGCCACGAGTTGCTGTAGTTGGGCGAAATGGCGCCCAGACCGATGGCGAGAACTTGCAACTGGTTGGTCACCACAAAATCAAAGCTGACTGGGTTGGTCGCCGAGAAGTTGCCGCTGGTGTCAACTGCATAGGCACGAACGGTATTGGTGCCCGGTGTGAGCATTACACCCGCCGTCCAGTTGCTCCAGTTGTTGGCGGTCGTTGCCGGCGACCAGGCCGAACCGTCTAATGAATAAAACACATCGCTCACGCCCACGTTGTCACGGGCGGTGCCGCTCACCGTGAACATCGCATTGCTCCATCGCTGGCCTGATACCGGCGAAGTGATTGCCAGCACTGGAGGATTCGTCGTTGTTGTCATGTTGATTGTCAACGCCAACGCCTGCGTCGCCGTCGCAGACAATGCGTCGGTCACCTGTACGGTGAAATTGAACGTTCCGTTGGTCGCCGGCGTCCCGGAGATGAGACCGTTGGTCTTCAAGATCAATCCCGAAGGCAATGCGCCGGAACTGTTTGTCCAACTGTAAGGTGTCTGGCCACCACTCGCGTTCAGTTGCTGGTTGTAGGCCATGCCGTTCGTCCCGTTGGGCAGCGAAGTCGTGGTCACGGTCAACGCCGCCGGGTTGACCGTCAGCAAGCCGTTCGTGAAGCTGAAGCTGTAGTTTGTCGCACTCAATGTCCCGATCGTGTTCGTGATCGTGTAGTTGCCCGCCGGGCTGTTCGTCGTCGCGCTCGTGGTTAAACTGGGTGCGCCACTCAACACGCTGGCGGTGTCGCCATTGACGAAGCCGTTGTAACTCACCGTGAACACCGGATTGGTCGCGCCGTAAAGGCGGTTCGTGTTGTTCGCTGTCACGGTTAATGTCACCGGATTGATCACCAATGTTCCGTTCGTGAAGCTAAAGACGTAATTTGTCGCGCTCAACGTCCCGATACCCGCAGTGATGGAATACATCCCGACCGGGCTGTTGGTCGTCGCGCTGGTGGTGATGACCGGCGCGCCGGAAATCACGTTGGTCGTGTCGCCGTTCACAAAGCCGCTGTAAGTCACCGTGAAGTCCGGATTGGTCGTCCCATACAACCGGCTGGTGTTGTTCACCGCCACGGTAATCACGTTGGTCACGGGCAGAGCCGCGACGACAACATTCTCCACCGTGGTCGTGTAGGGAAACGGGGGCTTCTCATAAGTTTCCACGTCAATTCCGCCGCTGGTGAAAGCCGGCTGCCCATCGAAGGAACCATTGTCCGTCCAGTTGGTAACCAGATTGCCGTCGAAATAAGCCAGAACACTGCTGCCCTGGAAGGTCAATTTCATGGTGTGCTGGTTGGTGCCCACCGCCGGCAACTGGATGAAGTTTCCCTCGGTGAAAGCAGTCCAGTTTTCAAACTTGTATACCGCCATGGAAGCCAGCCCATTCAAGGATCCGTCGGGAGAATTTTCCGGATAAATCCACGCGATGTAACGCGCTCCGGTGGCCGGATTGAGCCGTCCACCCAGACCGCTGCCAACGCCGTTGATGGAGGAGATTTGGAATTGCGCCTGCACGGAATAGTTCGTCCAGTTCGGATTGTTATAATAGGCCGCGGTGTAGGTGTAGTAAGTGGTGCTGGCGCCGATGAACATGTTGTTGGTTATGATCCATGAGCCGGTGGGCGTCGGAATCCCGCTGGGATCCGGCGTCACCACCTCCAATGTCCAGGGGAAGATGGAATTGTAATTGGTTGGACGCGCAAAGTTGTCGTTGAATAGTCCGCCGGGCGGCACCACGATGATGGCGGCAGTTGCAACGGTGGAGGTGTTTTGCCCGTCGGTGGTTTCATAATCGAAAAGGTCCACGCCGGTAAAACTATTCGTTGATTGATAACTGAATCCGCCATTGTTGGTCAGCGCCAAGGTGCCTTCGGCCGGCCCGCTCACAAGCAGGGCTGTCAACGGACCGTTGCCGCCAGTGTCATCAGCCAGCACACCGGGCGCGGGCTGGTTCAGAAGCGCATTTGTCAGCACCGTGTAGACATCATTGTTGGCGAGTGGCGGCGAACCATTCACGGTGATGAACACTGTCGCCACACTGGACGTGGTCTGGCCATCCGTGCATTGATACGTGAACTGATCCGTTCCCACGAAACCGCTTGTGGGCGTGTAGCTGAACCCGCCATTGTTGGTCAGCGTCAGGCTGCCGTTGGCCGGGTTGCTCACGAGAATGGCGGTCAATGGTCCGTTCCCGGAGTCATTGCCCAGAATACCCGGCGCGGGCACCTGCAAGACCGCGTTATTGGTGGCGTTGTAAGTGTCGTTGTTGGCGACGGAAACATTCGTGCTCACGATCACATTGTCCACCGACAACGTGTAGGGATAGGGTGGTATCGTCCACATGTTTAGTCCGATGCCGCCGCTGGTGTAAGCCGGTTGCCCATCAATGGAGCCGTTGTCGGTTATGTTCGTCACCAGGGCGCCGTCGAAATAGGTGGAGATCTGGCTGCCTTGAAATGTCAGGTTGAGCGTGTGCCAGCTGGTGCCGATTCCGGGCAGAACGTTGGTGTATCCAAACACCGTGTAATTGGTCCAGTTCGAATACTTGATCAGCAGCAACACCGCCGTTCCATTTTGCGGAGAATATTGTTCGGTGGAGCCTTCGGGATAAACCCACACGGCATAATGCGCGCCGGTGACGGGATTCAACCGCCCCAAAATGCCCGCGCTCGCCGCATTGATCGAAGAAAATTGAATCTGCGCCTGCACCGTATAATTCGACCAGCCGGCGTTTTGATAATAGGTGTAACCGTAATTGTAAGAAGGGCTGGTGCCGGTCATCAGATGATTGCTGATGCTCCAGTTGCCCTGCACGAAGCCGCCATCAAACATCCGCACCCAGGGGAAGATCGGACCGCTGTTGGTCGGACGCGAGAAATTGTCGTAAAACATTTCTCCCGGCGCCAGGACCATGATTTCAACCGTGGCGACGCTGGAAGTCTGCGAACCATTCTTCGCCCGATACGTGAAGCCGTCCACGCCGGTGAAGTTGTTCGTGGGCGTATAGACAAAGGCGCCATTCCTGTTCAAAGTCAGCGTGCCATTCGCCGTTCCGCTGACCAGGACGGCCGTCAACGTTCCGCCGGTGTCGTTGGTCAACACCCCCGGCGCCGGCACGGTCAAGGCGGATCCCTCCGGCGTCACATAGAAATCATTCGTTGCCGTCTGGCCTTGAACCGCGCGCAGGGCACCCAGGGCGCAAAAGACAATCACGGCTCCTGTTTTCACTCGCAACCATCCTTTGGAATAATCCATAGCTCTTAAGAACCTCAAATTAAAGCACAAGTTCATATTCTAGCACACAATCTAAAATCGGCAACTACCCATCAAAATATGCCGGGATTATGTCTTTGACAAACTTTTAGGGTGGTAGGGACGCCGCGCTGCGGCATCCCCGTCCGGCAGGACGGAACGAACGTGGTAAACGCTCCGTTTTTCCGTCGCCTGACGCTGCGCCCGGCGACGGGGACAGCGCAGCGCGCCATCCCTACCTTGATGGTTTGTGAACGGCATAATCCCGCGGAATTGTGTAAATACTCACGACTGGCCCCAGAGGGCGAGGGATTGGCGGAAACGTTTTTGCAAAGACAGTAACCAGCCATCACGGAATCAACCGGTAGAAACGGCTTGGACTTGCGGGATTGTTGTTGAAGAAAGTGCTGACGGTGCCATTATTTGGAACCGTGAACAGATTTATCCAATCCACCAGGTCTGTTGAAGTTTGCAATGTAAATTGGGCGCCTGCTGCGCTGGTGCGCGTCCATTCAAAACTTGACGTTGACCAGCTTGGATACGTTCCCCACAACAACCACATCCGAACCGTCAATTGATTCGTGCCGGTTGGGGAGATGGGATAAATCACTGGTGGATTGATTGAGCCGTCGAATGACGCCCAGCATTGTGGTTGTTCAAAAGCCTCTGTGTCTGAAATGTTGCCATCGGAAGAAAAATCCGGTCCCAATTTATTGAAAATGATTTGAACCGGCGGTTGGATGACGCCGGGGCCTGCGCCATTGGTGTTCCCGTTGGCGGCAGCGTTGTTGATCCAGTTGGTGGTGCCAGTCCGCACAAACGAAGGCGTTTCGAAGTTGCCCGCGCCTAGATCGGCAACGGAAAAAAGAAAATCGGGTTGGGAAATGGCGCGGACAATCTCTTGCTCCGCCAAAACTCCATTCGTGAAGTAACGGTCGGTGAACCTGCTGACATAAGTTTGGAACGCGCCGGTGCGTGGATTCACAGGCTGTGGGACGAACGTGATCTTGTCCACGCCGGGACGCCAGACACCGCGCACGACCGGGTGTGCATTGCGCCCAACGCCGCGCGTGCCGGGCAGCAAGGTTTCGTAGTTGACGTTTTTAGTGGAGAGCAAATAAGCCAGTCCGCCAACATCGTCGTAAGTCAGACCGGTATAATAAACTCCGTAATCAAAAGAATCACCTCCATAATCAAAAGAATCATAATCGGCGACGGCGGTATATGAATAACCAAAAATATCAACTGGATACATTTCAAGAATACGGTTTGGAGTGTTCCAATAACCGATGGCGCCAACGTAGAGGGTGTTGTTCACATAAAGAGTGGGAGACAGTGTTACCGGATCATAATTTAGTTCAATGATGTAATCCGGGATTGCCCAATCTTGCCAGACATTCTGACCGAGCCAGGCATTGGTGCCCAAGCCATCGTCGGAAGCGGTTTGTGCAAAGAGCGAGGTCCACTGTTTCAAAACAAAAACATTCCGCGCCGGATACCCTAAACCAAGTTGCTCCAGCAACAATTTAAGGGTTTGCGACTTCAAATCGTAAAGCGATTGAGCCCGGGCTTCAAAGTTTAACTGCTGTGAATCGAATGGGTAATTCGTCAGCACAATTTGCGAAGCCGGTCGCAAATTGTTCAGAATTTGAATAGCGCTTTCCACCGCTGCGACGCCGTTCGTTCCGAAGTAGTCCATGAAAGATTGGTCGAAGCCGTAGGTGACGACCGGCACATTCCAGCGGTATTCGTTACTGATGCACATCGGCCCTCCGATGTCGCCGGGATAAATAACTCCATTGGTTGTTTGCATCCACGGCTGAACCGGGCCGAGCAGGGCAAAAGCGCGCGCATCCGGCGCGGCCAAACCGAAAGCAAGGCACACGACCGCAAAACAAAGGCCGATTTTCAATTGCGCTTTCACGTTGGTTTGAAATTCAAAGTTCTCGCCGACTATCCTGCGAAAGATTAACCTTTTTCCTGATGGTTCGCAATGAATCCGAAAAACTTTTCGCCGAGGCGTTGAAATACATTCCCGGCGGCGTCAATTCTCCGGTCCGCGCGTTTCGCGCCGTCGGCGGCCAGCCGTTTTTCGTCAACCAGGCCAGCGGCTCCAAAATCCGGGACGTGGACGGCAATGAATTGATTGATTGCGTCTGCACCTGGGGGCCGGCGATTCTCGGCCACGCGCATCCGAAAATCATTGCCGCCGTCAAGGCCGCCGCCGAGCACGGCATGAGTTTTGGAATTCCCAATCCGTTGGAGGTCACGATGGCGAAACTCATCTGCTCGCTTGTGCCCAGCGTGCAAAAAGTCCGCATGACGAACAGCGGCACGGAAGCCTGCATGAGCGCCATCCGCCTCGCGCGCGGGTTCACGCGGCGCGACAAGATCATCAAGTTCGACGGCTGCTATCACGGCCACGCGGATTCGCTGCTGGTGCGGGCCGGCAGCGGCGCGCTGACGTTTGGCCATCCCGACAGCGCGGGCGTGCCGGCGTCGTTCACGCAGCACACGATTGTTGCGCCGTTCAATGATTTTGACGCGGTGAAAAATATTTTTGCCGCGAACAAAAATCAAATCGCCGGCATCATCATCGAGCCGGTGCCGGGCAACGCGGGACTTTATCCGCCGAAGCCGGGCTACCTGGAATTTCTCCGCGAGATCACGAAGGTGAACGGCGCGCTGTTGATTTTCGACGAGGTGATGACCGGTTTTCGCCTCGCGCGCGGCGGCGCGCAGGAGCGGTTCAAAATCACGCCGGACTTGTCCACGTTCGGCAAGGTCATCGGCGGCGGTCTGCCGGTCGGCGCGTTCGGCGGGCGCGCGGAGATCATGGATTATCTAGCGCCGCTCGGCCCGGTGTATCAGGCGGGGACGTTGAGCGGCAATCCGGTGGCGATGGCGGCGGGCATCGCGAATCTGGAAGAACTGCTCGACGGGGGTGCCTACGGCAGGCTCGAAGAACTCGGCGGACAGCTCGAAGCCGGAATGCGCGAAGCCGCCCGATCCGCCAATGTGCCGGTGCAATTCAATCGCTGCGGCTCGATGTTCTGCGGCTACTTCACCGGCGGACCGGTCTGGAACCTCGCCGACGCGATGAAGAGCGACCGCGAGCGATTCAAGAAATTTTTCCACGGGATGTTGAACGAGGGCATTTACCTTGCGCCTTCGCAATTCGAGGCGGGGTTCATTTCCACGGCGCACACGGCGGCGGACATTGAAAAAACGGTCGCGGCGGCGGCAAAAGTCTTGCGCGGGCTGTAACCTTTTCCCGGTGGTGTCGTCTGACGGAATACCCCGGCGCCTCGTATTGGCGCGGTGGAACCGAAACAAACCAACAAACAAAAGCAGTTTATGAAATTAACGAAACCATTGATCATCGCCGCGCTTGTCGCCGGCAACCTGGTCGCGTGGGACATTGCCGCCCGCGCGCAGGACGCCAACACCAACACCCCGCCACCCGCGGGCCAGCCGGGAGGCCCCGGCGGCGGCAGAATGCGGCCGCCGAGCTTCGATCAGATCTCCCAGCAGCTCGATCTGACCGAGGACCAGAAACCGAAGGTCAAGGCCGTCCTTGACGACCAACAGCAAAAGATGCGCGACCTGCGCACTGACACCAGCCTTTCGCAGCAAGATCGCCGCACGAAGATGCAGGGCATTCGTGCCGATGCGACCGCGAAACTCAAGGACATCCTGACGCCCGATCAATTCGCCAAATATCAAAAGATGATGCCGGGCCGTCGTCCCGGTGGCCAGGGCGGCGGCACTCCGCCGACCACTCCGCCCGCCACGCCTCCGCCTGCTGGTGGCAACTAATTCGTGGGGATTCAAACAACACAGGGACGGCCACAAGCCGTCCCTTTTTTATTTTTCCGTGTAACATTCAGGCGGCGGCCTGCGTTTGAGAATGTGGTATGAAAAACAAAATTCTCATCCGCGCCCTGACCGCCGCGCTTGCCGCCGGCGGGTTGATCGCCGCCACGACTTTCGCCGCTGAAAATTCCGAGCCAGCACCCGTGCGCGGGAAAATTGAACCTGACCGGCAACCAGAAGACACAGATCAAAACCGTTCTGGCCGGGGAAAAAGGCAATTTGCAGCCGCTGCTCGCCACGCTGCATGATGCGCGGAAAAATCTGCGCGCCGCCATCCGCGCCAGCGATGCCAATGAAGCTTCCGTCCGCGCCGCGTCCGCGCAGGTCGCCAGCGCCGAGGCCGATTTGGCGGTTGAACGCATGAAACTTTACGGCAAAATCGCGCCCATCCTGACCGATGCGCAGCGGCAGCAACTCGCCGACCTGCAACAGCGCGCCGATGAGTTTGTGGACAACGCCATCGCGCGCACCGGTTCGGGGCTGGCCAATTGAACCGTGAGCGACGATGCCGAACTGCTGGAACGAATCCGCGGCGGCGCGACCGATGACTTCGCCGAACTCGTCCGGCGGCACCAGTCGCGCGTCTTTGCCATCCTGCATCGTTACGAGCGCAACGCGCAACGGGCCGAGGATCTGGCGCAGGAAACTTTTTTGAAGGCGTGGCGCGCGCTGGCGCAGTTTGACGGCCGCGCGCCGTTCGAGCACTGGATTTCGCGGATCGCCGTCCGCACGGCGCTGGATCATTTGCGAAAGGAAAAACGGCGCAAAAATGAAATCGGTTTGCCGGAACTTGGCGGGGACGCGCTGGACTGGCTGCGCGACGGAGATGAAAAAAACGAGCTGGATTCGCGCAGCGCGGCGGAGGTTTTGGAACTGGCGATGCGGGACCTTTCGCCCGCCGACCGCGTCGTCATCACGATGCAGGAACTCGAAGGCCGCAGCGTGAGGGAAATCGCGGCGGCGATGGGCGCGTCGGGCATCGCGGTGCGCGTGCGCGCGATGCGGGCGCGGGCGAAACTGAAACGCGCGCTGGAAAAACTGGTGAATACATGAACGACAATAAATTGAAACAGCTTTTTGAGTCGGCGCGGCGCGAGCTGCCGACCGTGCCGCCGCCGGATTTTTCAGCGGATGTCTTGCGCGCCGTCCGCCGCGAACCGCAGGCAAAACTGAAGGAGCAATTTTCGATCTTCGACCAGTTGAATTTGTTGTTCCCGCGCATCGCGCTGGCGGCGGCGGCGGTCGTCATTTTGTGCGTCGCGGCGGATTGGGGTTTGACGGCGGCGGGCCTGCCGGATCTGGGCGACGGCCTTTCGCAGATTTCGGCGCAATGGCTTTTGACGCCAAACGGATTCTAATCATGAAAACATTCAGATTAATTTTATTGCTGGCGCTGGTGTTTTTCGCCGGCGCGGTCGTCGGTGTGGTCGGCGCGCGCGCCGTGATGCGGCGGGTCGTGCAACAGGCCGTGGCTCATCCGGAACGGATCCAAGCCGTCATTGAGCGCAGCCTCACGCGCAAACTGCGGCTGGACAACAGCCAGCAGGCGAAGCTGCACGATATTTTGTCGGACACGCACGGGCGGTTGAAGGATTTGCGGCGCGAATACGGCCCGCAATTCGTTTTGATTATCAGCAACGCGAACGGGCAAATCACCGCCATCCTGACGCCGGAACAACAGGCGCGATATGAAAAATTGAAAGAGGGAAATCATCCGCTGTTACAGGCGTTGCAACAAAGCCGTTGAGCAGCGGATTGAGCCGGGCTGCGCGAGCCGGTATTGCGGGTCTGCCTGCGCGCGCGCAGCTCAATTGGATGGAGCGTCGGCCTCCGAAAATCAACAGGCCAAATTTGGGTAGTGGGCTACGTTGCTTTTAGATTTCCGTTGCGATTGATGCTGACACAAAATTGATCCCATCATGGCACTGGCCGCCGATTCAATATAAAGCAAAGCGCGGCATCACGCTGGACGAACACCAGAAAATTCTGGCTCGCGAACAAGACCCGGCCGGGCGCGCTTATTACAATTTGCTTTCAACGTGGCGGCTGTGGTATTGTGGTTAGCATTTACTCCGATTCCCGCAACAAAAGGCGTGGATGTTCTTGCGGACTGCATACTATGCTGCCGTAATTCGGGACAGAAATATAAGGTTCTTTTCCTTCAGTCTGAACCAGAGTCTTGCGATTGAACCACCGCCAGAAAATCCAAGCAAAAACCAACAGCGGTAGTAACGGTAGCAAAAAAATCCGAACATCATAAAACCCCCTGTTTTGTTGGGGTTTTTGATGGTTTTCAGGGTAACATTGTCTATAAATCCCCTAATTATTTTATTCCAACTTAAATTCATTTTGTTCAGCTTAACCTGCCAGCCAAGTCCTGTAAATAATACTTGGGACCCCTTTAAATCCTGCAATTCCGTGGGATTATGCACTTCACAAAAGGACGGAGTGAAAATAGGCAAGTCGCGGAAGATTTGATGCTTTTAACCAGCGGGCGGCGGCTCAACATGTCCGGCATGAGTGAAGAACATAAACAGGAAAGCTGGCGCGCGGTGGATTTGCTGTTTCACGCCCCTGATGGAACTAGCATCAAGCTGCACGGCAGCGACATTGAAAGATTTTCACAGCGATGCGTTATCAACCTTGCTGGCCACTTAAACATGCGCCGGGGATTGCGCGGGTTTTGGGATGGAATCAGTCCTGAAATTCAGGCCGAAATCATCGGCGGCTGCGAGACGGCGATTATGGCGACTGTGGAGGGGTTTCAGCGACGAACTTCCGCCAAGGCGGAATCAGGCCATCTATTGTCAGTCCATTAAACTTCCGGCACTCATTGCCGTGTTCGTGGTCATAATCTAGCAAGGCTTTCAATATCGTCTCGCCATCTTCCGGTGAAACCGTGGCTGTCATAATAGTGGCTACTGTGGCTCCCCGCATCCAACTTGAACTTGTTGACGGGTCTTCAATGGTGCTAGTTGAAACAATTTTGGCGAGCAGCGGAACCAAGTCTGGCCTGTAAAATTCAAGAAGCAGGGCAATGCCCGTTAAAACATCTTGTGGAATGGTGCGGTTCATAGGTGTATTTTTTCTATGGTCTTATTAACTCATGGGCGCGATGAAAACGCAATAAAAATCGCTTAAATCCCCAATGAAAACAGGGGTTTTCGATTCCAATTTTGGTCTGAAATTGTAACTGAAAAACCACGTCTGTTGAACGATATTGTTTCGTGAAAACGAACGATACAACATCACCTAACAAACTGACGCTCGACCGAAGCGCGATTTCACGCATTGAGAACCAGTCCCGCTATGTCATGGATTACGAGGCGGCGGCCATAGCCCTCGCGTTGAAGGTCAGCGTGGCTTGGTTGTTTGGGGAATAGGGCGTTTTAGGCTGTTTTTGCCGTTCCTTTTGTGAAGTGCATAATCCCACAATTCCGACAATTTCGTTTGCAAAATTAGTTCTTAAAAAATGTTTCCGCCAGCGAACCTTTTTCCGTGCGGATGACCGTGCCGGGGCCGATGTTGTGCCGCGCGAACCAGCCGTCGCTGGTTTCCAGGACGAACCGGATGTTGTCCGTCGCGGCGACCACGCCATTGGTGTCGTTCTTTTCAAGATGATGGATTTCCTGGATCACGCCGTCGGGGCTGATGTAGGCGGCGGAAATGGATTCGGGACAGTTCATCATCCAGAAATTCGCGCGTTGCGTGTAGGGCAGGACAAACAGCATCGCGTCGGTTTCCAGAATGTTCGTGCGGAACATCATGCCCGTTTGCTCCTGTGCTTCGGTCAGCGCGAGTTCGGCGTCGAAGGTTTCCGCGCCGAGGTAAATCTTCATCGTCTGTAGTTTCGGCTGCGCGTGCGTGGGCAGGGAATTTTCCGGCGGCGGCGGCGCGGCGACGGTGTCCGATTTTTCACAACCGGCCAGCAGCGCGGCGGCCAGCAACAGAGCGGGATAACTTGCAAGTTTCACGCGGATTAAATTGCCCGATGCGGCGTGCAATTTCAACAGACTTTGCGTTCGCGCCGGGATTATGTCTTTGACAAACTTTTCGGGTGGTAGGGACGCCGCGCTGCGGCGTCCCCCGTCCGGCAGGACGGGACGAACGTGATAAATCCCCGTTTTTTCCGTCGCCTGACGCTGCACTCGGCGACGGGGACAGCGCAGCGCGCCATCCCTCCCTACCTTGATAGTTTGTGAACGGCATAATCCCAGTTCGCACCGCAATTCACCGACAGGAAACCGCAAGCGTCCGTCAAAAACCAAACTTGCCCGGAAACCTCCGGTAATTTAGAGTTGTGGGTCTGTGCAGGAACAATTCACATCGTCCGAAACCGCCAAAGGCGGTTGCGCCGGGCCGGAAGTCTGCCCGTTGAGCCGCGTGCCGGTGGGCGCGACGGTCTGCATCCGGGCGCTGGCCGCGTCGCCGGAAATCCGCGCGCAACTCCGCGCGCTTGGCTTCTGCGAAAAACAGGAGGTGAAGCTGTTGAGCCGCGATGCGAATTTCACCTGCGAAGTCTGCAATGCGAAACTGGATTTGAGCGCGGAATTTGCCGAGGCGATCATGGTCGAGCCGCTCGCGCTGCCGGTGCGCCAGTTGAAAAAATTGATGTCTGGAAATTCACAATCGCCGCGCGCAAAAAGTCCGGCGCGCTTGGCGTTTCGCATTTCGCTGATCGTCTGCGCGCTCATGATCGCCGGCGTTTTGGTCTGGCAGGGCGTCACGGCAAAAGGAAATCCGGATCCCGCCGCGCCGCACACCAGCCCGGCGGCGGCGGTGATGGACATCGCGGTTCTGGTCTTCCGCGAAGGCCTGGAATCCATCCTCGTTCTCGCCGCGATCATCGCCAGCATGACGGGTGAGAAACAGTCGCATCGCAAGCCGATTGTCGCGGGCGCGGGCGTTGCCTTCGTCGCGACCTTGATCACCTGGTTTGTCGCCGTCGGCATCGTCAGCAATCTGGGCGAAAATGTTTCGGCGTTGAATTTGCAGGCGGCGACGGGATTGCTCGCGGTCGTGGTTTTGCTCGTGGTGATGAACTGGTTTTTCCACAAGGTTTACTGGGGCGGCTGGATTGCGATGCACAACCGCAACAAAAAAAATCTGTTGAACCGCGCGAGCGAATCGGAAATTTCCCTGCGCCGGCTGAAGTGGGGACTGGTGCTGCTCGGTTTCGCGTCGCTTTACCGCGAAGGTTTTGAAGTGGTGCTGTTCCTGCAAACGTATTATCTACAGATGGGCGGGAAAATCGTCTTGTTCGGGGCGTTGTTCGGGCTTTTCTTCACGGGCATCGTCGCGGTGCTGACGTTTGTGGCGCACAAGCGCCTGCCGTATCGCAAAATGCTGATCTCAACCGGCGTCATGCTGGGTTTCGTGCTGCTGGTCATGGTCGGCGAGCAGGCATTTGAAATGCAGCAGGCCAGCTGGATCGGCACGACGCAGATTGACTGGCTTGCGGACAAAATTCCGGCGTGGGCGGGCGTTTGGTTCTCGGTTTTCCCGACGGTGCAGACTTTGGTCGCGCAGGCCATCGCCGCCGTTCTGGTCGTCGGCTCTTACTTCGCGGCGCGCTATCAAAGCGCCAGGCTGCGCGAAGAGGAGGAAATGGCCTTTCCCAAAAGTTAGCCGGCCTTGAAATTTTGCCGCGCTGGCGCCGGCAAAACTTGCGCGCCCGCATTTCAAACACTGATTTCCATCCGGTTGCGCCTGTGGCTCAGTTGGATGGAGCGCCTGCCTTCTAAATCCAAAACGGTGTTTTCAGGAATCATCACCCCGTCTTCCACCGTTGATTTTATTGGGATTTTTCATCACGCCTCATCCGGCAAAATCAGGTTGGCGAGGATTCAGCGACTGGAACAGGAGTCGGTGGCGTTTTGTGGCAGTTCAAATAAAGAATTGTTCCGGCAGTCGCAGTGACACAAATAATTACTAATGTGACAATGAATGTTTTCATATTCTGATTTCGCTTTTCAGTTTTGTCTGATTTGGAAAATCAATCTTTTGCCTTCACATTTGTTTTTGCTCCGGGAATTGTTTGGATGGCCTGTCTCGCAGGATTGTTGAAATTGTTGATCGCAAGACACAGTTCATCTGTTTTACCAAACATCGCTTGGAATTCCATCTGCGTGTTTTGCAACTGAAATTCAAGGGTGACATTTACCGCCGCCAGCAACACAAAAACGAGAATGATGAACAGGCGTTGTTTCATTTCACCTTTTCCACGACAAGAAATTCGATGGGTTGGCGGCTGGGGACGAGTTCGAGGCCAAGCTGGTTCGACAGGGCGTTTTGGATTTCTTTCAGTTCGGCTGTACTGTCAGATTGCGGATTCCATTGGAGACTGCCGCTGAATTTTTGAGATAATCCCGTTTCATCAATCACCGGTTTGCCCAAAACATATTCCAGAAAATCACTCAAGTCTCCAATGGGCATGTTGGCGAACTCGAATCTGCCGGGACCAGGGCGCGAGTCCGAACTGTTGCCCCCTTTTGTAACCGCCAGCCCGATCACGCTTGGATTTGAAACGGTCAAGACCAGGACATCGGCCTCGCGCATCTCGCGATGGGCCGCCAGGCCAAGCTGTTTTTTGATTTCCGCCTGCAACGCCTCCTGTGGTCGGTCGGAATCTTTGAATGAAAAGTCGAATTTCCCGTCAGTAACACCGGCAGGCAGGATGACACGATTCCCGCTCCGGCGAAGATAGACGGTGGGCGGACCGTAAGCATAGGAAATGAGCGCGCCCAGCGGCACCCCTTTGGCTGTCATCCTGGTGTCTGTGCCGTTGACGCTTGTCTCGGTGTGGTTGCTGGGCTGCAGGACGACGCCAGATGCCGCGTCATTTGCCGCGCGCCAATAAACACTGATCACCCGGCCAAGAATGTCGCCGGGCGGCACCGCGATGTCGGACCTGCCATTTCGATTCACAGAAACAACCCCGCCTTCATTGCGGGCAACTCGGCCCACATACGCCCATCCCTCCTGCCGGTAAGCGATAAGGTCGCCGGGTGCGAAGTTATGAGCGAGTTTCCAGACGAGGAAATGGCTGCCGCGTGGGATTTCCGGCGCGGCGGAATCGGTCGCGGCTCGGAATGGTTGCAGGAAAAATGTGCGGATGACCATCGCGATGACGAAGGCGACCGGTAACTGGACAAAGAAAAATTTCTTGAGTCGTTGTTGCCTGGCTGTCGGGGTGGGCAGTGGATTTTGGATTGCCGCAGTCACCGTGCATGATTTTGTCAAACAAGACACACAATACCCGATACCGATGAGACATCCGGCAACAATGGTGACAAGCCACGGCGTGGGAAGTGTCTGCGAGTTAAAGGCGAACCAAATGCCGCCGGACGCCATGACGATACCGTCAATCGAAACGAGCCGCTTGGCGATTTGGAGCTTCTTCAAGCTGTCTCCAAAAACCAATGCCAGCGCGGCGGAGGCCACAAACAGGAGCGCTCCCAAAATTCCAAAAACAAAGTTCATGGAACAACCCGCCGCCGCCAGCGCAAATCCCCAAATTACAATTTGCAAGCGCATCCGGTTCAAACCGGCGGTGGCGATCTCCTTTCGCGGCGAAATTTCGGGATGGGAACTTTTAGAGATTGTCTCCCCCATCGTCATGACTTCACCCGGCCGCTGGAATTCAAAGCTTTTGGCCATGCGGTCAAACAATTCGAACATGCCGGCTTTGTTGGTCGTACCAAACCCCAGCGTGTAGGCGAGCACCTCGTCCGCGATAAAGTAGTGGCGGCAACTCCAGGTGCCCCCGCCTTGTGGTTTGTCGAAATCAAGCATTAACGCCGCCTTCGATCCAATGGCCGTTTCGGCGGAAGCAAAGTTCCCAAAACCGTTGCCGGCCAGCTTCTGTTGCGCTTGATTCGATCTTTCATTGAGGGACTGCCCGGGCCTGTGGAGATTGCGAAAGATGATCAAAATGTGATTGCCGTTTTCGTCCGATGCGATGCGGACCACTTCAGAAGGACTGTTGGCGGGCACCGGTGGCAGGATCTTCCAGCCTTTAGGAATATCCAGTTCGAAGTTCCATTGGGAATTCTTGTAGCACTTCATGCCGGAGGGGGACGCCGAAGGTTGGAGATCGCTTGCAATGGTCTCCACTTGCGTCCGCAAATCTGACGCCGTTTGCCAGCGGAGTTCGGGGGGTTTTTCGAGGGCGCGCAGAACGACGGCATCAAGACGCACGTCAATCTGGACTTTTTTCGAAGGAGGTTCGATGCGTTTACCGGGCAGTTCGCCCGTGAGCATTTCATAGAAGACCGCGCCGAGCGAATAAATGTCAGCGCGGCTGTCCACGCGTTGCGGATCGGTTTTTTGTTCGGGCGCGCTGTAACCGGGCGTGCCGACGGCATTTTGCGTGGCGTTTTCCGGCGCGGCAGTTTTATTTTCTTTGTCACCGTTGGTCGCGCCCAGCATTTTGGCGATGCCAAAATCAGCGACTTTCACGCGGCCCGTTTTGTCGAGCAGCAGGTTTTCCGGTTTGATGTCGCGGTGAACGATGCCGCGCTCGTGGGCGAATTGCAGCGCGTCGCACAGCGGCGGCACGATGGCCAGCGCCTCTTCCGGCGTGAACTTCCGCGCGCGCAAAAGCTGGCGCAGGTTTGCGCCGTCCACAAATTCCATGAGCAGAAAATAAAATCCGCCGGCTTGCCCAAAATCGTAAATGGTGACGATGTTCGGATGATTCAACGCCGCAAGCGCGTGTGCTTCGCGCGTGAAGCGCTCGGCAAACTTCATATCGCGCACGCGTTCCGGCGCGAGAAGTTTCAACGCGACAAGCCGATTCAAAGTTTTCTGCCGCGCCTTGTAGACCACGCCCATGCCGCCGCGACCGAGACATTCGAGGATTTCCAGTTGCGGAAAATGCGGGGTGATCTGTTCGGGCGGCAACGGCGGTTGCGCGGCGGGAGAATCGTCGGTGAAGACGGTTTCCGTTTTCAGGTTCAGTGCCATCAGACAATTGGGGCAGAGTCCGGCGGGCGCATTTTCTGGAAGCGGCGCGCCGCACTGCGGACATTTTTGCAAAATATTGCTCATACCTGTTGCTTACCGGCGGGCGAGAGTTTGTTACACGCAAGTTTTATTATTATTTTTTAGCGAGTGCAGCCGAAAGATGGCGCAATTCGTCATCCAAGTCCGCTTCGTGCGAAAGCGTCTGGGAGATTTCCTCGCGATAGATTTCACGAAAACGTTTTCGCAGCCGGTGCACCGCCACGCGCGCCGCGCCTTCGTTCGCTCCAAGTTGTTTTGCCATGGTCGCATAATCAATGGTTCCGCGTCCGGCCAGGAGGCAGTTTTTTAGCGCTTCAAAATCGGCGGGTTTGCCTGCCGCCACGAATTCCGCGCGCAGCCGGTTCACCGTCAAATCAAGCAGCGTCAACGCCCAGTGACGGTCAAAAGTTTCGTCAGGCGTGAGCAAGCTGCTGTCGGCGGCGTATTGGGTTTCGGCAAAGGCCGTGTCGAATTGAATGTGCGGCTGCGCGCCGCCACGACGTTGCGTGGACGCGCGCCGCCATTCCTTGCTCATGAAGTTTTTCAGCGCAACGATGAGAAACGTCCGCAACTTGCCCTTGTCGCGATCGGCGGAATCGAGCCAGCGTTTTTCCAGCAGGCGGCGGAAAAATTCCTGCGTGAGGTCCTGGGCATCGTGTGCCGGTTGCCCGCAACGACGGACATAAGTATAAAGCGGATGCCAGTAGGCGCGGCAGATGGCTTCGAGTGCCGCCGCCGATCCGGGCGACTCACGTTGCGTCGCCGCCAGAACAACCGACCATCGCGTGTTTGGAAAAACGCGCGGAGCATCGCTGGAAGAAACATGGCTGCTCATGCGGACATCGTATCCAGGGCAATTACCGGAAACGAGATTCTTGTTACTGGGGAAGCTCGAGAATTCTACATGACATGCAAACAAACCTTCCAAAAATTTGGAAGGTTGATTGTCATGACGAACATGAATAGAAGGGAAACTAAATTGAAGCGTGGGAAACGGAGTTCAAGCGGGTGCCGGTCGAAATATGCCGCTTACGCATGACGCTCGATGCCGCCTAACGATGAAAGCTGAGCCACGGGCGACCTGTGGCATACGAATTTATGAAACCCGAAGCGAATAAAAAGCAAGCGCCAACGCCCGTTGGCTCCGGCGACTGGTTAGAAAACATGGGGGCAGAGAGCGAGCGCGGAAGCGCTCTGATAAACTCTCTGCCCGTATGACTAATCACAACCTCGTATCTACACCGGCGGTTGCGGACACGCAACCGGTAAATCACCTCACCCCAACCCGGACGCTCAAGCTGGCCTTGGACGTGCATCTGTTGCAACATGACGGCGGCAGTCCCAAGCCGCCGCAGCGCTTTACGCCGCCCGGTTTGCTGGCGTGGGTGCAAAAACAAATCGCCCAAGGCTGGCGCGTCATCTCCTGCTACGAAGCCGGCCCCTTCGGTTATGGCCTGCACCGGCAGCTCACCGCGCTGGGCGTGACCAACTACGTCATCCGACCGCGCAACTGGGACGACCAACACAAGCGGGTCAAGACCGACCGCACCGATGCGCTGGCCATGCTCAATGCGCTGGACCGTTTCGTTGCGGGCAATCCCCACGCGCTGGCCTTGGTGCGCGTGCCCACCGAAGCGGCGGAACGGCAGCGTAGCGAGAGCCGGCTGCGCCAAAGCCTCAAGCGGGACTTGAAACTCATCGCGCAACGGGGACGCGGCCTGGCCCTGCAATACGGCTTTTCCTTGAAGGGCAAATGGTATGGGGCCAAGAACTGGCCCCGGCTCGAAGTGCCCCTCTGGTTGCGGGAACTGTTGAAACCACTGCACGCCGCCTGTGCGGCGCTGCATGAACAAGTTCGGGTGCAAGGCGAAGCGATTGAAGCCGCCAGCACCGGACCGCTGCCCAAGGGACTGGGCCGGTTGAGCCAGCAGGTGATGGAACGCGAAGTGGGCGACTGGCACCGCTTCAAGAACCGGCGGCAGGTCAGCAGTTACCTGGGCCTGTGTCCCAGCGAAAACAGTTCGGGCCAAAGACAGCACCACGGGCACATCACCAAGTGCGGTAATCCGCGCTTAAGATGGGCGCTGTGTGAACTGGCGTGGCGATTGTTGAAGTATCAGCCCGCGTATCGAGGCTGTTGCAAGTGGCGCGCCCAAATCATTGATCCCAAGACGCCCGGCGGGCGCAAGAAACAGATGGTGGTGGCACTGGCGCGCGGCTTCGGGGTGGACTGGTGGCGGCTGCAGACCGGCCAGACCACCCCGGAGAAACTGGGACTGGTGATGACCGACGCAACCTTGAACCCCCAACCCAGGACCAAATGACCCTTAACTTTCCCGGATGACCTGATTTTTCGGAGCGGCGCCGCGCTCGCACACCGCCTTGGATCCATGAGCGTTGATCCGTGAGTTAGAATGAGCCGCCCCGCTCCGTCCGCACGAAAACGATCGCATACGTTTTATGGTGCTCAACCAACGAGTTGACGCACGGATAGGAGGATGAGCTTGAACGGAAGTTCAACGCCAGGCGGACGGAGACGCCAACCGAATAAAACAAAAACCCTTTTATAAATGAAACCCTTCACTTAATACTTGACCGATGAACCCTCATAGGAGGCGGCGGCTTACAATAATAACTCATCTCTTCCTTATGCAAGTGATACATTTTTTCCTTCTCGATGATGAAGTGATGATCCAGTGCAACAGGCTTCCGGCAAAGTTCACGGCCAAATCTTTGCGCGGTAAAATCTTTGGCTGAATGAATTGGCGTTGGTTTCCGTAAACTGAAATGGCGCGGTGTTGGTATCCAATGAAATCCAATTGGCGGTCACAAGGCTCGTCGCGGCCTGTACCACATAATTCGAGCCGCTCGCGCCGTTGACGGTGAATTGAAATTGGTTATTGATGAACGCGGGTGCGGAAAGCGTCGGCGAAGCGGGCACGTTTAGTGCTATTGCCGGCAAACCGCCAATAGTCATGCCCCAACCGCTCGTGCCGTAATAATAATAAACCGCCGCTCCGGGTGCGATGCCGTTGAACACATTCGTTCCCAACGCCGGAGCGTTGCCCAGAAACGTGATGTTCGTCAAATTGCCGAAGTTGTTAAAAGAGTTGTCCCCGATGCTGACGATGCTGGCGGGAACTGTCACACATGTTACGCCGACGCCGTCATTGGGATCATCAATGATGCTGACAGGATGGCCGTAAATCGCGTCGGGAATGGTTATTGCGCCACCGGCGCCGGTATAGTTTGTGATGGTGACGGTTTCGTCGTCATTGATGGCAAATCCAAAACCATCGGACGTCGTGGTTATCATCTCGGCGGCCAGACCGCCAAGAGTCGTATCCCAACCGCTCGTGCCAGGAAGATAATAAACCGTCGCGCCGGAGCCGACATTCATGAACACGCCCGTTCCCACAGCCGGAGCATCGCCCAGAAACGTGATATTTGTCAGGTTGACACAGCCGGAAAACGCCTCATCCCCGATGTTCGTGACATTGCCCGGAACCAATACATATATCAAGTTGGTGAGGCCGGAAAACGCGCCGTCTCCAATGCCGGTGACGGATTGGGCGGGCTGAGAATAGACAAATGGAGGAATATTCAATGCCGGACCCAAATCATTGGCGATGAGACTGGTGACAGTGAGAGAACCATCAGGATTGGCTTGGTAAATGAATGCCCCGTCCAATTCTGAAGCAGGCAAGCCACCATAAGTCGCTCCCCAGCCGGTGGTGCCGGAGTAATAATAAACCGTTGCTCCGGGAGCGATGCCGTTGAACACATTCGTGCCCAGCGTTGGAGCGTTGCCTAGAAACGTGATGTTCGTCAAATTGTTGCAGTTGGTAAATGAGTTGTCTGCAATGTTGGTGATGCTATTGGGAATTGTCATAACCCAAGGGCCGTCCGCCGGATCATCAATGATGCCGTCAATGGCGCTGACAGGATAATTATTAATGGTGTCAGGAACCGTCACCGCTCCGCCGGAACCGTTGTAACCTACAATCTTCACATGGTCGCGATAGGTTGCATATTCAAATCCATCCAGCGTCGCAGCCGTTACCATCCCGGCGGGCAGACCTCCAAAATTCGTATCCCAACCGCTCGCGCCCGGAAGATAATAAGCTGTCGCGTCAAAGCCGGCACCCGCGAACACGTCCGCTCCCAAAGCCGGGGCATCGCCCAAGAAAGTAATGTTCGTCAGGCTGCCGCACCCGGAAAACGCGTAATCTCCGATATTCGTAATGCAACTGCCGATTGTCACATTCGTCAGGTTGTTGCAGTTGTTGAACGCATAACTTCCAATGCCGGTGACACCTCCGGAAATTGTCACGCTTGTCACATAGGGGTCTTCCGAGCAATTGTCAAAGGTGCTGACCGGAACGCCATAAATCATGTCGGGAACCACGATGTTGCCACCAGAACCGGAATAGCCTGTGATAGTAACCGTGTTGTCTTCGTTGAGAGAGAAACCAAAGCCGTCGGGCGATGTGGTCAGCGGCCCGGCGAACAGACCGTCGTAGTAATTGTTCCAGCCGCTTGCGCCATTCAAATAATAAATTGTTGTATTTGCGGGGACGCCGGCAAACACATCGGCTCCGAAATTCGGCGCGTTTCCCAAAAAAGTAAGGTTGATGAGATTGGTGCAGTCGGAAAACGCACCGTCCTCGATGTAGGTGACGCTGTTGGGGATTGTTACATCCACCAGGTTGGCGTTGATAAATGCCTGGTTCCCGATGCCGGTGACCGGATAACCATTGATATTGTCGGGGAGGATGAGGTTGGTGAACCCGCCGGTGTAGCCCGTGATGGTAACGTTGAAATTAGTGAAATTATTCGTCCGCCAGGAAAATGGCAGGCCCAACGCCCTTGTCGGCACGCCCCCATAATTCGTGCCCCAGCCGCTCATGCCGTAATAATAATAAACAATCGCGTTGGTGGGCAGACCGTCGAATACATGCACTCCCACCAAACGCGGCGCGTTGCCTTGAAAAATAATGTTCGTCAGTCTGGTGCAATAGTAAAACGCTTGATCAAAGATAAGGGTGACGTTGGTGGGAATCGTCACCCTCGTCAAACTGGAGCAATCGTAAAATGCAGCGGAACCAATGATGGTGACACCGTCTGGAATTTTTATGCCGGTCAAACTGTAACAATCGAAAAACGCCGTATCCCAAATTTCAGTGATGGCATTGTTGCCCAAAGTTACATTTGTCAGGCCGGTGCAGCCGTAAAATGCGCCAACGCCAACGTAGGTGACATTGTCGCTCATAGTTATGTTTCTCAAGCCGGTGCAGCCGTAAAATGTAGTGTCCCCAATATCAGTGAGACCACTGCCAAGCGTCACGTTCGTCAGGTTAATGCAGCCATGAAACGCATCGCTTTCGATGCTGGTGACACTGTCGGGAACCGCCACCTGCTTGAGACTGGTGCAGCCTTGAAATGCTTGATACCCGATGCTTTTGACGCTGTTGCCAATCACTATGTTCGTTAAGCTGGGGCAGTCGAAAAACGCATAATTTCCAATGTTGGTGGCATCGTTGCCAATCGTTATGGTAAGCAAACTGTGGCAATGATCAAAAAAGCCGTCACCAATACTGGTGATGTGGGGGGGCATCGCCACATTCTTCAGACTGGTGCAGCCGTAAAAAATATCAGAGGAATCGGAAGGACGTGCGAAATTGACATTTAAGATGTTGGTGGACAATCTTATGCTTAGCAAAATGGTCATGTTCTGAAATGCTTGAACGTTTATTGAATCCACAGGCAGGCCATCGACGTTGTCAGGAACCCCCACCCTACCACTGCCACCAACGTAACCTTCTATTTCTGCACCTTCCCAAGGGGGAACGTTGAGATCATCAAGGAAGTTATATACAAGTCCGTCCGGTGTTTTGACGTCAGACTCACTCGCCATTATCACCACCGGCAATAACGCCGGCACGAGAATTAGAAATATTCTTCTCATGGTTTTATCTGACATTTCCCATTTAGTTTCTGGCCCATGACCGGCGTGAGCCTTTTTGGGGATTTTTTTGATTGTCTGCCTGCTCCACAGATTTGCAAGTCGTTTTTCCAAGTCCACCGGGGCATTTTCTGCGGCGCAGGGGGTGTTTCGACGCCATTTTTGACTCCAATGCCCATTTTTCTTCAGATGCGAAGACACCTCTTCCGTGTTTCCTGTTGTTTTCATGCGAGTCCTTTCACTTTTCCTTCATCCAGATGCCGCTGCGGGCAATCTCAGCCGCCCAATCCCTTCCAGAATGGCCCGGAACAACTCTCGGGGATCCGCTTCACTGCCGCTCCGTTCCGCAGCCGTGATTCGCCGGAGACACGCCGGGCTTTGCGCCAGCCTGCACCCGCGCCAAAGACCACGACCTCTGGACACCATTTTTATTTGCCCGCACCGCGTTTTGAAATACGATGACCGCGCCCTGATTCGCGCCGCACTCACGCAGAAATAAAATATGCCGTCAAAACCATGATGACCCTGCGACAACTCGCCGCCGAGCCGCCGACCATTCCGACCCGCACCAGTTGGTATCTGGCCGACCTCACCGAGTCCAAAGGCAGGCAGGAGCTTTTCACCCGTCAATCGCCGCAAAAGCTGAAAGCGTTGCGCGAGCACGCGCTCATCGAAAGCGCCGTTTCTTCCAATCGCATCGAAGGCGTGGAGGTGGACAAGTCCCGCATCGGCACGCTGCTTTTCGGCAAGCCCGCCCTCCGCGACCGCGACGAGGAGGAGGTTCGCGGCTATCGCGATGCGCTCAAACTCATCCACGAAAACGGCGCGAAGCTGCCCATTACCGGGGCCACCATCAAAAAACTCCGCAAACTTTCGCGCGGCGAAATCTGGGATGCGGGTCTTTACAAGGAAAAGGTCGCGGACATCATCCAGACCTACGCCGATGGCCGCAGCCGTGGCCGCTTCAAGTCCGTTCCGGCGAAGCAAACCGCCAGGGCGATGGCCGGGATGATTGAACTTTGGCAGCGCGGACTGCGCGAAAAGTGGGTTCACCCGATCATCCTCGCCACCGCGTTGAATCTCGACTTCCTTTGCATCCATCCGTTTCGCGATGGCAATGGCTGCGCTTCCCGCCTGCTGTTCCTGCTCGCCTGCTACCATTGCGGCATCGAGGCCGGACGCTACATCAGCCTCGAACGCATCATCGAGGACAACAAGGAGCGTTACTACGAAGTCCTCGAACAATCTTCGCAACGCTGGCACGAAAGCAAACATGACCCCTGGCCGGCGATGAATTTCCTGCTTTTCACCCTCACGCTCGCCTGCAAGGAATTTGAGCAGCGCATCGGCCACATGAAATCACCGCGTGGCCAGAAAACCGAATCGGTCATTGCCGCCGTGGATCGCCAAATCGGAACTTTCCGCGTCACGGACTTGCAGGCCGAATGTCCCGGCGTCGGTCTGGACATGATTCGCCACTTGCTCGACCGGTTGCGAAAAGAGAAAAAAGTAAAATGCCTCGGCACAGGTCGCAGTGCCCGCTGGCAAAAAACCGGGAACTAGGTAATATCTCCAAAACTAGGTAATAAACTAGGTAATAGGATGTCAACCGAAGCTGACAGCCGGATTGTGATTGATCGCAAATTCCCCGTTCGCGTTCCCGTGCTTGTCATCCGGCTTGCTGATTTTAAGGCCAAGCCGGCTGCCAACCACGCGAACGCTCACCCCATGAATGACTGAACGACTGGTCGTGTCAAATTTGTAACCAGCACCGCGCCCCATCCCCGCTCGCAAATCTAGTTTCAAATCCGCCACCACCAGAGACAAATCTCGCGCGAGCGGACATCATCGCCTTGCGTGCGTCATGGCCGCGATTCAAATTCTCCCGGCTTGACGTTATTACATTTGTTGCTACATTGGCTTCATGGTGCTTGAATTGAAACTTCGCAAGGTTGGCAACTCCGTGGGCATGGTTTTGCCCAAGGAGGCGCTCGCCCGCTTGAATGCGGATGACGGCGATGCCGTGTATCTCACCGACGCGACTGACGGCGGTTTTCGCATTACCGCCTCCAATCCCGAATTCGCCCGCAAGATGAAGTTGGCCGGGCGGATGAGCCGCCGTTACCGTCACGCCTTGAAAGAACTGGCGAAATGAAAAAGCCGGTGTGGCTGGATCGTGCTGATTGTCTGGCCATTCACGAAATGATGCTGGTCCAGCACGGCGGGCGGGCCGGTGTGCGCGACGAGGGAGTGCTGGAATCAGCGCTTGGCAGACCGAAAAACCTTTTGGCTTATGGTTCGCCCACATTCGCGGAATTGGCCGCAAGCTGCGCGGCGGGCATCATTCTCGATCACCCGTTTATTGACGGCAACAAACGCACCGGCTTCATGATGGCGGCAATTTTTCTGGAACTAAACGGATTGGAGTTCAGCGCGTCCGAAGAATCGGTGGTTGAAAAAACTCTGGCGCTTGCCGCCGGCGAATTGAGGGAAGCTGGCTACGCCGCGTGGTTGAAGGCAAATTCGCGCAAGGCATGAATTTTATTTGATTGTCCCCGGCGCACAGGCTTTCGGGCTGACTGTCGCCACTTCTAACGACTTGGCGGTTTAGTTTGAATACTGTGTTTTCTGCCAGTCTTTTGCCGGTATGGCAGCTTCTGGAGTCGCGATTGTCGCATTCACACAGCCAGTATCAAAATGTCAATTTGTGATTTTTATATTTCGGGATTATGTCTTTGACAAACTTTTCGGGTGGTAGGGACGCCGCGCTGCGGCGTCCCCGTCCGGCAGGACGGAACGAACGTGGTCAAAGTTCCGTTTTTCCGTCGCCTGACCTGCCGCGACGGGCGCGAGCACGGCGGGCGCTGCGCTCGGCGACGGGGACAGCGCGCTGTCCCTACCTTGATGGTTTGTGAACGGCATAATCTCACGGACAGGAAAAAAGGACTTGCAAATCTGTGGAGCAGGAATAAGATCGAGGCCCAAGTTGGTCGTGGGCGAGAAACCAAATGGGAAATCCCGAATAAACAACCCGAATAAACAACCTAAATGACGAAATCCACGCAAACCGCCGGCAATCCGCGACAATTTTTTCCAGGCAAGCTCCTCACCGCGATTTTATTAATCCTCATTTCCATTATTTTGCCGGGGCGCGCGCAGACGTTGCCGAACCTCATCAATTTCAGCTTCTCAACGATTCAAAGCAATCTTCTCCCCGGGACCAGTGCGAGCCCCGGGCCACCCTGCAACGGCACCATCGCTGCGGCCGACCAGATCCAGAACCTGGGCTTGGCCTCGCAGTTCTATCAAAATGATTGCTATACCGACGGCCGATATAACGACACCAACTATCCCGTTGTATACGGCACGGTGTCGGGCGTCGGGGGAGCCACGAATCTTGCGGCCTACACGATTTACCAGCCGCTGGCCCCAGCCTCGCAATTCCTTGGTTCGCAGACCGCGATTTATTATCGCTTCCCGACCGTCGAAAATTATACGATCTACTCGCTGTCAGGCGGGGCGGTTTCCGAAGTGGCGACCGTTCCGGCCTCGGCAATCCCGGACACGAATACATTTATCGTCGTTCCGAACACCAACAACCCGCTCACGGCCAGCAGTGTGATCGGGAGTGCCACGTATATATTCGCGCCCAGTTCCATTCGGGTGAGTTCGTATACCGCGCTGGCTTCCGGTGTTGAGGGCGCGACGGTGGCTACCACCCCGTTTGGTAACGTCCTGAAATATCGTTATACGGTCACCGGAGCTCCTTTTGACACTCCCACTGGCAATCCCGTGGGAGCTGCCACAGGCACGGACAGACGCCGTTTCTTCCTGGTTCGCAACAGTGATGGCGGGCTGGGCACTGTGTGGCAGGATCAGGTAACCCTGGGCGTCAACCTGACTTGGTTCGGGACCAACTTTATTTCTCCCAGCACTGTCGCCTTGAGCAATCCGCAGTCGCAATTGCTGGCCTGCGCGACCGGAGACAACACGGGCAATGTATATTTTCTAACCATACAACAGGGCAACGGCTCTCCGAACTCTGTAAGGAACACTACACTCACCAAGGCCGGACCTGCCGGGGCCACGATCGCGAGCTCGACGCTGGACACCTCCGCCACGGGCCTTAACATGGTTGATTTTGGCGACACGAACGATTTCAACACCGATACCGCCACGATGACGTATCTTAACGGTAATCTGGGCATGATGTTGTCCCGCATTATGACCCAGACTCCGGACGGTCTGAACCATCAAGGCGGCATCGCCTTTGAGTGCGACAGCACGCAGCTATTGCTCGTGACAAATTGGGGGACCTCCAGCCACTCGTGGGACAACTTCCTCACCACCAATAGCAACGGCCAGTTTGTCGGCTTTGACAGGGGCGACAACTTTCCGCGCGGCATCAATATCAACAAATTCAACGCTACAAATATAGATCTGGCTGTCATCTCATCGTACAAGACTCAACATGGCACCACCGCGCAAAACCCTGCCGGCACCACCTTCCCCGTTTACACGGCCATCAGCACTAACGGCGTGACCTACTATGAATGGTCGAATGATAACAATACCTATGGGGAGCTTGGCGGTTTGGCGCCAACGTCCCTCGGCTACACGGCCGGCTTCATTGGCGAGCCAAGCCCGGCCGGATTCCTGCTCGACAACTCCCGGGTCGGCAACATCGTGAACGATCCCCGCAACGTCGCACTCGTCAGCGTGGTCGAGGCCTTCCAGAACTTTTCCAACGACGGCGTTCAAGTCAGCAACGCCCTCGTGGAGACAACCGGAGTAGTTGAGACAAATGGTTACTACAGCTTCACCGGGGGCTGGATACCCCAGCGTAATGCCGGGGTGGTGTGGCTGACCAGCTATACCAACCTTTCAACAAACGCCACCCGTTTGAAAGTGACGCCTCGCCCCGACGGCAGCCTGCTCTTTATTTGGGAGATCTGGAACCCGGCGAATTACGTCACCACCAGGGCCATGACCGTGGCTCCAAACGGGACCGTGATCAATGCCGAAACGGATCTGGGCATCCAAGTGCGCCTGGACCGGCGGGATGATCCTTTGCAAGTAAGCAATACCACTTACCTGGTCTCCGGAGATATAACCACGCCGGCTGTTCAGTTGATGGTCATTCAGCCCACAAACAACGTCGTTGGCAACGCTCCCAGCCCGGTGCTCGGTGCGACATTGCTGGCTGGTTCCAAACAACTACAGCTTACCTGGCCCAACACGGCGTCCAACTTTGTCCTGCAAGTCGCCACCAACCTGGCAAACCCCGCCTGGTCGAACGCGCCGTCAGCGTCAATCAGTAATGTGCTTGGCGGATTCATGTTTAATGCCAGCACTACCAACGGCAACGCCAGCTTTTTCCGGCTGGCTGCGCCTTAAAGTCAGGGGAATTAGACGGTCGGGGCGGGAATATCCGTAGGCCGAAGCTCGCGCATTGGGCCATGACCGCCCCTGCCGCCAAATCTTCTTTCGCCTCCATCGGGGGAGAGGGTTTTATAAACTTCCAATCGTTTTTGTGCTCTTCATGCCACAGTCCGATTGTAAACATAAAATCATGTCGAACCGTTATGGAACTGACAGCCATCATGTGCCGGAGTTATGGATTGGGACTTATAGACAATGTTACCCTGAAATTTTGAGATGTTGATTGCGCGATTCACGGTTCAATTATTTTTTCGGCGGAGATTGTGGTGGATTTTTCAACGCGCCGAACTTTTCTCTGGCGAGTTTGATTGCAGCGCGCTTGCCCTTGCCGCTGCCTATTGCAACCGCCGACAAGATACTGTTGAAATCTCCTTTGATTGGCGGAATTATTTTTTGTGGTCTGCTCATACTGGTTTTTGAATCAGTGTTTTGTAAGGCAACTGCGTGCTGTTTGCAACTCGCGCCACAACGTCTGAAAATACGAACTGCATTGAGTGCGCCTTGTGGTTGAAGCGGAAAGCAAACTCGTTCACATACCGCTGCAAATGTTTCTTGCTCATCTGGTGATAAACGCCGTGATAGCCACGCTTGAACAAAGCCCAAAACGATTCAATTCCGTTCGTGTGGCAATCGCCGTTGACGTATTCCTTCGCGCCGTGGTCAACCGTTGTGTGATTGAATTGCGCGGCAAGTCCGCGATACGCAACCCATCTGTCAGTATAAAGCGTTGCGCCCTGTGCGACATTACTTTTGAGTTCCTTGTGCAGTTCTGCCATGCCGACAGATTGAACGACTTTCGCCCGCACTTCACCGTCACGGCTTTTCATTCCAAAAATCGGAGTCTTGCCAGTGCCGCCAGTTCCCTTGATTGCGGCTTCACGTTTTGCCTTGTGCATATTCTTGGACAAGCCGCCGATGAAAGTTTCATCCGCCTCAATCTTGCCGAAAAGTTGTCCCTTGTTTTGCTGGTGAGCCTCACGAATCCGATGCGCCATAAACCACGCCGTCTTTTGGCAAACGCCAACGTGCTTGGCAACTTGCACCGATGACATTCCCTTGCTGGTGGTCGAAAGCAGGTAAATCGCCATAAACCATTTCCGCAACGGCAACTTGCTTTCGCCGAAAACCGTTCCCGTCTTGATGGTGAAATCCTGTTTGCAGGACGCGCAGCGATACCGCTTGCCGTCTTTGAAGGTGTAAATCTGCGTGTGGCCGCAATGCGGGCAATACTCGCCATTTCCAAAGCGGATTGCGGTGTAATGCTTGCGGCACGTTTCTTCATCACAGAAATAATCCGTGAAATCTGTCAGCGTCTTGAACTCAAATGTCGTTTTCATTCTGGAATCAGATTACCCTAAATGATTAGGGTTGTCAAGTGTCAAATTGAAGATTTTTATGATTTATTTTTTCTGTGTTTTTCAAGAGATTCTTTCATGGACGGCAGCAAGTGTTTTTTGATTGCTGCGCCTATTTTCTGTTTAGCTTCGGCTTGTTTTAGTTCCTGTTCGGCCTGAAATTTTTTAATGTGTTTTGCCCATAATTCCGTGCCTGTTTTCCATAAAATTTTCATGGTCTGTTTTACTCTGGGCTTCTTGTTTTTTTCATCCAGCTTAACAAGTCGAGCCTCCGCCAAATTTACGAAATCATTTCCTATTTGTTCGGATTGACCAATGTATTGTTTATCCAAATCAATAAATCCTTGCATGGGAACTAATCTTCTAATCGTGGTATCTCCACCGCAATACTTGGTGTTTTCCTTCACTTTTTTTGAGACGAAAATTGAAGTCGCAATTGCCAGATCAGAGTGGGATTTTGGCTCGGCATATTCCCGTAAAAGATAATTCGCCAAATACTCGCCGATTCCGGCAGCGGCATAATGTTCAGCCGGATAAGATGTGATTCCATGTCCATAAACATTAACGGTGTAAAGATATGGTTTGCGTTCAATATAAAACGCAAGCATTAACGCCGGTGGATTTTCATTTACATATTGTGCCTGTTCTTCATCCAAGTGGATTTTTGATTCACGAATTGAATCCTCGGCAATTTGAGTAACGATGCTTGCACTTGTTATTCTTGTTCCTTTCGCCTTTTCGCGCATTTTTTCTACAATGCGATTTGTCAATGGCCACAAACCGGCTTGAGCAACTAAAACTTGGTCATTCGGCCAAAATTCCACTATGCTGATTTTATTTACAGAATTAAAAGTGCCGTTGCACGTTTCGGTTATATGGCTGTCGGCAGCCAACACAATTGCTTCCGGGCAGATTATTCCAATCAAGATTGACATGGGCATTTTCCTTTTCGGTTTATGCCATTGTTGAATCTGAATACGAGGCGGGACAAGCTTTTTTACAATCACAATCCACCCCCTGACTTAACGCCTTGATTTGCGACATCATTCAGCCTTTTTCGTGGATTTTCAGGGTAACATTGTCTATAAGTCCCCTAATTTGGGTGATTATCCCCTCACGTCATGTAAATCGAATCAAGCCGTTAGAGGAGAGGTGATGGAAGATTTTGTGGTTTTGGCGTGATTTTTTCGGCCTAAAATGTGTGAAATGAAAGCGGAAATAAGCAATAAAAAACCAACATGGGAATCCATTTACCGGACAAGCTGGCTCATGGCGCACAACACCGTGCATGACATGATTCACCGCCTCGGTGCATCGGCACACCCAGCACTGTTAAACCGCTATAACAAATACCTCGAAGAACTTCTCACGGCGAAGGTGGTAGCCAGCAGGCCGGGCTAGAAAATATAAACATAGGTCGGCTCGCCGGGCGTCATATCGCCGCCGGTTCCGCCCTCCATCTTTTTTTCGTGAATGAAGTGGGCTTCGATTTCGCGTGCGTCCTCCAAGGAGTCGGCGAGCCATTGTGTCCAGCTATAAACTTTTTGTTTTTCCGTATCCTTCCAATACGCCTTGCGTTCGTCTGGGTTGTGGGTGATGCCGATTCTCACCTTGGAATACGAGAAACCACCAACCTTTTCTTCAATCGCCGCAATAATGGCGTCTTTTTGCATTTGTATTCACCCACAATGAATCATCCCAATCCCGGAGGGCAAGGAAATTCGCCGAGGGCTTAATCGGGCGGAAAAAGGTCGCGTAGTTCCTTAAAATCTTTCCCGGCGCGTTTGCAAACTTCTTTCCAAGCACTCTTGAACGCCGGGCGTGCGAAGTTGGACTTCATTCCGTCGCACCAGAACGTCCAAGTTTCTTCACGGATTCGTTTTTTATCGTGATAAAACTTCTGTTCGTTGCACAGGTCGAAATAAAAATAGAAATCCGTGAGGTGAGCCTCCTGCTCATCCGGTGAAAGGTTTTTGTCCAACATGGCATTGACCGGTATTTTTCGGATGATTTTGCGATACTCACGAGTAAATGAATCCTCGAATTTGGTGGTGGACTGGCGATACATAAACCCAAGTTGACCGGCGATAAACAATGCGCCCGCTGCCGTGCCAAGGCTGGCTATGTCTGTCATGTATTCATTCATATAATCCCGTAGATACAATTATCTCCTTTGACTTCAAGCCATGATGGGTAAGATTCGGGACATGAAAGAACGATTGATAGCGGAATGGAACGAAGTGCAAAAGATGTTCACCGGCACAAGTGGCAACTTGGTTTATCAAAAAAGTATTAAACTAATTGATATTCTTGGAAAGTTGCGTTCGATAGGTGAAACGACTTTGCCAAATGGTTTGCTCATCACAGACCAAATTGAAAGTTACAAAGACGTTTTGCGACGTATTGAAGCGGTCACTCGTGGCGAATAATTGCCCGTGCCGCTCGCCAATGGGCGCTGGAGCGGCTTTTGATCCCCAAAAGGAGGAATTTTTCCAAGAGCATCCCCAAAGGCTATTAAAGAAAGGGGTTTGATAACGTGTTTAATTGATATTAAATACCGAACGATGACAAACACGCCGGAGCCGTCCCTGCGTTTGTGCGCGGCGCTTGCCTTCAGGCCCGCTGCGCACTAATGTTTCCGCTGGCGGCGCCTGTAGCTCAGTTGGATAGAGCACCTGCCTTCTAAGCAGGTTGTCGCGCGTTCGATTCGCGCCAGGCGCGCCACTTTCCATTTACGATTCGCGGTTTTCCATTTACGATCCTCACACCGTGCTGAAACTGGAACAACTCGCCGGCCTGCTCGAAAAAAATCGCGCCGCAGCGTCCGCGCGCGTGAGGGAATTTTCCATCGGCGGAAGGAAATTTAATTTCAATTCGCAGCCCGCCGTCATGGGCGTCGTCAATCTTTCGCCCGACTCATGGTATCGCGAAAGCGTCTGTTTGACGGCGGAGGCGGCGGTTCAGCGGGGAAAAATTCTGGCGGCGCAGGGCGCGGACATCATTGATGTCGGCGCGGAATCAACGCTCGCCCATGCCGCGCGCGCAAAGGCTGCGGCGCAAAAATCAAAATTGATTCCCGTCATCAAGCAATTGCGCGCGGAAAAAATCCTTGTATCGGTCGAAACCTATTCGCCCAAAGTCACGCGCGCGGCGCTCGAGGCCGGCGCGAACATTTTGAACCTCACCGGCACGGCGGCTTCAAGAGAGATTTTCAAAATGGTTGCCGCGCACGATGCCGCCGTGATTATTTGTTTCGTGCGGGGCAAAAATGTCCGCGAAGCCGGTGATTTTGATTTGAGCGCCGATCCGGTTGAAATGATGCGCGATTATTTTTCGCGCCAGATTGAAATCGCGCAGCGCAACGGCGTGGAGAAAATATTTCTCGATCCCGGTCTCGGCTTTTATTACCGCAACTTGCAGGACAGCGCGGTGCGCGTGCGGCATCAGATGAACATTTTCCTGAACACGTTCCGGCTGCGGGAGCTGGGTTTTCCCGTCTGTCACGCGCTGCCGCACGCGTTTGAATTTTTCCGCGCCGAGGTGCGCTGCGCCGAGCCGTTCTTCGCCGTGCTGGCCGCGCTGGGGAAAACCGATTTGTTCCGCACGCACGAAGTCCCGCGCATCAAGGCCGTGCTGGACACGCTCAAAGTATTTTGAACCCCGTCACTTCTGCGGGAAAATAAAGGGGTCAGTCCCAAGTATTTTATACCAGCTTGAATTCATTTGGTTCGTCCGGTTCAATTTTCAAATGCGTCACTGCCGGGGCATGACCACCAGCCTATGCCAACCGGGCATTCCTGTAAATAGTCAGGACTGTAGACCCCTTTATGACCCTTTACAAACCACCAAGCTAGGGATGGCGCGCTGCGCCGTCCCCGTCGCCGAGCGCAGCGTCAGGCGACGGAAAAACGGAGCGTTTGGTATGGCATAAGCGTGCTAATTTAATGCTCGACAACGAGTTTCGTCCAGCTTATGCTGAATTCTTGAAAAATGATAGGCTCCAAAAGGCGGAGCCGATTATTAGTTAGGCATCGTATGCTCACTCGTCATCAAAACGTGATTGTGTTCATCCGAGTTGCCAATTTGTTATTGGCATCATTCGGTGTTTTGACCTCGTTGTTGGCAGCGGCACATGCTGGCTGGCATTTTTCTAGCCGGAATATCGTCTTGGGTTCGATTGATCTTGTTTGGTTTTTCGGAGCATTGGGTTTGTTTTTCCGTTGGCGGGCAGGTTGGATAGCCAGTCTATTCGGGGCAGGCACGTCTGCATTTGTGGTTGGTTCCATTTTATTCGACCCATCTGGTTGGCCTACGCTTTCTGGTGCCGAACAAATGCGCCAACAGCACGGTCTTATTATCCTCATCATTGGCTTCATGTTTACTGTCGGCCTGTTTTTGGCTTTCTCCGCTGTCTATTTGGGATTATTCATTGGTTTAGTTCGGAAGCGGAGAGATTTGATATGACGACGATGCCTAACACAGCGCGAGGCTGTGTGAAAAGTGATTGACTGCGACCGCGTAGAAAGTTGGCAGCGTGAAAATTTGATTCTTGCGGATGAGACCTCGAATCAGAGCCGAATCAAGCCGCCCGGTTCTGGAGTAAGT